>Ga0081455_10007673_pt1 | contig 11326 bp, 11 predicted proteins | sample TabmetS3T2R1_FD_70207 | JGI IMG/M metagenome (GOLD analysis project Ga0081455, IMG submission 70207) | Tabebuia heterophylla rhizosphere microbial communities from the University of Puerto Rico - S3T2R1 | ecosystem: Host-associated > Plants > Roots > Rhizosphere ...
AGCCCGCTCCGGATCGGTCCGGACGAACGACCCGATCGCCGTCAGGGAGTTGTAGATGAAGTGCGGCGAGATCTGGGCTCGGAGAGCGCGTACCTCGGACTCCATGAGGGCGGTGCGCGACTTGTCGAGCTCGGCCAGCTCCAACTGACTCGAGACCCAGCGGGCCACCTCGCCGGTGGCGCGGACGAGACCGGCCGATGTCGACGTGGTCAGGACGACCAGCGCCCCGATGACCCGGTCGTCGACTGCGAGGGGCGCGGCGACGCCGGCCGCCAAGGGACAGTCGATCCGGTCGCACCGCACCGTGTTCGGCCCGTAGGCCTGGATGCCGCCGTCGGCCAGGACCGGCTCGGCAAGCGACATCGCCTGCGTCTGATGCTGGTCGCCCCCGCCGTCCCATGCCAGCAGGTCGACCGTGTCGGTGAGGGCGACGGCGGGCGCTCCCAGCAGGGTGCGGAGTTGCCGGATCGATCGTTCGGCGCTGGTCGGGTTGAGCCCGAGGCGCAACGGCCGCGAGGCGAGCGACGCGGTGTGGAGCGTCTGGAAAGTCGCGCGGTCGGTCGACGTGCCCAGGTCGCGACGGTGCCGCACCAGCCAGGCCGCGAGCGCGATGATCAGTAGCCCCGCGGCCACAGTGGCCAGCAGGGCCCAAGCGTCCACGCCCGTCAGCCTACGGCGGACGACCGTTTTCGCGCCGCAGCGCTCGATCGGTCAGCGGAAGTCGAACAGCAGGTTGCCGCCGCCGGGCGGCTCGGCCGTGCCGGCCGGCTCGCCGAGTCGCTCGGTACGGAAACAGCGGGTGAGGTAGGGCATCCGCATGCCGTCGGCGCCGCGACCGTACTCGTCATACAGCGCGCCGACCCGGGCCAGCAGCGGGTCCCGGTCGGCCGGCTCCATCACGGCGACGTAGGACCGCGACGACACGTCACCGAGCAGCCGCTCCTTGTCGACCAGCTGCCAGAACCGGAACGTCTTCTCCTCGACGAGACCGAAGGGACCGAGCTCGGCCGGCTTCGAGGCGTCATCTCGTACGTCGTAGTCCTCGCGGATCTCGCCAAGCAGCGCGGTGAGCCGGCGTACCCAGGGCACCGAGCCGTCGCGTTCGTTCCACACCATCGCGAGGGTGCCGCGCGGCCGCATCACCCGGGCGATCTCGGGGATCGCCTTCTCGTGGTCGAACCAGTGGAACGCCTGGGCCACGATGACCACGTCGAACGACATGTCGCGAAACGGCAGGCCCTCCGCGACCGCCTGGACGGTGAGCGCCCCGTCGATGTTGCGGGCTAGGTGCTTCAGCATCGGCCCGATCGGATCGGTGGCGCAGACGTCGTGACCGCGCTGGCGCAGCGACCGAGTGAGCTTGCCGGTGCCGGCGCCGAGTTCGAGGATGCGACGGTGCTGCGTGCCGATCAGCCAGTCGATCGCGTCGTCGGGGTATTCCGGGCGGGTTCGATCGTAGATGTCGGCCACCGAGCCGTAGCTGCGCCCGAACCTTCGGCGCTGGCTGTCGTCCATTGCCAGCAGGCTACCAACGCCCTCGTACGAAGGATCCGCATTTGCCGTCGTCATCGCACCCGCGACGCCAAGTCGCTCGCCGAGCGGCCACCCCGTACGCTGCCCGCGTGCCAGCCGATCCGTTCGCCGCCGTCGCCGCTCTCGAGGGCGTCCCGTCGGCGGTGCGTGCGGCCCGGGACGCCGTCGACGCGGTGCTTCGAGACCGTGGGCATCGCCCGGTCGGGTCGGACGTGACGGCGGAGTCGCTGCTGCGCGGCGCGATCGCGTCGGCTCGGCTCGAGGGGAGTGCGTCGACTGCGTCGGAGGTACGCGCGGGGGAGGGTGATCCGATCGCGCGGGCAGCGGTACGCCTGTCGACCGGGCTGCTCGGCGTACTCCCGGCGTGGGAGTCGGCACCGTTGCAGGCGTTGGCGCGGTTGCACGCGATCGTCGCGGGCGGCGCCGTCGACGACGCGGAGCTGGGCCGGCCGACCGATGCCGCGGGGGCCGATCGACTCGCGACGCTGGCGCGTTCGCTGACGACGCCGACCGAAGCGCCCGGCATGGTGGTCGCCGCGGTGGTGCATGCCGAGGTCGTCGCGGCCGACGCGTTCGGCTCGCACAACGGGCTCGTCGCGCGAGCGGCCGAGCGGTTGACCCTCGTCGCCAGCGGCGTCGATCCGGCATCCGTCACGATCCCCGAGATGGGGCATCTGGCGAGCGGCGTCGGATATGAGTCGGCGTTGCGCGGCTACCGTGACGGCGGCCGCGACGGTCTGCACAGCTGGCTGCTCCAGGCGATCCGCTCGTACGCCGCCGGCGCCGAGGCGGCCGCCGATCTGGTGCGGTAGCCAGCGTACTCGAGACGCCCAGAACCCAACCAGGCTTGAACTCTGCCGTACAACATGCGAACGACGTCACCACGGGAGTGACGCCGTTCGCGTGCACAACGGGTCCGGTTACCAAGCGTGCACCGTAAACGTCGGCGGGGTCGAGCCCCTGTCCCGATTGCCCTGTAGGAAGGGTGGGTCGCCGCGTGGGTACCTGACCGTTGTGCCAGATCTTGAGTTCTGATTCTTTTGTACGCCGCCATCGCCTGCGAGGGAAGGGATCTGCGCGAATTCAACCGAATGATCGGCCACCCTCTGTAACTCTCGTACCGCGAGTACGGAGCTCGACCATGCGTCGACCTGGTCAGACCCGGCGCCGGCGCAGCCGCCAGACCATCACGCCGATGCTGACCGCGCTGGCGGCGATGGCAGCCACGATCGCCTTGTTCGTCGTCGAGTCGAGGTCGACCCGGCGCGGCAGGCCGACCGGCCGGCTGAACCGCAGGATCGGCCAGTCGCGCTCCTCGGCCAGCCGGCGCAGGGCGCGATCGGGATTGACCGCGTACGGATGTCCGACCGCCTCCAGCATCGGCCGGTCCGTGTCGGAGTCGCTGTAGGCGAACGAGGCGGCCAGATCGTAGCCGGCGGCCTCGGCCATGCCACGCATCGCGGCGGCCTTGCCGTCGGCGTACGCATAGAACGCGATCTCGCCGGTGTAGCGGCCGTCCTCGACCACCATCCGGGTCGCGATGACCCGATCGGCGCCGAGGAGCTCACCGATCGGCTCGACGACCTCGGCGCCCGACGACGACACGATGATCACGTCGCGACCGGCAGCCTGATGCTGCTCGATCAGTCGCACCGCCTCGTCGTAGACCAGCGGCACCACGATCTCCTGCAGCGTCTCGGCGACGATGTCACGCACCGTCTGGACCGGCCAGCCCGCGCACATCGTCGACAAGTACGCCCGCATCTTCTCCATCTGATCGTGGTCGGCCCCTTGCAGCGCGAACACGAACTGCGCGTACGCACTCCGCAGCACCGACCGCCGGTTGATCAACCCACCGGCATGAAACGGCCGGCTGAACGCCAATGTGCTCGACTTGGCGATGATCGTCTTGTCGAGATCGAAGAACGCGGCCGGACGCCGGGCGTCGATCGAATGCTCGGCGCCGGGATGGGGACGTACCCCACCCGCTGGTGTGGGGGTGGTTGTGGACCCCTCGACCACATCCGCGTCGCTCACGATCCGGAGCATAGTTGTCCACAACGTCAGGCTGGGGGACGTTATCCACAGTCGACCTCGGCGGCACTGTGCCCCCGGCCCGCTCCGGACAAGCTCAGGGCATGAGCCACACCGAGGACCACGCCGCCCGACCGCTCGTCGTGACGGCCGACCACGCGTTGCTCGATGACCTGCTGCGGCTGGCCGCGGCCGCTGGCATTGCTCCCGAGGTCATCACCGACGCTGGCGCGGCCCGACGGGCTTGGTCGACGGCGGGGATCGTCATCGTGGGCGACGACCTGGTCGCCGCGCTCGGTTCGGTGCGCCCGCCGCGCCGCGACGGAGTCGTGGTGGTCCAGGGCGCCCGACGAGGCGATCCCGCCACCGGTCCGGCCGGCACCGCTGTCCCACCCCCGGGCAGTCGCACCGGAGCCGCCATCGCACCGGCGGCCGGGTCCTCGGTGTGGGCTCATGCCGTCGCCATCGGGGCGGAGGATGTCTGGATCCTGCCCGAGCGCGAGGCCGATCTCGTCGAGAGGTTCGGGTCGTGCCTGGACAGCGCGCAGCCGGCCGAGTCCGTCGCTGTCGTCGGCGGCGTGGGCGGCTGTGGCGCATCGACCTTCGCCGCGGCGCTCGCCGTGACCGCGTCCGACCAGCAGCTCGCCACCCTGCTGGTCGACGCTGACCCGCTTGGCGGCGGCCTCGACCTTCTGCTCGGTCTCGACGAGTCCGACGGCATGCGGTGGGCCGACCTTGCCGCCGCCAGTGGCCGACTGGCGGCACCCGCGCTTCGAGCGGCCCTCCCACGGCTACGAGAGGTCTCGCTGCTGACCTGGGGCCGTGATGAGGCTCGGCTCGTCTCGACCGAGGCGATGCGCTCGGTTCTCGCCGCCGGACGACGTGGCCACGATCTCGTCGTCGTCGACGTGGCGCGTCGGCCCGATCCGGCCGGCGAGGAGGCACTGTCCCGGGCTGATCACACCCTGCTCCTGGTGCGCAGCGATCTGACCGGCGTCTCCGCCGCCAGCCGGGTCGCGCACCAGATCGGGCCATTCGCTCAACGCATCGGCGTCGTGGCGATCCAGACCGGCTCAGGGGCGATCCCGGGCGATCTGGTCGCGGAGTCACTCACTCTGCCCTACGTCGCGACGATGCGCCCAGATCGTCGGATTGCGGCATCAACGGCCGGAGACCTTCTGACATTGCGGCGCCGCGGGCCCCTGGCGTCGAGCTGCCGCGCCGTTCTGAATCAGATCGGGCTCCGCGAGGGTCGCCCGGCATGACCGAGGTGAATCCGGACTTGCTCGAGCGTCTCCGCCGCGCGCTGGCGGCCGGCGGGCTCGAACCGACACCCACCAAGGTGGCCGAAGCGCTCCGCGCCGAGGGCCAGCTCCTCGGCCATGCCGCCGTGCTCGAGGTCGTCGACGCCCTGCGCCGAGACATCGTCGGCGCCGGCCCGTTGGATCCGTTGCTCCGCGGTGCCGGCGTCACCGATGTCGTCGTCAACGGACCGGACGACGTCTATGTCGATCGCGGCGAGGGGCTGGAGCGCGCCGATGTTTCCTTCGCCGACGAGGACGCCGTGCGCCGACTCGCTCAACGGCTGGCCACGGCTGGTGGTCGTCGGCTCGACGATGCCGCACCTTTCGTCGATGTGCGGTTGCTCGACGGGACTCGGTGCCACGCCGTCCTCGCCCCGATCGCACGACCCGGCACGGCCATCTCCCTCCGAGTCCCGGCCCGTCGGACGTTCACCCTCGACGAGCTCGTCGAGCACGGCACCGTCAGTCCCGGCGGCGCCCAACTCCTGCGCGTCCTCGTCGACAGCCGCGCCGCTTTCCTCGTAACCGGCGGCACCGGCAGCGGCAAGACCACCTTGCTGGCCGCACTGCTCGGGCTGGTCGATCCCGCCGAACGCCTCGTGCTGGTCGAGGATTCCAGCGAACTCAGACCCGACCATCCCCACGCCGTCGGCTTGGAGAGCCGGCCGGCCAACGTCGAAGGATCCGGGACAGTGACCATGCGCGATCTGGTCCGGCAGGCGCTCCGCATGCGACCCGATCGGCTGATCGTCGGTGAGGTCCGCGGCGCGGAGGTCGTCGAGCTTCTCGCGGCGCTCAACACCGGTCACGAGGGCGGTTGTGGCACCGTCCATGCCAACTCGGCCGCCGACCTGCCGGCGCGGATCGAGGCCCTCGGCGTCGCTGCCGGGCTCAGCCGCGACGCCGTGCACAGCCAGCTTGCTGCGGCGGTCGACGTCGTCGTCCACCTCGTACGCCCCCGAGCTGGCGTCCGCTACGTCCACGAGATGGCGGTTCTGCGCCCCGGGCTGGATCATCTGGTGCGCTGCGAGCCCGCCGTCGTCTTCGAGCCCGATGGTGCCGCCCAGCACGGTCCGGGCGCGGTGCGCCTCGAGGCCATTCTCGGTGGCATCTGATGGACCTGCTCCTGGCGGTCGTCGCGGCCGCCGCCGCCGCGACACTGATGCTTCCGACCGATGCTCGGTCAGAGCTGCACCGATGGCGTCCAGCGTCGGCAAACCGCCAGACGCCGTGGCTGCGCATCGGAATGCCGGCTCTCGCCGTCCTGGTGCTCCCGCTCGCGATACCGATGCTTCGACCGGAGCCACACCACATTCTTGTCGCAGCGACGGCGATCGCCGCCGTCTGGTCGGGACTGGTTCTGGCTCGTCGAGAGCGGCAGCGGGCTCGGCGCGCGTCTCGGCGACAGCAGGCCGTCGACATCTGCGACGCGCTCGTCACCGAGTTGCGGTCCGGTCAGTCGCCCGGTCGCGCGCTGACCTGGGTCGCTCGCAGCTGGCCCGAGGTCGAGCGAGCCAGCACGATCGCGGGACTCGGTGGCGACGTGCCAGGCGCGCTCCGCCGGTTGGCATCCCGTCCCGGTGCCGAACCGCTGGCGCGGATCGCCGCCGGATGGGAGGTCGCCCACCGCAGTGGAGCCGGTCTGGCCGACGTGCTGGATCGCCTTTCTCGTTCGTTGCGCGATGACGAGGACGTCCGTCGTGAGATCAGTGCGTCGCTCGGGCCGACCCGGGCGACCGCTCGACTGCTCGCCGTTCTCCCGGCCTTCGGCCTGGGTCTCGGCTACACGATGGGCGCTGACCCACTGGGCGTGCTCGTTGGATCGACGCTTGGCGCATTGTGTCTGGCGGCCGGTGCCGCCTTGGCTGTCGGTGGTCTGTTCTGGGTCGAGCGCATCGCCGATCGGGCCGAGCCATGACCGGCCTCGCCGTTCTGGCCGCCGCACTTTCCGCCATCCTGGCGGTTCGAGCTCCGGCCATGCCGCCACGGTCGGCTGTTCCCTCGATCGTCGACCGGGCGTCGGCGCGGGTCGGGGCGACCGGCTTGCGGCGAGCGTCGCCTTGGCTGGCAATCGCGCTGGCTGTCGTCGCCGCGAGTCAGCTGATCGGTGGCGTCGTCGGTCTGATCGCTGGACTTGTCGCGGGCGTGGTCGCCCATCGCTGGATCAGCGGCGCCGAATCCGGTCGCAGCCGGCGACAGCGAGCCGAGATCGAGCGCGACCTCCCGTTCGCCGTCGACCTCCTGGTGGCCTGCGTGGCCGCCGGACGTTCGCCGGCTGCCGGTGTGGCGGCGGTGGCCGAGGCGATCCCCGGGGCCCTCGGAGACCGGCTTCGCGAGGTGTCGGGGCGGCTGGCGCTAGGCGCCGACCACGAGCGGGTCTGGCGCGACCTCGCCGCGGATCCGGTGCTCGCGCCACTCGGGCACAGCCTCGCCCGATCCACCCGCACCGGCTCGTCCGTCAAGGTCGCGCTGACCCGCTGCGCCGACGACGTACGCCGGCAGCACCGGGCGCGCGCCGACACCGTCGCCCGAGGCGTCGGCGTCCGGGCAGCCGCCCCACTCGGTGCCTGCTTCCTGCCGGCCTTCCTGCTGATCGGCGTCGTCCCGACCATCGTGGGAGCGTTCGGCGCCTTCGCCCGCTGACGAAACTGCTCGGCCTGTGGCGATGCCCCTCGCTGGCGGGCATCCGATCGTGCCTGAGCCTTCGGTGCGCGGTTGTGCACAGCGACCGATTCATCGACCGCTATCCCCAGCTCGCAAGAGACTCGGCCGTCCGGCTTCGGCCGCGACCAGGTTAGGGGCGATCGATCGCGACGCCACGAGGACGGCGCCGCCCAAACCTAAGGAGCACACATGGCACGACGGGCAACCCGCCGCGACGACAAGGGCATGACCACATCGGAATACGCGGTAGGCACCGTGGGCGCCTGCAGCATTGCCGCGATCCTCTACCAGCTGGCCCGCAGCGACTGGTTCACCGGCATGCTCCAGGGCCTCTTCGAAGACGTGACCGGGGTGCTGCCGTTCTGAGTCCACGTTCGGGTCGCGATCGAGGCATGGTGACGGCGGAAGCCGCCATGGTGATCCCCGTGCTGATGCTCGTCACCGTGGCACTGGCCTGGCTGGTGACCCTCGGCATCGCCCAGGTCCGTTGTCTCGACGCGGCCCGCGAGGCTGCCCGACTCGCTGCGCGCGGCGAACCGCCGGAGGTCGTGACGGCGGCCGCGCAGCGGGCCGGGCCACCCGGCGTCCGGGCATCCGCCGACCGCTCCGGCGAGACCGTCACCGTGGACGTCGAGGCGGTCGTCGTTCCCGACGTTCCTCTGCTCGACCAGTTGCCCGGCGTGACGCTCCACGCCGATGCGACCTCAGTGGCAGAGGAGAGCGATGGCAGCCCGTAGGGGCAAAGAGCAGTGGACGGCGCCGTCTCGTCGCCGTTCCGAGGCTGGCATCGCGACGACCTGGGGACTCGCGATCATCGGCATCCTGATGCTTGTCGCCGCCGTTTCGGCCGGTGTCGTGAGCCTGATCGGTGCGCGGCACCAGGCCGAGGCGGCCGCCGACCTCGCGGCCTTGGCAGGGGCGCAGGCTGCGGTCGACGGCGAGGACGCGTGCGACGCGGCTCGCCGGATCGCCGCGGCCAACGGCGGTGCGCTGGTCGACTGTGATGTCGAAGGCGAGATCGTCGAGATTCGGGTCCAGGTCGAGGGGCCGCGGCTCCTTGGCGAGTCGTGGGTCCTCACCGGGCGGGCGAGAGCCGGCCCAGCGGGGTCGTGACCCGAGTGGACAGCCGGCGTGGCGAGCTCACTCGCGCGGCGTGGACTCGAAGTGGTCGCGCTCGTCCGAGTCGTCGTCCTCGGTTTCGTCTGACCTGGATCGGCGATGGTGGGTTACCTCGGGCATCCGCTCGGTCGTCTGGTCGACGGTCTCGCGCAGCTCGCGGAGCTCGCGACGGCGACGGATGACCCGGCGCCAGCCGATCACGATCACTCGGAACGAGATAAGTACTCCGAGAGCACAGAGTGCGCCGGCGGCGAAGACGCCCCGATCGTTGGTCTCGAGGTCGAAGCCGAGCAGGTTGAGCGTCGCCGGGTCGTCCCCTGTGGCCAGCGCGAACCCGGCGGTGATTCCGATGGCCAGCAGCAAGAACACCCCGAAGGCAATCATGCGACGTCCTCACTCCTCGGTGGTGGCGAAGGTGCGCCCCCCAACAATACGGATAGCAGCCGGATCGCGCCGGATTTGTCGAGTGGGTGGTTCTGATTGCCGCACTTGGGCGACTGGATGCACGACGGGCAGCCGTCGACGCAACCACAGCTGCGGATCGCTTCCTGGGTCGCGGCGAGCCACTCCGCGGCCACCCGGAAGCCGCGCTCGGCGAATCCCGCGCCGCCGGGATGTCCGTCATAGACGAAGACCGACAGCCGGTCGGTGTCGGGATGCCGTGCGGTCGAGACCCCGCCGATGTCCCACCGGTCACACGTCGCGAACAGCGGTAGCAGGCCGATCGAGGCATGTTCGGCAGCATGCGCCGCGCCGGGGAGATCGGCGCGGTCGAGGCACCCCTCGGCGAGCTGGTCGTCCGAGACGGTCCACCAGACGGCCTTGGTTTCCAGGGTCCGCGGCGGCAGGTCGAGCGGCTCATCGCCGAGCACTTCGCCGGAGCCCACCCGACGCCGAAGGTACGACACGACCTGATGTGTGACGGCGACCGTCCCGAAGCTCAGGTCGGCCGCGCCCCACGCCACCTGACGTTCGGTCGAGCTGACACCGATCTCGGTCACACTGCGGGCGGTCGTCGTGTAGTCGGGATCGTCCGGGCGGACCACGGCCACCGCGTCGTCGAGATCCAGGTCCTCGACCAGCCAGGTCTCACCCTGATGCAGATAGACCGCGCCTTGGTGGACCGTGGCCGGCGCCGTCGCGGCGTCCACCGTGCCGAGCAGCCGCCCGGTCTCGCCGTGCACGATCTGCACCGGCCGCCCCCCGCTAGATCGGATGTCGGCCAGGTCGCTGGCCCGTTCGCGGGCGGTCCAGAACCAACCGCGAGGGCGCCGCCGCAGCAGGCCCGCGCTGGTCAGAGCCGCCACGCCCTCGGCCGCGAGCGGGCCGAACAGGTCGAGATCCGCGTCGGTCAGCGCGAGTTCGGAGGCGGCGGCGGCCAGATGCGGTCCCAAGACGTACGGGTTGTCGGGATCGATCACGGTCGCCTCGACCGGCCGGCCCAAGATCGCCTCCGGATGACGGATCAGATAGCTGTCGAGCGGGTCATCGCGGGCGACGAAGACTCCGAGTGCGTCCTGTCGGTCCCGGCCGGCCCGCCCGAACTGCTGCCACAGGGCCGCCCGAGTGCCCGGGAAGCCGGTCGAGATGACCGCGTCGAGCCCGGAGATGTCGATGCCGAGCTCCAGCGCGTTCGTCGCCGCGACCCCGACGAGCTCGCCGGACGTCAGAGCCTGCTCGATGGCGCGGCGATCCTCCGGCAGGTAGCCGCCGCGGTAGGCCGCCACCCGGTCCGAAAGCGTGGCGTCCACCTCCTCGAGGCGACGACCTGCGGTGGCCGCCACGGTCTCCGCCGCCCGACGTGACCGGACGAAGACCAGGGTGCGGATACCGGCGACCACCAGGTCGGTCATGAGCTCGGCCGACTCGCTCGTGGCCGACCGCCGGATCTGGCCGTCCGACCCCCGCCCGCCGTCGAGGAGCGGCGGTTCCCACATCGCCACGTGCGCACCGGTACGCGGCGAGCCGTCGACGGCGACCGGAGTCACCGGCAGACCGATCAGCCGGGACGCCGTCACCTCAGGCTCCGACACGGTCGCCGACGCGAGTACGAACGTGGGCTCGGCGCCGTAGTGCTCGGCCAGCCGGCGCAGTCGCCGCATCACATGAGCGACATGCGAGCCGAAAACGCCCCGATAGTGGTGGCACTCGTCGATCACGACGTACTGCAGTCCGCCGAAGAACCGGGCCCATCGCTCGTGGCTCGGCAGCAGAGTGCGATGGCAGATGTCGGGATTGGCCAGGATCCAGGTCGCGTGGTCTCGCGCCCACGCCCGCTCCTCGCGGTCGTTGTCGCCGTCCACCGCCGCCGGGCGCACCCCCGGCATCTCGTCGCCCGCGAGAGTTTCGACGGCGGCGAACTGGTCACGGGCCAGCGCCTTGGTCGGCGCCAGATAGAGCACCGTGGGTGGCCGGTCCCGCGGGCCGCGTGGCTCGTCGGCGGTGACCAGGGTGCTCAGGGCCGGCAGCAGGTAGGCAAGCGACTTGCCCGACGCGGTTCCGGTCGAGACGACGACATGCCGACCGGCGTACGCGTGGTCCGCCGCCGCGACCTGATGCGCCCATAGCTCACGTACTCCGACAGCCGCCAGCGCGGATCGCACGGTCTTCGGCACCCAGTCCGGCCAGGCCACGACATCGGCCGGCCGGTCCTGGCGCGCCTCCACCCGGGC
>Ga0081455_10007674_pt1 | contig 11325 bp, 7 predicted proteins | sample TabmetS3T2R1_FD_70207 | JGI IMG/M metagenome (GOLD analysis project Ga0081455, IMG submission 70207) | Tabebuia heterophylla rhizosphere microbial communities from the University of Puerto Rico - S3T2R1 | ecosystem: Host-associated > Plants > Roots > Rhizosphere ...
TCGAGCCGTCGTGTGGCCCCATCGGTTCCGTCGGCCACGACGACCATTCCCGCGTGTAGCGAATAGCCGATGCCGACGCCGCCACCGTTGTGGATCGAAACCCATGATGCCCCGGCCGCCGTGTTGAGCAGTGCATTCAACAACGGCCAATCGGCAATCGCATCCGAACCATCGATCATACCCTCGGTTTCACGATAGGGCGATGCGACCGACCCGCTGTCCAGATGATCGCGCCCGATGACGATCGGCGCCTCGATCTCTCCCTTTTTCACCAGCTCATTCATCGCCACACCGAATTCCGCGCGCTCACCATAACCAAGCCAGCAAATACGCGCCGGCAAGCCTTGAAACCTGATCCGCGACTGCGCCAGTTTCATCCATCGATCCAGGACGGGATTATCCGGAAAGAGCTCGAGCGCCAGATCATCCGTCTTGCGAATATCCTCCGGATTGCCCGAAAGCGCCACCCAGCGGAACGGGCCGCGGCCCTCGCAAAAGAGCGGTCTGATATACTCCGAAACAAAGCCGGGAATCTCGAATGCGTCTTCCACACCCATCTGTTGAGCATGAGCACGAATGTTGTTGCCGTAGTCGAATGTCACCGCGCCCATTCGCTTGAGGTCGAGCATGGCCCGGACATGCCTGGCGATCGTCTCCAGCGAGCGTTTGAGATACTCATCGGGGTTTTCACGCCGCAACTGCAATGCCTTGTAAAATTCCATCCCGTTCGGAATATAGCCGTTCAGCGGGTCGTGTGCGCTCGTCTGGTCGGTCAACACATCAGGAACCACCCCTCGATTGACCAGTTCCGGCAGTAGATCGGCGCAGTTGCCGACCAGACCCACGGAAATCGCCTGGCGTGTCTTGCGTGCCTGGGTGATTTGCTCGAGTGCGTCATCCAGATCGTGGCTCATCCTGTCGCAATAGCCGGTCACGAGCCGTTTCTCGATTCGAGCGGAATCGACATCGATTCCCAGAAAACAGGCGCCGTTCATGGTCGCGGCCAGTGGCTGTGCTCCGCCCATCCCTCCCATTCCTCCCGAGACGACCAACTTACCCGCGAGCGAGCCTCCGAAGTGTTTATTGGCGAGGGCGGCGAAGGTCTCGAAAGTGCCCTGAACTATCCCCTGGCTGCCGATGTAAATCCACGACCCCGCAGTCATTTGTCCGTACATCGTCAATCCTACCCTTTCCAGGGCATGAAATTCTTTCCAGTTCGACCAGTGCCCGACGAGATTTGAATTGGCGATTAAGACGCGCGGGGCATCCTCATGCGTCCGAAAGATGCCGACAGGCTTGCCCGATTGGACAAGCAGCGTTTCATCATTTTCGAGGGATGCGAGGGAACGAACGATAGCGTCGAAGGCGTGCCAGTCGCGCGCCGCCTTGCCTGTGCCGCCATAGACGATCAACTCATCCGGTTTTTCGGCGACATCCGGGTCGAGATTGTTCATGAGCATTCGCAGTGCCGCCTCCTGCACCCAGCCTTTGCAGCTCATTTGGATTCCATGTGGCGCTTTCATACGGTTGCCTGGTTTAACTCTCGCACCAGAGGTACGAGCTCTTCGATATAACCTGAAAGTTGAATATCACGCGCGAGCGCGGGGACACGCTGGCGTACCCGCTGATACACTTCCTGCAGCTTCGGGCCTGGCTTGAGGGGTTTCAAAAACTCCAGGCCCTGCGCGGCGCACATCAACTCGATGGCGAGAATTATCTCGACATTCCTGACTACCTGATCAAATTTCAACGCCGCAGTCATTCCCATTGAGACGTGATCTTCCTTGTTCGCTGAAGTCGGGAGGTTGGTGACCGATGCAGGATGCGCAAGTACATTGTTTTCGGCGATCAGCGATGCGGCGGTAACCTGGGCGATCATCAGGCCGGAATTGGTCCCGGGCTGGGGAGACAAAAAAGGCGGTAGACCTGACAGTTCAGGATTGACCAGTCGTTCGACACGGCGCTCGGCGATCGTACCCAGGTCGGCGACAGCTACTGCGGCATAATCGAGCGCGAGCGCTACCGGTTCGCCGTGAAAATTTCCGCCGGATAGGATTTCCCGCTGATCAGCGAAAACCAGCGGGTTGTCGGTCGCACTGTTAATCTCGATCTCGATGATTCGTCTGGTATGAGCCAGGGCGTCGCGCACCGCGCCATGGACCTGCGGCATGCAGCGCAGAGCATATGCATCCTGCACGCGCGGATCGACTGCGCGGTCGCGGTGAGATTCACGAATCTCACTGCCGCTGATCAAATCCCGCAATCTCGATGCGCTGATAGCTTGACCAGCATGAGGCCGTAAAGCATGGATTTTAGGGTCGAAGGCGACGGGAGTGCCTTTTAATGCTTCAAGGGTCATCGCTCCGATAATGTCCGCGGCATCAACCAATTTTTCGGCAACGAACAAGGCCAGTCCACCCACCGAAGTCATGCCCTGGGTCCCATTAAGTAACGCCAGTCCTTCTTTGGCTTCAAGTGCGAGCGGCTCTATACCGGCTCGCCGCATTGCCTCAGCACCGGGTAATTTTTCGCCGCGGTAGATTGCTTTGCCTTCTCCGATGACCACGAGCGCCAGATGCGCCAGCGGCGCCAGATCACCCGAGGCTCCGACCGACCCTTTGGATGGGATAACCGGATGCACTTTTCCGTTGAGCATCTCGATCAATTTTTGGATGACTATCTGACGGCAGCCCGAATAGCCTTTAGCAAGCACATTGGCGCGATGGAGCATGATTGCCCTCACCGCCCGCTCGGGCAGCGGGTCGCCCACACCACAGGCGTGCGAACGGACCAGGTTGACCTGCAGGTCCCGCAGCTCGTTCATCGGTATGATGACTTCAGAGAGTGCGCCGAAACCCGTATTGATGCCATAAACGATTTCGCCACGCCGGATGATCTCTTCCACGAACCGGCGAGATTTATCGACGGCTGGACCGGCAGACGCCGCAAGCGAAACCTCGTCACCGGAGGCAACCGAGATAGTCTGAGAGAGAGTTAATGATGATCCATCGATTTCGACCATGCGGGACTCCTATAATCTCTAATATCCTGCGCTTTCTGGCTAACAGTTTCAACACAAAGGGTCAAACCAGTTATCAGTTTTCAGTTTTTAGTTGGAAGAGATTCTGAAAACTGAAAACTGGTTTGACCCTTTGTGTTGAAACTGTTTACTAGTTTCGGCTTTCTGCTGTATATTTTGCGTTTCGGAGAACCGAGGTGATTAGTGTTTGAGAACGTAGAGAATTCCGCGCTGAACGGCCAATTCAAATATATTCCATTCCTCACTCCCGCAAATTTCGCAGGGCTGAGAATTGCGCGCTACCAGGTCTGCCTCCGGGCTGAGGGGGAAGCCGCAGTTCCGTTCTTCCCCGGCTCGACGCTCCGGGGTGCTTTCGGTTACGCGCTTAAACAGGCCGTTTGTGTCATGAATCATCGCGACTGTGGCCGCTGCCTCGTTGCGAACCAATGTGTCTTTCCCTACGTTTTTGAAACACCGGCGCCGCCTGATCTCTCGATTCTGCATAATCAGCGGAATGCGCCGCATCCTTTTATTATCGATCCGCCCATTTATCCTCGCGGAAATCAGGCTGTTCGACAGCGCATCCTGACGGCCGGTGAGGAACTGGAATTCGGCCTGACTCTCATGGGTCGGGCGATCAGTTATCTGCCATATATTGTTTACGCTCTTCATGAAATGGCGCAGAGAGGGATTGGCAAGAGACGTGCAAAATTCGCGCTCGTCGGCGTTACAGCGCTCCAATCAAACGGAATCCGACAGACGATTTTTGATCCTGTCAAACAAAGATTGGATGAGAGCACTGATGTGGTTTCCGATTTGAGTCAATTGATCGATGATCGATTGGATCAGCTGCTGGCCTGCGGGAATGATGATCAGCTGAATATTAGATTTGCCACTCCGTTGCGGATAAAAATCCAGGGCGATCTGCAGTCGCAAGCCAATTTTGAAATGCTTGTTCGTAACTTGCTGAGACGTATTTCGCTGCTCATGATCATTCATGGAGACCGGAAGCTGGACCTGGATTTTAAAGGCTTGCTCGAACTCGCCCGTGCCGTCGAGGTTCGATCGTCATCTTTGCGTTGGTGGGACTGGGGAAGATATTCCGCGCGGCAGGAGACAGTCATGAAACTCGGCGGTTTCGTTGGCGAAGCAGAATTTACGGGGGATCGATTGCGGGATTTTCTACCGCTCATCGTTGCCGGTGAACTTTTGCGAATTGGAAGCGCCACCAGTTTCGGGTTGGGCAAATACGAATTAATAGATGCTAGATGGTAGATGCTGGATGCTAGTAGATCCCTACTAGCATCCAGCATCTACCATCTAGCATCTTCTTCCTATGAGAGGCGATATTAAGCCGATTAAAGAAACTTTTTTTATCCGACGATACTTGCCGGAATGATCGATTTTGAGAGGCGATTAATAGCCGATGAACAAACTCCATCGATATTTTGACCGGCTTGGAGGCAATTGATGAACGTTGCGGAGAGTGTGGCGCTGGCAGCATTGCTGCACAGTCTGGAAAGATTCCGACAACGGACAACGAATAAGACAGAATTCGAAGCCCCATTCGCCGCGCTGCGCGACGAACAGACAATCAGGTTGATCGAAGAGTCTGAGCGACTGGCGTGTCACTTCGCAGCTGAATCATCTATCCCAGAGGGAGAGGAGAAGAGTCAGGCCGCTCTCAGGCTCGGAGCGATCACACAGCGAATCCAGATCGCCCAGGCAGAGAAAACGGACACGCCTCCGGTGCGCGATGCGAAGTTTTACCCGCTTCAGCCCTTGAGCCTTTTCGATTCTTCCGACAGCCTCAAAGAGAGAAATAACCGTGCGGGTAATATTTTTCCGGTGGCATCATCCGATCTCCCGCGCAAATCGATGCCTGGCGGTTACGATAGTCTCTGGAAGAAGTTTCTTGATGAGGCGGCGCTCCTCCCCCGTGGAACCCAAACTGCCTATCTCGATTCGCTCCTCTATTTAATGCGCAAATATACATGGTGTGTGCCGGGGGGAAATGGATTGTCCGATGTCTCCCTCTATGATCATAGTCGCGTCTCTGCGGCGATTGCCGTCTGCATGCACTCTGCTTTACAGGAGGAACCGGAGAGTGAGCCGGGTTATATCTTGATCGAGGGAGGGATTTCCGGCATTCAACCATTTATCTATCAACCCTCTCTAAACATGCCGGAGTTGCGGGGGGGCATGGCGCGGCGGATGCGCGGTCGATCGTTATACGTCACCCTGCTGGTCAAATCGCTGGCTGATTATTTAAACGAACAACTGGGACTTTGCAGTCTGAACGCTTTATGGGCGACCGGAGGCCGGTTCCTGATCATCGCGCCAAAAACCGAGCGTATGCGAGAACGGCTAATTTCTGCACGATGGACGAGCGAACAGTTTTGTTGGCACGAATCTCAAGGAGCACTCGGGGTAGTGATCGCAGACCAGGAGGTCTCACGTGATGATTTGCAGAATTTCGGGGCAGTGCGACAGCGTCTCGATCAGGCCTGGTCCCGGCGGAAGATGCAACAGTTCAACGCGCCGCTCAATTATCGCGAAGACTCGCCGGGCGAGGCCTGGGAGAATGCATGGGCCCTTAAATTGGGAGATGTGATTTGCAGCGATACAGGTCGAGACCTATCCGAAGGAGAGAAGAATATTTCATTCAAAGCTCAGGTCAGCGATGAAAATCCTGCCCCGGCTCCGCGGAGCGCCCAGAGCTTGCTTTTCGATGCGATCGGACGCGCTCTGGCCGGATTGAAAACGATTCAGCTGCGCCGTGAAAAGGACTGGACCGAGGTAGCGCGTTTCGCCGCAAAAATCCCGCGCGAGCCGGAAGATGCTGCGGAGATGAGAAACCATGCCGGGAAAGTGTTGATTGAGTTTCCGCAGCTCAACCGCGTGTGGCTGCTTTCCGATGAAGCCAGGCCGCGCGATGATGCCAATCTTTCTTTGCGGATTGCCGATTATCGCAACCGGCAGATCGAATTTCTCGGAAGTGATTCCGAATCGAATGTAGCACAGGGATTCGAACTGATGGTCACCCATCTCAGCCCGATTTCGAGAAATGGCGACGGGGAATTGAAAGAAGCTGGGAGCGCGAAATACCTCGGCGCGCTGCGCATGGACGTTGACGACCTGGGATTGATCATTGCCTATGGTTTGCCAAAAGAAGAAAGGTCGATCGCCCGGATCGCCAACTTTTCACAAATGATCGAATGGTTTTTCTCCGGTTATCTGAACACCCTCATTGCGGGCAAGGAACTGGATCCGATTTATGCGACTGGCGATGACCTTTTAGTCACCGGCTCGTGGCTCCAGGTTCTCGATCTGGCCGATGAGATTCAGTATCAGTTCAGAAACTTCTGCGGCGGCAATCCGGATTTGCATCTTTCCGCCGGAATCTTTTTGTATGAGGAGAAATACCCGCTGGGCCGCGCGGTCAGGGAAGCGGGAGAGCAACTCGCGCTTGCCAAATCGCCCCGGCTGAGAAGGATTCACAGCGATAGCGACAAGGATGCGCTGGCATTTCTTGCGGGAAAAATACCGTGGCGAAAATGGCGGGAAGTTCGCAGCCTGGGTGAAAGGATGAGCGCCGCCTGTGAGGCCGGCAGGCTTTCGCTCAGTTTTGTCTACAATCTGCTCGAACTTTATCATTATCATATCGATCCGCGCCGAGACCCGGGGCGTGCGTTTGCAGGCGAAGACCTTATCTGGTTGCCCCGGTTCAAATACTCACTGGTCGGAAATGTTAAAGACGAGCGGTTGAGAGCCGACCTGGTGGGCGCAATCGAAAATAACAAGCACTATCTTGCGATCCTTGCCGGTTATGTGCTGCTCAATACGCGATATCCAAAGGAACAAGTATGAACGAACAAGGACAAGAACAAGGACAAGGACAAGAACAGGATCAGGCACAAAAAGGAAGACGGAGAGACAGGCGGAGGCGAGGTGGAGGCGGGGGTGGAGGTGGAGGTACTCCGCAGCAACAAGAAGAGCGAAGAGGTCGGGCACTGGAAAAATTTAAAACGGAGATCGCGGATCGAAGCTTCGCCGATGACGCCATCATGCGTTTGACCAGGGACCTCGGCGAGAGCCTGGTCAGGAGCCAGAGAGCCCAGGCAAGAGGTGAAAACAAGGAGAATGCCAAGGCTCAGGTAAGAAAGTTTTACAACCTCGTTCGTGTCACTCAGGGAACTTCAGCGGAAGTCTCGCGCGTCAAACTGCGAACTCTCCAGGCCCAGACCGCTTATGCCGTCGCCCGGCGCACCCTGAGCGAGGATTTCAAGGATTTCATCGACACTTCAGTCAAAAAAATTCTCAGTACACCGGACGCTCATACCCTTGATAAAACCCTTTCAGAGTTTGTGACCTTCTTCGAATCATTCTTTGCATACTATTACTACCAGCTCGAAATGGATAGGGGCCAACAGGGAGGCAAAAGAAGATGAGTCAATTGAAAGCGACACTGACTATCCACGGCAAGATCGAATGTCTGACCGGATTGCACATCGGCGGTTCTGGCAGCGGCTACCAGATTGGTTCGATTGAAAATTCCGTTGTGCGCAACCCGATCGATGATTTCCCTTTTATCCCCGGCTCATCGCTCAAGGGCAAGCTGCGGTCTCTCCTGGAATGGGGGATGGGGAAGATCGCGCCGAACGGCAAAGTATATTCCAGTGAACATTCAAGCAGACCGGACGATGACGAGGTCCTGCGAATATTCGGCGCCCCGGCCGGCCCCGAATGGAAGGCCGGTCCGGCGCGACTGATTGTTCGCGATGCTCTGCCGGACCGAAAAACGAGAGGGATGATGCATGACCTGGAGTTGAATCAGGGCCTCCCCAAAGTCGAGATCAAAACCGAAGTCAATATCAACCGGATCACGGCAAAGCCGCTGTCGATCGCGCGACAGATCGAGCGTATCCCTGTCGGTTCATTTTTCGATTTCGAGCTGGTATTTCTGATTTACGAGGTCGCCGGTCTGAAAGTCAAAGACATCGACCTGCTTGATAAATTATTTTTCGCGCTGCGACTGCTTGAAGACTCGGCGCTCGGCGGAAGCGGATCGCGCGGCTCAGGCCAGGTCCGGTTTCATCTGGGCGAACCACTGATCAAAACAGTTCGGGATTATCAATCTGGCTCTGCACTCACGAAGACTCCCGGGAGCGATGCGGCGATCAATGCCTTTAAAACACTCGATCAATTCTCGGAGGATGTGGTCAATAAGCTCAAAGAAAGATTGCGCAGACAGATAGAAGTGAGATCAGCCCCCGAGCCTCAGGTCAAAGCACAGCCGGAACAGCCGGTGCAGCCAGTTCAAGCAGAGCAACCCGAGCAAGTGGAGCAGCCGGACCAGCCGGTTGAAAAAGAGGTCGAGGAGCAATCGTCATGATCGTTTATCTCAAACCGCGCGCGCCGTTCTCCAAGAGCCCGCCGCGCTCGGATACTCTGTTCGGCGCGATTGCCTGGGCCCTCAGGATGCTTTTCGGCGAGGATGAATTGATCAAGCTGCTCGAGCAGTTTGACGAAGCTCTCGAACGGCAGAACCCGGAGCCGTTTCTCGTCAGCTCACTTTTTCCTTTCGTCGAGAGCAGATCGGGCCAGACCCTTTTTCTGCCACGCCCCCTCCTGGGCTCGGATTTAAGTCCCGAGATCGACGATCAACAGAGTTACCGGCTATATCGGAAACTGCTTAAAACCCATTGGGTATCACAAAGTATTTTCGATGATCTGACGAAAGGTAAAGCGAGCGAACTAGATTTGTGGAAAAGTCTGTCGAGCGGAGATCAGCGAGCCCCTAGATTGCATGCCGGAGCACTCATGACAGGTGAAGAGTATGACCGGACACGAGCCTTAAGATCGTTAGTAATCACCGGTGAATCGGTGCGCTACGCCGTCGATCGGGGAGGAGAGATTTATTATCGTTCCTTCGCTGCCGTGTCTACGCCGGGGAAGATAAATGTTCAAACCGGTTTTTTCTTCCTTCTCAGGGTGAATGATCCGATGAATTCGGGTCTCGAGGAGCAGCTCAAGGCAGCCTTGCGATTTCTCGGTGACAAAGGTTTCGGCGGTGGTGCAAGCACCGGGCGCGGTCATAGTGACGTCGAGTTCGGGAATAAAGAGATTGAGTCCGGCCGCGACGAGGGGACACATCTGGTCAGTCTTTCGTTGTTGCATCCGAGCGCGGCGGATCGGCTTCATCTGGCTAACAACAGGGAACAGGTATTTGCTCGACTCGAGCGGCGCAAAGGATTCATTGAAAGCTCCTATGCGCCCGAAACCGAGCGCGTCTGGAAGCCCACCCTGGTCATGCTGGCAGAAGGCGCGACATTTCCGCGCGATGGCGAGCGAAGGGTATACGGATCGCTCTTTAAAGAACAGATAGTTCGCAGCGGTCTTAACGGACATCTGCGCATCAATGGACTCGGTTACACAGTCCCGCTGAAGAAAAGGATGAAGGATGAAGGATGAAGGATGAAGATAAAGATTTTATGAAAAACATTTATCATTTGTAATTTTAGATTTGTCATTTGTCATTGAAGAAAATCCGTTCGATCAGATTTCTTCCAATGACAAATGCCAAATCTAAAATTACAAATGATAAATGTTTTATGCGGAGCTATAGGTTCGAGGGCTTCATGATGACTCAGGGTGCAAAGAGTTTCAGATACACTATCACCACACTTACTCCTCTCCACATCGGGTGCGGAGAATTTATGACACCGGTTGAGTACCACCTTGGTGATGAGCTGATCGTCCCCGAACTCGAACGCATCTTCGCCAAATATCCGGAGGTTGGCGATCAATTCAACGACAAGCTCGCGTCAAAATCAGGAGAAGAGTTGGCCCGCACGGAGATGGGAAAGTTGCTTGATCCTGTTGTTTTCGAAGATCGAGAGATCAGGCGGTATGCGGTCACGCCTTTGCATAATGATACCGGGGGATTCGATTCGTTGAAGACTCTGCGCGGACAAATTCGTAACGGGCAAGGGGAAGTCAGGCTCGTCGCCAAGACGACTAAGCACCGGCCATACATTCCCGGGTCATCGATCAAAGGCGCGTTCAGAACTGCCTGGGCATACGAACAATGCAATTCCGACCTGAACATTTTCGATGCGGTCTCGGGATTAGCATGGCAGGGAACTGATCGAAATGCCGATCAGCGGCTGAACTCGCGAGTATTTCAGGCTCCATCCCGGAGAAGAGATGAGGATGGTAGGACTTCCCACGACAATCATGCGGCGTTCGACGTTTTTCGCTCATTTCAGATAGGTGATTCGACTTCGCGACCGCCCAACGAAGTATTGCTGCTGGTTGCCGAGCGTGTCCTGAGCGCACAGATCAAAGCGCGAGCCGGGAGCGTCCCTGCCGACGATAAATTCCGCGCAAGATTCAAGGATTTTCCAGTGTTCTGCGAAGCGATCGATGAAAACTTCAGTTTCGACGGTCGAATCTCATATGACGGAATGTTGCTTACCAATGAAACGGCCAGGCGAACGATCGGCTGGACGGAATCGCAAAGCGGGCTCACACCGGAGAAAGTTTTGCAGGCGGTCAATCGATTTGCGGCCGATCTTTGCCAGTGGGAGATCGATTACTATGAAAGGATCGAGGACGATCCGAGAAACTGTGATGTCGTCGATGTCCTGAGTTTTTATGATGAATTAAAAATGAAGATCAGAGACGCGCCACCCAACACTTGCTACTTCTCGTTTGGTCACGGATCGGGTTGGCACAAATTGACTATCGGATTGATGCTCGAGAAACGGATGCGCCGCGATCAATTCGCCGAATTGCGCCGAAGTGTCGAACTGGCCAAGGACCGCACGGATTTCGAGTATCCCAAATCCCGCAGGCTGGTTATGAATGGAAAAAGCAGCGCTTATGGGCCCTTTGGTTGGGTCCAATTAAAACTCGTCTAGCATTCCTCACAATGTAAATTGGCGAGTCAAGTTATTTTGAAGGAGAAAGAATGAAATTAATTAAAAAATGGTTGTCCGAAGGCGACGTATTAGATATCGAAGAAATCACCCGTAGCCTGCAGAAAGTAGCCGAGAACCAGTCCGGGTTTTCCGGAGAGATCGGCGCATTGAAAGAACAGACACAGAAACTGGTCGATGCCCAACTCGCGTCTGAACCAAAACCGGCGCATCTTGACGAGGTATTACAAAAGCTTGCCGAATCTCACCAGATGCTTGTCGAACTTGCAAAAAACCAGGATGCGCGGATCGATAGACATGACGAGATGCACAAAGGAACGGACGAAAGGTTGAATGCGTTGATCGATGCACAGGTCACCAATG
>Ga0081455_10007675_pt1 | contig 11324 bp, 9 predicted proteins | sample TabmetS3T2R1_FD_70207 | JGI IMG/M metagenome (GOLD analysis project Ga0081455, IMG submission 70207) | Tabebuia heterophylla rhizosphere microbial communities from the University of Puerto Rico - S3T2R1 | ecosystem: Host-associated > Plants > Roots > Rhizosphere ...
GGGCACGGGAGACCAGGGGCTCGCCGGCGCTGCGCCGCCGGATCTGGCCGCAGGCCAGCTCCAGATAGTCCTCGAACGACAGCGCCGGAATGATGACCCGGACGGTGCCGTCGCGGTCGAAGATCGTTTCTGTCCCGAGCGGGTGCCTTCCCAGCTTGGACAGCAGGCGGGCCAGCTCGTTGGTCGATTGCACCGCGGTGTAGAAGTCGAAGACGTGCATCGAGAGCAACGCAGCATCGACGATCTGCAGCAGACCAAGGGCGACGTCTTGGCGGAAGGTGCGCTCAATACCGATCGTCATCGCCTCCAGCATTGCCGTCTGCACAGGCTCCGGCTGCGGCGGCGGCTGCTCGGGCGAGGTCCGCCAGACCCAGGCCAGCGGCATCCCGGCAACCACGTGATCCCCGACCGACAGCGCCACCCGCACGGTGACCTCCTGCGCCAGCGCTACTGGGAGGAGGAACTCGGGGTAGATGGCCTGCACGTAGCCAGAGCGTTGGGTCCGCAGCTCCACCCTCCAGGGCGGAGGGTCAAATCTGGGGTCGGTCGCGGCGGCCCCGCTCGATGTCCGGCCAATCCCAGCTGGCTCCTTGGCGATCGCGCGGGCGGTCGTGGCGCTGATCTTGGCCAGCACCTCGTCGATCTGGATGGAATGGACCATGCGGTCGACAAAGTAGACCAACGCCCCGATACACACGAACAGGAGGCAGAGCCCGACGGTGACCGCGAGCCGTCCGTATTGCCCAGCCGACCCTCCCCGAGGGATGCCGACCGTGTACAGGCCCGCCGCGTTATAGGTGAAGGTGGCGACGAACAGGCCCAGCACCACCTGCGCCGTCCGGTCGCGCAGGAAGTCGCGCAGCAACCTGGGCGAATAGCGGTTGGATGCCACCTGTAACGCAACCACGGTCAGACCGATGACCAGCGCGAGCACCCCCACGACGGTGGTCGCCACGCCCAGCAGCACCCGCCTGGCCTCCTCGGCGTTGCCTCGGAACAGCACCGGATCCAGGGGCGAGCCAGGCTCGATGGTGATCTGCGACAGCGTGCTCCCCAAAACCAGGGCGCCGACCACGAACAACAGCGGCAGCACCCACAACGCGCCGCTCAACTGCTCCGACCGCTTCTCCCACCGCTGCTGGCGCATCCCAGCCCCCGATCTCCGCGGGACGGCACACCGCGGGTCGCCTTGCTCAACCGATTCTCCCGTGCTCCAAGCACCCTCGGCTAGTAGCTGGCCGCAGGGCAGCAGCGATCCCTTGGTTCAAGCCAAGCCAAGCCAAGCGAGCCAGCAGCCGCAGTGGCGTTCACAGACGTGGAGGACGCGGGCCTGTTGATGGGCGTGGCGTCGGGAGTCGAGACGGCCACCGCGTGATTCTTCGGGCTGCTATCGAAGATCACCGAGGAGTCGCGATGGTTTGAGCAGCTGGGGTCGGGACCGGGTCAAGCTTGCCGCCGCTGTGGCTGGCTCGCGCCAGGCGCTGCGCGGTGGTTGGGGCAAGCTCGCAGCGGAACGCCTGACGGACCAGCAGGCCGGGACCTACCGGCTCACCTGGACTCTCCCACCGCCGCCTTCCACAGCCCACCGATGCCGGCACGTAAGTGCTCGCTTCGCTTGGGTTTGCAGCGATCCCGGCCGACAACTCTCAGCCCTTCAACCGGGGGCGGGCAGCGGAGATGATAGTGCCCGAGGTGTCGGGGGCTAAGGAGGACCGCATGGCCAAGACGAAACCGGCTGCCAGGCCCAAGCCATCCCGGCAGGACGGCGAGCGGACCAACCGCGAGGCCGCCAAGGCCGGGAACGATCAAACGGGTCACCGAGAGCCTCAACCCCCGCATCTGCCGGGTGGTGGCCCTGGCCGCCCCGACCGAGCGCGAGCGCACCCAGTGGTACTTCCAGCGCTACGTGGCCCACCTGCCCGCCGCCGGCGAGATGGTCCTGTTCGACCGCAGCTGGTACAACCGGGCCGGGGTCGAGCGGGTGATGGGCTTCTGCACCGAGGAGGAGTACCAGGAGTTCCTCCGCTCCTGCCCGGAGTTCGAGCGGATGCTGCTGCGCTCGGGGATCATCCTGATCAAGTACTGGTTCTCGGTCTCCGACGCCGAGCAGGAGCAGCGGTTCCAGCGCCGCATCGAGGACCCCACCCGGCGCTGGAAGCTCAGCCCCATGGACCTCAAGTCGCGTGAGCTGTGGGTCGAGTACTCGCGGGCCAAGGACGACATGTTCCACTACACCGACACCAAGCAGTCGCCCTGGTGGGTGGTGGGGGCCGACGACAAGCGCCGGGCCCGGCTGAACTGCATCAGCCACCTGCTGGAGCAGATCCCCTACGGTGACCTGACCCCCGAGCCGATCCGGCTCCCGCCCCGCCGCGACGACACCGGCTACGTGCGCCCGCCCTTGAGCGACCAGACCTTCGTCCCCAACCGCTTCCCCTAGAGAGGCCGACCATGCCCGCCATCGCCGTCGGCGCCGACGACGCCGGCGCCCCCCTCAAGGAGCGTCTGGCCGCCCACCTGGCCGAGCGGGGCTACCAGGTCAAGGACTACGGCAACGGCGCCGGCCAGGACTACCCCGACGTCGCCGCCGAGGTCGCCGAGGCCGTCGCCCGGGGCGAGCACGACCGCGCCCTGCTCGTCTGCGGGACGGGCCTCGGCATGGCCATCGCCGCCAACAAGGTCCCCGGCGTCCGCGCCGCCACCGCCCACGACCCCTACTCGGCCGAGCGCGCCCGCAAGTCCAACAACGCCCAGGTCCTCACCATGGGCGCCCGCGTCATCGCCCCCGAAGCCGCCGAGCTGGTCCTCGACCACTGGCTCACCGCCGAGTTCGAACCCGGCCGCTCCTCCCCCAAGGTCGCCAAGCTGGAGGCCCTGGACGCCAGATACCACCGCGACCGAGCGGAACAGGCCTAGGTGTCAGAGGCGCTCGAGGTCAAGGCCGCTGGGCGGGGATGACCATGGTGGCCACCGTCGATGGTGGCGGCACGGGGTCGCCGTGGGCGCGCGGCCCTCGGCCCGGGTGGGCGCCTGGTCTTCGAGACGCGTGATCCGGCGGCGAGGGCGTGGCTGGAGTGGAACCGCGATCGGTCATACCGGCGCGCCGTCGTCCCCGGAGTCGGCGCCGTACAGGCGTGGGAGGACCTGCTCGACGTCAGCGGTGACCTGGTCTCGTTCCGTACGACCGTCGTCTTCGAGGCCGACGGCGCGGCGCTGACCTCAGCGTCCACGTTGCGCTTCCGCCACCGGGACGAGGTGACCGCCTCGCTGGTGGCCGAGGGCTACGCCGTCGACGAGGTGCGCCAGGCGCCGGATCGTCCCGGCCGCGAGCTGGTCTTCATCGCGCGCCGCCTGTCGGTTACCGCCCCGCCGGCCCCTGCGCGGCCCGCAGCAGGCCGTAGGCGATGCCGTCGGCGAGGGCTTCCCAGGAGGCGGTGACGATGTCGTCGGAGACGCCGACGGTGGTCCATTCGGCATCGGGGTCGGCGGAGGTGACCAGGACCCGGGTGACGGCGCGGGTGCCGGCGCGGCCGTCGAGGATGCGGACCTTGAAGTCGACCAGGCCGACGTCCTTGAGCTCGGGGTGGCGGGGGGCCAGGGCTCGGCGCAGGGCCTGGTCGAGGGCGTGGACGGGGCCGACGCCCTCGCCGACGGCCAGGACCCGCTCGCCGTCGACGAGCAGGCGGACCGTGGCCTCGGAGACGTCGCTGCCGTCCTCTTTGCGCTCGACCAGGACCCGGTAGCCCTCCAGGGCGAAGGGGGGCTGGAAGGTGCCGCTCTCGCGGCGGACCAGCAGCTCGAAGGAGGCGTCGGCGACCTCGAAGGCGTAGCCGCGGTGCTCCAGCTCCTTGACCCGGTCAAGGACCCGGGCCCCGAGGGCCGGGTCGGCGTCCAGGTCGAGGCCGAGCTCGCCCGCCTTGGCGAGCACGTTGGAGCGGCCGGCCAGCTCCGACACCAGCACCCGGGCCTTGTTGCCGACCCGGTCCGGGTCGACGTGGCTGTAGGCGTCGGCCCGGCGGGCGATGGCCGAGGCGTGCAGCCCGGCCTTGGTGGCGAAGGCGGCCGCGCCCACGTACGGCTGGCGGTGGTCGGGCGGGAGGTTGGCCAGCTCGGCGATGGCGTGGGCGGTGGTGGTGAGGGCGGCCAGCCGGTCCTCGGGCAGCAGCTGCAGGCCCTGCTTGAGCTCCAGGCCGGCGACGATGGCGAACAGGTCGGCGTTGCCGCAGCGCTCGCCGTAGCCGTTGGCCGCCCCCTGCACGTGGCGGGCCCCGGCCTCCACCGCGACCAGCGAGTTGGCCACCGCGCAGGCCGAGTCGTCGTGGAAGTGGACCCCGACCCGGATCCCGGCCGGCAGGGCGCCCCGGACCTCGCGGACGACCCGGCTCACCGTGGTCGGCAGGCTGCCGCCGTTGGTGTCGCAGAGCACGACGGTGTCGGCCCCGGCGGCGGCGGCCGCCTGGACCACGGCCAGGGCGTAGGCCGGGTCGGCGGCGTAGCCGTCGAAGAAGTGCTCGGCGTCGAAGGTGGCCCGCCGCCCGGCGGCCACCATGTGGGCGATCGAGTCGGCCACCATGGCCAGGTTCTCGTCCAGGGTGGTCCGCAGGGCCTCGGTCACGTGCAGGTCCCAGGACTTGCCGACCAGGGTGACGATCGGGGCCTTGCTGTCCAGCAGGGCGCCCAGGTTGGGGTCGTCGTCGACCCCGCGGCCGGGCCGGCGGGTGGCCCCGAAGGCGGCCAGGGTGGCGTGGCGCCAGGGCAGCTCGGCGGCGCGGGCGAAGTACTCGGCGTCCTTGGGGTTGGACCCGGGCCAGCCGCCCTCGATGACGTCGACGCCGAGGTCGTCGAGCAGGCGGGTCACCCGCAGCTTGTCGGCCACGGTGAACTGGAGGCCGACCTGCTGGGAGCCGTCGCGCAGGGTGGTGTCGTAGGTCTCTACGTGGTCTCGTGCGGGCATGGACAACGGAGGCTCCCTCCGGAGACTGGTGTTGGGGCGCGGGGGCGGAGCCCCGCGTTCGTGGGCTAGGCGACCGGTTCGACCCAGTCGCGGTAGCGCTCGTCGCGGCCGGTGGTGGCGGCCGTGAAGACCTCCTGCAGCCGGCGGGTAATCGGGCCCGGGTCGCCGAGGACCCGGTCGTCCACCTCCCGGATGGGCACGACCTCGGCGGCCGTGCCGGTGAAGAAGGCCTCGTCGGCCAGGTACAGGTCGGTGCGGACCAGGTCGGTCTGGCGCACCGGGATGCCCTCGCCCTCGGCGATGGTGATGATGCTGTCGCGGGTGATGCCGGCCAGGCAGCCGGCGGACAGCGGCGGGGTGTGGAGCACGCCGTCGCGCACGGCGAACACGTTCTCGCCCGACCCGTCGGTCACGTACCCGTGGGGGTTGAGCAGGATGCCCTCGTCGTAGCCGGCCTTGACCGCCTCGGCCTTGGCCAGCGAGGAGTTGATGTACTGGCCGGTGGCCTTGGCCGCGGGCGGGATGATGTTGTGGTCGAGCCGCCGCCAGGAGCTGACCTTGACCCGCACCCCGGTCTCGAAGGAGTCCTCGCCCAGGTAGGCGCCCCACGGCCAGCAGGCGATGACCATGCTGACCGGGGAGGTGAGCGGGTTGAGGCCGATCTCGCCGTAGCCCAGGAACACCAGCGGGCGGATGTAGCAGGCGGGCAGGTCGTTCATGGCGACCAGGTCCTTGGCCACCTTGACGGCCCCCTCGAGGGAGACCGGCGGCTCCATGTGGTAGATCTTGGCGCTCCGGTAGAGCCGCTTCATGTGGTCGGTGAGCCGGAAGACGGCCGGGCCGGCGTCGGTGGCGTAGGCGCGGATGCCCTCGAACACGCCCCAGCCGTAGTGGAGCGAGGGGGTGAGCACGTGGACCCGGGCGTCGTCCCAGTCCACGTACTCCCCGTCCATCCAGATCTTGGTGCTTGGCGTGATCGGCATCGTCGCCTCCTGTCAGTCCGGGGACCCGCCGCCCGCGACGGCGGTGGCGATCCGGTCCCCGAGCGCCTGGGTCGAGTATCCCGCAGCCCCTGGCAGGGCCGCCACGGCCCCGGCCTCGACCGCGGCCGCGGCCTCCCGCTCCCCGAGGTGGTCCAGGAGCAGGGAGGCCGAGAGTACGGCGGCCACCGGGTTGGCCCTCCCGGTGCCGGCGATGTCGGGCGCCGACCCATGCACGGGTTCGAACAAGGATGGCGACGAATCAGGATTCAGGTTGGCGCTGGCGGCGGTGCCGAGGCCGCCGGCGATGGCCGCGCCCAGGTCGGTGAGGATGTCGCCGAACAGGTTGTCGGTGACGATCACGTCGAAGCGTCCCGGGTCGGTGACCAGGTACAGGCAGGCGGCGTCGGCGTGGGCGTAGTCGAGGGCGACCCCGGTCTCGTCGGCCACCGCCCGGGCCGCCCGCCGCCACAGGTCGCCGGCGTGGACCAGCACGTTGGTCTTGTGGACCAGGGTGAGCCGGCCGGCCCGCTCGCGGGCCTTGGCGGCGGCGAAGCGGAGCACCCGCTCGACCCCGGCCCGGGTCTCGATCGAGGTCTCGGTGGCCGCCTCGGCCGGGCCGCCCCGGTGGACGGTGCCGCCCGCGCCCACGTAGACGCCCTCGGTGTTCTCCCGCACCACCAGCAGGTCGATGGCGTCGGGCTTGACGTCGGCCAGGGGTGACGACACCCCGGGGTACAGCTTGACGGGCCTGAGGTTCACGTAGAGGTCGAGCTCGAAGCGGAGCCGCAGCAGCAGGCCCCGCTCCAGCACCCCGGGGGGCACGTCGGGCCGGCCCACGGCCCCGAGCAGGATGGCGTCGACCTCCCGCAGCTCCTCCAGGACGGCGTCGGGCAGGGCCTCGCCGGTGGCGAGGCAGCGGTCGGCGCCGAGGTCGTACTCGACCCAGTCCAGGCCGAAGCCGAAGCGCGCCCCGGCCGCCTCGACGGCCTTGCGCGCCTCGGCCACGACCTCCGGCCCGATCCCGTCCCCGGGGATGACAGCGATGGTGTGGACCTTGTTCGGCAACTCAGGCCTCCGTGCCGAAGACGCGGCCGAGGGCGGCCCGGCCCTCGGACTCCTCGGCCGGCGGCTCGGGGGCGGTCGCCGAGGAGGCCGCCTCGGCCTCCACGTCGACGCCGAAGACCCGGGCCATGGCGGCGTGCGCTTCCTCCGTGTTCTGGCTGGGCTTGGGTCGGCGGGTCATACGGACACTTCCTTCCGTTCGGTGCCGCGGGCGAGCTTGTTGACCGCTTGCAGGTAGGCGCGCGCCGAGGCCTCGACCACGTCGGTGGCCACGCCGCGCCCGGTTACTCGCGCACCCTGGTACTCGACCTGGACGGTCACGTCCCCCAGGGCGTCGGTGCCGCCGCTGACCGCCGAGACGTGGAACTCGACCAGCCTGGCGTCGACCCCGACCGCCTTGGCGATGGCGGCGCAGGCGGCGTCGACCATGCCGTCGCCGATGGCCGACTCCTCGACCACCCCGGCGTCGTGGCTGAGGCGCACGGTGGCGGTCGGCGACATCACCGTCCCCCCGGCCACCTGGAGCCCGACGAACCGGTAGACGGCCTCGTCGGCCAGGACCTCGCCGGCGACCAGCGCCTCCAGGTCGACATCGGTGATGCGGGGCTTGCGGTCGGCCAGCTCCTTGAACCGGGTGAAGGCCTTGTCGAGCTCCTCGCGGCCCAGGTCGAAGCCCAGCTTCTGGAGGGCGTCGGCCACGGCGTGGCGGCCCGAGTGCTTGCCGAGCACGATCCGCGACCCGGCGTAGCCCAGCTCGACCGGGTCCATGTGCTCGTAGGTGGTCCGCTCCATGAGCACGCCGTGCTGGTGGATGCCGGACTCGTGGGCGAAGGCGTTGGCCCCCACGATCGCCTTGTTGGGCTGGATCGGGTAGCCGGTGAGCAGGCTGACCAGCCGCGAGGTGCGGGCGATCTCGCGGGTGTTGACCTGGCTCTGCACCCCCAGCGAGGCCTGGTGGGTGCGCAGGGCCATCACCACCTCCTCCATGGAGCAGTTGCCGGCCCGCTCGCCGATGCCGTTCACGGCCACCTCGACCTGGCGGGCGCCGGCCTGCACGGCCGAGATCGAGGAGGCCACGGACACGCCCAGGTCGTCGTGGCAGTGGACGCTCCAGACGGCCCGGTCCGCCCCCGGGACCTCGGCGATCAGCCAGGCGACGAGCTCGGAGAAGGCGTCGGGCAGCATGTAGCCGACCGTGTCGGGGACGTTGCAGGTGGTGGCCCCGGCCGAGATGGCGGCGGCGTAGACCTGCTTGAGGAACTCGGGGTCGGAGCGGGTGGCGTCCTCGGCCGAGAACTCGACGTCGTCGGTGTAGCCCTTGGCCCGGGCCACCGCCCCCTCGGCCGCGGCCAGGACCTCGGCCGGGGTCATGCGCAGCTTGTGCTCCATGTGGATGGGGCTGGTGGCGATGAAGGTGTGCAGCCGGGCCCGGCCGGCCGGGGCGAGCGCCTCGGCGGCCCGGTCGACGTCGCCGGGGGCGGTCCGGGCCAGGGCGGCGATGGTGGCGCCCTTGACCCGCTCGGCGACCGCCCGTACGGCCTCGAAGTCGCCCTGGCTGGCCTGGGGGAACCCGGCCTCGATGACGTCGACGCCCAGCCTGGCCAGCTGCTCGGCGATCTCCAGCTTGGCCTTGGCGTTGAGGTTGATGCCCGGGGCCTGCTCCCCGTCGCGCAGGGTGGTGTCAAAGACGATGATCTGCTCGGCCACGGCCGGCGACCTCCTTGTGGGCTCCGCTTCGCTTCCGTTTCCTCCTGCCCGCCTCGAGGCTCTCCGTGGGGCGGCCGGCGTAGGCCGCCCCACGGCAGCGGAGGATCAGAAGAAGCGGCGCCCCGGAGATCGTCCGGTTCATGCGCCTGCTCCCGTCTGGGCGAGCTGGACGAAGGTCGCCTCGTGGGCGCCGATCTCCCGCTCCACCCGGTCGAGCACGCCGGCGGGGATGCCGGCGTCGACGGTCAGCGCCATCAGGGCCTCGCCGCCCTGCTTGCGCCGGCCAACCTGCATGCTTGCGATGTTGACGCCGACCTCCCCCAGCAGCGTCCCGACCCGCCCGATCACCCCGGGGCGGTCCTCGTAGAACAGGAACGCCATGTGGCGGGCCGGGGCCATGTCGACGGCGATGCCGTTGATGGCCACCAGCCGCTCGTGGTCGCGGGGGCCGACGGTGGTGCCGGCCACCCCCACGGGGCCGCGGGACCCCTCGCCGGAGAGGGCGATCAGGTTGACCCAGTCGCGGCTGTGCCGGGTCTTGGACTCGGTGACCTCGATGCCGCGCTCGGCCGCCACCAGGGGCGCGTTCACGTAGGTGACCGGCTCGTGGCTGATGGGGCCGAGCATCCCCTTGAGCGCGGCCAGGGTCAGCACCCGGGTGTCCTGCTCGACCAGGGCGCCGACGTAGTCGATCTGGAGCCGGCCGCCGCCGAGGCCGCTGCTCCGCCCGCCCGGGCCGCCGCCGGCCAGGGCCACGTACAGCTGGCCGAGCTTCTCGACCAGGGGCAGGAACGGGCGCAGGGCGTCGGGCACCGGGCCGGCGTCGACGTTGACCGCGTTGGGCACGAACTGGCCGGCCAGGGCGAGCAGGAGCTGCTGGGCGATGGTGATGCCGGCCTTGTCCTGGGCCTCGGTGGTGGAGGCGCCCAGGTGCGGGGTGACGACCACCGCGTCCAGGTCGAACAGGGGGCTGTGGGTGGTCGGCTCCTCGGCGAACACGTCCAGGGCGGCCCCGGCCAGCTGGCCGTCGTCGACCGCCTTGGCCAGGGCGGCCTCGTCCACGATCCCGCCCCGGGCGGTGTTGACCAGCCGGGCCCCGGGCTTCATGGCGGCCAGCTCGGCCTCGCCGATCAGCCCGGTCGTCTCCGGCGTCTTGGGCAGGTGGATGGTGACGATGTCGGCCCGCCCCAGCACCTCGGCCAGGCTGGCCAGCTCAACCCCCATCTGGGCGGCCCGCTCGCGGCTGACGAACGGGTCGTAGGCCAGCAGGCGCATGCCGAAGGCGTTGCAGCGCTGGGCGACCAGCGCCCCCACCCGGCCCAGGCCGACGATGCCGAGGGTCTTGCCGTACAGCTCGGCCCCCTGGAAGCGGCTGCGCTCCCAGCGCCCCTGGCGCAGGGCGGCGTCGGCCTGGGGGATGTTGCGGGCCTGGGCCAGGATCAGGGCCACGGTGTGCTCGGCGGCCGAGATGACGTTGGACTGGGGGGCGTTGACGACCATGATCCCGAGCCGGGTGGCGGCGGCCACGTCGACGTTGTCCAGGCCGATGCCGGCCCGGCCGACGACCTTGAGGTTGCGTCCCGCCTCGAGCACCTCGGCGTCGACCCGGGTCGCCGAGCGCACCACCAGCGCGTCGGCGTCGGCCACCGCCTCCAGGAGCTCCTCGCGGCTCATGCTCGCGCGCGCGTCCACCTGGTGCTCGCGGCGCAGCAGCTCCACGCCGGCCTCGGCCAGCGGTTCGGCGATCAGGATGTGTGCCATGTGCCGGAGATCAGTCCTCGGGCCGGCGCAGCCAGGACATCATCGCCCGGAGCGGCCGGCCGACCTGCTCGATCTGGTTGTCGCGAGCCTCTGCCCGCAGGCGGTTGAAGTTGGGCCGCCCGGCGTCGTCCTCGGCCACCCACTCTCGCGCGAACGCGCCCGAGCGGATCTCCGAGAGGATCCGCTCCATCTCGGCGCGGACGGCATCGTCGATCACCCGAGGGCCGCGCGTGTAGTCGCCGTACTCGGCCGTGTCCGAGACCGAATAGCGCATCCACTTCAGGCCGCCCTCGTAGATCATGTCCACGATCATCTTGAGCTCGTGGAGGCACTCGAAGTAGGCGACCTCCGGCTGGTAGCCGGCCTTGACCAGCGTCTCGAAACCGGACTGGATGAGGGCGCTGACGCCGCCGCAGAGCACCGTCTGCTCACCGAACAGGTCGGTCTCGGTCTCCTCCTGGAAGGTGGTGACCAGCGCGCCCGCCCGCGTGCCACCGATCCCGCGAGCGTACGACTTGGCCAGGTCCCACGCCTTGCCGCTGGCGTCCTGCGACACCGCCACCAGGCAGGGCGTGCCCTGCCCCTCCTCGAACTGGCGGCGCACCAGGTGCCCGGGGCCCTTGGGCGCGACCATCGCCACGTCCACGCCCTCCGGCGGCTCGACGTAGCCGAAGTGGATGTTGAAGCCGTGGGCGAAGAACAGCGCGTCGCCGGGCCGCAGGTTGGGCGCGATGTCGCTCCCGTACACGTGCCGCTGCACCGTGTCGGGCACCAGCACCATGATCAGGTCCGCCCACGCGGCCACCTCGGCGGGGGTCTGGACCTCCAGACCCGCCGCCTCGGCCTTGGCGCGGCTT
>Ga0081455_10007676_pt1 | contig 11323 bp, 13 predicted proteins | sample TabmetS3T2R1_FD_70207 | JGI IMG/M metagenome (GOLD analysis project Ga0081455, IMG submission 70207) | Tabebuia heterophylla rhizosphere microbial communities from the University of Puerto Rico - S3T2R1 | ecosystem: Host-associated > Plants > Roots > Rhizosphere ...
AGCGCTCCCTGCTCCCGAACGCGATCGAGGAGCTGCTGCGGTTCGACACGCCGCTGCAGATGTTCGAGCGCTGGGTGCTCGAGCCCTTCGAGATCCACGGCGTCGAGATCCCGCGCGGCGCCGAGCTCGGCCTGTTGTTCGGCTCGGCCAACCACGACCCCTCGGTGTTCGAGCGCCCCGACGAGCTGGATCTTTCGCGCGAGCCGAACCCGCACCTCACGTTCGGCGCGGGGATCCACTTCTGCCTGGGGGCGCCGCTCGGGCGCCAGGAGCTCCAGGTCTCGTTCGCGACGCTGATGGACCGCTTCCCGAACCTGGAGCCGGTCGAGGAGCCCCGCTGGAAGCCGAACTACATCATCCGCGGGCTCGAGGGCCTGCGCGTTCGTCCCTGACCGGACTCCGGTACCGAGCACTATCCTCGTGGCGATGCCCCTGTACACGCTGGCCGAACCCGCCGATCCGCTCACCGAGCCGGTGATCGTCGCCGCGTTCGACGGGTGGATCGACGCGGCCGGTGCGGCAACGGCAGCGGCCGAGCGAGCGGCGGACGGCGCCGACCTGATCGCGAGCTTCGACGCCGACGTCCTGTTCGACTTCCGCTCGCGCCGGCCGGTCCTTGACGTGGTGGACGGGCGCCTGGACTCCCTGACCTGGCCCGAGCTCACCCTTCGGCGCGCGCACCACGATCGGCGCGACGTCCTGGTGCTGACCGGCGCCGAACCCGACTTCCGATGGCAGGAGCTCGGGCGCGACGTCGTCGACCTGTCGAAGCGGCTCGGCGTCACGCAGTGGGTGAGCCTCGGATCCATCCCCACCGCCGTTCCCCACACGCGACCCGTCCCGGTGCTCGCCACGGCCTCGGCCGAGGGGCTCCTGGCCGAGGACGAGCAGGTGGGACCCGCCGGCCTGCTTCGGGTTCCCTCGGCGGCGCTGTCGACGTTGGAGATGGCGGCCGCGGACGCCGGGATCCCGGCGGTCGGGTTCTACGCGCAGGTCCCGCACTACGTGGGCGGCCCGTACGCGGCCGCGTCGATCGCGATCCTCGAGCACCTCGGCCGGCATCTGGGCGTCGAGCCGCCGCTCGGCGAGCTCCCCGACGACGCGATGGCGCAGCGCGAGCGCCTGGACCAGATCGTCGAGGCCGACGACGACTCGCGCACGTACGTCGAGCGCCTGGAGTCCGTGGTGGACAACCAGGAGCTGCCGACCGGTGACGAGCTGGTCGGCGAGATCGAGCGCTTCCTGCAGGAGCGGGGGGACGGCGGGGGCTCGCCACCGGGGATGCGCTAGCGGCGTAACCACCGAAGCCGGTGTCGCCGGGCGGTAGCATCCTGGGCATGTCCGACGCCGACACGACGACCGAGACCGCCGAGCTCGCCGGGCCGCCGTCCGAACGCACGCGCGTCCGCCGCCTGCCCGAACGCGGCGTCTACGACCGCGAGACGATCGACGCGATCTTGGACGAGGCGCTGATCTGCCACCTCGCCTGGGTGGCCGACGGCGAGCCACGCGTGATCCCGACGATCCACGCGCGTTCGGGCGACACGCTCTACATCCACGGCTCGAACGCCAGCCGCACGCTCCGCACCACCAAGGGCGGGGCGCCCGTCGCCGCCGAGGTCACGCTCCTGGACGGGCTGGTGCTGGCGCGGAGCGCGTTCCACCACTCGATGAACTATCGCTCGGTGGTCGTGTACGGCCACGCGCGAGAGGTGACCGACCCCGACGAGAAGTTCACGGCGCAGCGCGCGCTGGTCGATCACGTGGCGCACGGGCGGGCCGACGACGCGCGCATGCCCAACCAGCGCGAGCTCGACCAGACCACGATCCTCGCGATCGCGATCGAGGAGGCCTCCGCCAAGGTCCGCACCGGCCCCCCGAAGGACGACGCCGAGGACATGGATCTGCCGATCTGGGCAGGCGTGCTGCCGATCCGAACGATCCCCGGCGAGCCCGAGCCCGACCCCGATCTCCGGGCCGGCGTGGAGAGGCCCGGGTACGTGACCGACTACCGGCGGTAACGGGACGTCACAGCCCGACCGTAGGCTGAACCGGATGGGCGGCCCCCGACCCACGCTCCGCGAGAACCTGCGCGCGCTCCCTCCCGCGGCGTGGGTGCTGTTCGCCGGCACGTTCGTCAACCGGCTCGGCACGTTCGTGCTGCCGTTCATCACGCTGTACCTGACCACCCAGCAGCACTACTCGATCCCCCAGGCCGGCCTGGCCGTGGCGATGTACGGGATCGGCGGGTTCGGCGCGCAGGTCGTGGGGGGCCTGCTCACCGACCGCATCGGGCGTCGCAACGCGATCGGGTTCTCGATGCTGGGCGCGTCCGTCCTCACGCTCGTGCTGTGGCAGGCGACGACGCTCGTCGTGATCTACCCCGTCATGGCGGTCCTCGCCTTCGTCGCCGAGCTCCACCGCCCGGCGGCCCAGGCGCTCATCACCGACATGGTGCCGAGCGAGGGGCGCGTGGCCGCGTTCGCCGCGTTCCGCCTCGCGATCAACATCGGCTGGGCGTGCGGCCTGGCGCTCGGCGGGCTGCTCGCCGACCGATCGTTCGACCTCCTGTTCATCGGCGACGCGGCGACCTCGGCCGCGTTCGGCGTGATCTCGCTGATCCTCCTGCCCCACGGCACGCGGACCTCGCGGCACGAGGAGCGCCACCTGGCGGGCGCGACCCGGACGATCCTCTCGGACCGGGGCTTCCTCCTGTTCCTGGGATCGATCCTGATCGGCGGGTCGATCTACATGCAGAACGTCTCGACGTTCGCGCTGCACGTGCGCGACGCGGGCTACTCCAACGCCGTCTACGGCGGCCTGCAGGCCCTGAACGGCGCGATCGTGGTCTTCCTCGAGCTGCCGATCGCCGCGTGGACCGGGCGCCGCTCGCGGACGCACATGGTCGCGCTCGGTGGCGTCCTGATCGGAGCGGCCTTCATGTCGCTCACGGTCGCGACCGCGATCTGGACGATGGTGGCGATGGTGTTCGTCTGGACGCTCGGCGAGATCGTGTCCTCGCCGCCCGCGAGCGCGTTCGTCGCGGACCGCTCGCCCGAACACACCCGCGGCCGCTACCAGGCGGCGCTCGGGATGATGTTCGCGCTCGGCGGCGTGATCGGGCCCATCGTCGGCACGGTGGTGTACGCGCGCAGCCCCAACGCCCTGTGGATCGGCTGCGGCGTGGCCGGCCTGCTCTCGGGCGCGCTGGCCCTGGCGGCCGGGAGGTACCCCGCTCCGGCCCTCCCGGCGAGGTCGGGCGAACGGGTTGACGCACCCGGGACGTAGCGGGTAGATATATCGAAACGATATACTTCCCCGATATATCGACCCTGCCTGCGACCGGCCGGATGACCGGCCCCGGCAGGGTCGTGGAAGGACACGGATGCTGGAGCTCGCGATCCTCGGACTGCTCAAGGAGCGGTCCATGCACGGCTACCAGCTGTCGAAGCGGCTCACGGACTCGCTGGGCGGGTTCTGGCGCGTCTCGTACGGGTCGCTGTACCCGTCGCTCAAGCGCCTGGAGCGCCAGGGCGCGGTCGAGCAGATCTTCGACAGCCAGGAGGTCGGGCGCCGCAAGAACGTCTACCGGATCACCGAGCATGGCGAGCAGCTGTTCCGCGAGCTGCTCGAGGAGACCGGTCCCGAGTCCTCGGGCGAGGACAACCGGTTCCGCGTGCGGATGGCGTTCTTCAAGTACCTGTCGCCGGAGACGCGGATCCGCCTGCTCGAGCGGCGCCGGGCGTTCCTTGAGGAGCGCCTGAACACGATCCAGGCATCGCTCGCGACCTCGGGCGGCGATACCTACACGGTGTCGCTGATGCAGCACGGGCGCGAGAGCACCGAGCAGGACATCGCCTGGCTGACCGGACTCATCGCGGCCGAACGCAACTCGGCCGACCGTCGCACCACCGAACCCAAGAGGGAGGCTTCGAAGCGCCGGACCACCAACCGGTCGCTTCGCCGAAAGGAGCGCGCAACATGAGCAAGGTTCGACTCGCGATCGTCGGCGTGGGCAACTGCGCGTCGTCGCTCGTCCAGGGGCTCGAGTACTACAAGGACGCCGATCCCACCGACGCGGTCCCGGGCCTGATGCACGTGGACCTCGGCGGCTACCACATCCGCGACGTCGAGATCGTCGCCGCGTTCGACGTGGACGGGAAGAAGGTCGGCACCGACGTGGCCGAGGCGATCGCCTCCGAGCCCAACAACACGATCCGCTTCGCCGACGTGCCGCCCACCGGCGTCACGGTGCAGCGCGGGCCCACGTTCGACGGGCTCGGTCGCTACTACCGCGAGACGATCGTCGAGTCCGAGCTCCCGCCGGTCGACGTCGCCAAGGCCCTGAAGGCGGCCGAGGCCGACGTGGTGGTCTCGTACCTGCCCGTGGGTTCGGAGCAGGCGGCCAAGCACTACGCGCAGGCGGCGCTGGACGCGCACGTGGCGTTCGTGAACTGCCTGCCGGTGTTCATCGCCTCGGACCGCTCGTGGGCCTCCAAGTTCGTCGAGGCCGGCGTCCCCATCGTGGGCGACGACATCAAGAGCCAGGTCGGCGCGACGATCGTGCACCGGGTGCTCACCAAGCTGTTCGAGGACCGCGGCGTCAAGCTGAACCGGACCTACCAGCTGAACTTCGGCGGCAACATGGACTTCATGAACATGCTCGAACGCGAGCGCCTGACCTCCAAGAAGGTCTCCAAGACGCAGTCCGTGCAGTCGCAGATGCGCAAGAAGCTCGACAAGCAGAACATCCACATCGGCCCCTCCGACCACGTCCCGTGGCTCGAGGACCGCAAGTGGGCGCAGATCCGGCTCGAAGGCCAGGCGTTCGGGGACGTGCCGCTGAACGTCGAGCTCAAGCTCGAGGTCTGGGACTCGCCGAACTCGGCCGGCATCGTGATCGACGCGCTCCGGTGCGCGAAGCTCGCGCTCGACCGCGGCGTGTCCGGCCCGCTGATCGGCCCGAGCGCCTACTTCATGAAGTCGCCGCCCGTGCAGTTCAGCGACGACGCGGCCCGGGAGATGGTCGAGCAGTTCATCCTCGGCAACGGCGCGTCCAAGGACGCGGACTGGACGGCGTTCTTCGACGTCGTGCCCGCCGAGGACCTGTCCTCCCGCTGACGACCTACCCTCGCCTTCGGTTGCGCCTCGCGCTCTCCGCGCGCGAGGTCTCGGGGCCGTGGGCGCTCCGACCGCTCGTCCCTGCAGACGTGCCCGAGGTCGGCCGCGTGCTGCTCGCCGCCTATCGAGGCACGGTGGACGACGAGGGCGAGACCGAGTCGGACGCGATCGGCGAGGTCGAGCGCACCCTCGAGGGCTATTACGGGCCCTTCCTGCCCGAGGCGTCCTTCGTCGGCGAGAACGGCGGACAGATCGTGGGGGCCTGCCTGGTCTCGCTGTTCGAGGATCGGCCGTGCCTCCTGTACGTGGTCGTCCATCCCGATGTGCAGCGCAGAGGGCTCGGCGGCGCGCTCATCACCGCGAGCGGGAACGCACTGGTGGTGGCCGAACATCGCGAACTCGACCTGTTCGTGACCGAGGCCAACGAGCCGGCGGTGACGCTGTACCGCAAGCTCGGGTTCGAGCAGGTCGAGCGGCTGAGCGCGCCTCCTCGATAGGCACCCGTGATTCCGGTCGGGCCCGTCCGGGCTCGATAGGGTCACGACACGGTCGATCCACGGAGGAGGCAGCGTTGCGCATCTCACGACTGAACCCCGACACGGTCCCGGCCCCGATGGGGACCTACTCCCATTCGGTCCGCGTCGAGACCTCGGACGGGACCTGGGTCTACGTCTCGGGACAGATCGCCACCGACGCCGAGGGCACCCTCGTCGCCCCGAACGACCTTCCGGCGCAGAGCGAGCGCGTCTTCGAGAACCTGAAGGCGATCCTGGAGGCCAACGGCGCCTCGTTCGCCGACGTCGTCAAGCTCCAGACGTTCGTCACCACCCAGGACGGCTTCCCGGAGATGCGCGAGATCCGCTCCCGCTACCTCGGCTCGGAGTGGCCGGCCAGCACGGCCGTGCAGGTGGCCGCGCTCGTCGTGCCCGAAGCCGTCATCGAGGTCGACGTCGTCGCGGTGCTCCCGTCGTGAGTCGCGTCGCGGTCCTCGGCCTCGGCGCGATGGGCCGCGCGATCGCGGCCAGGCTCCTCGGCGCCGGTCACGACGTCACCGTGTGGAACCGCACGACGGGCCGGGACGAGGAGCTCGTCGCTGCGGGCGCCCGGCGGGCGAGCTCCGCCGCCGATGCGGTCGCGGACCGCGAGGTCGTGATCACGATGGTGACCGACGGGCCGGCACTCGAGCAGGTGCTGTTCGGCGAGGGCGGCGCCGCCGACGCGATCCCGGGGGACGCCACGCTCATCGAGATGTCGACGATCGGCCCGACCGCGCTCGCGGCCGTGGTCGAACGCCTCGCGCCGGTGGCCGTGCTCGATGCGCCCGTGCTCGGCAGCGTGCCCTCGGTCGAGGCCGGCCGGCTCGTCATCTTCGTCGGCGGCGAACGGGACGTCTTCGAGCGCCACGCCGAGCTCCTCGGCCTGCTCGGCACGACGATGCACCTCGGGGCCTCCGGATCGGGCGCGATGCTGAAGCTCGTCAACAACGCGGCCGGCATCGCGGCGCTCGTGGCGGTGGGCGAGCTGCTTGCGCTCACCGATCGCGCCGGCATCGAGATCGACACGGTGCTCGACAGCCTCGCGGCCGGTCCGCTCGCCTCGACGATCGAGCGCTGGCGCCTCCGGCTCAAGGGCGAGGACCGGTCGTCCTACTTCCGGCTCGCCTTGGCGCGCAAGGATCTCGCGCTCGCGTTCGACGAGGCCGAGCGGCTGGGAACCCGGCTCACGGTGCCCGAGGCCGCGGCCGCCCGCTCCGACGAGGCGATCGAGGCGGGCCTGGGCGACGAGGACTTCGGAGCCGTGGTCGGGTTCCTGCGTCGCTAGCGAGCACGCCCCAATACCATCCCTCACATGAGGTCCACGCGCCAGCGCGCCCGGGACGCGCTCCGAAGCGACGACTTCCGGCGCCTGTTCACGATCCGCCTGCTCTCGCAGTCGGGCGACGGCCTGTTCCAGGCGGCGCTGATCGCCTCCGTCGTCTTCAACCCGGAGGAACAGAACACGATCCTCGGGTTCGCGATCGCGACGCTCGTCATCTCGCTGCCGTTCTCGATCCTGGGCCCTTTCACCGGCGTGTTCATCGACCGTTGGTCCCGACGCAAGATCCTGGTCGTCGCCCCCTGGCTCCGGGCGGCGGCGGTATGGATGGTCCTGTTCGAGCCGAAGTCGGCGCCGGTGCTGTTCTTCGGCGGCGCCCTGTGGGTGCTCTCGGTGAACCGCTTCTACCTCGCGACGGCGGTCTCGGTCGTCCCGCGACTGGTGCCGAGCGAGGACCTGCTGATCGCGAACTCGATGGCCACCGTCGGGGGCACCGTGGCGCTGCTCGCCGGGGTCTTCGTGGGCGGCTGGATGGCCGACCTGCTCGGCCAGCCGCTGGTGGTCGTGCTGGCCGCCGCCGAGTGGCTCATCGCGTCCCTGGTGGCCGCGCGGATCCGGAACCCGCTCGTCCCGCACCACCTCCCAGAGGCGCCGGTCGGCGACGAGCTCCGGCGGGTCCTGCGCGAGTTCGGCGACGGGATCGCCCGCCTCGCCCGGACGCCTCGCGCGATCGGACCGATCACCTCGATCACGCTCGACCAGGTGGGGCAGGGGATCGTGCTGGTGCTGTCGCTGTACGTGTTCCGGGACCAGTTCAAGGAGGGCGTGGGCTCGTTCTCGAACCTGATCGGCGCGGGGGGCGTCGGCGTGCTGCTCGGGATCCTCACGGTGGGCAAGCTCGAGGAGCGGTTCTCCAGGGAGCGGATCGTGGCGTTGGCCTTCGTGGCCGGCGGACTCGTGCTCGTCCTCGTGTCCACGCACATCACCGGGTGGAGCGTGCTCCTCGCGAGCTTCGCCGTCGGGCTCACGTTCGCGTGGAAGAAGATCCCGGTCGACACGATGGTGCAGGAGGCCATCCCCGACGGGTACCGAGGCCGCGTCTTCGCCGTGTACGACGTGCTGTACAACCTGTCGCGCGTGGTGGCCGCGTTCCTGGCGATCCCGATGCTGAACGCGTTCGGGAAGGCGTGGTCGGTCGCGATCGTCGGCATCGTGTTCCTGCTGTGGGCCCCGGTCCTTCCTCGCTGGATCGGCCGCATCCCCGAGGTCTCGCTGCGCTTCTACGCCGGCGGGCGGGCCGAGGAGGAGCCCCGCGCCATCGTGTGGGGCGGGGTCGAGGAGGCCGTCGAGGTCGAGCGCCGCTCGCTGGAGGAGACCGACGGCATCCGGCGGATGCGCTACCGCCTGCGCATGCAGGACGGGACCACGGTCGAGGTCTCCAAGGTGGAGCCGGGGGGCGACTGGACGCTCGAGCGGGAACTCGGGTAGCCCGCCGCCGGTCTCCTGCGATGGGCTCCGAACGCGAGACCGGGTGATACAACATGCGACATGTCCGCAGACCCGAACCAACCGCCGCCACCCCCGCCCCCGGGCCCGACCGAGCCGATCCCGGCGCAGCCGGCCGGAACGCCGCCGGACGGAGGCGGACGCTCGTTCTGGGTGATCGTCGCCGTCGTAGTGGCGATCCTGGTCGTGGCGGGAGTCGTCGCGGCGATCACGCTGACCGGGAACGACGAGCCCACCGTGACGAGCCCGACCGGCGCCACCGCCGTCACGTCCCCGACGGGGCCCACGCAGGCGACCGGACCGACGGCCACCGGCTCGACCGGTGCCACCGGGGACACGGGCAGCGCCGCGAACCTCGGGTGCCCGGGCGGACCCCCTGCCCCGGAGACGCTGCCCGACGGCGAGTACTTCGGCTTCATCAAGGGGATGGACACGTCCGCGCAGACGATGTCGTTCGACCTCGCGTGCTTCTTCACGGGCGAGGAGGCGAACCGGATCGCCGCCTCCCGCGGCGACGAGGTCCCGGTGCCGAACGACGTCTACATCGTCAACGACAACACCAAGGTCCGAACGCTGACGTTCGACCCGGCCGCCGAGCTGAGGCTGATCGACTGGAACCGGTGCTGCGAGCACGCGACGGGGGCCGAGCTGGAGGCCTTCGCGTCCGCCGTGGACTCGGGCGACTTCCAGGAGTTCGACGGGTTCCGGTACGCGGGAGCGATGTCCACCTACTGGGTCACGATCGAGAACGGCCGGGTCGCCACGATCGAGGAGCAGTTCCTGCCGTGACGCGGCTGCGAGGCCTCGGTCTCGCCGCGCTCGTCGCGTTGACGCTCGCCGCGTGCGGCACGTCGAACGACAACGCCTCGGGTGCCCCGCCGTCCCCCGCGGGACAGGGATCTCCGCCCCCGGGCACCTCCCCCTCGCCGAGCGCCACCGGCGCGACGGGGGCCACCGGCGCGACCGAGCCCACGGCCGAGCGCTCGGGCTTCAAGGGCAAGATCGACGCGCTCCCGGCCGGGCTCGCCGCGCAGATGCGCGGCACGACGTGGAAGCCGGGCTGCCCCGTGCCGCTGGACGACCTCCGGATCCTGCACTTCAACTACTGGGGGTTCGACCACACCCTGCAGCGTGGCCCGATGGTCGTGAACGCGTCGGTGGCCGAGGACGTCCTGTGGGTGTTCAAGCAGCTATACGACGCCGGGTTCCCGATCAAGAAGGTGGCGCTCGCGACCGAGTTCAAGCCCGATCGGTTCGCGCAGCATCGCCGGATCGACAGCAACCGGAGCGTCTCCGCCTCGTTCAACTGCCGGCCGGTCGTGACCGCGCTCGGGCCCGAGAACAGCTTCTCCCAGCACGCCTACGGCCTGGCGATCGACCTCAACCCGCTCCAGAACCCGTACGTGACCTCCAGCGGGTTCGTGCGCAACCGCGCGGCCGAGCCGTACCTGGACCGCGGCCGCCACCTCGAGGGCATGATCCACGAGGGCGACGTCGTGTTCCGCTCGTTCGCGGCGATCGGGTGGGAGTGGGGCGGCAACTGGAGCGGCGACAAGGACTACATGCACTTCTCCCTGCTCGGGCGCTAGGAACGAGCCGTGCCGAGGGACTGGGACGCCGCCACCTACGACCGGATCGCCGACCCCCAGCTCCGTTGGGGAGCCGCCGTGCTCGAGCGGCTCGAGCTCGACGGCACGCTCACCACGGTCGCCGACCGACCGGGAACGTTCTTCGCGCCGGTGTGGACGGGCGACGGACGAAGCTTCGTCTACGCGTCGGCCACCGCGCGGGGCCAGCACCTCGTCGTGCACGACGTCGACGCTCGGAACGGCAGTCAGCTCGTGCCGTTCGACGGGCTGGTCCGGTTCGTCGTGAGCCCCGACGGCCGCAGGATCGCGTTCCAGATCCTCGAGCAGCAGAGCGCGCAGCCGCTCACGGTGATCGACGTTCGGTCGGGCGAGACGACCGAGATCGTCGAGGGCCTCACGAGCGGGTTCTTCTGGAGCCCGAACGGCGAGCGCCTCCTCTACCTCGTGCCCGATCCCGACGAGGACCGGTTCTGGTACCGCTGGGGCGTGTGGGACGGGACGTCGTCGTTCACCACCCCGCGCTTCCTGCTCAGCCTGTTGGTCGTCGAGGAGTACCTGCCGTTCTTCGAGCAGTACGCGCAGAGCATGAGCCTGTGGTCGCCGGACGGGCGCGCGTTCGCGTACCCCGGGCAGAACGAGGCGGGCGAGCTGGGGATCTGGGTCCAGTCCGCCGAACCCGACCGCGCGCCGGTGCTCGTCGCGGACGGAACGTTCGTGGCCTGGTCACCGGCCTGACGCCGGGCTGTCCTCCACGGCGCCTCCCGTGCAAGCATCCCTCGGTGGACCGTTGTCGAGGGAGGCTGGAGGTGGTCTCGAGATGAGCGGCAACGCAGGGGCGGCGGGAGGCGGCGCGTTCTACGGCCTGGGGATCCTCGGGGCGCTCGTGTTCTTCTGGCAGCAGGCGGAGGGATTCTGGGAGTACGTGCTCGCGATCATCCAGGGACTGTTCTGGCCGGCGTTCATGGTCTACGAGGTCTTCCAGGCGCTCGACTGAGCGACCGCCCTACGCCCAGGACTGATCGTCGGCGAACTCCTCGCCGAGCTCGATCCCCTTCGCCGTGATCTCGAACTCGAGGATGTGGGGGTCGTGCCCGCTCGCCCGCGTCTTGATCACGGTGAGGGCCCGCTTGATCCGCGACTCCCCTCTCAGGAACTGCAGGAGGATGACGTTGTCCGAGAGGTTGGAGATGCCGGTCTCGGATAGGGACGTCAGGCCGAAGAGCTCGGCGACCTCCTGCGTCATGAAGACGGTGACGCCCGCGCGCGTCGTTCGCTGGAGCAGCGTGTACACG
>Ga0081455_10007677_pt1 | contig 11322 bp, 12 predicted proteins | sample TabmetS3T2R1_FD_70207 | JGI IMG/M metagenome (GOLD analysis project Ga0081455, IMG submission 70207) | Tabebuia heterophylla rhizosphere microbial communities from the University of Puerto Rico - S3T2R1 | ecosystem: Host-associated > Plants > Roots > Rhizosphere ...
TCTTTCAGAACCTTATTTCTAATCTTCTCTCTTGCAAATCGGTGAGCAGTTTCCTTCTTTGACTTGGCTACGAACTCAATTCTTTCCAAGTCAACAATGAACTTACTCAGTGCTTCATAGCCACCTGATTGGAATAGTTCTTCACAGGTAACTAGTGTTTCATTCTGAGCTTTAATCCAAAGCTGTTTGTCGTAATCTATCTCTACGTTTTCCATCTTGAACCATCCTCTATGATGGTAAAAACTATCTGTGCATGCTTTGCATAAGTCTAGCTTGCTTCCGTGAATTGTTTCATAGTAGCTAAACCACGCATTACAATACGCACAATTCACTTTACCTTCTTACGCTTACTAGCAGCTTCTAACTCTGCAAGCCATTGCTCACGGGTAATTCCATTTGCTTTGAAGAAACACTCATCGCAGAGTAGTCTGTCATCAACTGGTTTGTTGCAGTTGATACATCTGACTCTTAGTTCATTACTTGTTTGTTTCTGCATGTCTTTTCTTTATTGTCAGCGAGAACTTCTTCCTCTGTTCAGCTGACCATCATTACCTTTCCTTGTCTGGAAGTACTTCAATCTTAACAACATTTGACATAGGCAATCTTACCTGAGCATTATCAGATTTTGTGATAACTAGACTATCTAAATCCTCACTTACTTTCTTAACACTAGAAATCACAGACATTCTGAATTCATTACTATCTCCCCTAATATACAGTAAAACTCTCATGATTCTCCTTTCACTTTCAGTTTCAGTATGGGAGATTAAGCATTTTCTACCAATAATCTCCTAACTTTCTAACAGGTTTCCCGCCGGTAAGTGTCGTTTTTACATACACTTAGCGCGTAGTGCCTGTATCCTACCATATACCCCCCTACCCTGTCAAGTGTCAATTATTTGACTCCCCCCTCTTTTCAAAGTTGGCAGTATAATTGCTTAGTGTCAATGTTTTGTCATTTTTTTTGATCTTTATTAGAAAATAATAAAGAAAATTAACTAATAAGAACAAAAACCAACAAAAACGACACGGTGTCAAAAAATTGAGTGTATAGCTGCTCTGCATATTTTACAATTGGTGTGTCAATTAAGACACCCCCCACCCTTAGTGACTTACAGCCACTACACCGTAAGTGACTGACCGCGCTGAGGTTAGCGTCGGAAAGTTAAGGATATTATGGGAAGATTGTAGAGAGTTTATGCCAAGTTTTTAGTTAGTTTTTGATTTTCAGACTGAACATTTCTGTTTAGACTGAACATTTCTGTCAAAAACCTGACACGTCCTAAAGTAATTACACTTTGGCTAATTGCTTATCAGACACCCAGTCTACTTCTATTTTCATTACTTTTCTAAAGACTACTGGATCATTTCCAAAAGTCTTTACTTCTAGTTCGTTCCATCCAGTCTTGATGATTGATTCTACTGATTTCAAGACTACCTTATGGAAGGACTCACTTGAATAGTAATAGATGGTAACTCTCATGATTTGCCTAGACGTTCCTTAGCCAACCGAATTCTTTCCTGCAATGCTGCATATTGCTCATCATTAATCTGAAAGACGAACTTCTTCTTTGCAGCAGGAGGAGTTACCTGTTCATTGTAGTAATCACAGAGTAACTTACCAAACTCCTCACAATATTCCTTACCATGACCGAAGACTCTACGTCCATTAGCATGATACTTCTTATATACCATGATATGGGCACATTCATGTAAGACAAGTCCGAGTCTGAGATAAATAACTCCGTCTGCTCTGACTTGCCTATCGTGATAGCCATGGAATGGCAAAGTAATTGTTAGTGTCTTACTATGTGCCCATCCTCTTTTGCCATGATAACGAGGTAGCTTACCAATTAACTTAAGTGTTAACTGGTCAGCTTCACTTCTACTAATTGGAGTAGAGTGAGCTTTCTTACACAAATCATAATGACCAGACCAGTAGAGCATCCTACTGACCTGTTTGTATTCGCCGGGGATTTGCTTAATCATCTGATGAACTCATAGTCATCCTCTGGTAATTCAGGATAACTAGTAATCTGATAATCATCAGCTTCGATATCTAGGTCTTTCATGTAACTAATACAGATATCAAGGTTGCTGAAGCTGCGATAATCAGACTCATCATCTCCAATGTGATGTGTCTTAAGGAATACTTTCACTAATCATCCTCCTCAATTGGCTCATCAACGTCATCCTTGAGTGTTCTTTGTCCTCTAGGATACTCTGTGTAGTAAGTTGGCATTTAATCCTCTCCTAAGTCTGCAAACTGTTCCAATTCAAATCCTTTCTGATGCCATTCATCATTAAAGGAATTACAAGGGCAATCCTTAACATAGCAAGGCCCATCACCTGCCATATGTTCATCTGCTCTATGATTACATACCTTGCATTTCTGGCAGTATTCACAGTTACAATCTTCTGGCATGTTACCTCCTCCTAACCAATTAAGTTAGGACTAACTGTCATTTGACAGCGTAGATGGTTTGCCAAACCAATTAACGAAGTGTCTTAGTCTGCTAGTATCCTGAGACTGGCATAACTGCACTATTTAGCGAAATAGTGACTAGCATTTGAGAGGAAAAATATGCCTAGGATTTAAGTCTTTAGGGTCTGTTTGCTAACTAACCTAGGATTTAATCTCACCTATAAGCGTCTCAGTAGCAGACCTGCCCTTATAGATTCCTGATTAGCAACTAAGACCACTAGTTAGCGCACTGGCTAATTCTCCTGTCAGAGCCAACTTGTAAGTTAGCTCTAAAAGAGGAATTAATTCAGCGAAGCAGCGAAGGGATGCATGGAGTTTTATACTTTGGATAACTCCCAACCAAGCTAGTGTCTATTTAACCTTGAATATCCTAGTCTACTATTCAAGGCGAGACTGCTAATTATTTTACTAGGCAACAATCTATACCTAGCTAGGTAGCTTATTGTTTCACAGGTAGTAACCCTAGAAGTGCACCCACCATTACTAACCTGAGGAGTTAACTTGCTTAAGGTTAACTCGTATCCTGCTACTAAGTAGCAACGCACTAGGCTTATTTACCTATTTATACTGGCCTAGTCCAGTGATTAGCTGGGGTTTTTATAAACTCCTAGATACTAAACCCCGTAACTCTCTAGGAGTGTCAGTTCATATATATCAGCTGATGAACTAGAACTAACAAGATATTCATCAGCCTATCTGCTTATAATTTATTACGAGTGGCTTACTACAGCAGCAACTGTCGCCACCTAGGGTTACTATTCAAGTCCTATTCTCCTGTCCTTGAATAGATTAGGATTAGTGAGAACTAACCCCGCACCGTTACGCTATGCTGGATAATTATATGTATGACAGCCAGCATAGCCGCTCTGAGCCTAAAACCTATTTTACTTCGCTCAGTCGAAGTGACTAATAGTATTAGGGCGGTTCGTCCTGCTAACTGTTATTTTAGTTAGCATTTCTATCTCTTTGAACATCCTACAGCGTATCCCTGAGGACCTAATATTACTAGTCAATTACTCAAGCAGTCTTCTTAGTCCGAATCTGCTCAAGAATCTCCAACCCCTGCTGGAGTCGAGACTTGCCAGTCATGTTAGCCAGACTGGTAACAGTCCGCTTGAATGTTGCCTTAGCATCACCAGTCATCAAATCACCAATGATGTCGTCCAGTTCATCTGGCTTATCTTCAGCAACAAACGGAGCAACTGCTCGGTCATACATGATTTTATTGTGATGCCTAACCAAAGCATCAGCAACAGCCTGATTACCTGCTGCCTTGTCATTAGGAAACAGGCCAGTCAGAAGCTGACCAGCGACATTCGGGTCAGTGATAATTCCATCTTCTTGAAGATAGGAAGTAGTCTCCTGAACACCTTCAGGATTCTCATCAGTCTTGCTACCACGCTTGGTAACAGTTTCTGATTTCACTTCACCGATTGCCTTGAAAGTAACCCGAAGTGGTTTACCTTCCTTGTCCTTAACCTTACCCTTAACTCCGCGAGTGTAATTAACGTATGGAACCTGAATCTGTGCCATTTTAGTCTATCCTTATTAGTTAATGTGACCGTCAGAAAATTGACAGCCACAGCCAACTAACAGGATACCTCTCACGGAGCCATTATACCAGAGTTGAACCCCCTTGTCAAGTATGCAGTTATTACACGATGCCGGGCTAACCGGCTAGAAGACTAGTTAACCGACTAAGGAATTAACTAATCTGTGAGATTGTAGATACTAACACGAGAAGACGTAGAACCAAACTTGCGTCAGCTAACCTACTAGTATGTTGACGTTCGGTTAACATAGCCACGACAAGTCCAGAACTACGATTAACTAGTTTAGCCTTGTAGCGAACAGGCATGGATTGTTATTGCAAATCCGAACCCTAGTTAATTCTAAGTTTGCACTAGGCTGGCAGCACAACCTGCCATTTAATCCATAGTCTACCTATGTATTAACCTAGTCTGAAACTTACTAAGCACGTCTAGCAGGACGCGGGATAGTATCACTGATTAGTCCAGAAGTCAATAAGACTAAAGGGCTAATCTGAACTATTCACAAACTTGATTAGTGGCCCAGTTGAACTAGTCAACTAAACCGATTTCCTTACAGTGTTCACACGTTGATGACTCTGTAAGGGCATGCTTGAGGTAATTAGTCAGTTGTCTGACATCTGTCCATTGTTTCCTGAGTCCGGGATTGTTATTCCCTGAAATGGAGAATCCCATTTCGAGAACAGCCTCGTCCAGCTTCTCTACCTGTTCAATCAGGTAGTCTTCCATCTTCTGATTAATTTTCATGCCCTACTCTCCTAACCAATTGAGCGAAGTAAGGCCACTAATCAAATCTGCGAAGCCCTAATAGACTTAATTTCTGCACTGATTGATTAACTTACTTGACTGTCACTGTAACTGGTGCTTTCAGTGGCCTGCTAACGTATTTCAGTCTTTTCATGAGAAATACGATTTGCCGTGACTGACCACCACAGTAAGGACACCGTGGTCTAGCCTTGTAGAACCAATTCCTACAATCTGCACACTTCCATGACCTGCTTACTGCCTTGATTAGTTTCATGTTTGATTCTCCTAACTAATCAGTGCAGCAATTAAGTCTATTAGGTTCTGCTGACTAATACTCTTGCTTGCTCCGCTGAGTAACAATCTAGTGTCTGTGGATTGGAATGTGTTGCTTGCTACGCTTACCTGCTGCACTCAGGAACAAGTAAAAGTAGCGTCTTGCTTCCCCATCACTTGTAAACCTGTGAGTCTCTGTGCCGTTTCTGTCAATCTTGACCAACATTCTACCAAATAGGTAAGTGTTAGTCAGTTGTTCACGAAACCTCAGAACATGACCACCAAACTGCATCAACTGAAGTTGACCAGTCTGGCTAATTCCCTTGACCGTGTAGTTGTCTCTCATGCTTGCTCCGTTCTGTTAGTCAGCGAAGCAAGTAAGAGCACTAATCAGCTATTCTACTGCTGGAGAGACTTCCTAATCCTTTGGACGCCATGCGTTTAATCAGATTAGGAAATCTCTCTGAGCTAGACTAGGTATTCACACTACCTAGCCAGTCTCATCAGCAGATACTAGAGATTGCCACTCTAGCAGTAACAGGGATTAGGACTTTTGGCCCTACCAGACTCTACTCTTAGCCAATCTAGACCACCAAAGTCTAGACATCTAAGCCTAGGTCAAGGTTAACTCACTGGTGGTTACGAGTGGCCCTTATCCACCCGCTGTAGATACCTATTGACATATGGCCTTGCGGCTTTACTCCAATAGTTACTACAGAGCTAGTTAATCTGAGGCCACTACTAGGTCAGCGCCGCTCATTTCCTCAGATTAGTCTACAGACTGGTAGACCAGCAGCCTTACCTGACACTACGAAATCAGCATCAATCACCTACCTTGAATGTGACGTTTCACTATCAACCTGCTAATAATCTCATATTGACTAGCTAATGTCAACTACTAAATCAGTAATCGACCATCAACCATCAATCAATCGACTATCAACACATCAATACTACCAAGTCCGGCCATGAGTGTCAACTACTTTCGACGTTTGCCTAGCAGATTGTGTATCAATTCTGATACAGACGGACCATAAGCAAACCTAATCAGAATCGCCAACCTAATAAGCAGAACTTATAGCCCAACCAACTACTCTAATCAACCAACTACTCTGTCTTGTAAAGTACTTGGTCTGCCCGTCTACTTCTACAGATTACTTAGCTTTGTAAAGTAAATCTACTCTGTAGGGCAGAGTACTTGGTAAAGTACTTTACTATCCAAAGTAGTCCGCTTTGTAAAACAAAGTACCCGGTATAGCAGAGAACTTTAACTTCATTTCATATACCTACTGAGGCGCTTATTAGCAGCAAATGAACCTTTAATAAAAAGAAAACAAAAAATCAGAAAAAGTTCAGTCTGGACTGAAGCGATACCTAGTGATTGAGCTTCGCTTGTAAGTCGTTGACAGAGTACATGATAGCACAGCTTGACAGTTTGTCAATAGTATGAGACAATCTTGCGGACTGAAATTTTGAGGAGAATTAATGATTATTTCATTAGAAGAATTCGCTGAGAGGCTGAATTCAGATAAGAATCTCATTAATAAAAAAGTTGAAGTAGAAGAATTACCACAGCCTCAAGCGAAGCCAGAACTAGAAATTAAAGAACTCTACAATGGTGGCGGTAATAGCATTCCTCTACCTCCAGCAATTAAACAATTAGTTGCTGTTGAGGCACACTTTAGGAGTGCTAAAGAAGTTGCAGCTGATTATGGATTGCATCCTTCCTCAGTAGGTAATATTAAATTAGGACTAAGAGGAATGAGGCATAACGGTGATCAGAGTAGAGAAAGAGATGAGCTATCATACCGACAAACTCAAGAAAGGGTAACTGGAGTTAAGTCGGATATTGTTAGTAGGGCACTTGACAGGATGCTTGAGGGATTAGAAGGCGTTAAAGTAGATGGAACGAAGGTTGATTTGAATAAGAGTGCGACAATTAGGAATCTTTCAACTATCGTTGGAAACTTAACAGAGAAGAATGAGATTAAGGATAATAGAGTTCAGGTCGTCATTATGAGTCCTGGAGTAGCTAGGATTGAGGATTTCGATAAGGATGCAATTGAGGTAGGGGGAAACTAAAATGGCAATTGAAGAAGGGTCGATCGTTAAATCAAACTATCATAATGTAGTTGGTAGAGCTTGGGGAATTGAACTTCCTCCAGATGAAGTTAATCCAGCTACTGGTCCGACTAGGAAAGAATTGAAGGATAAAGGAGAACTTAAAGAATCTGGAATGAAGGATTCTAAGTCTGACAAGGATACTAAGTCTCAGGAACCGCCGCCGCCACAGAGAGTAAATCTTACCTACCTGGATGAACGAAACGAAGCAGTTACAATCCAAACGGCGATGGCGGATTTAACTGAAGTGAGTATTCCGAGTGGTGATATGAAGACATTTGGAAAATTTCCAGGAAAAAATCTTCCTCCCAAAAAGGAAGAAAAAGAATCTGAAGAAACGACGTTTAGGCTTGGTAAAGAAGACGAAAAGTTTGAAGACGAAAAAGAAAAAGAGTCGCACGCGGTAAATCCTCCTCATAGGCCAACAACAACTCGGAGGTAACTAATGCCACTAATTACAGTCGTAATCATACTGATTGTAATTGGAGTGCTACTGTATCTATTTAACATCTACGTCAGTCCATATGTTGATGCAAAGTTTGTAAAGCTAATCAACATAGTAGTAGTGTTAGCAGTAATTATTTGGCTGCTAAAGGTATTCGGAGTTTGGGGATACGCTAGTAAAGTAACAGTAGGATAATATGGGAAAACCAGTACATATCTTTGTTAGGGATGAAGAAGGTCACAGAATTCCATTTCCTGAAACAGAATTCAACGGAGTAATGTTCAAAGGAAATAGGGACGGAGTGATTGATTTTGAAATCTGGGAAGGTGAAACTCATGCACGTTATACAGTGCTGAGGGCAGGTTTCGAGTCTAAGATTATTGATACTGATATTCCTAGCGAAGGTATGTATTGTGAGTCAGTTTCTTTGAAAGAAGAAACAATTCAACCAGACATTAATCCTGCTCAGGATTTCTGGTGTGCAGAGGAAAACTTATTCAATGACAATGGAGTCTTTAGAGTTCAGGGACTCTCAGTATTTCATGATTTCCTTAAGTGGCTTAAAGGAGATCGTAACGATGAGTTGAATAAGTGGGCGCGGTCAATCGGAGCTAATTGGAAGAGAGTCTTTGGTAGTTCAGGTTATGACAACATTGACTTCAATCCATATGATGATTATGACCGCTACTTCAGAGAACTGCCACTCTACTTAGAATATCAAAGAGAACAAGGATTCTGCATTGAATTTACTCCACTTTGCAGAGCAGAAGTATTTGATTCACTTCAGAAATGCAGAGACTTTACTTGGGATTGCTCAGAAGTATTAAGTCAGCATGAGCATTGCTGGCATAATATTGCTAATGAGCCTTACAAGAATCTTCCTAAAGACGTAACTCCTCAACAGTTAGTTGATTGCATAGTTAATGGATCTAAATATGATTTAGGTTCTACTCCTCCACCAAGTGAGGATGCTTATGAACCTACTGGTCCTGGTGTAACTGGACATGCAGATAGAGGACCAGAATGGGTAAGAAAAGCTAGACAAGGACAGGAAGTTAGAGAACGATATCATAAGCCTTTCATTTCTGATGAGCCAATGGGCGCTGATGCAAATAATCAGCCCGGCTCAAGAAGTAATGTTCCTACTGATTTCTATCAATTCCATGCACTAGGCTCTCAATATTATGGAAACGTCATCCATTTTACTCAAGGTAGATATGGAAATATGCCTCAAGGTAAAGAACGAGAATGCGTAGAAGCTGGAGCTAAAGCTTGGGCTGATGTTCCAGCTAAGTTCCTTGAAGGAAACTTCCTCTATATCATGAAGAATTTGCCTGGTGAAAAGTGTTATGGAGTTGAATTAGGAAATCAAGGATGTGCAGTAGTTGTTAAACCTAACGGTCAGCAGGCAATTCCTGAAACTGGTTGGGTAATTACTAAGAACATTGATAACATTGTGTATCATCTGGAGAAGGCATAATGATTGACATTCAAGATAAGTTGGATGAATGGCTAGCAGGCAATACAGAAGCTCAGAAGTATGTAGATAAGGTTTATTATCTACCAGAGCTTGAAGCAGTTCCAGATGATGTTACTCATATCATCAGACTAGCTTCTGTTCAATCTGCTGAGAGGCAGTTCAGAATTGGATTTGTCTGCAAGCAGCAGTTTGCAGTATTCCTTGATGCAATTCTTGCTTTGATTGCTACTCAAGGTGGTAAGTTGGATGAAGGAAATCTTCCTACTCCTCCAACTAAAATGAAGACAACTCAGGCTACTCCTTTAGGTAAAAAGAGTAACCGCATTTGATTAGCAGATCTTTGGAGCGAACGTAGTGAGCGGATCTATGCGTAGCATCAACAGCCCGGTCTTCGTCGTGGTCAAACCGTTTCTCCAGCGGAACACATCACACGTAAGCCGACCTGCTGATCTGGCCGCGGCGTTCCACTATTAGCTGGATATTAATTGAGAATCTCAAGCTGATATGTAACAGCGCCTGAATCGTCCCTATAAGCAAAGCTCTTGGTTCCCCATGAGTAATGTTCTAGAGCAGGATATAATTAAATTTGTTCCTCATAGAGTACAGGAACAATTTTTCCGCTTACCATTTGAGATATTTGAAGCTCTTTATGGTGGCGCAGCTGGTGGTGGAAAGTCTGAATCACTAGTAATTCTTCCTCTTGCTTATAGATGGCATGAACATCCAAAATTCAAAGGAATTCTGCTCCGTAGGACTATGCCGGAATTGGAACGGGAAATTATTCCACGTTCTAGAAACTGGTATGGTCCTTCTGGAGCAGAATATAATGAGACTAAGAAAGTTTGGAAATGGCCAAGTGGCGCAACAATGTGGTTTGGTCATGCTGAACAAGAGTCTAGTATTAGGAAGTATGACGGTGTAGAGTATAACTATATTGCTTGGGATGAAGCTACGTCATTTCTGCCGAGCCAGTATGAATATCTCTTTTCTCGTGCTAGAAGTAGCACTCCTGATCTTCCTAGTATTATTCGTGCTGCTACTAATCCTGGTGGCATTGGTCATGAGTATTTTCGACGACGATTTGTTGAACCCTTCAGGCTCGGATTCAAAACACTTAAATACACTGTAAAGGTTCATGGAGAGCTAAAAGTTAAATATCGTATCTTTATTCCTTGTCTTGGAAAGGATAATCCTCACCTTCTTCGTAATACTCCTGAATATCTGGCTAATCTAGCTCTAATTACTAATGAAGCAGAGAGAAAAGCGAAGCTGGATGGTGATTGGTGGACCTTTGAAGGTCAAGTATTTAAGGAATTTAGAACTGAGCCATTCTCAGACGAACCAGAAAATGCTTGTCACGTTATTGATTCAGTTGAAATTCCATCATGGTGGCCAAGAGTATTAGCAATTGATTGGGGATTTGCAGCTAATACGTCGATGGGATGGGCTGCTATTAGTCCAAATGGAAGACTTTATATCTATCGAACGTATAATGAGAAGACGAAATATATTGCAGAGTGGACCAGAGATGCAATTAACCTTTCTAAGGGTGAAGAAATCAAAGATATCGTAATTTGTCACTCTGCTGGGCAAAATAGAGGCGAACCACTAACAATTTTACAACAAGCACAGGAAGCATTTACTGAAGCTGGCTTTGATGCACCAATTAGACTAGGTGAAAGAGATAGAATTGGTGGAAAATTAATGGTCCATGAGTATTTAAGATGGAGACCAAAGCCATCAGTAAAGGATATTCTTGGAAATTTTGATCCAACTCTCTCAGAGCGTATTTATAGAATTCACGGAGAAGATAAATACAGAGAATATCTGAATATGTTCGTTCCAGAGAAGACTGAATTGAATCTTCCAAAACTTCAGATACTTCGTGAAACGCCTGAAGGTGCTAGTAATCAAATGCTAATAGATGCAATTGGAAATTGTATCTATGACGACAACAGGATAGAGGACGTAGCAGAATTTGATGGTGATGATCCATACGATATGCTGCGAATGCTTCTATCATCAGCAGAATTTTACAAGAATAGTATTTATTTTGACCAAAGTCGTCATGGAAAAATTCAAGAAGCTATTAAACAACTTGAAACAGGCAATGCGACATCTTTTTATAGGCGGATGGAAAAAATCGAAGCAGATGCAGATGCAGAACCAATCTCCGTCAGAAGAAGTTCTAGATTTAGGCGTAGATAAGCACTATTATAGA
>Ga0081455_10007678_pt1 | contig 11321 bp, 8 predicted proteins | sample TabmetS3T2R1_FD_70207 | JGI IMG/M metagenome (GOLD analysis project Ga0081455, IMG submission 70207) | Tabebuia heterophylla rhizosphere microbial communities from the University of Puerto Rico - S3T2R1 | ecosystem: Host-associated > Plants > Roots > Rhizosphere ...
TGCGGGAACCTCGGCCGCCACGGGATGACCGCCTGTCGAGGCGCGCGCACGCCAACGCCCGGAGGGATGTCCATGCACCCACTGCGCCGACACAAACATGCCATTCTCCTTGCCGCGCTCATCGTCGTGGCTCTCGTCGAGTCCTTCGGTCATCGGCAGGTGCTGGGTCCGGGCCTTTCTGACCTGGTCATCGTCACGCTACTGCTGCTCGTGTTCCTGATCGTCTTCAATCGGCGGGTGAACCGCCTGGTGGCGTTCCTTGCCTGGGCCGCCACCCTTGTGGCCCAAGGGGCTCGCTATCTGCTGCCGGGCGCCTCTGAGGCGCCGCTCCAATTGCTCTATCACAGCGCGACGCTGCTGCTGGCCGGATACGCCACCCTGGTGATCCTGCGCAATATCTTCGAGCACCGCGTCGTCCGTGTCGACGACGTCCTGGGCGCGGTGTGCGGCTATCTGCTCGCCGCCGTAGCCTGGTCCAATCTCTTCATGCTCATCGAGATGCTCGTGCCCGGATCTTTCAGTGTGGGTCCAGAGTTCGGCGCTGGGGGCGACACCTGGCACGGGCGGATCGCCGTGCTGCACTACGTCAGTCTCGGCTCGCTGACGGGCCTGGGCTCGGGTGCGGTCGTGCCGGTCCACCCGCCTGCCACCATATTGACCACGCTGGAAGCGGTGTTCGGGCAGTTCTACATTGCGGTCGTCGTCGCGCAGCTGGTGGGCGCGAGGCTCTCCCAGGCACCGCAGCGCCATAGCTCGCCCCAAGCCTGAATGTCGACTTCTGTCGGGCTGTGGCCGCCGCCGTGCTCGGGGATGCGGCGAAGGTGGACTTCGTGCCGTTACGCGCCTCCACCCGATTCCTGGCGCTGCAATCAGGCGAGATCGATCTTCTGGTCAATGCGAGGACGCCCAACAGACTTGGGTACCTGGGAGATATCACCTGGAGGGGAGGCGAATTTGCGGTGCCAGGCCCGTATGGTGTCAGGCTTGGCCACTGTGGCAATCTCCTGAAGCGCTTGCTTGCCCAGCTGTATGCCAATCTCGGCGAGGGCTTAGCGATCGCTGTCAGTCAGCGGGACACGACCAGGGCTCTGCTGGCGAAGCATGCGATTCTCTGTCATGAGGTATGCGTTACGAAGCCGCAACTCTTCGTCGACGGACTTGGTGATTGACCCCAGTAGTTTCTTCCAATCCATACCGCGTTTGACCTCTCCTTGTACTGCCTTGACGAGGAGTATGGGCTATCGCACAGTGCAAGGCAAGATAAGGCGAGGCGCAAGGGCTTGCGTAACCTCCAGTGAGGCAATGCGTTTGGATTTTTTGACCACACGGGTAAGGCAAACGAGAGCTACCCGAGACTCCAGCCCTATGCGCCAGCAGGTTCGAGAGCGGCCAGCAGCGTCTTGGCCTCCTGCAGATCAGGCGTGTCAAAGCCTTCGGTGAACCAGGCGTAAATCGGGGCCAGGAGGTCGTGGGCCGCAGCCTGCTGACCCTGCTGCTGCCACAGGCGACTCAGGCTTAGCGCAGCCCGTAGCTCTAATGCCTTGGCCTGCTGCCGGCGGGCCACCTCGAGGGCCTGGTGGAAACAGGCTTCCGCCCGGGAGACCTCGGGGCCTGGGAGCTGGAGCAGCAGCACCCCCTGGAGACGAGATAATTCGGCCTCCCACCAGCGGGCCTCCGTTGTCGCCACCAGCGTGCAGGCCTCGTCGATCATCGTCAGGCCGGCCTCTGGCTGCCCAGCTGCGCTATAGGCCTCCGCCAGCAAGGCGAGCCAATGGGGGCGCAGGGTCTCTGGTCCCACGCCTTGCGATGCCACCAACCCATGACGGATGTGAGCCACCCCTGCAGCCGCGTCTCCCTGCATGGCCAGGGCCCACCCTCGCAGCATACGCCCCTGCTCAAGGCGCAACTCAAAGCCTTGGGTGTCCGCCAGGGTCATCAACGCGTCGGCCCGTGCATACGTGGCCGCTGCGTCCCGACGGAACTGCGAGAGCGCGGCGGCAAAGAACTCTACTAACGCGAGGCTGGGAGTATGGCCGAGTTGCTGGGCCAGGGCCAGCGCCTCCTGACACCGCTGCTGGGCCTGGTCGGCATAACCTAACTGCCAGAGTGGTCGGAGAATCCACGCATAGCTTGTGATCCTGGGGTGCAGCCCACCAGCGAAGAGTGGGGAGGCGGACGGCGGGACAGCAGAGAGCTCCAGCCCCTGCTCGAGGTGGGCACGGGCCGCGACGAGGTTCCCGAGGTAGAGCGCGTTACCTCCCACAATCACATGGCTCGCTTGCACCAGGACCGGATCATGCTGGCGTTGTGCCAGCTCGAAGAGCTGCCGACCCAACGCTTCGCCGGTGCGCAAGCGCCCGTGCCCGTTATGAAAGCCGATGAGGCCCCAGAGCGTCCGGAAGAGGTGGCGAGTCTCTCCCCCCTGTTGGCACAGCGCGTGGGCCCGGCTATAGGCTTCTCCGGCTTCGTGAGAGGCCATGCCCCTGGCCATCATCAACAGCTCTCCCAGCATGAGCTGGAGCGCGAGCTCACGCTGGGTGCGCTCGGCGTTCTCCGGCAGCATCGCGAGGAGCGCCAGCCCCGTCCTGAGGGCGGCAATGGCTTCGGGATAGGCATTCCGCTGTGCCGCATTATCACCGGCCTGCTGCCAATACTGGACAGCCCGCCGGACCTCACCGCCGCGCTCGAAGTGGAAAGCCAGCCGGGCGGCGATCTCCCCCGCCTGTGCACCATACCCTGCCTCCAGGCGCATGCCAATGCGCCGGTGGAGCTGCATCCGCCGCGCCGTCCCGATCTGCTCGTACAGCACCTGCCGGTAGAGCGCATGCGTAAATTGATAGCGCCCACTGCTGGTGCCATCTGGCCACTCGCGCAGGCCGATGTCGTCAAGGAAGTGCCGCTGCGCCGCCAACCCTTCACACGATACCTCGACGTCCTCCACCGGGCATTGGGCCCCCGCCGCGACCGCCGCTACGGTAAATCGTTCGCCTACGACACTGGCCGCCTCCAGCAGCCGCCGCTCCTCGGTGGGCAGGTCTTCCAGGCGCCGGACCAGCAACTGTCGCAAGCCCTCCGGTAGACTGGCTACCTGGGCCTCGCTCCCCGCCCGCAGTGTCCAGGTCCCCTCGCGTCGGACTACTAACCCCTGCTGCACCAGATGCTCCACGATGTTCACCAGGAACAGCGCATTCCCCTCCGTGCGCCCAAGGATGAACGCCGCCAGGGGCGCCGCCACCGCCCCCCCCAGCCGCCCGGTCACATACGCCGTTACCGCCTCGGCGGACAGGAGTTCCAGCGGCATTTCCACCGCCTGCCCCCGCCCACACAGCTCCTGCACCAGGCCGCGCAAGGGATGCGCCTGGAGCGCCATCTCCACCGGCCGATACGTCCCCAGCACCAACAGCCGCGCCGGCCCCCGGCGCTGCGCCACATAGGCCAGGGCCTCCACCGTGGAGCGATCACTCCACTGCAAGTCTTCGAGCACCAGCAGCAGCGGCACGTCCACGGTCAAGACGTCGAGAGCCTCGGCCAGCTCGCGCAGCATCCGGGCCGCGGTCGCCCCCTGCACCTGGCGCTGCAGGCGCTCCTGCTCCGCTTCGCTCAGCACCCCGAGCAGTTGCCCTAGCCACAGCGGGGCATAGCGGCGCAACACGGCCACCACGTCCGGGTGCCGGGGCCCACGGCAGAGCTGCCCCAGCGCCTCCAAGAGGGGCAGGTACGGTTCCCCCTCGCCATAGTGCTCGGCACACTGGCCCCGCGCGAGGCGTACTCCACGCTCCGGGTCCAGGCGCGCCAGCACCATCTCCACCACGGTGGTCTTGCCAATGCCGGCTTCGCCACTGAGGAAGACGAGCTGGCGCGCCCCCTGGGCCGCCCGTTGGAAGCACTGCTCGACGGCCTCGACGTCACCCTGGCGCCCCACCAGGGGGCCAGGCGTCAGCGGGGGCGCGCCCTCCTGAGCGTCGCCCAGCAGAAAGCGATAGCCCTGCCGGTCCACCGTTTCGAGATACCGCGGCGCCGCGGCCACATCGCCCAAGGCCTGGCGAACCTCGTGCACACTGACGCGCAGCACCGTATCGGTGACGTGCGTGCCGGCCCACACGTGCTGGCGCAACTCCGTTTTGGTCACGAGGCGGCCCGGATGCTCCACCAGATAGCGCAGCAGCGCCAGGGACTGGGGCCGCAAGGTGATGGCCTGGTCGCCCTGCCACAAGTGGCCCTGCGCGGCATCCAAGTGGAACGGCCCAAACGCGAGATGGTGCTCCTGCCCCATCAAGCCTCCTTCATTGTCGTGTGAACAGTCATGAAAAGTATGAACAGTGATTTGAACACTTCCACGGGACCGCAGCCCTCGATTTGAACGCTTAGGCTGTATTCATGAACAGGTGCCCCAGTGTATCTTCTCCGTGTGCAGAGTGCATTAAGAATCTCATGCCATCCCTGGCATTGTAGGACGCAACTATGGCTCCATCTCCACCGTCGCTGCCGAGCAATCGGGTCTTTGTGGTGCAGTTTCGCAGCCCACCCACGAGGGCGCCGGCAGGCTATGAAGGGCGGGTCGAGCATCTGGTCTCCGGGCAGGTGGCGCGCTTCTACGCGCTGGAGGAGTTGCTGGCCTTCATGATCCGGGTGCTGGCCGACGTGGAGCGCCAAGCGGGGGCCCCGTGAGCCCGCCGGGGGCCGCGGCCGCCACGGCGCGGGGGCAAAGGAGGGCAGGGGCATCGACGGCCATAGTGCAGTGACGTCGCAGGCAGGCGCCCCGTGCTGGTGCTCGCCTGGCGCGATCGTCACGCGGCGGCAGCAGCATCTCAATCACAGCCTGAAGGAGGACACGAGAGGAACTATGAGCAAGTCTAAACGCCGGAAGCAGTCACAACGCGCACGTCCCGCCAAGCCAGGCGCACGACGCGTATCTGTCCTCACCATAACAGTGGTGCTGGCGGTGGGGATCTTCGTTGCAGTTGCCCTGCTTCGCAGTGGAGCGCTGGGTGGCACGGGCTCGCCCCTGCCGTCCCCGCCTGTGCTGGGAGGCCAGCGGGCGGCGACTGCCGTCACGGCTCCCGCCAGCTTGCAGTCGCTGCGCGGCCGCTGGCTCCGGCCCGATGGTGGCTACATCCTGGATATCCGAGACGTCGATGCCAACGGGAAGATCGAGGCGGTGTATCTCAATCCCCGGCCGATTCACGTCGCCAGGGCCGAAGCCAGCGGCGACGGCGCGACGCCGCAGGTGTTCGTCGAGCTCCGCGCTCCCGGCTACCCCGGTAGCACGTACACGCTGCGCTATGAGCCACAGCGTGACCAGCTCGAGGGGATCTATTTCCAAGCGGCTCTGCAAGAGCGCTTTGCGGTGGTGTTCGTGCGGATGAAGTAGAGCGGGATAGCGCCCTCCCACCTGCAGAGAACTAGGGCGCGCGATGTCGAAGGCCTTGCACCATGAGGGTCAAGAGAGAGGAGATTAGGGTATGAAGACGAGAGCAGTCGTAGCAATGCTCCGGATGTGCACCGTGGTGGCCGTCCTGGCGGCCGGGATCGTGTTCGCACTGGTCGCTCTTCTGGTTCTTCAGCTCGGGACTGCGACCGCGCAGCCAGCGCCGCAGGCCCAGGCCGGCTTTTCGTTTGCGGTGTACGGTGACTCGCGGCCGATGATGTACCTGCCGTACAAGGCGGAGCAGGAGGCGGAGGCCCGGCAACTGCTGGTCGACATGTTTGCATTGGTCCTGCCCGTGAAAGTCGCGGACGAGGTCGTCAAAAAGGATGTCAAGCTGATCTACGATCCGGCCACCAAGGAGCTGGTGCAGATTGTCATGCCGTTTGAGACCAAGTCCGAGGTGACCACGCTTAGGGTAGACCAGGGCTGGGTCACCGAGGCCTCGGTCGAGGATGTGAAGCTGCTGCCGGGCGTGCATCAGACGATGTTCCGGCTGCACGGGGGCGACTGGGTGGCGCGTGGAGTCGTGCAAGCGATCCAGAGTGGGCGGGCCAAATTCGTCCTCAATACTGGAGATATCGTCTGGTGGGGCAAACAGGGCCGCACCGTGACCGACAGCCCGTACTGGAAGCGCGTGAACCAGCTGGTGCTCCAGCAGTTGCCGGCCCCTGACCCTGCGATGCGCGCGGCCGGACTGGAGGGGCGGTTTTTCCCCAGCATCGGCAATCACGAGGTGTGGGGAGACCCGAAGATCGAAGGCGTGCTGAATGTGGTCCCCTACGTGAAGAAGCTCGGGGTGACGCCCGACCGGATGATCTACACGTTCGATTTCAACGACGTGCGCTTTATCTTCCTGTGGACCGGGCCTTACGACTACCGCGCCCCCACGGCGTGGGATGCCAATCAGCCGGTGTACGACGAGCAGGTGAAGGCGTTGACGCAGTGGCTCGATGACGCCAAGGCCAAGGGCATCCGCAAGGTCTTCGTCGCCTTCCACAACCCGGTCTTTTGCCGCGCGGGCATGGGCAGTATTCCCGAGGCGCAGAACCCCCACAAGGTGTTCGCCTCCTACGCCAAGGACCTGGAGATGGTGGTGTTCAACGGGCACGTCCACACTACCGAGCTCTACGAGGTCGACGGGGTGAAGTATTTCTTGCTCGGCGGCGGCGGTGCCGAACAGGACCCGATTCTTCCCGGCCGGACGAGCATCAAGGTCCCCCCGGACTATCCGCCGGATCTCTACTGGAAGGGCCAGCCTCCCAAGGAGGAATATAACTACCTGCTCGTGGATGTCCAGCCCGGCCAGCGGACGACGTTCACGCTCAATCGCTTCCGACCTTGGGCGGCCACGCCGTTCGAGACCGTGGAGCTGTTCGGCGCTGGCAAGTGAACGCGCCGGGAGTGGTCGAGCCCCCGCCTCGACTGCTCCCTCTCGGCTGCGCGCCGTATGGCAGGCCATGATGAGGTGAACTATGGAGGTGAACTATGGTTGACGACGGTCAGGTGTCGAAGGCGGTGCCGCTGGGAGCGGCGGACCCGCCACCACGGCGGCGCACAGATGCACCGACGGTGGTCTTGCATTGGCTCGTCGCGCTGCTGCTGCTCGTCAATCTCGCCACCGGCTTTCGTATCGCCGCCGATGCGCAGGACGCGGTCTGGTCGCGGGCCGTGGCCGCGCTTGCACCCCAGGGCGAGGTCGTCATGTGGCACATCTGGTCGGCCGGCGCGCTGATCGCCGCCGCGGCGGGCTATGTGGTCTTTCTGAGGCGCAGCCGGCTGGCCCGACGCGTCGCGTTCGATGCCAGCCGCATGCGGGCGCTCCGCTCACCCTCCCGGCGGAGGCGCTGGCAGTCGATCAACGTGCTGATCCACTGGCTGGCGTTCGTGCTCGTGCTCGCCGCCGCTGGCACGGGCACGCTGATGTATGGAGGCTCGACGATCGTGTCGCAGCCCGTCGTCGCGGCGCTCCACCGCGGCATAGCCTGGGGTCTGATCGGCTACGTCGGCCTCCACGTGGCGGGCCACATGCTGATGGCCGGCTGGCGGGGACTTCTCACGATCGTCTCGCCACGCCTGGCCTATGGGATCGCGGCGGGTGTCTCGCTCGTGGCTGTCGGTGCCGTCGCCGTCGCGCTGGTCATCGTCGACGGGGCGATGGTCCGTCCCCTCGTCGTCGTGCGCGTGACCGATCCGCCGCAGCTCGACGGCGATCCCTGCGATGCCGTATGGCAGATGGCGCACGCGGTCACGATCCAGACGAGCCGGGGGGCGAATCTGCCGTCGGGCGAGGTGGCGGTCACCGTGCGAGCCGTCCACGACGGCACCCACGCGTATTTCCTGTTCGAGTGGCCTGACGCGACGCGCAGCCAGAAGCATCTGCCCCTGCAGAAGACGGTCTCGGGCTGGCGCGTGCTGCAGCACGGTTACGAGCGTCAGGACGAAAACGCCTACTACGAGGATAAGTTGGCCGTGATGCTGGCGCGCACGTCGCGCCTCGCCGCACTCCGCACCACGCATCTGGGCCCGAAGCCGCTGGACGGTGTGCCTGGCCCGTCTGGCGAGCGCGGGCTGCACTACACGACGGACGGATCAATCGTCGACATCTGGCACTGGAAGTCGGTGCGCACCGGCCCGCTGGGGCAGGCGGACGACAACTACTTCGGTCCGCCGCTGCCGCCGCCGGACACCCCCGACGCACGCTACACCGGGGGCTATACACAGGACCCGACGCGGCGCGGCGGCTTCCTGCAGAACTGGAAGGATCTCGACGGCACGCTGGTCCCGCGCTTCTTGCCAAAGGACCCCGCCGTTCTCGGACGTCTCGGCCGCATCGATCTCGATCCCGAGGCCAGCGACGAGGGCGAATGGTGGCTGCCGATGAGCCTCGTGCTGCCGTACACACCGGAGCTGGACGCGCTGTACCCGGTCGGCACGATTGTGCCGAGCGTCATCCTCCGCGGTCCCTTCGAGGGCGATCGCGGCGACGTCGCGGCCGTCGGCACCTGGTCCAAGGGTTGGTGGCGCCTGGAAGTGAGGCGCGAGCTCGATACCGGCTCGCGCTTCGATGTCGCGATTGCGGACGGCACGTATCTCTGGGTGGCGGTCTTCGATCACACGCAGACTCGGCACAGCCAGCATCTGCATCCCGTGCGTATCGAGTTGCGCTGAGTGGCGTGGTCTGCACAGACTCGATCAAAGGAAACAACGATGAAACCGACCATGAAAAATCTCAGACACCTCCTGATCAAGGGAGCGATGGTGTGTGCCCTGGCGATGCAGGGGGGAAACGCTCTGGCGCAGGAGGCGTCACGCCCTGCCGAGCAAAACGCGATCACGGCCATCGACATCGCGTTGGAGCCGGACGCAACGATGATCCAGCACGCGGAGGCTGTCAACGCCCGCCTGCTCAAGGTCTTCCCGAAGGGCTTCGCTCTGGACGCGACGCACCATCCACACATCACGATCCTGCAGCGGTACGTCCGCACGGCGGACCTCGGCGAAGTCTACGCCGCGGTCGGCAAGGTCCTGGCCAACGAGAAGGCGGCCGGCTGGAAGTTAAAGGCGTTCAAGTACTACTACATCCCCTGGAAGGACATTGGCCTTGCGGGCATTGTCGTCGAGCCGACAGACGATCTCCTCAAGTTGCAACAAAAATTAATCGACGCCGTTGCCCCTTTCACGGTGGAAACTGGGACCGCTGCAGCGTTCGTGACCACGCCCGAGGATCCCGACATCAACCAGCCGACCATCGACTACGTCGCGACGTTCGTTCCGCAAGCAACGGGCAAGGATTTCAATCCGCACGTCACCGTTGGCATCGCCTCCCAGGACTACCTGAAGCAGATGCTCGCCGAACCGTTTGCTGGGTTCACGTTCTCGCCAGCGGGGGCGTCCGTCTACCAACTCGGCAACTTCGGGACGGCTCAGAAGAAACTCAAGACGTGGGAGTTGAAGCCTTGAGGCGCCGAATGGCACGTTCTTGCGGCGCCGATCCGTTGCCCTCGTGGAACGACGGCAAGGCCAAACAGTCCATCGCATTCGTCTATGGTCACGTCCCGGGCTGGGTGCCCTCCTGGTGTGAGCGTCCCGCCGTGGCACCAGCATCTCGAGCACCGCCTGCAGGAGGATGCGAGAGGGATCATGTCTGCAGCAGCGCTTTGAGGTGGTGTTCGTGAGGATGAAGTAGAGCGGGATAGCGCCCTCCCGCCTGCAAAGAACTAGGGCGCGCCATGTCAAAGGCCCTTCACAATGAGGGCCAAGAGAGGAGACCGTGTATGAAGACGAGAGCAGTTGTAGCAATGCTCCGGATGTGCACCGTGGTGGCCGTTCTGGCGGCCATACCGCTGTTGGCCGGGGTGGCAACCGCCCAGCAGCAGAAACCCAATATCCTGTTCATCATGGGAGACGATATCGGCTGGATGCAGCCGAGCATCTACCACCGTGGTCTGATGGTCGGGGAAACGCCCAACATCGACCGCATCGGCCGCGAGGGTGCGATGTTCGTCGACTACGTCGCCATGCAGAGCTGCACCTCCGGGCGCAATGCCTTCTTCACTGGCATGTATCCATTGCGCACCGGCATGATCCCACCGCAGCTGCCCGGCAGCCCGTCCTATTTGCGACCCGGCACGCCGGCGCTCGCCAAGTTCCTGATCGATCTCGGCTACAACACCGGCGAGTTCGGCAAGAACCACCTGGGCGACCACACCGAGGCGCTGCCGACGGCGCACGGCTTCCAGGAGTACTGGGGATATCTCTATCACCTGGACGCGATGCAGCAGGTGAGCTTCCCCGACATCAATAAGTCGCCGACCGAGCAGACCGTCGCGCCACCGTGCAAGAACACGCCGATCCCCGGCGTGCCGGAACCCCCCAGCGTGGACCCCAAGACGACGGTGTGCCTGACGCCCCCGCGCCCGGTGCTCTGGTGTAAATCCTCCGACGGCACGGCGGCGAACCAGACCTGTAAAGATGAGGGCCCGCTGACGCTGGAGCGCTCGAAGACGGTGGACGAGGAAATCTCGGCCAAGGTCATCGACTTCCTCGACCGCAACGACCCCAGAAGGACCAACAAGCCGTTCTTCGTCTGGTATAACCCGGCACGCATGCACGTCACCACCGTGCTGTCGGACAAATACCTGGCCATGGTGGGCGAGCGGGGTGGCAAGGACTGGGGCGTCAACGAAGCCGGTATGAAACAGATGGACGACAACATCGGCGAGGTGCTCAAGAAACTCGAGGCCATGGGCCAGCTTGACAACACCATCGTCATCTTCACTACGGACAACGGCGCCGAGGCGATTAGCTTCCCCGACGGTGGCGTCACCCCCTTTAAAGGGCAGAAAGGCGAGGCCTGGGAAGGCGGCTACCGCGCCCCGATGGTGATCCGCTGGGCCGGGGTCATCAAGCCGGGGACGGTACACAGCCAGCTGTTTGCGGCGCTGGACTGGGTGCCGACGCTGGTGGACATCGCCGGTGGTCCAAAGGGCGACGGGCTGAAGAAGCAGATCGAGGAGGGCAAATACCCGGGCATCGTCAAGACCACGCTCGACGGCTTCAACCAGCGGGATTTCCTCGAGGGCAAGACCGACAAGTCGGCGCGTAACCACTTCTTCTACTTTTCCGGGGCAACGCCGTCCGCGGTGCGCTACAAGAACTGGAAGATGTACTACACCATGTCCCAGCCTGGGCCGGAAGGCTGGATCCTGCCGCTCGTTCCTTTCCACATGACCTTGCCGCAGAACATCAAGCGCGATCCCTTTGAGCAGGCGGTCGGCATCGACCAGAAGACGGCCATGAGCATCGGCGGTGCGATCGGCGCACCGATGACTGCCTTTCAATACGACTTCAATCTCCTGCCGATCGGCCAGCAGTTGTGGTTGGAGCACCTGCT
>Ga0081455_10007679_pt1 | contig 11320 bp, 7 predicted proteins | sample TabmetS3T2R1_FD_70207 | JGI IMG/M metagenome (GOLD analysis project Ga0081455, IMG submission 70207) | Tabebuia heterophylla rhizosphere microbial communities from the University of Puerto Rico - S3T2R1 | ecosystem: Host-associated > Plants > Roots > Rhizosphere ...
ATGCAGGCATCGAACAAGCGAATCGAAAGCCGCTGGCACCGCGCGCTGCGTTCGCTGCTCTATGGACATAATGTTGACCGCAACGTGAAGGCGAAGGCGCGACTCGGGCTTGCTGTCGTCGCCTTCGCGGCCATTTTTTCGGTGATTGCAGTACGGCTGGTGATGTTCGCCACGGTCAACGAAGGACATGGCGGTCGGCGAAGCATCACGCAGGACGCCGTGGCCACCGCGCGTCCAGACATTGTCGACCGCAACGGCGAAATACTCGCGACAGACGTAAAGACTCCGTCGCTCTTCGCTGAGCCGCGCAAAATTATTGATGTTGACGAGGCAGTCGAATTGCTGACGGCCGTGCTCCCCGATCTGGATGCCAACGAAGTCCGCGAGCGTCTGTCATCCAAGCGGGGCTTCGTCTGGCTAAAGCGGGAGATCACGCCAAGCCAACAGCTTGAAATCCACCGGCTTGGGATTCCCAGCGTTGGCTTCCTGACCGAAAACAAGCGCGTCTATCCGAGTGGGCCGGTGATCTCGCACGAAATCGGACACGTGAACATCGACAACCAGGGTATTGCTGGAATCGAAAAGTGGTTGGACGGACAAGGTCTGGCCGCGTTGCATATGGCGGGCCTTGCCACCGATCAGCTGCAGCGGCCGGTCAAACTTGCGGTCGACTTGCGCGTTCAATATGCGCTGAGGGACGAACTGCTGATTGCGCGCGAGAAGTATAAAGCAAAAGCTTCGGCAGCCGTGGTTGCCGACGTGAATACCGGCGAGATCACTGCAATGGTCTCGCAGCCCGATTTCGATCCCAACAATCCCCGCGCAGCCAATGACCCGAATCGTCTTAACCGGCTGACGACCGGCGTTTATGAAATCGGCTCAACTTTCAAGGCGCTGACAGTTGCAATGGCGCTCGATAGCGGTCGCATCTCGCTATCGTCTTCCTTCGACGCGCGTCTGCCGCTGCGTTACGGCAAATTCGAAATCAACGACTATCACGCGCAAAGGCGCGTGCTGTCCGTACCGGAGATCTTCACTTATTCCTCAAACATCGGCACGGCCCGCATGGCGCTCTCGCTCGGCGTCGACTATCACAAGGCGTTCCTCAAGAAGCTCGGTCAGCTCGATCGTTTGCGCACCGAATTGCCGGAAAGCGCCGAGCCGCTCGTTCCCAAACGCTGGGCAGAGCTCAATACTGTGACCATTGCATTCGGGCACGGGCTGTCGGTCGCGCCCCTGCAGGCGGTGATGGGAATTTCCGCACTGGTCAATGGCGGCAACCTGATCCCGCCGACTTTTCTCAAGCGCGACCAGGCTGAGGCCGAGAAGATCGCCAAACGCGTCATCAAGACCGAAACCTCGGACAAGATGCGCTACTTGATGCGCCTCAATGTGGAAAAAGGCACGGCGACGCGAGCCAATGTTCCGGGCTATTATGTGGGTGGAAAAACCGGCACTTCGGAAAAGGTGGTGGGCGGCCGTTATTCCAAGACCAAAGTCTTGACCAGTTTCACTGCCATATTGCCGGCCGACAAGCCGCGCTATTTGTTGTTGATCATGCTTGACGAACCGCAGGGTCTGCCTGAGACCCATGGCTTCAGCACCTCCGGCTGGAACGCTGTGCCTGTTGGCGCTCGCGTGATCGAGAGAATCGCCCCGCTGCTGGGGATTCCGCCGCGGTTCGATCTGCCAAAAGCCGATCAAATGTTGCTGGTGAGCGCGAAGGAAACGCGGTGAAGCTGCGCGATCTCCTGCCCGGGGCGGCGACCGACGCGCGGCTGGGTGCAATCGAGGTCGCAGGCGTCACTGCCGACAGCCGCAAGGTCAAACCGGGCTTCTTGTTTGTCGCTATCGCGGGCGCCAAGGCCGATGGCGCACAATTCGCAAAACAAGCAGCCGCGGCCGGCGCGGTCGCGGTAGCGGCCGAGCAACGGCCCGACACTTTGCCGGATGCCGCGGCATTTGTTGTAGTGAAAAACGCACGGCGCGCCCTAGCGCTCGCTGCGGCGAGATTTTTGCCGCGGCAGCCTAGAACGATCGCGGCGGTGACCGGGACCAGCGGGAAGACATCGGTCGCCGCTTTCACCCGGCAAATATGGAGCACGATCGGTTATCGGGCGGCGAGCATCGGCACAATCGGCGTGGTTTCGCCGAAAGGCGAACAGTATGGTTCCTTGACAACGCCGGATCCGGTGGAACTGCACCGGACGCTCGATCAACTGGCAAACGAGGGCGTCACGCACCTGGCGATCGAGGCGTCCTCGCATGGGCTCGATCAGCACCGGCTCGATGGCGTTCGCATCGCGGCCGGCGCGTTTACAAATCTGTCGCGCGATCATCTGGATTATCATCCGACGATCGAGGCTTACCTGCAGGCCAAGCTTCGGCTTTTTGAAGACTTGATTGCCCAGGATGGCACAGCTGTAATCGGCGTCGACGAGTGCTACGCGGGTCAGGCTATCGAAGCAGCGAAGAAACGCGGCCTGAAGATAATGACCGTCGGCGAAACCGGCGCAGACATAAAGTTCGCCCGCAGATCAATTGATGGCTTCGCCCAAATTGTCACCGTTCAACATGCCGGACGCGCATATAAGGTGAAATTGCCGCTCGTTGGCGCTTTTCAGGTGCAGAATGCCGGAATTGCCGCAGGACTCGCTCTGGCGACCGGTGCCGAGCCAGGACCCGTTTTTGCGGCGTTGGAAAAGCTGGTCGGCGCAAAAGGCAGGCTCGAACTTACGGGGACTTACAACGGCGCGCCTATTTTCATCGACTACGCGCACAAGCCGGATGCGCTGAAGAAGACGCTGGAAAGCCTGCGCCCCTATGCAGGCGGAAAGCTTGTCGTGGTGTTTGGCGCGGGCGGCGACCGTGACAAGGGAAAGCGTCCGATTATGGGCCGGATCGCCGCCGAGAATGCGGACCTGGTTATCGTGACGGATGACAATCCACGTACTGAAAATCCTGGTGCGATCCGGGCTGCTATCCTTGCCGGCGCAAAAGGCGCAACGGAAATCGGTGATCGTGCCGAGGCGATTCGAACCGCCGTCGCAGGACTCACCACCGGTGACGTCCTGTTGATCGCGGGGAAAGGTCATGAGCCGGGACAGATCATAGGCGATCGCATTCTGCCTTTTTCGGATCACGAGGCGATCGCGTCTGCGCTGCAGGGCAAAGTGGCATGAGCGCGCTCTGGACTCTTGATGCGATGAGCACCGCGATGCGTGCCGAGCGCGTCGGCGCTTTGCCCGCCGAGTTGTCAGGCATTTCAATCGACAGCCGTACGCTGGCCAGGGGCGATGCGTTCTTCGCCGTTCAGGGAGAAAATCGCGACGGCCACGATTTCGTCGACAATGCGCTGAAGGCGGGAGCCGGGCTCGCGGTCGTTGCGCGCGGCCACCAGGCGCGTTTCGGGCAAGCACCGTTGTTGGTGGTCCCTGACGTGCTCGAAGGGTTGCGCGATCTCGGGCGGGTCGCACGTGCGCGCACGAGTGCGAAAGTCATCGCGGTGACCGGCTCGGTCGGGAAGACCGGAACCAAGGACGCTTTGCGGCTGGCCCTGTCGGCCGAAGGCGAGACTCATTCTTCCATCGCGTCTTACAACAATCATTGGGGCGTGCCGCTATCCCTTGCGCGCTGTCCGGTCGGCGCTAAATACGCCGTGTTCGAGATTGGCATGAACCACGCGGGCGAGATCACGCCGCTTACCACCCTCGTCCGTCCCCACGTGGCAATTATTACGAGCATTGAACCGGTGCACCTCGAATATTTCGGCTCGCTGGAAAAGATCGCCGATGCCAAAGCCGAGATCTTCGCGGGCATCGAGCCCGGCGGGGCCGTCCTCCTCAATCGGGACAACTCCCAGTTTGACCGGCTCGCAGCCTCCGCCAGAGCGGTGCATGTCGAACGCATCGTATCCTTCGGCGCACACGAGGAAGCGGACGCCCGATTGCTTCGCGTTTCGCTGCAAGCCGATTCCTCGACCGTGGAAGCGCGCGTATTGGGGCAGGTCGTTACCTACAAGCTGGGCGCGCCGGGACGGCACCTAGCGCTTAACTCGCTCGCTGTCCTTGCTGCCGCCTTCCTTGCGGGAGCCGACCTCGCACTGGCTGCCCTTGCCCTCAAAAACCTTAAACCTGCCAGTGGCCGCGGCGCGCGCACTATCCTTACGGTTCCGGGCGGAAACGTGCTGCTCATCGATGAAAGCTATAACGCCAACCCTGCATCGATGCGGGCCGCCATCGCGCTGCTTGGTCAGGCAACGATCGGCACGCGGGGCCGCCGCATTGCGGTGCTTGGGGACATGCTCGAGCTGGGGCCTGCAGGTGTCGGATTGCATCGGGCGCTCGTCGATGCAATCGAGGAGGCGGGGATAGACCTCGTTTTTTGTTCCGGACCCCTGATGCACGCGTTATGGGAGGCTCTTCCCTCGCGCGTCCGGGGCGGCTATGCCGAGACCGCGGCGGCCCTGGAGGCTGAAGTGCTGAAAGCCATCCGGGCCGGCGACGCAATCATGGTGAAAGGCTCGCTTGGCTCGAAAATGGGCCCGATCGTCAAGGCGTTGGAACGGCAATTTCCGCGGCGAGCCGCGCTCGATCAGGCCCCTGCGCAGGGGTGATATTCAGGGTTTGACCCAATGTTCTACTGGCTGACCGAACTCTCCGACAAAATCTCGTTCCTGAACGTCTTTCGATACATCACGTTTCGCACCGGCGGCGCGATCGTGACTGCGCTGGTATTCGTATTTTTGTTCGGGGGCCCGATCATCGATTTGCTGCGGATCAAACAAGGCAAGGGGCAACCCATTCGCCGCGATGGCCCGCAATCGCATCTGGTGAACAAGATTGGCACGCCGACCATGGGCGGCCTGATGATCTTGTCGGGATTGCTGGTTTCAACCCTGTTGTGGGCAAACCCCAAGAGTCCCTACGTCTGGGTCGTGCTCGGCGTCACGCTCTCGTTCGGAATGATCGGGATGTATGACGACTATCTGAAAATCACCAAGCAAAGCCATGCGGGTTTGACGGGGCGGACGAGACTGATCATCGAGACGGTAATCGCGGTGGCAGCTTGTACCGTGCTGGCGCAGCTTGGCCGCGGGCAGATCGCAACATCGCTCGTTTTCCCTTTCTTTAAGGAACTTGTCTTCAATCTTGGATGGGCTTTCGTGTTGCTCGGCGCGTTCGTGATCGTCGCTGCAGGCAACGCGGTCAACCTCACCGACGGTCTCGATGGCCTTGCGATCGTCCCGGTGATGATCGCGGCGGCCACGTTCGGCCTGATATCGTACTTGGCGGGCAATGCCGTGTTCGCCGAGTATCTTCAGATACATTACGTGGCCGGCACCGGAGAGCTGGCCGTGCTGTGTGGAGCGGTGATTGGCGCGAGCCTGGGCTTTCTTTGGTTTAACGCGCCGCCGGCTTCGATCTTCATGGGCGACACCGGATCGCTCGCGCTGGGCGGGCTGTTGGGCACGGTCGCTGTCGCGATCAAGCACGAAATCGTGCTTGCTATTGTCGGCGGCCTGTTCGTGCTGGAAGCTGTTTCGGTGATCGTCCAGGTCGTTTCGTTCAGGCTCACCGGCAAGCGCGTGTTCAAGATGGCGCCCATTCATCACCACTATGAGCAACTCGGCTGGACCGAACCGCAGATCGTGATCCGGTTTTGGATCGTTGCCGTGGTGCTGGCGCTCGCAGGCCTTGCGACGCTGAAGTTGAGATGATTGGGAGGCTGTCGTTCTCCCGAAGCAGGACTCGTAACTTCGGGTGCCGGGCCGCCTGGCTCCTCGGGGACGACAGAACCACTTCATGATCCCTATCACGACCTTCTCGGGAAGAAAAGTCGCGGTCTTCGGCCTCGGCAGTTCAGGTCTGCTCGCGGCGCGCGCGTTGAAAGAGGGTGGGGCTGACGTGGTCGTTTTCGATGACGATGGGAAGAAAACCGCCGAAGCGCAGGCGGCGGGCTTGAAAGTCCAAGACCTTCACAACGTCGAATGGGCCCAAATATCCGCTCTGCTACTGACGCCCGGCGTCCCACTGACCCATCCCGAGCCGCATTGGACTGTGCTGCTTGCCCGCGAGGCGAATGTCGAGGTGATCGGCGACATCGAACTGTTTTGTCGGGAGCGGGCCAAGTCCGGACGGGATTGCCCGCTGATCGCGATCACCGGCACGAATGGCAAATCGACGACGACCGCGCTCACCGCGCACTTGCTCAAAAGCGCGGGACGAGATGCCCAGATGGGCGGCAATATCGGCGTGCCGGTGCTTGCGCTCGAGCCGTTCGAGCCCCGTCGCGCATATGTGCTGGAAGTGTCTTCTTATCAAATCGATTTGGCGCCTTCACTCAAGCCAACCGTAGGCGTTCTGCTCAATGTCTCGGAAGATCATATTGACCGCCACGGCAGCATCGAGAACTACGCCGCCATCAAGGAGCGGGTACCCGCAAACATCGAGCAAGGCGGCACGGCCGTGATCGACGTCGACGATGTCTACACGCGCACGGCAGCCGACCGCATCGAGCGCGCTGGCAAAAACGTCGTGCGCGTATCCGTCGTATCGTCTCTAGCTGATGGTTATTTTGCAGAAGGCAGCCATATCCTTCGCGCCGCTCGCGGCAAGAGTCATCCTGTAGCGGAACTCGCCGGGATCGGTTCACTGCGAGGCCTGCACAATGCGCAAAATGCCGCCTGCGCGGTCGCGGCCTGCATTGCGCTTGGTATCGACCCACCGTCAATTCAAAAAGGGCTTGGGAGTTTTCCGGGGCTTGCGCACCGTATGCAGCAGGTTGGACACAAGGGCAACGTGCTGTTCGTCAACGATTCGAAGGCCACGAATGCCGATTCGGCGGCCAAGGCGCTGGCGAGTTTTCACGACATCTTCTGGATCGCGGGCGGCAAGCCGAAAACTGGCGGTATCGACAGCCTCGCCGAGTTTTTCCCGCGCATCCGCAAGACTTACCTGATCGGAGAGGCCGCTGGCGAATTCGCAAAGACCTTGGAAGGACGCGTGCCGTATGAAATCAGCCGCATCCTGCCGACGGCGATCGAAGCGGCGGCTCGGGACGCCACGTCTTCCGAGCTCAGGGAGCCGGTGGTGCTGCTCTCGCCCGCCTGTGCCTCATTCGACCAGTATCCGAATTTCGAGGTGCGCGGCAAAGCCTTCACCGACATCGTACAGGCGCTTCCCGGTGTGACTGCGACCGTTAATGCTTCCTAAACCACGACGCGGCAGCTTGGAGCGACGGGGAATTGAATGCTCTCGCGCGCGCAACGCACGCCCATCGGCGAATGGTGGTGGACGGTCGACCGGCTCACGCTCGCCGCCATCGGCGCGCTGATGCTCGCGGGCGTGGTGCTTTCCCTTGCCGCGAGTCCACCCGTTGCCGCCCGTCTGGGGCTTGAGCCGTTCTTTTTCGTCAACCGGCACATTCTCTATCTGCTGCCCGCCATTGCGGTGATGCTGACGGTATCCTTCCTTAGTCCGCGTCAGATCCGTCGACTATCGTTGATCGTGTTTGTACTGAGCCTGATTTTGGTGGCGGCAACGCCGCATTTCGGACCCGAGATCAAGGGGGCGCGGCGTTGGCTGGTCCTGCTCGGGGTCAATATACAACCCTCGGAGTTCCTAAAGCCCGCCTTTGTCATCATTGTTGCCTGGCTGTTCGGCGAATCCGCGCGCCGACCGGACATGCCCGCAAACACATTCTCGCTTGTGTTACTGCTTGTGGTGATCGCGCTCTTGGTTCTGCAGCCCGACTTCGGCCAAACGATGCTGATCGCCGTAGTATGGAGCGCGCTGTTCTTCATGGCCGGCATGCGGCTCGTCTGGGTGGCCGGGATCGCGGGGTTAGCCGGTATCGGACTCTTGAGCGCCTACTACACTGTGCCGCATGTGGCTCGCCGAATTCAGCGCTTCCTCGATCCGGGTTCGGGTGACACTTTCAACATCGACATTGCCACTGAAAGCTTCGTGCGCGGCGGCTGGTTCGGGAAAGGGCCGGGTGAGGGCACGGTCAAGCGCATTCTTCCGGAAAGCCATACCGACTTTGTGTTTGCGGTCGCAGCTGAGGAATTCGGTGTCGCTCTCTGTCTCGCGTTGGTGGCGATATTCGCATTCATTGTCATCCGCATGCTGATCCGTGCCATGCGCAATGACGATCCGTTCGCCCGTTTCGCTGCGGCCGGCCTGACGATCCTTTTTGCCACCCAATCAACCATCAATATGGCGGTCAACTTGCATCTCATGCCGGCGAAGGGCATGACACTGCCGTTTATTTCGTATGGCGGGTCGTCAATGATTTCGCTCGCATATGCAATGGGCATGTTGCTGGCGTTGACGCGCGAGCAGCCACGCGCCGAGATGATATCGCCCAATGCGTTGGTGGCCGGGAGCCGGGTCTGATGGCTGCGAGCGGCACGCCGCTCGTTTTGCTTGCGGCCGGCGGCACCGGAGGTCACTTGTTTCCGGCTGAGGCTCTTGCAACCGCACTCGGAAAGCGAAGGGTGACAGTCGAGCTTGCCACCGACCATCGCGCCGCGCATTTCGAATTTCCTGCGAGAGCCGTGCATCTGATCCCCAGCGCAACTGTGCGCGGGCGCGATCCGATATCGCTTGCACGCACGGCAACCTTGCTGGCGCTCGGCACCGCCAAGGCCTGGTCACTACTCGGCCGTATGAGGCCCGGAATTGTCGTCGGTTTTGGCGGATACCCGACGGTGCCGCCAATTCTGGCCGCAAGCTTGCGCGGCATACCGACGGTCTTGCACGAGCAGAATGGTGTCATGGGGCGCGCCAACAGGTTCCTGGCTCCTCGCGTTACCGCGATTGCCACAGGATTCCCCAAGCTCAAAAATCTCAATCCGCAATGGCAAAGCAAGACCACCTTCACGGGCAACCCGTTGCGTCCACAAGTGCTCGCAGCTGCGCACTCGCCCTATGCCGCATCAAACGAGCGTGTGCGTCTACTCGTCTTTGGCGGCAGCCAGGGCGCGCACGTGATGGCCGAAATTGTCCCTTCGGCAATCGGATCCTTGAATCCCGATCTGCGGGCGCGACTGTCGATCGTCCAGCAGACTCGTGCGGAAGACCTCGATGCCGTTCGCAGTGCCTATTCCAGCCTCGAGGTGGCGGCCGAGCTTGCTCCGTTTTTCTCCGACTTGCCTGCGCGCATGGCGGCGGCCCACTTGGTCATTTCGCGTTCAGGGGCGTCCACTGTGGCGGAACTGTCGGCCATAGGGCGGCCGGCGATTCTGGTGCCTTTGCCCCACGCCCTAGATCAGGATCAGTTTGCGAACGCCGGAATCCTGCAGGATACCGGCGGCGCCATCCGCATCGAGCAGCGCAATTTCACCCCTGAAAGATTGGCCACGGAGATCACGGCGCTCGTGCAGGATCCGTCCCGGCTTTCGGATATGGCGCGGGCCGCCCAGACGGCGGGTACAGCCGACGCGGCTGAGAGGTTGGCTGAGCTTGTCTTGAAAGTCGCGGAAAAATAGTCATTAACCACTGCCGGCCTTGTTTCGGCCTTGCGCCTCCTGCAAGACATGACGGCGCGCGCAGACGCGCAATCGAAGGGCCAAGGGCGAACCCATGAAACTGCCGCGCGACATAGGTCCGGTGCATTTCGTCGGCATCGGCGGCATTGGCATGAGCGGCATCGCCGAGGTGCTCGCCAATCTCGGATATATCGTGTCAGGTTCGGACGTTGCCGACAGCGCGAACGTGCAGCGCCTCCGCGACAAGGGCGTCAAGGTCGCCATCGGACACAAGTCCGAAAATATCAATGGCGCCGACGTCGTGGTCGTTTCTTCCGCAATCAAACGTGACAATTCCGAACTCGTTGCTGCCCGCGCCAAGCGTCTGCCGGTCGTCCGGCGCGCGGAGATGCTAGCGGAATTGATGCGGCTGAAAAGCTGCGTGGCAATTGCGGGCACTCATGGCAAGACGACTACGACTTCGCTGGTTGCGTCGCTGCTCGATGCCGGGGGACTCGACCCAACGGTGATAAACGGGGGCATCATCAATGCATACGGCACCAATGCAAGACTTGGCGCAGGTGACTGGATGGTTGTCGAGGCCGATGAATCCGACGGCACGTTTCTAAAGCTGCCCGCGGACATTGCCATTATCACCAACATCGATCCGGAGCATCTCGATCATTTCTGTACCTTCGACGCCGTACAGGACGCATTCCGCGCTTTCGTCGAGAACGTGCCCTTCTATGGCTTCGCGGTCATGTGCACAGATCATCCGGTCGTTCAAACATTGGTCGGCAAGTTGGAAGATCGACGTATTCTCACCTACGGCGAAAACCCTCAGGCCGACGTGCGACTCGCCGACCTTGATCATCTCAATGGTCAGTCGCGTTTTTCTGTTCTGTTCAGCGATCGCGGCGGGAAGGTCTCGCACACGATCGACAACCTTACCCTCCCGATGCCTGGCCGCCATAACGCGCTCAATGCGACCGCGGCCGTTGCCGTTGCGCATGCGCTTGGAATAAAAAGCGAGGCGATCCGCAATGCGCTTGCCAATTTTGGCGGAGTCAAACGACGATTTACGCGGGTCGGCGAATGGAACGGAGCGACAATCATTGACGATTACGCGCATCATCCTGTCGAGATCGCGGCTGTGCTCCGCGCCGCGCGTGAGAGTACTAAAGGGCAGGTGATCGCCGTGATGCAGCCCCATCGCTACACCAGGCTGCATGACCTTTTCGAACAGTTCTGCACCTGCTTCAATGATGCAGACGCGGTGATCATCGCGCCGGTTTATCCTGCCGGCGAGCAACCCATCCCCGGGGTTGATAGAGATGCCCTCGTCACCGGTTTGCGCGCGCGCGGTCACAAGCAGGCGATGGCGCTGGAAGGATCGGAGAGTCTTGCGCCGCTGATCAAGCGGATGGCAAAACCGGGCGACTATGTCGTATGCCTCGGCGCGGGTTCGATCACCCAATGGGCGTACGCGCTTCCCACGGAATTAAAGGCGCTATGAGCTTCCCCGACCTTGTGCCAGAGCTCAAAGCCCGCATGCCCGAATTACGCGGACGCCTGCTGGCCAATCAGCCGCTTGGTGAATTTACCTGGTTTCGCGTCGGCGGTCCGGCGCAGGTCTTCTTCATGCCGGAAGACGAGAACGACCTGGCGTATTTATTGCGCAATCTGTCGACGGAAATTCCCGTCACTGTCATAGGGGCGGGATCAAATCTGATTGTCCGTGACGGAGGCGTTCCGGGAGTGGTCATTCGGCTTGGTCGCGGCTTCAATGATGTAAGGATTGAAGAGCATCGAGTTACTGCAGGCACGGCGATGCTCGATGTCATGGTG
>Ga0081455_10007680_pt1 | contig 11320 bp, 4 predicted proteins | sample TabmetS3T2R1_FD_70207 | JGI IMG/M metagenome (GOLD analysis project Ga0081455, IMG submission 70207) | Tabebuia heterophylla rhizosphere microbial communities from the University of Puerto Rico - S3T2R1 | ecosystem: Host-associated > Plants > Roots > Rhizosphere ...
CACCCATCACTGCAAAGGAGTGCCCTAAGGTCTCGGTCGCGGAGTGGGACGACCTCTCGGCAATGGCCTGCTCCTCGGGGTTGGGGTTGGCCGTACGGTGGCGGTAGGAGTAGCACTAGGAGTAGGAGAAGGTGTCGGCGTCGGCGTAACCGGGGGTGTAGCTGTAGGTGTAGTCGTCGGGGTTGGCGTAACGGGTGGCGTGGCACTCGGCGACACGGTTGGGCTAGGGGTTGGGGTGGCACCTTGGCCGCCCGGGAATACGCGAACGTAGTAAACATCTTCTTCATGCTGCCCGCGGTTTGGATTGAAGTTAAACGTGGCCGAGTAAGCCACGTTGCCGCCGGTTTCGTCGGAAACGATGGTGATATAATCGCCTATTTTGCTCTGATTCGGATAGCCCTCGAAAGGATTAAACGCATTGCTCACCGCCACGTTGGGCGACCAGGTAACACCCGTATCGGTACTGAAGGAATAGAAAAGTTGAGAGTCCGTATTATTCGCCGCGTTGCGCGTGTCATACCAGACTGCATCCAGGCGCCCATTAGGTGCGACCGAAAATGTTCCAAACCAATGCCACTTACTAGGATTGAGCGGGTCGTCATTAACTTTGACCGGCGCGCTAAAGGTTGATCCGCCATCTGTGCTGCGCACAAACATCACGTCTGTTGTGCTTCGTCCGGGAGGCACCACACTGGCCAGCATGTAAATGTTGTTATTAGTCGGACCACCGGAGTGATCAATTGCCAGAAATAGCATTCCATCCAATCCTGCCGGATTAATTCCCCCACCAGATAGCTCGCCACCCAAGTCCACCTCTGTTACCTGATCAAAAATTGGCGTTTGGTCGCCGAACTGCGCGTTGCTTGAGCGCACGCAATAAAAGGGGCCGAATCCTTCGCCGCCAATGAAGAGGTTACCATTACTGTCTACATCGAGTGTTCCGTCTGTGGGCTCGTTAGGAATAACGATGGGAGCCTGCCAGGTAATTCCTCCGTCCGTGGAACGTTGGAATTGGACACCGCTACCGCTGCAGTTGATGCCGTCGCTCGACTGATATTGGAATCCATGCCCAGGGCCGTTTGTCTTGTCAATCGTGAACCACTGCTTATCGCCTCCCTCTGCTAGTCCGTCAGCTTGCAGTTCTAACCAGGATTGACCGCCATTGGTTGACTGGTACATGTTCTCACAAAATGACTCAAGAAGGCTGAGATAGAAGAAGTTACCTGTCTCATCTGAATTAGTTACCGGGTCGCTGCGGAAGACCCCGTTCTGCAAAACACCCGGAAAGGTCCACGTTACCCCGCCATCGGTAGTATACCCCCAGCCACCTTGTCGGAAGTTGGAGTTAACATCGTTAAATTGCCTCCAGCCAATCGCCATTTTACTCGGATTGGTTGGATCAACGGAGATCGAGCATTCGTTTGCGGCGTCACCAATGATGTTCTGACCACTTGCGTCAACGTTTGCCTGATAGCTGGTGAAGACGCCAAACGGTGAGATCATCCGTGGCGAGGTTTCCAGCCGGAATATGTACATGGGCGGCATGTCGTATTTTTCCAATGGCCGCTTCAGGTGCGGCTTCCAGACTGGTGCGAGCTGAGCGGAAGCGCTGGAAAGCGCAATCATGGGTATCGCGGTCAGGATAACCGCTGATAATCCATGGCTGATACGTGATCGTCTTTTCTTCATGACTGTTTATGAGTTAGAGCTAGCCAGGTCCGTCTGAGGCCGATAGGGCCGTCCCCAAACGCATATCTTCGAAGATAGAGATGCCCCACAGGGGCTTCGCTCCAACATTCATCCACTGGCTTGTAATCGCTAATCACTTTGCTGGTAACAACGGGCTTGGGCCAGGTGGCGTAGGCCGAGGCGGAGGAGTCGGACGACCTCTTGGGGTTGGCATACTCCTCGGGGTTGGGGTTGGCCGTATCGTCGCTGTAGGAGTAGCTGTAGGTGTAGCACTGGGCGTCGGCGTAAGCGTAGGTGTTGGAGTCGGAGTTGGAGTAAACATAGGTGTGGGTGTTGGCGTCGGCGTCGGTACACCAGACGGAGAGACACGCACATAATACACGTCTTCTTCATGTTGCCCGCTGCTCGGATTGAAGTTGAATGTGGCCGGATACGCTACGTCGCCACCGGTATCGTCCGACACAATCGTAATGTAATCGCCTATCTTGTTCTGCACTGGATAGCCCTCAAAAGGAGTAAACGGATTGCTGACCGCGACGTTGGGTGCCCATGTCACGCCGCCATCGGTGCTCCAGGTGTAGAACAATTGCGAATCGGTGTTGTTCGCGGCGTTTCGCGTGTCCAGCCACACAGAATCGATACGTCCATTAGGTGCTACTGCGAGCGTGCCGAACCAATGCCATTTGTTCTGATTAACCGGATCATCCGTGATCCGTTGCGGCGAACTGAAGGTCATTCCGCCATCCGTGCTTCGCACGAACATGACGTCACTCCCGTTACTGGCGCTGAATTGCTGCACCGTGGCGAGCATATAAATATTGTTGTTGGTAGCGGTGCCGGAACGATCTATCGCCAGAAAGATTTGGCCCGCCAAGCCGCCAGGATTGATCGCCGCGCCAAACAACACGCTGCCGCCAAGGTTGACTGAAACGTTTTGATCAAAACTCGGCGTGACTCCAGGATTCTGCGCGTTGCTCGAGCGAACACAAAAAAACGAGCTTCCAAAATCACCGCCACCGATGAAGAGATTACCGTTTGTATCCACATCGAGGGTTCCCCATACCGGTTGGCTGGGAATACTAATTGGGCTCATCCACGTCACCCCGCCGTCGGTGGATCGGCTAAATTGTCCGAAGCCGGCGCAAGGGGCGGCGGTGCTCCAGGCTTGGTATTGAAACCCGTGACCCATACCACCGGTCTTATCAATCGTGAACCACTGCTTGTCTCCACCTCCTGCGTCTCCATCCGGCTGAAGGCGTGTCCAGGTTTGGCCGAAGTCCAGCGAACCGTACATGTTCTCACAGAACGACCCAAGAAGACTGAGATAAAAGAAGTTTCCTGCTTCGTCGGAGCCCAACACCGGGTCGCTGCGGAAGACGTTATCCTGCAACACGCCAGGAAACGTCCAGGTCGTGCCAGCATCGGTGGTATAGCCATAGCCGCCTTGACGGAAGTCGGACATCACGCTGTTAAACTGCCTCCAGCCGATCGCCATCCTGTTATGATTTGTTGGGTCGACTGTAATCGATGACTCATTCGCAGCATCACCAAGAATATTATTGCCGTCCGCATCAACGTTTACCTGGAAACTGGTGAAAAGGCCGAATTGCGAAACCATGCGCGGGCCGGTCTCCAGCCGATAAATGTACGCCGGCGGCATGTTGTATCTTTCCAGAGGCTCAGTCATGCGCGGCCTGGCTGCCATAGGTTTGCGAGTAACAGTTTGGTCTGAAGCGTTGGTCTGCGCGCCAGCTGTTGCCAAATCAGCCTTCGCCAACGCTACGGCCGACAAGTAGGTGATAGCTGACAGCAAAAGGAGGCTGCCCCCCAAGATAGCTGATAGCCGATGTCCAATGGTTGATGGTCTTTGTGTCATAATTGTTTGGTATGCGAATTAAATAACTACAGCCGGTGTGGCTCCGGCTCTCTGAGCCGGCTCGCCGTTAGTCCATGTCTACTTACAATCGACTGGATTTTCATATTCCGAACTCGCCTGCTTTTCTTGATCCCTTTTAACTCCCGATTTGAGCCTGTCTGTAGGGGAAGCTGTCGAGCTTCCCCTGCAGAAGAAGGACTTATAGTTATGGCGGCGTTGGGCGGGGGTACGGCGTGGGCCGCGGCCGTGGGGTTGCCCTTGGCGTCGCGCTTGGAGTAACACTTGGTGTCGCACTTGGAGGAACAGTCGGTGTTACTGTCGGCGTCGACGTTGGAGTTACGCTTGGCGTGGGTGTCGGCGACGGCGTTGGCGTTGGACTCGCCCCACCTGCGCCGGTGTATGAGCGAGAACCCGGCGACGGCGGGTTAGCATCGCAGAAGTCCTGAGTAAAGGCACCCGCGGCTCCCTCTACGCCTGAGACGTACAGCTGGTCGCTTCCCGGTTGGATCGTGCCAAAGATGAAATCGAAGCGCAGATTTGGATCATTCTCATACAGCCGCACCTCAAAATTTGCCGTCTGAGCATTATCGTTGAAATACACCGTGCGCCATTCGATGTTAAAGATCCGGTTAGGCGCACTGCCCGACACTGACGTGAAAATGCCGCACGTTCCACCGGGGAAGTTGGCGCACCCGCTCAACCCTAAGTCGGTGCGATAGTCGCTCCATACAGGGAACACCGTGAAATCAAACGGACAAATATTGTCCGGCGGCGGCAAGCAAGCGCTCAAGAAACCGCCCGGTTCGTTAACGCAGACGAAATCGAGCCGTCCATTAGAGCTGATGTTGACACCGTTGAAGGTCTGGTCACATACCTGGACGGAGAACGGCAGCGAAACAAAGGTATCACCGTCATCGGTGTGATTACCGATATCAGTGTCCCCCGGCACGATAACATCGCTCCCCGTACCAATCGTGTACTGGCAACTGCCCGGCGTCGCTGTAGGAGTTGGGCTCACTGTTGCTGTTGGGCTTGGAGAAGGTGTCGGGCCGGTGGTCAGATTAAATTCGCCGATTCTCAATCGCCATCCGATTGAGCTGGTTGTCGGAACGTACTGGTTGATGTACCAGAACGTTGTATCGTCGGTCGGATCGGGTACGAGTGACGTATAATCACCCCAGCGCTGGCTGCCAGTTTGCGACCCAGTGCCGTTCACAATTGATCCCTCACCGAGCGTCATCTCGCCCGGCGGATCACCGGGATGCCGGGCAGTATAACGTACGCTGGGAAACACGGAAGGATTAGTGCCATTGGAAGCGCTGAACGCGAGGGCAATGTCTCCCAGTGAGTTCATCGCGATGCTACCCATCCAGCGATGAATTCCATCGGTTAGTCCTGGTGCGTAGGTGCCCTCCTGGAAAATTACCGGGCTGCCATTGGGATCGCGCAGCTCCCACCAACGAACCCCCGATACCTCACCGTTTGGTCCGGTGCCGGCAGACACTGACTGGTTTGTCACTAATGACTCGTGGTCGCCAAAGTTTCGATACGCAAGGCGGAACAGAGGACGCTGACGGTACCCAAGGTGGTCGATTCGAGTGGCAGTGCCAGGTTGCGGAATACAGTTACGAGTGCCGCCGCATAGACCCAGGATTGAGTTAAACGGCTGCGTTGGCAGAGTGGCAGTCATAGTGAAGGTTGAGTCACCAGGGGTGCCGGGGTCATAATGGAATTTCCAAAAACTCAACGCATCCGATGGTGCGCCATACGGGCCGTTGTTATCTTCTGAACCAACAAAAAAGTTAGGGCTACCAGCAGGCGGCTCTGTTTGCCCATCCAAACTGCTCGGCAGTAGACCATCGCCGACCACGTATGGAGGAGTTGGCGGTGCGAGAAACCCGACGATCGTCGGGTTGGGATCACCAACCAAAGCCTGGGCGCGATCAAGTGCATACGCGCCCACTCCGGCAAAATTGCCGATCGGGTCGAACTCACGGGTGCTAAAGTAATACGCGTCTGGCCACACTCCGGCTTTCGGATAATCCGGGAAATTACTGCCTGTCGAGATGGCCCAGCGATAATAAGCTCCAGTCGGATCGTTGGTCTGCGAAAGGGCTACGCACTCGAAAAACGTGGGGCCGGCAGACGTGAATTGCGACAAAAGCCAGCGATCGGCAAGTTGATCATAAAGCACGACTGGATCGCCAGCGTTCTCAGTTTGGCATGGCCCGCCAAACCCAGACCAAAGCGTGTTGTTGGCTGCGGGACCAAAGAGCGAGTTTCCGCTTCTATCGAAAATTTGAAAATGGAGATTGGCCATGGTGACCACATTATTGGGACCAACCGCACCATTAGGATCAGGTGGCGAGCAACCGCAGAGATTGCTGTTCCCGTCAAAGCTGATAATGGGGGCTGGGATTCCAATCTTACCAAGCACTCGCTGCACAACGGGATCCCGAACGACATGCCCGACGGGGCCGAGAGGAATCGGACCTTCTTCCTCATTCTCGCGCAGCGTACACCCCTTTGGAAGCAACGGTTTAATGGTACGCAGTGGTGGCGAAACATCGAACTTTACCACCGACATTACGCCGCGGTACTGGGCGCGAATGAGTGGTTGCGGATTCTGTGCCGACGGTTTTGCCTGCGCCGAGGCTTTGCCGAATGCAAAGACCCCGAGCGTGATTGCGGCAAAGCACAGCAAAACGGCAACCAAAACACGGAGCTTAAAAAAACCGCCTTCGTCCCGCAGACGCGGGACTGGGGCACGACGAACTTGAGAAGCGGATTTCCTTTTCATGCGGTGGAGCTTGGACTACGTGTGGCTTTTGTTGAAATGTCCGGCCCATTTCAACGCGGTTTCCCTGTTTTTGTTTTCTCGGAGGTCCGGAAGTGACCGCCACTTTTAGTGGAATGCGACAAAATCTGTCAACATTATTTTTCGATTTTTGAAGACGTGAATCACGCCGGGCCGCGGCGTCTGTGACGGACGGTGAAAGTGGCATGTCGTCGTGGCATGCCCCAAAAAGCAAGGAACTCGCGAGTTGCCGAATTGCTAACCCTAAACTATGGATTTACGGATTGTTGCTAGCCGGTCGCGACAACGATTTGTGGACTTCCAGCCGGGCGTCGGGAAATCTTTACACGAGATGACAGACTGCGCTTTCTCGGCGCGGAAAAAAAGATAAGGCGCCAACGCCAACTAAGACAGAGAGAATCGAAATGGTAATCCCGGTTCGGCGTTCAGGCAGACCGTAATACCTAAATTCCACGACGTGGTCACCGGCAGGGGCGTCGCACGAGACGATGGCTTCGGAGCCGGCGGGCGCAGTTGTGACGCGAACTCCATCAACCGTCGCCCGCCAGCCAGGGAACCAAAATTGTAGTAACTTGACGGTGCCCGGGCTGGCCAATTGCACGCGGGCACGGTAGTGGTTGAAACGTAGCCGGTCGGATTCGACAACCTGTCCTCCCTCCGTTTGCACAAACTGACTAGGTGGTTGACTCGGTTTTTCTTTCACGTCACGGGGAAGAAAATCATCGCTGCTTGTGGCCCGTTCATGCATCTGCCGAAGGTCGGCGGGTGTTGGAGTCGAAAGTCCGAAAGGGATCAGGAGTCCGCTGGATTGCAACGCGTCCACTTCGCCCGCTGACACTCTCACCAAAGACCTCGTGCGGCCGTCACCGACGAGAAAGTACGATTGTGAATAGTAAGGGAAATACGCCGCCATGATGACGATAAGTCCCATTAGCGAGACCATCATCGCGGAACTCCGCTTGCTCGCGACCGCCGCGAAGCGATCTCCCAGCGCAGTGGCGCACATCGCCGACCCAAACACCACCAGAGCGAGAAAGCGCCAGGGAAATTGCACATACCTAACGAGGGGTAGCGATTCCCATAACAGCTGTGACGAACGGCAGCACATAAATGCACCGATAGAAATCATACACAAACCCACGATACTCCACGTGACGCGTCGTCGGCCGGTGTCTCCTTCGCCCTGCCATCCGCCCAGGACCATAGCGAGCGCTCCAAGCGAGGCTAACAGATGGAGCAGCCCGATCTGCACTGGCATTTGGTTGGCAGCACCGCTTGCGCTGATACCAAAGCTCCACCGCGGATCGAGGAGTTGCCACGCCTGGATGAAGTGACGGTGAAAATCATAGTACCCCCCGGTTAGGCTGGACTCAGCGTGCGTGAGAGCACGTCCATGCAACGCTGGCCACCAAAAAAACGCCGCAAGGCCAATGCCAAGCAGCGCGACGACGCCAGCAAGGAGGGGCGATGTCCAAATGGCCGCGGAGCGATTTGGAAAGCGTCTGTCCTTGGCATCACCAAGCGAAGCTAATGCCCAGCCGCCACCAACGCAGACAGGCAGCGCCATCAGAGCCATCACATTATGCGTTAGGATCAGTGCGGCGGTCGAGAGCGCACCTATGATCAGGCCAATACTGCCGAGATTGGAAACAAACCGCGCCGTACCCCAAACGACGAGCGGCAGCCAAATGAAAGCGCAGTGTTCCGCGAGCGCGTGCCGGACGAATATGTCAACGATCCGGTACGGCGCTACCATGTAGAATATGCTGCCGAAGCAAGCCGCCCATCCAGAGAAATAAGTGGAGCCGAGCAGGTACATGGCCAGGCCGGAGGCAAAGAGAGCTAGCAACTGGGTAAGTTTTAAGGCTGTGGCATAATCGAATCCGATAAGCACTGGTACTTCAGTCACGTAATAGGAGAGCGGTGCATAGAACTGGAAAAGCGGCGAACCATACCCTGAGTACAAATCAGGCGACCAAGTCGGAAAAAAGTCACGCGCGCGAACAGCCGTATCAAACTCGACCAGGCGCGCCAGATCCTTCCTGGCGGAATGACCCGCCAGCAGGACGGGACGAGTCCACATGCTGCTTGTGGCGGCTAGCGCAACGACTAACAGGACGACGCTGTGAAGCAGCAATATCGATCGTCTCGATGGCGTCTTCGCCTGAGCTCGATCGAATTTTTTGACCACAGATTAAGGTGATAGCACGGATGATGGGAATGACGAAGCGCGAATAACAAATGACGAAGAAATGAGAAAACGATTTACAGAAAGTAATGAAGAAAAACGAAGATTCTATTCTGGCTAAGCGGAACCCCTTCGTTTCCCTTCTTGCGTTCTGTCTAACCTGCTTGGTCGAATTAAAGAGAGGTTTCCGATACAGTGTATCGTTGAGACACCAGCCCCACGGCTCCCCCAAAAAGCAGGGAACTCGCGAGTTGCCTCGCGAGTTCCCGTTTTACTTCTTTCTAATTTTCTAGCCTACGCTTAGGGAGGCGTCGGCCGAGGATGCGGAGTCGGTCGCGGCCGCGGTGTTGCCCTTGGCGTCGCACTTGGTGTCGCACTAGGCGTAACGCTTGGCGTTACACTTGGCGTAATGGTTGGTGTCGGCGTTACACTTGGCGTAATGGTCGGGGTCGGCGTTACGCTTGGCGTAATGGTCGGACTTGGCGACGGCGTTGCACAAGGCGGTATCTCGTAAGTATGTGACGCTGCCGCTGGCGGATTAGAGTCGCAGAAGTCCTGCGTCAAGAACCCGGCGCCCGAGTTGCCTTGGACGCCTGAAACATATTGATGATCGCCGCCTGTCTCAACAGTGCCGATGATCACCTCGAATTTCAGGTTGGGATCGTTTTCATACAAACGGACCTCATAATTCGCGGTCGAATTGTTATCGTTAAAATACACAGTGCGCCATTCGATGTTGAAGATTCGGTTGGGCGCGCTACCTGACACGGAAGTGAACACACCGCAGTTTCCACCCGGGAAGCTTGCGCAGCCGCTCAGACCGAAATCGGTTTGCTGGTCCTGCCACATCCCGAAGATGGTGAAGTCAAAAGGCCCGACGTTTGGCGGTGGAGGCAGACAGGTTGCCATGTAGCCGCCCGGCTCATTTGCTGTCACGAAGTCAAGGCGCCCGTTGGAGCTTACGTTTACCCCGGAATACGTCTGATCGTATAACTGGAACGTGAACGGCAGCGTCACAAAGGTGTCGACGTCGTCGCCGTGATTGCCAATATCGGTGTCACCCGGCACGATCGCGTCGGCCCCGTCAGTTATGACATACTGGCTTGGAGGACAGCCCCCTACGGTATAATTACCCGAGAAGTCCGCGTTAGGATTGCCATCCGTATCGGTAATTGCTCCGGCAGCAATGTGCGCGGTCACGCTCCCTCCGAACGGGAAATTCAACGTGAATCGGGTAGTCATATCGCTGTTAACCACTTCGACCGCTGTCACGGTGCCGCCAGCGTTGCCGCTCAGTTGCAGGTCGGTTGTCGCAACTGAAGCGGGATCAACAGGGATGTTCCAGTTCACATCATATTGATACGAGCCAGGTGCCGGCGGTGTGAACGTCCCGCCAACTGGTGGATCGGTGTCAGTCACCTCCAGTTGCTCTGCGGCAAAACGGAATGTGCACTGGAATTCCAGGACCGGATCGTTATTGGATGCCTGGTTAAAGGCTCCGGCCGGAATATGCATCGTATTCTCGCCCGGTATCACCGGCGACGTGTTGAAGTCGAACTCGATACTAAGACCATCTCCTGCGACGTTGCTGTTGTCCGCAGGCGTTCCATTAACCTCAAAATCGCTCGGCTGGACGCTACTTGGATCCACAGGATCACTTAGCTGGACGGTAAAGGCAGTTGGCGCAGTGCCCACAACCAGGCTACCGCAAGCCGGGTCAGCCGTAGTCACAGCAAAACCAACCAGGTCCCTGTCGGTAAAGGCGTCCTGTTGCGAGGTACTATTGAGAACTACTCGCCCGTCCGCCCACGAAGTCACGTGCTTGGTGTTTATCGCCGAACCGTAATCGTAGTCACCTACATAGACCGACACGATGCCCGGATCAGGTTGCGCAGGCAACGGACTGACCACGTCTGAGAGCATATCGTCCGGCAGCCAGCTCGCACCGTTGTCGTTGGACTTGCGCGACCACATCCGGTAACACGGCGTGTTCTCATCCCCCACTATACAGTCCGTGCTCTCACGCGCGTCATACCATGTCGCCAGCAGTGTCCCTGTCGGACTTACAGACAGGTTAGGCTGCCACTGAGGACGGGTGCCGCCGTCGGTGTTTAACAAAAACGGCGTGCCAAAGGTCACACCACCGTCAGTGGATCGAATGTAATAGACATCCCCTGGATCGCTCCCCGTTCCGTGCTGCGCATACACCAGGTGAACAAAGTTGCCGTGCGCGGCAGGTTCACCCCAACCCTCATGCCGCCAGTAAGGCCCGATGTTAATGTCGTTAAAGATACAGGCAAAGTAACCCGCGGACGTCACGCCCGGCCCAGGGAAGGCAGGACCGGTATAGGTGTTAGTCCAGGTGGCACCGCCGTCGGTGGACTTGAAGATGAGGTTCATGTCATTGTGCGGAAAACCACCGCCGCCTTCGTCCATACCGGCGATGTAGAGAGTCCCGCTGCCTGCCAGATCACCCGTGATCTGCGTGTTACGGATGAACGTACCAGTGTTGGCTACCGTGATCGCGCTGCTCCAGGTGCCGCCGTTGTCAGTGGAACGACTCACCACCAACGCCCCCGCACCCACGTTAAAGTCGTTCCAGGAAATATACATGTTCCCAAAGAAGGGAGAAGATGGGTCGTTATCCGCCCAGCCAGACTCGCGGTCGTCGCCTCCGCTCGGGTGAACGCAAAAATGTGTCCAGCTATTTGGATCCGCTGGGTCGGTGGATTTAAACCCGCCAAGGGTG
>Ga0081455_10007681_pt1 | contig 11319 bp, 8 predicted proteins | sample TabmetS3T2R1_FD_70207 | JGI IMG/M metagenome (GOLD analysis project Ga0081455, IMG submission 70207) | Tabebuia heterophylla rhizosphere microbial communities from the University of Puerto Rico - S3T2R1 | ecosystem: Host-associated > Plants > Roots > Rhizosphere ...
ATAGCGCGGCGGCGGCTCGGTGAAGTGCTGGTCGGCCGCGATCGCGCGCTTGTCGAGCGCTTCGCCGGCGCTCATCTCGGGCAGCCGGCGCCCTTCCTCGTCCTCGGCCGGATCGTCCATGTCCTCATGATAGAGCGTGAGGAAGCCGTCGAACTTGATCACCGTGCCGGTGGCACGCAGCTCGATCACGCGGCTGTCCACCTTCGCCGTGATGTCGGCGGTGGTGCGCTCGAGCTCGGCGGATTCCATCTGGCTGGCGACCGTGCGCAGCCAGATCAGCTCATAGAGCCTCGCCTGATCGGCGTCGAGGTAGGAACGCACGTCGCGCGGGCGGCGGCTGGGGTCGGTCGGGCGGATCGCCTCGTGCGCCTCCTGCGCGTTCTTGGCCTTGGTCTGATAGCGGCGGGGGGCGTCCGGCACGTAGCGGTCGCCATAGTCTGACCCGATCAGGCGGCGCGCCGCGGTGATCGCCTCTTCGGCGATGTCGACGCCGTCGGTACGCATATAAGTAATGAGGCCGATGGTTTCGCCGTCGGCCTCGATGCCCTCGTACAGGCGCTGAGCGATGCGCATGGTATGCGCAGGCGCAAAGCCGAGCTTGCGGCTCGCCTCCTGCTGCAGGGTCGAGGTGGTGAAGGGCGGCGGCGGGTTGCGGCGGGCAGGTCTGGCTTCGACAGTCGCAACAGCGAACTTTGCGCTCTCCAGCGCCTGCTTGAAGGCCTCGGCCTCGGCACCGGTTCCGATGTCGAGCCGTTGGATCTTGCGGCCATCGGCACCGACCAGGCGCGCCTCGAAGGTATCCCCGCGCGGGGTGGCGAGCGTGGCTACGAGCGACCAGTATTCGCGCGGAACAAATTTCTCGATCTCAAGCTCGCGGTCGCAGACGAGCCGCAGCGCCACCGACTGCACCCGCCCAGCCGAGCGCGCGCCCGGCAGCTTGCGCCAGAGCACCGGCGAAAGGGTGAAGCCCACGAGGTAATCGAGCGCGCGACGGGCGAGATAAGCGTCGACCAGCGCGCCATCGATGCTGCGCGGGTTCTTCATCGCGTCCAGCACCGCCTGCTTGGTGATGGCGTTGAACACCACCCGCTCGACGGCCTGCTTCTTGAGCGCGTTCTTTTCCTTCAGCACCTCCAGGACATGCCAGGAGATGGCCTCGCCCTCGCGATCGGGGTCGGTTGCCAGAATGAGCTTGTTGGCGCCCTTGACCGCGCGCGCGATCTCGTTGAGGCGCTTCTGGGCCTTGTCGTCGACCTCCCAGATCATGCGGAAATCGGCCTCGGGATCGACCGAGCCATCCTTGGCCGGCAGATCCCGGACATGGCCGAACGAGGCCAGCACTTCGTAGCCAGAGCCCAGATACTTGTTGATGGTCTTGGCCTTGGCGGGCGATTCAACGACGACGATATTCATGTAGTTCCATAGGGTTAGCGGCCGATTCCCACCCCCAAAGGGTCGATTCCGACCAAACCTGCCGCCGAGAACATGGGGAGATCGGCCCCCCGTGTCAAATCAAGGCACCGCGCCCCGACCGCATGGGAGGGTGCCAGCAAATGGTTAAGAGCGGCCCCAAGTCAACATCGTGGCTGCAACCACTGGGGGAGTCGTTGGCCAAGAATACAGCTAACGTGATGTTTTTACGGTGCTATCGCACCGTGACGCCGGCGTGTGTCAGCAAGGCGGGGGTCGGGTGCCCATCCGGAACCAGCCCTGCCTTGACCTGGACGTCGCGGACGGCATCGCGCAGGTCGAAGTCGAAGTGGCCGGTGAAGTTCCGCACCGTGTAGCCGAGCTCCGAGAGCCTTTTCTGCAGCGCGATGCGCTCGGCCATGGAGAGCTGCCGGTCGTCCGCCGGCCATTGGCCCTGGATCGGCCCGCGCCCGCGCATGCGATCGGCGAGGTGGACGGTCGCGAGGGCGTAGACATCGGAATTGTTGTAGCGCTTGATGACCACGAAGTTGTCGGTGATGAGGAAAGCGGGGCCACGCGCGCCGCTCGGGAAGAACAGGATGGCCTCACCCTTCTCCGGTAATGGGCCACTATCGACACGCTGCAGCCCCAGGACCCGCCAATCGTCAAAAGTGCCACGGCTCTGCCGATGGTCGAAGCCCGGCGGCACGGTGACTTCGATTGCCGGCGGCACGCCGGGCGTCCAGCCTTTCTTGCGGAAGTAGTTGGCGATCGAAGCGAGCACGTCGGGCACGCTGGTCCAGATGTCGCGCTTGCCGTCGCCAGTGAAATCGACGGCGAATTCCCGGAAGCTCGACGGCATGAACTGGGGCTGGCCCATGGCGCCGGCCCATGAGCCGAGCATGGCCTCGCGCGTGATGTGCTTCTCCTGCAGCACAAGCAGCGCAGTGATCAGCTCGTCGCGAAAGTAGGGATGGCGCCAGCGCGCTTGCGCCAGCGTGGCGAGCGAGCGGATCACGTCCCAGCGGTCGCGCATGTTGCCGTAATTGGTCTCGACCCCCCAGATCGCCAGGAGGAGCCAGCGGTCGACGCCATATTCCTTCTCGACGGACTCAAGTATTGCGGCGTGCTCGGCGGCTTTGCGGGTACCGGTCTCGATCCGCGATCTGGAGACGAAGTTGGCGATATAGTTGCCGACCGACTGGCCGAATTCCGGCTGCCGCTGGGTGATCGGCATGATCCGCGGATCGGGCACGACGCCCGCAAAGGCCATGTCGAACGTCGCGCGGGTCACGCCCTTGGCGCGGGCGTCCGGCCACAGCTCGTTGAGGAACGTCACGAAGGCCGGCGGCACCTGCTCCGGGGCCACCGGAGCCGTTGCCTGGCTGCTTGTGGGCGGCTGGCTCTTAGGGGGCGGCACCGGCGCCGCCGGCCGTTGTACCGGTACGCTTGCCTTCGGTACGGCTGTGCCTTGCGCCTGTGCCACGGCCGGCAGAAGCAGTGCAGCCGTAAGCATAAGCGCGAAGGGGCGGGGGCTCATGACAGTTCTCGGGCCCCTGATTGGGGCGACGGATTTGGCGTGCCGATGATGACGAATTTGGGATGACCTTGGGATCACATCCATGAGACCAGGCCGCCGCCATGGCGCTCCAGCTTGCCGGCGAGCTCCAGCTCCAGGAGCACCGCGCGCACGGTCCCGGGCGACAGGCCCGAGAGCCTGATGAGATCGTCGATGCCGACCGGGGTAGGGCCAAGGAGCGCGATCAGGCGGGCACGCTCGTCCTCATCCGGGTCGCGCCCTGCGCTGGGCGCCATCGGGCGGTCCGGCTCCCGGGCCGCCAGGTTGAGCGGTCGCTCGAAAATCGGGCGCAGCGCCGTAATGACGTCGCCGGCCTCGGTCACCGGGGTTGCGCCTTGCTTGAGGAGATTGTTCGAGCCCTCGCAGCGAGGATCGAGCGGGGAGCCCGGCACCGCGAACACCTCGCGGCCCTGCTCCAGCGCCATGCGCGCGGTGATCAGCGAGCCAGAGCGCTGCGCCGCTTCGATCACTACGACGCCGGCCGCGAGCCCGGAGATCAGGCGATTGCGGCGTGGGAAGTCGCGGGCGCGCGGCTCGTGGTCGATCGGCATCTCGGAGAGCACGACGCCGTCGGCTGCGATCGCGTCGGCAAGCGTGACATGTTCGGGCGGGTAGATGCTGTTGTGACCGCCCGCGATCGCCGCCACCGTGCCGGTCGCGAGGCTGCCGCGGTGGGCGGCGCCGTCGATGCCGCGCGCGAGCCCGGAGGCGACGACGAGCCCAGCTTCACCGAGCTCGCGCGCGAGCCGCTCAGCGAACTTGATGCCGGCCGCCGACGCGTTGCGCGCACCCACGATCGCCACCATCGGCCGCATGAGCGCAGCAAGCTTGCCGCGCACCGCGATGAGGGGAGGGGCGTCGTCGATCATCATGAGGCGCGCAGGATAATCAGGCTCGCTGAGGGCGACGAAGGCGACGCCGACCGACTGGGCGGCGCGCAGCTCCCGCAAAGCCTCCTCGCGGGTCGCGATGCGCCCGGGCGCGGAGGCGCCGCCGCGGCGAGCGAGCGCCGGCAGCGCGGCGAGCGCGGCACGGGCATCGCCATAGTGATCGATCAGCGCGCGGAAGGTGCGTGGCCCGACATTCTGGCTGCGAATAAGCCGCAGCCAGTCGAGCCGCTCCTCGTCGGTGAGATGGCCTTCGGCGAACGCGGCTCCGACGACCATCGCGACATCGGTCGGATGGCCCTGCTTCACACGCCGCCGCCCGAGCCCGGCGGCCTGATATCGGCAGGTGACTGGCGCGGTCTGCTGGCCGTAGGCGGTGCGCCCCTCTTGAGGGGCTCGAGCACGACCGAAACCGGATTGGGCGTATGTTCAAGCGCCGCGCCGGTGACCGCGTCGACGCCGATGCCGACCACGCCTCCGATCAGGATATTGCCCGCAACACCGGCTGCTCCGGCGCCTGCAACCTGCGTCTTCACCTCGACCTGCTGAGACTGATAGCCGGGCTTTGAAAAGGTTGCGATAAATTCCTCGTTGCGCTTGACGGTGAGCGAGCACGGCGTGACGCAGCCGAGGCCGTGGCTGGTGCGCACCTCGGCTTGGCTCGGCTGTGAATCGAACCCGATGGTGTTTGTGGTACCGCGCGTAACAGTCGCGCATCCGCCGCTGAGTGCGGCGAGCAACAAAACAAACATCCGACGCATACGAACCCCCTGCCACAGAAAACCCATCATCCCGCAACCTTCGCGGGAGGGCAACAGGGTGTTCTTCCGGTTACAACCGAGCTGGTCTGTAGATCTCTTAAGTCTATGAAATTAAGAGAGAAGCGCGGCAGTTGGCGCGCATCCGATTGCGCGCTTTGAGGCCGTGGCAGTTGCGGTCGATTGTGACAACTGAATGGCGTGAAACCGGTGTTGCCGAATTTCGATGCACCCGGGCTTCGGAGACCGGGGCGAAGGCGGCTTACGGGCCCAGCAAACACGGCTTTCGATTAGGCCGGCACGTCCAAACATGGGGCCAGCATGGGCGATGGGCGGAATATCCGCGAAGGCCAAAGGCCCAGCCCGGTGGCTCGCAACGTGCCGGGTCACCCCAGCGGTACTGCTGTCGGTAGAGCTGTCCGACATCGCGGGGAGGTGGCGGGACATTGCCCGCTGTTTGCAAGGCAAGAAGGCATGCGAGACAGCCCGCGGCACTCTCGGAAAGGATGGGTGTCATCGGTTTTGACCCGGCGTCGTTACAGGCATCCCGGTCCCGCTGACCGTTACAACGCTACAACGCAAGTCTTTGATCCAGTGGCTACGCGGTTTTTGCAGACCGAAGCTGGGTTGGCGTCTACGCCGCCTCGGTGCGCTTATGCTCGCCGACCTCCTCGAGGATGCTCACCAGGAACATCGGCTTTGCATTCTCATCCCGGATTGCCACCTGCTTGGCGGTAACGACGCGCGGGCCGTTTGTCGTCTCGATTTTATGAGGTCCGAGGTTCAGCTGGCCGCTCGATTCCAGGAGCTTCCTGTCATAGGCGACCATCATGGCGGCCGTTTCCTTGGGGAACAGGTCGTGCGACGTGCGTCCCATGACCTCGCCGCGACTGATGCCGTAGAACTTCTCGCCGGCGCGATTGATCAGCAGGTACCGCAAGCTGCGCGCATCCTTCACCACGATGGTCAAGGGCACGCTCTCGAGCACGGTCAGCAGGAACTTCTGTGCACGCTGGGTCTCGCGCTCGGCGCGCTGCTGCTCGGTGATGTCCTGGTGGGTTGAGAGCCAGCCGCCTCCCTCCATCGGCTGCGCGGACACCGAGATGATCCGGCCGTCAGCGAGCGTTCTCTGGTCGCTCGAAGGCGTCCCGCGCGCGATGAGCGCCAGTATCCTTTCGACGATCTGGTCGGCATTGCCGGTGATCACTCCGACCTCGAGCTGATGCTCGATCAGCTTCTTCATCGTACAGCCCGGTTTCACGATCTCCGGGGAGAGGCCGTACATCTCGATATAGCGCCTGTTGCAGAGCAGCATCTTGGCGTCGCCATCGACCATGACGAGGCCTTGCGACATATTATCCAGAGCGGCGTCGAGCTGGACCTTTTGCTTGGTGAGGAGCTTGTGGACGCGCTCCGTCTCACGCAACACGAATTCGGTGGCTTTGTGTTGGACGGCAGCGTCGACTCTTTCCCGTCGCTCGCGTGCCATCTCGGAATAGTTGCGGAAATGGTGGATCGCCAGGACGGCGATGCCCGCTATCATCAGGACCGCAAACGCCGTGGCAATGCCGAGGTAGAGCGCCTGGCTCCTCCAGCCCGCCAGCACGGATGACATGGGGATGCTGACCGATACGATCATTGGATAGTGGGTCACGGCCCGTGCCGCAGTCAGGCGCTTCTCGCCACTCGCGCCGACGATGCCGATTGTCCCCTGATCCGTTTGATCATTGCGAGCCATCAGCCACCCGACTTCGGAAGGGTCAGGCTTGAGCGGATGGCTCGCGAGCAGCACGCCGTCGCGCCGAAACAGCGATATGGAGCTGTCGGGCCCGAGATTGATCGTGCTGAAGTATCGCTCGAAATATTGCTGCTCCATTCCGCCGTTGATTGTGCCCAGCAACTCTCCCTGTGTGCTAAAGAATTTTCGCGCGAGATAGATCGACCAAGTTCCGGTGGTGAGCTTGAGGATGGGCTCGCTCAGGATGCTCGTCATATTACGGTTGCTCATGAGCACCCTGTAATAAGTGCGATCCTTGAGCGTGAGGAACGGAACGGGCCAGGCGCCGGAGAAATTGATGATGGTGCCGCGCGCATCGACGACCGCAAGGGATTCAATGTGCGGCAATCCGTTGATCATGTCCCTCAGCATTAGATGGGCGTCATGGCCGGCCATTTCGCTGCGAAGCTTGTCCGCCGAGACAACGCCGAGCCTGTTCATCCGCTCGATCAGGCTCGCCTCCACCAGCGCCACAGACTCGAATGAGCGGTCGATCTGTTCAGCCAGCACCAGCGCCATATTGCGCAGCTCGCGTTCCGTGTCGGCGAGTGCCTGCGCACGCAGGTTCACGATGACGGTAATGGCTCCGGCGACGATGACGCACATCAACAGCGCGCTGCACGTCGCGATCACATGAATGAGCCGCGCAGGCGTGGTGAATGGCTTGGCGGTGCGGTCGGCGCCCGCGCCGCCTTTGGAAGCCTCGACCATGGATTTGCTGGCAGTGTTGCCCATGCCATTCAACTATGGGGGAATGTAGTTAAGAAAGAACGTCCGAGTTGTATGACCGGTGTCGTTGGTTGACGGATCATTACGTTCGTACGGGCTCGCACGGAGTGGGACGCTGCCCCAATCGCAAGCCGCACACTGGTCAAGCCCCGCGCGGCCGCCTTATGCTCCGCTCAACAGCCGACAGCCCAGGGGAGGATGCAGATGACACTCAGTCATATGAGCCGGCGCACGATGCTCAAGGCGGCAAGCGCCGCCGGCGCGCTCGCTGCGACATCGCGCGAGCTCTTCGCCCAGGGTACGGCTCCACGCCGTCCTGCACCGCTGCCGCCGCGCCGCGAGTTTGTCATTCGTGGCGCCACCGTGCTGACCATGGATCCCAACATCGCGGATCTCGCGAGCGGCGACGTGCACGTGCGCGACGGTGCGATCGTCGCGGTCGGAGCGCGGCTCAATCCGCGCGGCGCGCGGGCGGTCGAGGGGCGCGGCATGATCTGCATGCCCGGCTTCGTCGACTCGCACTGGCACCTGTGGACGAGCCTGTTCCGCCCATTCGTGCGCGCCGACGTCGATGCGGTCGGCTATTTCCCGGTGAGCAATCGCCTGGGCCAGCTGATGACGCCGGACGACAGCTACCGCAGCGTCAGGCTCGGCGTCGCCGAAGCCTTGAGCGCGGGCGTCACCACCGTGCACAACTGGGCGCACAATGTGCGCAGCCCCGAGCACGCCGATGCCGAGCTCTCGGCCATGCGCGACTTGGGAATCCGCGGGCGATTTGCCTACGGTCCCGCACAGGGCATGCCGGACGACCAGGTGATGGACCACGCCGGGCTCGCGCGCGTGAAGCGCGACTGGATGCCGAACGACGGCATGCTCACCCTCGGCATCTGCTCGCGCAATGTCGGCGCCATGAGCATCGGCGGCGGCGCGCGTGGCGTCCTCACGATCGAGATGGTGAAGAAGGACTGGGGCGGGGCGCGTGCACTCGGCCTGCCGATCACGGTGCATACGTCGGGCCCGAGCCCGGTCATGCAGCTCGAAGAGGCCGGCCTGCTCGGCCCCGATCTGCAGCTCGTGCATCCGCTGCTCACCACGCCCGAGGAGCGCGCCATCCTCAAGTCACGTGGCGTGAGCTACGCGATGGCCCCGACCGGCGAGGCACGCCGGCCGTCCGCGGTCGGCGTCATCCAGCTCGGCGAAATGCTGGAGGCGGGTGTCAAAGTGAGCCTGTCCACCGACCACACCACCAACTACAACTGCGATCCGTTCGTCGCCATGCGCATCCTGTTCGCGCTGCATCAGCATCGCATCGGCAACAAGGTCCCGCTGACGCTGAAGCGCCTGGTGCAGCTCGCGACCCTCGATGGTGCGGTCGATCTCGGCATCGCCGACAAGACTGGCTCGCTCACGCCCGGCAAGCGCGCCGATATCATCCTGGTGCGCACGACCGACATCAACATGACGCCGGTCGGCGATCCCTACGAGGCGCTGGTGTCCATGGCACAGCCGGGGAATGTCGACACAGTGATTGTCGATGGCCGCATTCTGCGCCAGGCCGGCAAGTTCGCGGCGCTCGACCACGCTCGTGTCGTGCGCGAGGCCCGCGACGCCGCGATGGCGCTACGAGACAAGGCGAAGTGGCCGACATGAGGTCGTCAGACGTCAACGTTAATCACGTCGCGCGATTGATCGTGGCCACTTGGACGCTTTTCTTGACATTCTACATGATCGGGATGATCATCACTTCGCCAGCTTGGATGCTGGTTGAACGTCCAACACGTGCTGTAGATGAGGTGTTGATGACACCACCGGAACAGCATGCCGCAGCGACCGCTGAGGTTGACGTTCGGACCTTTGCGTAGCGGCTTAACTTACACGGACAACGCGCCGAGAGCGGCTTTCGGGGCCGCATCAGTGAGGCATGGCCCCACTTTAGCGCTCTCGGCGCGTTTATGCTTGGCGGTCTGCACACGTTGTGCGGGGCGCCCAAAAAGAACACTGGAAAATGGAACCAACACAAAAAAGAAATACAAAAAACATAATTCAAGAAAAGACCAAAGGCACAATTCAGAAAAACAGAAACGAACTGACTGGCTTCTTAGCTGAAGGTCCTGGGGAGGACCCTGTTCCGAGGAGGCTCTCATGGCGGCGTTCAGGATGATGATCGCGCAGTACATGGAAGTCGTAGGTTCCGACGGCGCTCATGTCGGGACCGTCGAGCGGATCGAAGGTGCGGACGAAATCAAGCTGGCGAAGGACGATCCGGATGCGGGCGGCCAGGAACGCTACATTCCTTTGGCTTGGCTCGCTCACGCCGAGATGAAGGTGCACCTCAATCTGCCCGCTGCCGAAGCGAAAGCACGCTGGAGTACTCACTAATTGCGGGAGTAGTGAGATGGAATACTCCGACTATCTGCGAGACCAGGCGGCGGAGTACCGGCTGCTCGCGCAGGCGAGCGGAGATCCCGCAGCCAGGCAGGACTTGTTCGAGTCGGCGGAGATCTGTGAGGAGGTTGCCAACGATATCGACGATCGCCGGGCAAGTGGGTGAGGTTGCGTGCCGTGCCTTGCGGCAGGCAATAACGGGGGCAAACACCAGGGGACGAAGCATTCCCTGATCTTAAAGAAACATTCCGTGACCTAAGAACGTGTGGCGGCCCCCAAGTGCGAGGGCTTGGAGCCGCTCGCGCTCCCGCGATATAGTTTCCTCTGCAACGGCCAAACCGGAACAGGCCGGAGGGAGGATTCACGTGGGAGCGATCGCGACGACACCGCAGACAACAACGGCCGCGCCCTTCGTGGTGCGGCCGCTTTCTCCCGCGCTCGGCGCCGAGATCCTGGGTGTCGATCTGCGCAATCCGATCGACGACGCGCTCAAGCAGACGTTTCTCGACACCTGGCATCAGTATCTGGTGATCCTGTTGCGCAACCAGACGCTCGATGAGGACACGCAGGTGCGTTTTGCCGAGATGTTCGGTCCGCCTGCACCAGTCACCTCCGGCCGCACCTTCAGCGTCAAGCATCCCGCCGTGATGCTGATCTCGAACATCCGCGAGGACGGCAAGCCGATCGGCGCGCTTCCCGACGGCGAGATGCATTTCCACACCGACCAGTGTCATCAGCCGGTTCCCGCCAAGGCGACGGTGCTCTATGCCATCGAGATCCCGAGCCAGGGCGGCAACACGTTGTTCTCCAATGCCTATGCGGCCTACGAGACGCTGCTCGGGAGGATCAAGGAGCGCCTTGCAGGCCGGCGCGCGTTCAATGCCTACGACCAGGACACGACGACCCGCAGCGCGGGCTACGACAATGCCAGGGCGTCGGCGTGGCATCCGGCCGTGCGCACGCACCCGGCCACAGGGCGCAAGGCGCTCTATGTCAACCGCCTGATGACGCGCGAGATCGAAGGCCTGCCGCGGGCGGAGAGCGACGCGCTGCTGCAAATGTTGTTCGATCATCAGGAGCAGCCGCAGTTCGTCTATGAGCATGTGTGGCGTCCTGGCGACATCCTGATGTGGGACAACCGCTGCACGCTGCATGCGCGCACGGATTTCTCCGCCGGCGAGCGGCGCCTGCTGCGTCGCGTGACCATTCTGGGCGAGAAGCCGGTGTAGGGTTCAGCTGCTACGAGGCAGGCCTCGTTGCTGCTAGGCTGACCTTGCCCGTCAAAGGTTGCCATCCATGACCCAAATCCTTCCAGGACGATCAGCGCCAGCGGTGGAACTCCCTGTTGGCGCGACTGATGCGCAGGAGCGGCCGCTGCCCGTCGCCGGCTTCAAAGGCACGCCCGAAGAGATCGAGCGGCAGTGGTACGAGCAGGTCTATCGCGGCCACGGCGACAGCATGGCGCAGCTCACCTGGCGCGCAGTGCTGATTGGCTCGTGCCTGGGCGGCGTGTTGTCGCTGACCAACCTCTACATCGGCCTCAAGGCCGGGTGGGGATTCGGCGTCGCCATCACGGCCTGCATCTTGTCCTATGCGATCTGGACGAGCCTGCTCAAGATCGGCGTCGCGCGCACGCCGATGACCATCCTCGAGAACAACTGCATGCAGTCGACGGCGAGCTCCGCCGGCTACTCCACCGGCGGCACGCTCGTTTCGGCCTTCGCGGCCTATATCATCATCAATCAGCAGCCGATGTCGGTGCCGCTCATGCTGGCCTGGGTGTTCTTCATCGCC
>Ga0081455_10007682_pt1 | contig 11319 bp, 14 predicted proteins | sample TabmetS3T2R1_FD_70207 | JGI IMG/M metagenome (GOLD analysis project Ga0081455, IMG submission 70207) | Tabebuia heterophylla rhizosphere microbial communities from the University of Puerto Rico - S3T2R1 | ecosystem: Host-associated > Plants > Roots > Rhizosphere ...
TGGCTGGTGGCAAACTGATGGGGGTTTTGAGTGTCAGTGCTGCCCGGCGGCGCCCTTTTACACTAAATCGAGCCACACGACATTAGCACAGTGAGCCGCGCCTGTGATACGTTGGATGTTCTCCAACATCAACGTTTCAAGGAGCACCCACTGTGCCATCGACAACCTTACTGGAGCTCCCTCCCGCAGAGCAAGTCCAGATGCGTGCGATTCTCCGCCGTGCCCGGTATGGCTATCTGCTTGCGTTTCATATTCTATTGCTCTGTGCTGCGGGCCGAAACCCGACGGAGATTGCGGCGTTCCTGTTTTGCTCACGCTCCAGTGTGTACCGCATCGTGCGGGCGTATCGCACCGGGAGCCTCGGCATCCGGGTTGACCCAGACGGACAGCTCTCCATCGCTGTCCAGTCCACCATCTTACTGCCCTGGCTTACGCGCTCGCTGGGCGCCCTCCTCAAAAAAGCCCCACGGGTCTATGGGTGGTGCCGCACCCGGTGGAGCTGTGCCACGCTCGCCATGACGCTCCAGGCCAAGCATGGCATCGCGGTGTCCGCAGAAACCGTGCGTCGCTGGCTCCATGAGATCGGCTGGGTGTGGAAACGCGCCAAGCTCGTGGCCAAAGATGATGATCCACACCGGATCGAGCGGCTCGCCCGTATTCGGTTTGTCCATGACCACTTGCAAACGCATGAAGTCCTGGTATTTGCGGATGAACTCGATATGCATCTCCTGCCGAAGGTCGGGGCTGCCTGGATGCTCCAGGGCACGCAGGCAGAGATCATGACCCCTGGCACCAATGAAAAACACTACCTGGCTGGCGCACTGCATCTGGCGACGGGCAAAGTCCTCTATTGTCTCGGCCCTCGGAAAAACAATGGCTTGTTTCGGGAACTCCTAGCTCTGCTGGACCGCACGTACCCTACTGGACAGATTACGCGTATCTATGTTGTCGTGGATAACTACTGTATTCATAAAGCGAAGGCCGTCCAACAGTGGGTCGCCAGTCATCCACGCTTTGCGTTGCTCTGGTTACCCACGTACTGTCCGCGGGCCAATCCCATCGAGCGGGTCTTTGGCGATGTCCACGACAACTGCACACGGAATCACCAACGGAAACGCCTCCGCGATCTGGTGCAGGATGTCGAGCAGCATATGGAAGAGAATGGCCCATGGCAGTACAAGCTCTCCCATCTTTATGATGCCCCTGAAGTCACCGCAGCGGTTGAGCACATAGCGGCTGCGCAACAGGCCCAGAGTGCCGCATGAGTGTACGAATGTCATGTGGACTGATTTAGTGACGCGCCGGTGCGCCGTCAACTCCGTACTGGCGACTGGGTCTACAAACGCTGCGCCAGAACCGTCCCCCGCGACGCTCCTAGCGCCGAGAAAAACAAGCCCGGGTGGCAGAAATGGTCGCTACCATCGGCGTCCGTCAAGCGCAACGGCCCGTAGAAGTATTGTTTGTCGATGCATCCCATTTTACCAATGAACCCTATGTGCAACGCGGCTGGTGTCGCCAGGGGCACCAGAGCAAAGTGCCTACCCCAATGCGGCGTCAAAGTGCCACCCTATTTGGTGCCTTGCATCTGCGCACCCAGCGCTTCTATTGGAAGCGCGCCACGCGTGGCACGTCCAAATTTTGATCCTGGATAATGCCACGATTTACAAGAGCCGTGCCGTGAAGCGGTTTCTCACCCCGCACGACTGGGTGGGGCTCGAACACCAGGCACCCTATTCTCCCGAGTACAATCCCATCGAACGTTTCTGGCAGTGGCTCAAAGCGAAGGTGTACGGGGCGACGGCGTTTGACACGATTGACGACGTCATCAACAGGGTCCGGCAGCTCGTGTGGCATTATCAGGAGGGCTGGCTGACGTCGACAATCCATTTTAACTTCACAGATTACCAGAGTATCTTAGGGGCTCTCTAAAATTAGATTATCCCAGCTAATGTGGTATGCTCCAGACAACCCCTTGCTGGAGGTATCCATATGGAGCTTACCGATTCCCTTAAGGCACTCTTCATGGAAACAGCTCGATCTCTCAAAGGCAGCGCCCGTCGGCTCTTTATGGCCCGTACCGTGAAAGAACTGGGCCCAGGCGGACAACGACACGCGGAACGTACGCTCGGCTGGAGCCGAGTGACTATCCGTAAGGGCATGCATGAGTTGGCAAGTGGTTTCACATGTCTGGATGCCTTTGCTGCCCGTGGCCGTAAGCCTGTGGAAGCCCACTTGCCTACCTTGCTGCACGATATGAAAGCCATCGTCGATAGCCAGAGTCAGACTGATCCGCAGTTTCGCACGACACGGCTCTATACCCGTCTGAGCGCCGCAGAAGTCCGACGCCAACTCATCGCCCAGCACGGTTACGCTGATGACGCGCTCCCCACGGTGCAGACCCTGACGACCAAACTCAATGTCCTCGGGTACTCTCCCACGAAGGTTGCCAAAAGTCAGCCGCAAAAAAAATTCCAGAAACCGACGCGATCTTCACGCAGGTCACCCACATGAATCACAGTGCTGATCAGACGGATGACGTCTTGCGGATCTCAATGGATGCCAAAGCCATCGTCAAAGTCGGCCCCTTCGCCCGCGGGGGGAAGAGTCGGGTCCAAGTTGAGGCGGCAGACCACGATTTTCAGCCAGAGGCGACGGTGACGCCCGTCGGCATCTTGCTGCCGACGTCAGATGAGTTGTTTGTGTACGGCATCATCTCCAAAGTGACCAGTGATTGTCTCGTGGATCGCATCGCACAGTGGTGGGAGACGGTCCGTGAGCGCTTTGCGCACATTACCACACTGGTCATCAATCTGGATAATGGCCCGGAAAATCATAGTCGGCGCACGCAGTTTATGCAGCGACTGGTCGAGTTTGTGCGTCAGTATCACGTCCGTGTGCGGTTAGCCTATTACCCTCCGTACCATAGTAAGTACAATCCGATCGAGCGCTGCTGGGGCATTCTCGAAAACCACTGGAATGGGGCGCTCCTCGACTCCATTGAGGCGGTCCTTGCGTTTACTCGTACCATGACCTGGAACGGTGTCCATCCGGTTGTCGAATTGGTGACCACCACGTATCAGACGGGCGTGAAGCTGACCAAGGAGGCGATGGACAGGGTCGAAGCGCAGCTCCAACGGCTCCCACACTTAGAAAAGTGGTTTGTGGACATCCCCTATCCACCATCGACTTACTGGGATACATAATTATTTTTGAGTCCCTTATACCATTTCCTTAAAACTAGAGTGCACTGATAGCCTCTACCAGATAGGCATAGCCTGTGAGGTATGCGTTCAGGTTGTCAAAACATAACGCTTGCGATCACGCCTTGTAATGGCGTACCCTGTCGCGATGGATACGCACCCCTCAATACCCCCGGAACTCTGGGAACGGACTCCATCCGCCATCCGAGCCTACATTGAGTCGCTCGAAGGGCAGGTGCAGACTTTGACATTCATGGTCCACACCTTACAAGAGCAGGTGCGCACGTTAGAGGAGAGGCTCAACCAAACCTCCCGCAACTCGTCACGCCCGCCGTCGAGCGATCCGCCCCAGCCTCAACGTCCTCGACGTCCTCCGGGGAAACGCCGGCGAGGCGGTCAACCGGGGCACCCGGGCCATACGCGTACCTTGGTGCCGGTGGAAGAGGTCGATGAGGTGGTCGTCCTCAAACCCACACAGTGTCGCAGCTGCCATGCGCCCTTATCGGGAGACGATGCCTCGCCGTTTCGTCATCAAGTCATCGAGATGCCGCCCCTCAAGCCAGTGATCACCGAGTATCAATGGCATCAGTTGACATGCTCAGAGTGTGGCGAGACGACGCGCACGCCCTGGCCTGATGGCGTTCCCAGTGGCACCTATGGTCCCCGCATCCAGGCGACGGTGGCGTTGTGTACGGGGGCGTATCGTTTATCCAAACGTACGACTCAGCAAGCGATGGACGAGGTGTTTGGCGTGCCGATGAGTGTGGGGACGATCAGCCAGTTGGAGCACGCCACCACGGCCGCAGTCGCGGCGCCAGTGGAGGAAGCCCGGACCTACGTACACGCCCAAGCCGTGGCGCACCTCGATGAGACCAGCTGGTGTCAGGGTGGCAAACGAGCCTGGTTATGGGTGGCAGTGACGAGTTGGGTGACGGTGTTTGTGGTCCGCATGGCACGTGGGGGCCACGTGGCTCGCGAGCTGTTGGGTGAGACGTTTGGGGGTATCTTGGTGACGGACCGCTACAGTGCCTATAACTGGTACCCAGTGAGATGGCGTCAGCTGTGCTGGGCACATTTGCTGCGGGATTTCGAAGCGATGCGAGGCCGTAGTGGGGCTTCAGAGCAGATTGGGGAGGCCTTGCTGGCGCAGGCGCATCAGATGTTTACGTGGTGGCATCGGGTGCGTGAGGGCACATTACAACGCGCAACGTTTCGCTCTTACATGACCCCGCTGCGTCGGGAAGTGGAGCGACTGTTAGAAGCGGGCAGTCGCTGCGGTGTGGCCAAGACGGAAGGGACATGCCGGGACATTTTGAAGCGGCGTGAGGCGTTGTGGACGTTCGTCCAGGTCGCAGGCGTAGAACCGACGAATAACACTGCCGAGAGAGCGATCCGTCCCGGTGTGCTCTGGCGCAAGGGGAGCTTTGGCACGCAGAGCGCCGAGGGCTCACGCTTTGTCGAAAGCATGCTGACGGTGGTGGCCACGTTGCAGCAACAGCAGCGTAACGTCTTGGAGTACCTCACCGCCGCATGTGAAGCCGCCCTGCGGGGTGCAGCGGCTCCGTCTTTGCTTCCCGCAAGCAATCAGAAGGCGCAAGCTGCTGCGTGATTCTTGTTTTCACTACCTGTGCGGTTACGCGCGGCAGTATTGAAATAGCCCTTAGCGCCAGGAAGAAGATCATGTCGCTTGGCTTTCGGTACCTGCGCTACAGTCCCGACCGCACCGGTCGCGGGCTATATGTGGCCACGTGTCCCGCGTTGCCTGGCGGCTCTTTGGAGTTCGGGCAAGTCGTAATGGTCGCCTTGGATCGGTGCCTACTACCTGAACTGTGCTCAATCGAGAACCTGAGGTGGCCAAGCGAGAGATCTCTAGTCCACGGACGCCCTGTCTGGAGAGAGAAACGTCTGTATCGCAGTGTGGCTTAAGTAGGAGCTACCTTGCACGGCACCAATTTTTTTCTTGACATGTTATGGGAGATTGTCTTATACCTTGATAAAACCTATATCACCTATATCAAAATGTTTTCAACTCTTCGAGTGATATAGATGTCAAATAAAATATACAAGATCAAAGACTTAGCTCTCCGTTTGGATCGCAGTATTCTGACGATCAAGCGCTGGGAAAGGCAAGGACTCATTCCGATAGCGCGGAAGGATTCGCGCGGTTGGCGTATCTATACCGAAGCTGAAGTCCGCGACATCCTGCGCCTCGTGCAAGCAACCAATTACTTTCGGGACGGCAATGCCGTTCGATAGGTGAAACAGTGGGAAGGATTATCGCCATCGCCAACGAGAAAGGTGGGACAGGCAAGACTACCATGGCGGTTAATCTTGGTGCAGCGCTTGCCATCCGCGGGATGAAAACCCTTGTGCTCGATATGGATCCGCAAGGCAACTCCTCCTTTATCTTATCGCACATTACAGACGATGATCCCGCGATGTATTCTGTCCTCGTTGATAAAGATATCTCCCTGGCGTCCATCATTCAGTCTACTGCAGTGGAGCACCTCGCCGTAGCCCCCTCCAATTTGCATCTGGCGGGTGCGGAAATTCAGCTGGCCACGATGCTCGGTCGGGAGAATGCGCTGAAACGGAAGCTGGTGCCAGAGCTGGTTGATGTTTATGACTTCGTGCTCATCGATACCTCACCGTCTCTGGGATTACTGACCATCAATGCCCTCAATGCTGCAGACTACGTCCTGATTCCAGTGAGCTGCGATTTTCTCTCTTTAGTTGGACTGACACTGCTTTTCGAGACTACCCGGATCTGCCAAGAACAACTCGGCAGTCATGTGCGCATGCTCGGGCTCGTCGCTACTCGCTATGATCGGCGCGAGCGCGTGTCCTTAGAAGTATTGAAATCGTTACAAGAGCAGTTTCCCGGGCTCCTGTTTGAGACCGTGATTCGCGTGAACGTCCGGCTGAAAGAGTCACCTTCCTTTCGCCAAGTCATTTATCAGTATGATCCTGTCTGTCCAGGCGCGAAGGATCATCTTGCACTCGCGAATGAATTAGTAAAGAAGGTCGAGTAAGAGGTGCAGGGTGGCACAGAGATTTAGTCTCAAGGACAATCCCATCTTCCAGAAGTTTGTCCCTCAGACATCCCCTGACGCTGCTTCGCCCATAGAAGAGACCCAAGATGGTCAGACGATCGTATCTGAGGGTCAACATTTGACGGTCAAAAGACGACCGTCAGAAGATGACTCTCATGATATGCTCGTCGAGGAAGCTAGTGAGTCATCACCATCAGTAGACGTATTCACATCTTCCGCTCAGCAGGATATCGCATTACGAGAGGAGTCCCCGTCTCGAGAGGATATGGATTTTGAGGGTCAAAATTTGACGGTCAGAGAACGACTGTCAGAAGATGACGCTCAAAAATTACCGCCAACGCGCAGGAGTGACTCTTCCTCACCACAGGTGCTCTCAAACTCAGTGGCACCGACGGATAGCCCTTCGAAACGATCAGCTGGTACAGAGTTCCCCTTGCAGGATCATCTCGATAAAGCTCTCTTCTTTGGCTTTTACAATGAAGTAGCAGACGAGCTTCTCCCAACCCTTCCCCCCGCGGCACAAGTTCTCTACAGCCGACTTTTTCGTCTCTCCTATGGTTTTAACCGTAACTACTGTACAGTGAGCCAACCACTCCTCATGGAGCGGACAGGGCTCAGTCGCAATACGATCCGGACTGCCCTGCAAACGCTCCTGGATGACACATGGATACAGATCATTGGAGCAGGGAACAGGGTCTCGACAACATATCGGGTCATTCTGCCGCGAGAGAAGCATCTAGGAGAACAGTCCATGGGGTCAAAAATAGAGGGGCAGAATTTGAGGGTCAAAAATAGAGGGGTAGAATTTGACTTTGCAGAGGGTCAGAAACCAGACCGCCCGAATTTGAGCGGCGGCCAAGAAAATTCGCGTACTACCTACGATAACAATGACTTACGAGAGAGAGGGTCGAAATTTGACGCTCAGGATTTACCCGCATTACTTCTTACTTATAGATCTTCTACTCTCTCAGAGAGGCAGATCGAGGATCCACACACGTCCGACAACTCCATGCTCCTCTCCGCGAGAGAGCTGATTGACAAATTCTACTCTCTCCTCGGACAACGTGTCTCAAAAAGTAAACGGAAAAAAAGCCTCGACGAATGTCTCGCCCTCTTACAGGAAGGATTCACGGTCGAGGAGATTGATTATACGATCACTTGGCTCATCACCCACCATCCAACCACTGGCTCCTTCTCCCGGTTACCTCACTTCATCGATCAAGCACTGAAAGCGCGCGATCTCCGGCATCGCGCTCCTCAACACTATGGCCTTAGCCTGCGTGAGAGCAGGGACGACCAACTTCGGCGGCAACAGGAACGAGACGAAGCTCAGCAACAGGAACGCATTGAGGCCGCGAAAGCGTCACTCTCTCCCAGTGCTTTAGCCGCGCTCCGTGAGGAAGCAGAACGGTGCGTTGACCAGGAACATCCAGATATCAAGTTTGGTCGGGATACCTTGGTACGGCTGAAGCTTGAGGACTTGCTTATAAAGCAGTCTCTCTCTCAACCGTCTGAACCTTGCTAGTGCTTGTGGTCCGTAATTATTGGATCTTCTTGTAAGGCGGAGCGCACACGCGTGACCTGGGGACGCAGGAGAGAGACCGCAGAGAGGCGTTCCCACCTAACAATTGCGTGGGCAGTGACAGCGAGATGGCAAGAGAGGTGCGACCGGCTCTTCCAGACTCTGGTTATCGCAGAGACCGTCTGAGGTCGCCAAATTGTTGAGGAGGGAGAGCGCGGAGTCCATCATGGCCGGGAGACCTGCGTCTCTCACAGAACATTCCGGATATATGCGGGCAGTCGTGATCCTCGAGCTATCACACGAGATTGTCCTTGCAAACAGGGGTGGGTCCATATATGCGAGAAATTGAGCAAGGCACGTAGGGTGTCACGATCAACCTAGCGAGAGCGACCATCCCTGGAGGCCACCGGTGGCGGCGGTGCCCCTGGTACCCTCCATCGTCTCGATTAAGAGGCTATCCCAGTAGGTTATTGTCATGGTATTCTATGGGAAAAAATGTTCTCCTATAGGAGCCGTTCTCATGCCTGACAATCACGAGCAAGCCCACCGTGACTGGCGTATCCCGGACGCCTTGTGGGAGCGTATCGAGCCGCTCCTCCCGCCGCGCCAGCCCCATCCCTTGGGGTGCCATCGGCCCCGCGTCGATGATCGTAAAGCGATGGATGCCATTTTCTTCGTGCTCCGCACCGGCTGCCAGTGGGGCGCCTTGGACGCCACCGGGCTCTGCTCGCACCGTGCGGCCCATCGTCGCTTCCAAGAGTGGACGGAGGCGGACGTTTTCGTGGCCTTAGGGGAACCGGGGCTCGTAGAATATGACGCCTTACAGGGCATTGACTGGGCATGGCTGGCGATGGACGGGGCCATGACCAAAGCCCCTCTCGGGGGGGAAAAAGGTGGGCAAGAACCCCACGGACCGCGGCAAGCACGGCACCAAGCGCAGCCTCCTCACCGACGGTGGCGGCGTGCCGCTCGGGCTCGCGGTGGACGGTGCGAACCGCAATGATTTCAAGATGGCTCGGGAGACCATCGCGAGTATGGCTGTGGAGCGGCCCGATCCAGCCCCCGACGCGCCGCAGGGGCTGTGCCTGGATAAAGGCTACGACTATGACGAGGTGCGAGACCTCCTGGAGGAGTGTGGCTTCACCGCCCACATCCGGGCACGAGGGGAAGAAGCCAAGGCGCTGAAGGCAGAGGCGGGGTTCAAAGCCCGGCGGTGGGTGGTGGAACGCACACACAGTTGGATGAATCGCTTCCGGCGCGTCTTGATCCGGTGGGACAAGAAAGTGGGCAACTATCTGGGCTTTCTGCATTTGGTGTGTGCCTATGCATATTCCACGGATTCCTGCCACCCAGTCCATGGGAAGGTTGGTTCTTGACCACTTTATGTGATGTGGTGGAAATAAGCCACCATCCGGGCTATGGACTTGAGTAGCCACCTCTCCAAATCAATTAAGATCACGGTGTTCCCAAATAAATCGGTTACACGCAGTCCCCGGACGTCAAGGAGAACACCCATGATCACGTTAGACGATCTGTGTGCGCATTTGCTGCCACCCGATGACCGTATCAACCCACGTTCAAGGGGTCTGAACCGACATTCCGCGCCACTCATGTCTAATTGAGTAATTTTTCGGTGTCGATACAATCTCCTCTGCAAAGGAGGAGACTATGCGACCATCGTATCGCCCTGAGATCCCGCCACAGCCGCAATCGTACCGTACGCAGACCTTGGATCACCTGGGTCTGGTCGCGGGGATGTTTGAAGAACTCGGCATTACTGAGGTCATTGATCAAGCGACGCAGCAAGACCCCGCAATGCGGATTGTGACCGCTGGCCATGCGGTCAAAGCCATGGTGCTCAACGGTCTAGGCTTTCTCAACCAGCCACTGTACCTCGTCCCCCATTTTTTCCAGCATAAGCCGATCTCGCGCCTTATCGCCCCCGGCATTCAAGCTAGCCATCTTCATGATGACACGCTCGGTCGTGCGCTGGATACGCTTTACGACTATGGCGTGACGGAACTCTACAGCCTCATTGCTGCGACGGCGGCCAGGCGTTTGGGGCTGACGCCCACATTCACGCACCTCGATACGACGAGTTTCCATGTCGATGGCCGGTATAACAGTGCTGAGGCCCCCGACGAACAGGTCGTGCACATCACCCACGGCTATAGTCGGGACCATCGGCCTGACCTCAATCAAGTGATGTTGGAGCTGATCGTGGAGCACCAAGCCGGTATCCCGGTCCTGATGAAGCCGCTCAGTGGCAATAGCAGTGATGCCCAAGAATTCGGTCAGGTCATCAAGGACCACATTGCGCACCTCCACACCGCCTATGGCTCGACGTATCTGGTGGCCGACAGTGCCCTCTATAGCGCCGATAACCTCCAGAAGCTCGCCGAGACCCAGATGAAGTGGATCACCCGTGTCCCGGCCACGTTGGGTGAGGCCCAAGCTGTCCTTGCCCAGGCCGACCCACAGACCATGGCCTCCCTGCGGGAGGGCTATCGCTTCCGCGTTGTACCCTCGACCTATGGCGGTGTCGCCCAACGCTGGGTGCTCGTGTATTCCGAGCAGCGCCAGCCACAGGCCCAGCGCACCGTCGATACACAGTGGCACAAGCAGAGTGACCAGGAAGGCAGAGCCTTCAAGCGGCTGTGCCGGACCGCGTTTGCCTGTGCAGCGGATGCCCAGCAAGCGCTCACCAGTTTTGCGGCAGGCTTGCAGATCACGGTGCTCCACGACAGCACCGTCTGCCCCACACCCCACTATGGCAAGCGGGGGCGACCAGGGCCTGGGGCCCAGCCTGACCAGATTGTCTACCATATTACCGGGGCCCTGGCGTCGCGGCTCACGGACCATCGGGCACGTATCGAGCAGCAGAGCTGTTTTATCCTCGCGACGAACGCACTGGACGAGGAGCAGTTATCCGCCCAAGCGGTGCTCGCCGGCTACAAAGGCCAAGCCCGGGCTGAACGCGGGTTTCGCTTCCTCAAAGACCCGCAATTTTTGGCCTCGTCGCTGTATCTGAAAAAACCCGAACGTGTCATGGCCCTGTTGATGGTCATGACGGTCTGTTTGCTCGTCTATGCGGCCTTAGAGTATCGCATCCGCCACGCGCTCCAGGAGCACGAGGCCACCTTTCCGGACCAAAAAGGCAAACCCACCCAGACCCCCACCGCACGGTGGGTCTTCCACTACTTTGTGGGGCTCCATGTGCTCTACATCCCGGGGCAAGGGCTCTTCGTGCTCAATCTGACCGACGAGCACCTGCACCTGTTGCAGCTCCTGGGAAAGCGGTATGTGTGGTTTTACCGATAAAAAATTCACCAAAATCAGGGCTTCTGTGCGGAATGTCGGGATAATAGACATTATCGGGTTTAAGTACTGTTGACCCAGTTCAGTAAATCAAGTGCCGGCAATGGCTGACGGCAGGAGACGCGGAGATTGTGTAAGCCGCCAGCAATCTCCATAACCACATCCGAAATGCCCTTGGTGGTCAAGCGCAACACATCTTTGACTATCCGACACCGTTTGACCCCCG
>Ga0081455_10007683_pt1 | contig 11318 bp, 9 predicted proteins | sample TabmetS3T2R1_FD_70207 | JGI IMG/M metagenome (GOLD analysis project Ga0081455, IMG submission 70207) | Tabebuia heterophylla rhizosphere microbial communities from the University of Puerto Rico - S3T2R1 | ecosystem: Host-associated > Plants > Roots > Rhizosphere ...
GCTCTCGGCGCCGCCCTGGGCGCTCGCAAAGGCGCGGATGGCGATGATGCGCGCTTCCGGCGCGCTGCCCATCAGCCGGCCATGGGCCGCGATCGCGCCGGCAATGCCGGTACCATGGACATGGGGGCCTTCCTTGCTGCCGAGCGCGTCGAAATTGTCCGAGATCGTATTGACGAGTTCGGGGTGGCCAGCATCGATGCCGGAGTCGATCACGGCGATGGTCACGTTCATGCCGTGCGCAAGCGTGTGCGCCTGCGGCAGCTTGAGTTTGGACACCGCGTATTGCGCCGGATCGCCCTCGGTCAGCGGCTTTGTCTGCTGCAGGCGGTAGCGCCAGTTCAGCTGCACCTCGCGCACGCTGCCGTCGGCGGCAAAGTCGCGGCGCGCGGCGTCGAGCGGACGGCCATTGGTGATGCGGAACAGGCCGATGGTGGCGCCGATCAGCGGAAAGTTCTGCGACTCGACCAGCGCCAGGCCGTGGCGCTGCGCCAGCGCACGCACCTGCTCGTCCGACATCGAACCATCGATCTCGGCCAGCAGTTCGTTGGGGAAGCTGAGGGAGATGGTTGCGGTCTGCGGCGAATTCGGCGAATTCGGTCCCTTGCCCTTCCCTTTGCCCTTGGCCGACTTGCCCCCGCCATTGCCGCCGTCGCTGGATGCCACGGGCTTGCCCAGGCATTCGCCGCCGGCATCGCGATCGGCGGCCTCGCAGACGGGATAAAGGTTCGGCGAATACCGCGCATAGGGCATCGTCGCGTTCGGATTGACGCGCGCTGTAAGTCGCGGTGTCACCCGGTCCACGCTGGTGATGTTGGGACGGGCCGCGATATTCGTATCGACCCGCGGCGCGATGGTCGGATTGATGGTCGGGGTGCGCGGCGCAATGTTGAGGTTCGGTGTGCGCATGATCGCCTGCGCGGCCGCCTGCGGCGTGTCGAGCCAGACCAGCGGCGCGGCGGCGATCAGCATGATCGCGGCGCAACCCGCCTTCATCCGCCGCTTCACCCGATCAGCAATCATGAGACCTCGGCATGGCGCGGAAGATGGCCCGCGCGAAGGGCGCCGTTACGGCGCGGACTCGGCGAGGCTGACGATCTTCTCGCCGCGCAGCTTGCTCATCAGGCCGGTGACCTCGTCCCTGCTCATCGATTTGCTGCCGAACTGCAGGCGGAACAGCCCGTTGGCGCCGCCGACGACGACAGCCTGATAGCTGTCGAGCAGCGAGTTGATATCGGACATCTTGGCATCGGGCGCAAAGCGCACCAGCGCGCGCGGCGGCGTGCCGCCTGCGGCAAGCTCGCGAGTCATGGTCGCGGGCCGCTCGTTCACGCTGAGCGAGGCGGTCTGGTAGGTCTGGCCGCCCTTCATCAGGACGGCGCCGATGATGCCCGCCTGCAGCAGCAGCGCAACCGCAGCGGCCGTGGCCGACCAGGCCAAAGTGCGCGGCGACAGGCCGGCAAAGAACTGGGAGATGCCGCTGGAAATGCGGGACGCCATCGACGGCTTGCGCTCGGGCTCGCCGTCGATCGCGTCAAACAGCTTTTGCATGGCGCGCACCGAGGGGGCGCCCAGGCTCTCGTTGAGGTGAATTGTCTCCGCATATTCCTCGCGGATCACAGCGTACTGCTTCGCAAGCTCGGGATCGCGGGCCAGCGCTTCCTCGACACGGCGCGCGTCACGCGCGCTCAACGTGCCGGCAGCATGCCAGGGCAGCAGCATCTCGATCTCGCCGGGTTCGTCCAGCTTGTTCTTGCTCATAGCCATCATGGCCAGCCTCGTTCAATTCCGGCCGCCTTCAGCAGCTCGGCTAATTTCTTGCGCGCATAGAACAGGCGCGTCTTCACGGTGTTCTCCGGAATGCCGACGATCTGCGCCACCTCTTCCACGGACTTCTCGTGGTAGTAGACGAGATCGACGATCTCCCGGTGCTCGGCGGAAAGTCCGGTCAGGCACTTCCGCAACGCTTCACTCGTATCCTTCTTCTGGACCGACACTTCGGGATCGTCGGAACTATCCTCGATCGCGTTGGCCGCCTCGTCGTCCAGTTCAGCGTCCTTCCTGCGTCGCAGCGCAGAGAGGGCCTTGAACCGCGTAATGGCCAGCAGCCAGGTGGAAACGGCGGATCGGCCTTCGAACTTTCCGGCCTGACGCCACACATCGAGAAAAACCTCGCTGATGAGGTCTTCCGCAATCTGCTCGTTCCGGACGAGCCGCAGCCCGAAACGGAACACCCTGACGTGGTGCCGTCCGTACAGCACCTGCATGGCAAGCCGGTCGCCTTGAGCGATCCGGGCGATAAGGACTTCGTCCGTAGCCGCCTGTGTCGCGCTCAATTGCCGTCTCGCAGGGTTGGTCGGGGGGAAATGCCGTGTGGTTCGACGAAAAAGGTAAGATTCTTCAAACTAGCGCAACTGCGAAAACGCATATGTGACTTACCCCACAGAACGCCGGCGAAATTCCGCCCATGGCCCGGGTGCAGCCCATAAGCACCGCTCTTTGGTATCATCTTACTCTATCGCCTTCACCGGACGCGCAGCCTGACCATACCAAGGCTTGGGCTCCAAGGCAGCACCTGCGCACCTCTTGGCGCCGTCCTGACGGCAACCTGGTCCGCTCCGCATTGCCGCAGCCAGTTTCCATTGAAAAACAAGGCGAATTCCCGGGTTTTAACGGAGCCGGCAGGCTCCGAAGATACCAAACCTAAAGGCTTTCGCCCGTAGATTTTTGGGCAAGTTCCAATCAACGGCCAGACCATGGGCACCGCTTCGCCATCGTTCCTGAACCCGATTGCCGCCGAGGCCGAAACCTCGGGTTCCCGTCTTTCGACGGAAGCGCTGGCGCGCCGGGCGAAACAGCGCCGCCAGATCCAGGGCATGATCGGCGTCAGCTACATGATCGACGCCGGCATTCTGCTGGTCTACGCCCAGGCCGGCACCGTGCCGCTCTGGCTCGGCCCGGCCTATGCCCTCGGCGGCCTCCTCCTGATGATGCTGGCGATCCTGCTGTCGGAGGCCGGCTTCAACGAGCGCTTCAGGGATCACTACATGGTCGCGCCGATGTCGGCCGCGAACATGATGGTGATGATGGCCTTCACGTACATCGCGCCGCAGGTCGGCGTGCTGTTCCTGTGTTCGCTGTTCACGGTGTTCAGTTTCGCCTCGCTGCGTTCGACGCCGAGCCAGACCGCAATGATCTGGACAGCAATGGCGCTGGGGCTGGCCGGCCTGTTCCTTTTGACCGACAAGCCGATCGCGATGCCGCATGACAGCCACATCGAGCGCTTCGCGACCATGCTGGTGTTCATGCTCACCATCGGCCGCTGCATGTTCCTCGGCATCTTCTCCAGCGCGCTGAAGGCCTCGCTCTATCAGAGCGGACAGAAGCTGAAAGAAGCCTACAAGCGCATCGAGGAGCTCGCCGAGCTCGACGAGCTGACCGGCTCGTTCAACCGCCGCTGCATCATGCGCATGCTGGACGAGGAAATCGCCCGCTCGGCGCGCGGCGGCTTGCCCTGCTCCGTCGCGCTGATCGATCTCGATCATTTCAAGCGCGTCAACGACACCTATGGCCACCCGACCGGCGACGAGGTGCTGCGCACCTTCGCCATCACCATGTTCGCCAACATCCGCAACGTCGATCGTTTCGGCCGCTATGGCGGCGAGGAATTCCTGCTCGTGCTGCCGGAGATGCCCCATGACGGCGCCATGCGCGCACTGGACCGGCTGCGGGCCATCGTCGCCGATCTCGACTGGAGCACGTTCTCTCCCGGCATGAAGGTGACACTGTCCGCGGGCGTCGCCACGCTGAAGCCCAGCGAGACCACCGACAGTTTCCTCGCGCGCGCCGACCGCGCGCTTTACGCAGCCAAGGCACAGGGACGCAACCGCATCGCGCGAGCCTGATCGAATTTCGCCATCGGCTGCGGAGAATCCGCCGTCGGCCCAACACTCCAGGATAGAGTCATGAGTTCGAAGACCGCCAAAGTCCCCGAGAACCTGCTGGATGAGCTGCAGGCCACCCTCGCCCACGGCACCGTCGCCCGCCGCGTCGAGGCGCTGCGCCGCGTCACCGATCTCTTTCTCAGCAATGCGGTGGACTATTCCGACGAGCAGATCGGCCTGTTCGACGACGTGCTGCAGTGCCTGATGCTGCACATCGAGACCTCGGCCAAGATACTGCTCGCCAATCGCCTGGCGCCGGTTGACACCGCGCCGCCGATGACGATCCGGGCGCTCGCCTTCGATGACGTCATCGAAGTGGCCGGCCCGGTTCTGACGCAATCCAACCGGCTCGACGACGAGGCCCTGATTGAGGCGGCGCGCAGCAAGAGCCAGGCGCATCTGATGGCGATCTCGAACCGCAAACAGCTCTCCGGCGCCGTCACCGACGTGCTGGTGCTGCGCGGCGACGACGAGGTGGTGCAGAACACCGTCAACAATCCCGGCGCCGAGTTCACCGAGCGCGGCTTCACGCGGCTGGTCAATCGCTCCGAGAGCGATGACGATCTCGCCACCTGTGTCGGCCTGCGCCCCACCCTTCCCCGTCATCTCTATCTGAAGCTGCTGGCAAAAGCCTCCGACGCCGTTCGGGAACGGCTGGAGACGGCCAATCCGAAGCAGGCCCAGCAGGTGTCCGGCGCGGTCAAGGAAGCCACGCACCGCGCACGCACCGCCAAAGCCGGCGTGACCGAGCAGACGGCGATCGCGCATGCGCTGGTGAAGTCGCTGTTCGATGACGGACGGCTCGACGAATTCCAGGTCGCCTCGTTCGCCGAAGCCGGCAAGTTCGATGAGACCAACGCCGCGGTCGCGGCGCTCGCCAATGTGCCGGTGACGATCGCCGAGAACATGATGATCGAGTCGCGCGCCGAGGGGGTGATGATCCTCGCCAAGGTCGCAGGGCTCTCATGGTCGACGGTGAAGGCGATCATCAACCTGCGCGACGGCCTTGCCGGCGGCGAGCCAACGGATCTCTTGACCTGCAAGGATACCTACGAGCGCCTGCGGCCCTCGACCGCGCAGCAGGTGCTGCGCTTCCACCGCATGCAGCAGAACGTTCCGGCGGCCTAATACTTCAGCATCCGCGAGCCCATCAGCGCGCCGATGGTGGCGACCAGCGCGACCGCGAGCGTATACCAGGTCGCGACGAATAGCGGTGAATCGTCGGTGCAGTGGGAGGCGTAAAGCGTCGCCGCCAGTCCTGCCGACAGCAGGCCCGCGATCGCGCCCGACAGTGCCGGCCGCGACGGCGCGCCGTGGCGCAACCCGATCAATGCGGCGATCAGCAGGGGCAGCGAGAGTGCGGGAATCGCAGTCATGCAGATCTTCGAGTTGCTGCCGACGAGGCGCGTCATCATCGGTGCACGCTGCGGCATCATCATCTCGCCGCTGATGCCGGCGACCAATAGACCCGCCGGGATGAGCAGATACCAGCCGAAGCCGCGCAGCGAGGCTTCTGGGCGCGACAGATGCAGTGCCACCGCGACAGCCGAGATTGCGAGCGCCAGCGTGACCGCGAATTTCAGGTCGAAGAACGGATTCTTCATCGCGGTCATGACATCCGGACGCACGCCGAGTTCGGCGAAGAAGATCAGCAGCGACACGGGCGCTGCCGCCAGCAGCGCCAGCATCAGCGCATGGCTGACCGGACGCTCGCGGTGCGAATTGTCGGCCGCAAGGCTGCGAATGAGCTGCTCGGTGTCCATCCTCACTGCTCCTTCAACCGGGCTGTCAGGCTCGCGAGCCCGCGATGCAGCGCCACCCGCACCGCGCCCTCGCTCATGGCAAACTTCCTGGCGGTGTCCTTGATGGAAGCGCTCTCCACGGCGATCGACTGCAGCACGTCGCGCTGCCGCTCCGGCAGCGTCTGCAAATGAGCGGCGACCTCGCCGGCGGACGCCGTCTCCGGCGCAGCCTCGCCGGCCAGCGTTTCGGCAAAATCGTCGATGTCGACAAAAATGCGCCGGCCTCTGCGGCGCAGCGCATCGATCAGCTTGTTGCGGGCAATCGCGAACAGCCACGGCGCGAACGGAGCGCTCGTGTCCCAGGTGTGTCGCTTCAAATGCACCGCCAACAAGATGTCCTGCACGATGTCCTCGGACTGATCGACCGGTTGCCCTGCACGCGAAAGACCACGGCGCGCCGCGGCCCGGAGCACCGGCGTGACGCTCCTGAGCAGGCGATGATACGCCCCCTCGTCGCCTGAAATGGCCAGCCGCATCAGGCCGGTCCATTCGTCCTCACGTTCGCGCACGTGCGCTCTCACTTGGCAATTCGGTCGACCTTTCAATTTGTTACGCCGGCGACCTGAGATCACGTGTTCGTGATCGGAGGCCGGGCAGCCTGCCGGAAAGCCGGGCGGTCAAGAGGGCCGCGTCGCCGGGCTGCCGGGCAGGCTCATAACATCGATTTCGGTGAATAGCACCGGTGTAGAGCCCGAAACGGCCCCATGCGCGCCACGGACCGCGCGCCGCAAGCGACATGCCGATCACTGCCGTGATTTCGCCCGGTGTTGCCCGAAGATTCCCATTTTCTGCCGCGCTGAGAACACTCAGCGGGGTCTTCTCTGGCGGCGGATGGAGGGCAAGTGGGGAGACCAGCAATGACCATCAAAGCCGGCGGGCGCGTGGCGTTGATAGCGGCCACCGGGCTGCTTGTGTGTGTCGCAGGCGTGAATTGGACCGTCGCGGCGGCGAACGCGGCCGAGTCGAAATCCGAATATGTCAGCGCATCGCAGACGGTGAAGCAGGTGCGCTACCACAAGCGCTATGCTCACCGTAAATATACCCACACGGCGCAAACGTCGTCCGAAGCGAAGAAGCCTGCGCAGACCGAAGTCGCCGCGGCCGGTTTGCCTGCCGAGCTTCCGGCCTCCGTTGCCAATGCCAATGCGCGGATGGGAGGCGAGGTCGCCGACGACAGCGCGCGCACCATGACCGCGCGCGCCAATGCCCTCCTGGTCAGCGACCAAGCGGCGGACGCTCAGGGCGCCGTCACCACCCTGCAGGTGGCCGACGCAGACCAGCTCAACGAGGCCGACAAGACGCTGCAGGAGCAGGCGCCGCCCTCGCAGACCACAGTGGCGGTAGCGCCGACCAAGCCCGCCGCGGCGGCAAAGCCCGCCCCGAGCGAGACCTCGACCTGGGACCAGACCTCGCTGATCGGCAAGATCTTCATCGCCTTCGGCGCGCTGCTGACCATTGCGTCCGCCGCACGCATGTTCATGGCGTAGCCGCTTACCCTCCCTCAACTCCGGGCGCGCTCGTTCCGGGCGCGCCCGGCCTCTTGAAGCCCTGCCCTGCAGCGGGCAATGTCGCCCCAAATTCAAACCGGGGTGGCTCATGAGCACGTTCGAACACATCATCGTCGAATCCAAGGGCGCCGTCGGCGTCATCACGCTGAACCGGCCGAAGATGCTGAATGCGTTGTCATTCGGCGTATTCCGCGAGATCGCGGCCGCCGTCGACGACCTCGAGGCGGACGAGGCGATCGGCTGCATCGTCATCACCGGCAGCGAAAAGGCCTTTGCCGCCGGCGCCGACATCAAGGAGATGCAGCCGAAAGGCTTCATCGACATGTTCTCCTCGGATTTCGCGGCGATCGGCGGCGACCGCATCGCGCGCTGCCGCAAGCCGACCATTGCCGCGGTCAGCGGCTATGCGCTCGGCGGCGGCTGCGAGCTTGCCATGATGTGCGACATCATCATCGCCGCCGACAGCGCGAAGTTCGGCCAGCCCGAGATCACGCTCGGCACGATCCCCGGCATCGGCGGCACCCAGCGCCTCACCCGCGCCGTCGGAAAATCCAAGGCGATGGACCTCTGCCTTACCGGGCGGATGATGGATGCGGCGGAAGCCGAACGCTCCGGGCTCGTCAGCCGCGTGGTGCCGGCGGACCAGTTGATGGGCGAAGTAATGACGGCAGCGGAAAAGGTCGCCTCGATGTCGCGCCCGGCGGCTGCGATGGCCAAGGAGGCCATCAACCGTGCCTTCGAGACGCCGCTGTCGGAAGGCCTCAATGTCGAGCGCAACCTGTTCCACGCGACCTTCGCGCTGGAAGACCGCGCCGAAGGCATGGCCGCCTTCATCGAGAAGCGCAAGCCGGTGAACAAGAATCGCTAGTTTTGGCGGCTGCGCGCCAGCGCCGCGCTGACCAGCGCGCGGTAGAAGCGTTCGGCGAGCGTCTTGGGCCGCTCGAGGCCCAGCCGCCCAAGGCATTCCTCGCCGGCGGCATCGGGCGTGCGCGTCAAACCTTCCCACAGAAGCCCCGGCAGTTGCGCCGGCGTGCGCTGCGCGGCCTGCAGCAGCTGCAGCGCCGGGATCAGCCGGTGCTCGGCTTCGGTAAAATCGCTGCCGAACGGGAATGACGGCAGCAGCCCGGCCTCGCGCGCCGGCTTCAGGGCGACGGCAATACGCTCGGGAAAGTTCTCGCGATGGGCCACGGCAATCTCAAATCCCTTCGGCAGCTTGCCGGCGTCCTTGGCCTGTCGCGCAAGCTCGTCCTGGAAGCGCGAATCCGCAATCCCTAGCATTGCCGCAATCACCTCCTCGTCCGATTTCCCGCGCACGTCGGCGACGCCGTATTCCGTAACGAAGACGTCGCGCAGATGCCGGGGTATGGTCTCGTGTCCATAAGACCAGCGGATGTTGGATTGCACCTTGCGCCCCGCAAAGCGTGTTGCCTCCAGCGTCAGCAGCGAGCGGGCGCCTTCAAGCGCGAATGCCTGCGCCACGAAATTATACTGGCCGCCGACGCCGCTGATGACCTGCCCGCTCTCCAGGCCGTCGGAGACCGCCGCGCCCATCAGGGTTGCCATCATCGTGTTGTTGATGAACCGGGCATCGACCCGCGCCCAGCGCTTTGCTTCTTCATCGCCATAGAGCGCATTGGTGAAGGAGACCGGCATCATGCAGATCCGGGAAATCTCCTCGCCTTTCATCTCGCGCAGCGCGCGATAGAAGGCTTTCGGCCCCAGAAAGAACGCGCCGTGAAGAATCACGCCGTCGACGGCGCGCCGCAAGATGCCGGCCTCGATCAGGCCGAGAAAGGCCTCGAACACCATCTCGCTCACGCCGTAGAGTCCGTTATCGAAGACGCTGCTCTCGCGCGGTGACGCGCTCGGGGCGAGGCGCGACATCACCTGCAGGAATTGCGCGTTGTTGCGATGGCGGACGATCAGCCCCTGCGCCAGCGCGTCGCCGACCTGCCCGATGCCGATCTGCAGCGTGCCGCCGTCGCGCACGAGGCTGGCTGCATGCAGTCCGATCGCATACTTTGTATCGCTGATCGGTTCAGCCGGCGGCGCGAACAGCGGGAAGTCGGTCGCTGGGCTGTCGAGCACCGCGCTGAATTCGCCGGCCGGCAGATCGCCCGGCCCCGGCATGAACGGCAGTTCGGAATTGACCTGCCCGACCAGCTTGAACGCGGCGCGTCCCTCGCTGCGCGCGCGCATCACATCGAGCGTGGTATCGGTGTTGCAGCTCAGGCTGTAGCGCGTCTCGCCATCGACCACGCGTTTTGCGACGAGTTGCAGCACGACGTTGAGCCCGCGTTCCAGCAGATAGCCGGCGGCATGGGTGTAGTTCGCGGAGATGTAGTGCTGCTGCGCGAACGGCACGCCGAGCCACCTGCCCGCCAGGAAGAAGAACTCCATCACCTTGATGTTGGGCGGCAGCCGCCCCGCGCGCAACGGCGCGACATAAGCGAGGTCCGGATAGCCGCCGAACAGTCGCTCCACCAGCGGCCCGCCGAAGCGCGCTTCGAGCAGGCTGGCCGGCCTCGGCTTCTCCAGCGTCAGCGCCGAGAACAGCGTCAGGTCGATGGAGGAATCGGCCGCCGCCCGCGCGTACAGCGCATTGACGATGTGGTTGGCCTTGCCGAGCCCGAGCGGCAGGCCGACCACGAGCTTCTTGCCGACGTCGCGGATGATCTCATCCACAATGGCCTCGGGTTCTGAAAACAGCTTTGGCATCAGGGATACGACTCGGGCAGGATGAACGGAGCAACTCACGGAATCGTGTGATCCCGCGGCAAGCGGCCGTAGCCGATTTGCGGGGCGGATTCGTATGTGACGAACCGGCAACAGCCAAGCACTGTTTTGTTGTGCAGATGTCGCGCGGCCCTTTGTCAGTGGCGAGGCTTCCCCGTAAACAGGTAGACGTAACGAAGCCGTCGGCGGGGGCGGACGGCTTTGTGGGGTTGGTTTGCAGGATCAAATGGCAAGGCGTGACGCAAGCGCTGGTCACGGCATAGCTGGGCGTGTGCTTCGGTCGGGCATCTGCCTTGGCGTGGTCGCTTGCGCCGGCCTTGCCACGCCGGCCGCCGCCGAGAGCCTGCCCGAGGCGCTGGCGCGGGCCTACCAGACCAATCCGGCGCTCAACGCCGATCGGGCGCGCCAGCGCGCCACGGACGAAAATGTTCCTCAGGCGCTAGCGGGCTACCGGCCGCAGATCGTCGCAAGCCTGAGCGCCGGCCTGCAGCAGGTGCGCAATTTGCTGCCTGACAATACGATTCAGACTGCCTCGCTAAAGCCCTGGCAAATTGGCGTTACCGTTACGCAGGTGCTGTTCAACGGCTTCAAGACCGCCAATAGCGTGCGGGTGGCCGAATTGCAGGTCAGTTCGGGCCGCGAGGCGCTGCGCAATACCGGACAGGGCGTGCTGCTGGACGCCGTGACCGCCTACACCAATGTGCTCGCCAACCAGTCGCTGGTCGAAGCCCAGCGCGCCAACGTCGCCTTCCTGCGCGAGACCCAGAGCATCACGCAGAAGCGGCTCAATGCCGGCGACGTCACCCCCACCGACACCGCCCAGGCGGAAGCTCGCCTCAACCGCGGCCTGTCCGACCTCAACGCCGCCGAAGTCGCCCTCGCCATCAGCCAGGCCACCTACACCCAGGTAATCGGCAATGCGCCGGCGCAGCTGCAGCCGGCCCAGACGGTAGATCGTTTTGGGCCGCGCACCCGCGACGACGCCACGCAACTCGCCTTCACCCAGCACCCCGCCGTGATGGCCGCGGGCTTTGACGTCGACGTCGCCTCCACCACGATCCGCGTCGCCGAGAGCAGCCTGCTGCCGACCATCACCGTGCAGGGCAACGCCAGCAAAGCCCGTGATAATGACCCGACGCTCAGCGTACAGGCGACCGACCAGGCATCCGTTATTGGGCAACTCAACCAGCCGATCTATGACGGTGGCACCGCGGCCTCGCAAACCCGACAAGCCAAGGAGGTGGCCTCGCAAAGCCGGCTGGTGCTCGATCAGGTCCGCAACCAGGCCCGCACCGCCGCCGTCAGCGCCTGGGTCGCCAATGAGGGCGCCA
>Ga0081455_10007684_pt1 | contig 11318 bp, 11 predicted proteins | sample TabmetS3T2R1_FD_70207 | JGI IMG/M metagenome (GOLD analysis project Ga0081455, IMG submission 70207) | Tabebuia heterophylla rhizosphere microbial communities from the University of Puerto Rico - S3T2R1 | ecosystem: Host-associated > Plants > Roots > Rhizosphere ...
TTCTGCCGTACCGATCCTCGAAGGTCGAAAATCGATCCGGCCGTTGACCTGATGTCTCGCCGACACCCTCTTTCGTCGACCAGAGCGCTTTAGGGAGAAGGTGGCTTTCGCCAACTCGTCGCCTGAAGGCCCTCGTGACGCGCCGGCATCAAGGACGCCGGCATCCTCTCAAAGGCGAGAGTTACTTCTTCGACGCCTTGCGGGTCTTCTTCGCAGTCTTCTTCACTGCGCTCTTCGCCTTCGCCTTCTTCGCTTTCTTAGCCATGTTGCCCTCCTAATGTAGTGAGATGGCTTTGAGTTGCTGCGTGCACCTCGGGAATCGAGATGCACGTCATCTCGAATACAGCAACGGAATCAAAAAAGACAGCGTCCCTCTTAAGGAAGAGTTGACGCGGCGGTGCGCGAACACATCGCGCGTCTCGTGCGATGACGCTGCGATGTGCGCACGTCACGATGCAGGAAATGCCTGCGCCATCTGCATCGGCACCTGTCAATATTGCAGAAAGCGCCTGTGTCGCAGCGATTTCTTTGATTCACGTTCAACGCGTTCGTTGCGCGATCAAAGCGCGCGCGTGTCGCGCAACGTAGTTAACGCCGCTGTTCGTGGACTCCGAGTCTTGAACTTTTGCAAGAAAAATATTTTTCGTGCTCACCGGCATGTTCGCTCGGTCGCGCGCGCCAACCGTCGCTCTTGTTGCGAATCATCGTCCGTCGATTCGCAACACGCGCATCGGCTCGCGCGTGTCACGCTTGATCGCTTTGCGATCAACGACGATGCAAAACGGGGCGACACGACGGCGAAGTGCGCTTCGCCCGTGTGCGATCCTCAGAGGCCGAGCTTGGATTTCAGCAGATCGTTGACGGCTTGCGGGTTCGCCTTCCCGCCGGACGCCTTCATCACCTGTCCGACGAACCAGCCGAGTGCCTGCGGCTTCGCCTTGGCCTGCGTCACCTTGTCCGGATTGGCCGCAATGATCTCGTCGACCACCTTTTCGATCGCCGAGAGGTCGGTGACCTGCTTCATGCCGCGCGCTTCCACGATCGCGCGGGGGTCGCCGCCCTCCTGCCAGACGATCTCGAACAGATCCTTGGCGATCTTGCCGGAGATGGTGCCCTCGCCGATCAGGTCGACGATCACTCCAAGTTGTTCCGCCGAGACCGGCGAGCCCTTTATTTCCCGGCCTTCCTTGTTGAGACGGCCGAACAGCTCGTTGATTACCCAGTTCGCGGCCACCTTGCCGTCGCGCTTCTTCTCGGAAAGCTTTGCCAGCACGGATTCATAGAAATCGGCGCTCTCGCGCTCGGCCACCAGCACGCTCGCGTCATAGGCCGACAGGGCGAAATCGGCGGTGAAACGCGCTTTCTTCTGGTCCGGCAACTCCGGCAGGTGCGCCTTCAGGTCGTCGACGAAGGCCTGGCTGAATTCTAGCGGCAAGAGATCTGGATCGGGGAAGTAACGGTAGTCGTGCGCCTCTTCCTTGGAACGCATCGAGCGCGTCTCGCCCTTGTTGGGGTCGAACAGGCGGGTCTCCTGCTCGATCACCCCGCCATCCTCGATGATCTCGATCTGGCGCCGCGCCTCGTATTCGATGGCCTGGCCAATGAAATTGATCGAGTTCATGTTCTTGATCTCGCAGCGGGTGCCGAGCGGCCCGCCCGGCTTGCGCACGGAGACGTTGACGTCGGCGCGCAGATTTCCCTTCTCCATGTCGCCGTCGCAGGTGCCGAGATAGCGCAGGATCGAGCGCACCTTTGTCACATAGCCCCTCGCCTGCTCGGCATCGCGGATGTCCGGTTTTGAGACAATCTCCATCAGCGCCACGCCGCAGCGATTGAGATCGACAAAGGACATCGATGGCGACTGGTCGTGCAGCAACTTGCCGGCGTCCTGCTCCAGATGCAGCCGCTCGATGCCGATGGTGGCGGTCTTGCCGCCCTCGAGCTCGACGATCACCTCGCCCTCGCCGACGACCGGCGACTTGTACTGGCTGATCTGGTAGCCCTGCGGCGAGTCCGGATAGAAATAGTTCTTGCGGTCGAACACCGAGCGCAGATTGATCTTTGCGTTCAGCCCAAGCCCGGTGCGCACCGCCTGCCGCACGCATTCCTCGTTGATGACAGGCAGCATGCCCGGCATCGCGGCGTCGACCAGCGAGACATGGCTGTTGGGATCGCCGCCGAACGCGGTGGAGGCGCCGGAAAACAGTTTTGAGTTCGACGTGACCTGGGCATGGATTTCCATGCCGATCACAACTTCCCAGTCGCCGGTGGAGCCCTTGATCAGCTTGTGGGGGGTCGCAGGTGCGTTCATGGGCGCGGTGTTCCGGATCTTCAATATCTGGTGCGGCTTGGACTTCGCGCAACGGGTCGTGGCAGTCAAGCCACAGGTGTCCCCCGCCGCTTCTGTCAAGGATTGACGGCGCCACAGCGCCTATCCTAAAAGTTGTGTATAGTTTTGGGGGCGTAAATGTTTAGAGTTGTTGCCGTGGCGGCACTCGCCGTCGTTCTTGCATCGTGTGCGACCCAGTACCAGCAGAGCAGCTTCACCGGCGGGTCAGACGTCAAGGAATTGCGGCCGGACGTCTACCGCGTCAGCTTTCAGGGCAATGGGTACACCACCAAGGAAAGCGTCCAGGTCTACTGGCTCTATCGCTGCGCCGAACTGGCCGTTGAAAAGGGCTTTTCCGGATTTGAAATCCTCTCCGACATGCAGTTCGTGATGCGGCGTCCGCCAACGGAGGATCGCATCGGCAACCCGCTTGCCAGCTCAATCGCCTCGCTGCGCACCCGCATTCCGGTCTCGCCGGAAGAAGCCGCGCCGGCGGCCCTGTGGCGGCATGATCTCGACCTCGCCCACCGTTCTGTGACGCCGACCAGGCTGGCGCGCGGCGGTGCCACCTTCATCTACATCCCCTCAGGCGGAGCAGCGGTGCCCAAGCCGGGGATCGAGGGCGACGTGCATTTCCTCAGCAAGCCCATCCAGTCGGCGCCGCCGAAAATTTTCAATGCCAGGGACTTGCTCGCCCAGCTGGAGCCGCTGGTCAAAGCCGAGCGGTGCAACAATGGCAACGTCTGTCCGCACGTGCACGACTACCTCCTCCCCAAGGGCAAGCTGCAGTAGCGGGAACCAACGGCCGGGATCGCCCTGCCAGCGGTGCTATCGCGCGTGAATTTTGCACCGATCCGTGCAAAGGAGACACGCACCTTGGCTCCACCGCGAGAGGTTTGATGGCCGAACTCATCCTGCGCATGGCCGACGGCACCCGCATTGCGGTGCCGGCCTCGCTCGATTCGATCACGACCTATGTCATCCTCGAGCAGGAAAGATGGTTCGAGAAGGAAACGGCCTTCCTCGCCGGCTTCCTGAAGTCAGGCATGACCGCGATTGATATCGGCGCCAATCTCGGGGTCTATAGCCTGCCGATGGCGAGGCTGGTCGCGCCCGGCGAGGTCTTTGCCTATGAGCCGGCGAGCGAACCGCGCGGGCTGCTTGCGCAGGCCAAGGAGCTGAACGAGGCCCCGAACCTGCATATCGTTCCCGTCGCGCTGTCGGATCGCGCCCGCGAAGGCACCCTCGTGCTCGGTGCCTCCAGCGAGCTCAACACGCTGGAAGGAACCGGCCCCGGCGAAAAGGTGCAGATCAGCCCGCTCGACGCAGAGCAGGAGGCGAGAGCCTGGCGCTCGGTCGACTTCATGAAGATCGATGCAGAGGGCGAGGAGGAGCGCATCCTGGCCGGCGCCACCGGCTTCTTCGCACAACACGCGCCGCTGGTGATGTTCGAGGTCAAGGCCGGCGCCAAGACCAACGACAATCTTCCTTTGGCCTTTCGCGCCCTGGGCTTTTGCATCTACCGCTTGCTCGGCGGCGCACCGGTGCTCGTGCCGGTCGGAACCGGTGAAGCGCTCGACGCTTACGAGCTCAATCTGTTCGCAGCCCGGCCCGAGCGCGCTGCCGCGCTCGCGCGCCAAGGGTTTTTGGTTGAGACCGTCCCTGCATGGAAACCGGATGATAGCGCTCGGACGAAAGCCACAGCCTTCCTCAAGGCGCAGCCCTTTGCGCCCATCTTTGCAGCGCTGCCCGACGGCGGCGACGTGAAAGACCCCGCCTACCGCGATGCGCTGGCGGCCTATGCGATTTGGCGCGCGGGGGACCTTCCCCTGCCCGAGCGCGTTGCCGCGCTCAATTTCGCCTGCGATGCACTCACCGTGCTGTGCCAAAAGCAGGCTTCCCTGTCCCGGCTCTCGACGCTCGCCCGCATCACCTGGGAGGCCGGCCGACGCGGCATCGCGGTCAACGCGTTGCGGCTGATGGCCGACATCCTCCAGCGCGGCAACGGCCAGATCATGGAACCGTTCTGGCCGGCCAATCCGCGTTTTGACACCGTCGCGCCCGGCGCCAATGTCGTCGAATGGTTCGTGCTCGGCGCGCTGGAGCAGCTCGAACTAACCAGCACCTTTTCGTCGCGGTTCGGAGGTTCGGGCGTCGATCTCGGCTGGCTCGCAGGACAGAAGCATGTCTCGATCGAAATCGAACGCCGCTGCATCCTGCAGCGCGCGCTTGCCGGCGAGAAAATTCAGGTGCCGGTGCGTCTGCGCCAGCCGGCGCCGGACCATATCAATGCGGAGATCTGGCGAGACGGCCAGGTGCCGAACACGGTCAAGGGCTAAAGACTATCGCGCGGTCGCACCAAGCGTGCGGTCGAGCGACTGCAGGACTTCTGCCGGCCGTCGCCGCGCGATCTCGTCGCGGCCGAGCACGGCGATACCGGAAAAGACCGCCTCGACCTCCGGCGACGACGCAAAGACAAAGCCGTCATAGGATGTGGTCTGGGCGTCGAAGTCGCTGGAAATCTCGACCCGGTATCCGGCCTGTCCGAGGCGATCGACCACCTCGCGGTGAATGGCCTGCGAGTGGGTGGAGATGAAGTGATAGTTGACCCGCCGCCGCTCCAGCACGTGCGCCGCGCCCTGCAGCATCTCGATCTCAAAGCCCTGGATGTCGGTGTGCAGGATATCGAGCTGCCTGATCTTGCGGTTGCGGAAGAAATCGTCGACCTCGAACTTGCCCTTGCCGACGAACGCCTGGATGAATTCGCCCTCGAAGCCGTTGCGGGCAAAATTGTCCTGCCCGGCCTTCAGGCAAGCCGCATCGGGCTCCACCAGCACCACGCTGCCCGTGGGCCGCGCTTTGAGGAACCACATCGAGTAATGGCCCCAATAGGCGCCGAGCTCCACCATGGCGGGCGCTTCCGGCATCCGCTTCAGCACCTCCTGGAACACGAATTCTTCCAGCGGTTCGTGAACGCCGCGGTTGAGCACGAGGAGCTGGCTGAACGGACCGTAATAGGCGCCCGGTCCCGCGACCGGTACGCGCAGGCCGTTGTGAAGAATGACCTGATCGCCCTCGACGTAGCCCGCCGTCGGCACACGCTCGATCAGCAAGTTGAGGGGATCAGAGATGACTTCACGAAAGCGGCCGAGGAAATCATTGGCCGCAGCTTTTGCCAGCGCCGGGCCGGAATCGCTCATCTGCTCAGCGCGGCAACGATCCGCTCCCACTCCGCTTCCAGCGAGTCCTTTGCCACCGGTTGGCTAGCCTGCCGATACCAATAGCCGGCATTGCCTAGATCGCCCTCCACGCGGTGCAGATACGCATGCACCCAGGCGGCCTCCTTGCTTGATTCATCCTGGACGATCTTGTGGGCCTGGTCCCAATTGCCTTTGGCGGCCCACCACAAAGCGGCCAGCGGCGGGCTCAGCGTCGGCGCCGGGCGCTCCTCTGAAAGACTGGCTTTCAGATCCGCCATGCTCACCACCATTTTGGCGCGGTGAAGCGGCCCGCCGCCTGCTCGATCACTTCACCGAGCGAAAACAGCGTCTCTTCATCGAAGGGCCGGCCGATCAGTTGCAGTCCAAGCGGCAGCCCTTGCGAGTCCTTGCCGGCGGGGACGGCGATGCCGGGCAGGCCTGCCATGTTCACGGTCACCGTAAAAATGTCGTTGAGGTACATCTCCACGGGATCGGCGCCCTTCTCGCCGACGCCGAACGCAGCCGACGGCGTTGCGGGCGTCAGGATCGCGGTGACGCCCTTGGCAAAGCAATCCTCAAAGTCCTTCTTGATCAGCGTGCGCACCTTTTGTGCGCGCAGATAATAGGCGTCGTAATAGCCGGCGGAGAGCACATAGGTGCCAATCATGACACGGCGGCGGACTTCCGCGCCAAAGCCTTCGGCGCGGGTGTTCTCATAGAGGTCGATCATGGAGCGGCCGGGCACGCGCAGGCCGTAGCGGACGCCATCGTAACGCGCGAGGTTGGAGGAGGCCTCCGCGGGCGCGACGATGTAATAGGCTGGCAGCGCGTACTTTGTGTGCGGCAGCGACACCTCGACGAGCTCGGCGCCAGCCGCCTTCAACCAGGCCGCGCCTTCGCTCCAGAGCTTTTCGATTTCCTGTGGCATGCCGTCGAGGCGATATTCCTTGGGGATGCCGATCTTCATGCCCTTCACGGACTTGCCGATCGCGGCCTCGTAGTCGGGCACGGCAATATCGACCGAGGTCGTATCCTTTGGATCGTGGCCGGCCATCGAGCGCAGCAGAATTGCAGCATCGCGGTTGCTGCGCGCGATCGGCCCCGCCTGGTCGAGCGAGGAGGCAAAGGCGACGATGCCCCAGCGCGAGCAGCGGCCATAGGTCGGCTTCACGCCGACGGTGGCGGTAAACGCAGCGGGCTGGCGGATCGAGCCGCCAGTGTCGGTTGCGGTCGCGCCCATGCAGAGCAGCGCCGCCACGGCGGAGGCCGACCCACCCGACGAGCCGCCCGGCACCAGCGAGGTGTTGGAGCCCGCTCGCCGCCACGGATTGACCACCGGACCGAAACACGAGGTCTCATTCGACGAGCCCATGGCGAACTCGTCATTGTTGAGCTTGCCCAGCATGACCGCGCCATCACGCCACAGGTTCGAGGTCACGGTCGACTCGTAGGTCGGCACGAAATTGTCGAGGATTTTCGAGCACGCGGTGGTGCGTACGTCCTTGGTCGCGAACAGATCCTTGATGCCGAGCGGAATGCCCGCGAGCGGCCCGCCCTCGCCCTTTGCGACCTTGGCATCCGCCGCCTGCGCCATCGCGCGCGCCTTGTCCGGGGTCTCCAGCACGAAGGCGTTGAGAGAGCGCGCGGCTTCCATCGCGGCGAGATGCGCTTCCGTCAGCTCACGCGACGAAAAGGATTTTTTCGCGAGGCCATCGCGGGCCTCCGCGATCGTCATCGAAGTCAACAGTGTCATTTATTGATCGGGCTGCAGAAGAACGGGGAGAGAGTCTTGTCGTTGGCGGGGTCGTCCTGCTTGGGACGCGTCCGCTCATTGGCCTCGAGCGCATCGAGCACGGCATCGATCGCCTTGTCGGGATCGGCGGCCTTGCCCTGCCGCTCCATGGCGTCGAGGTAGTTCATGTAGGCCTGATAGGCCTTTTCATCGTCGCAGAGCAGACACATGCCGCTTCTCGTTTGTTTGACGCGCTTTCTTCACGCGAACCGGTACCCACTTCGCTCGAAAACGCTACGCTATTCCACGACCTTCGGCACCAGGAAGAAGTGATCTTCCGTTGCCGGTGCATTTTTCACGATGTCGTCGGCGATCTCGCCATCATTGACGACATCGGCGCGCTTTTTCATCTCCATCGGCGTCACCGAGGTCATCGGCTCAACGCCTTCGATATTGACCTCCGACAACTGCTCGACAAAGGCCAGCATCGCATTCAGTTCGCCCTGCAGGTGGGGAACTTCAGCGTCGGTAACCGCGATCCGCGCCAGATGCGCGATACGGCGAACGGTCGTGGCGTCCACGGACATTATATAGGCCTCAAACGGGGAATAGCGGGGAACTCAGTCCGCCGTATAGCAGAGGCCGCTTTTGCGCTGCAACCGCGAGGGCCCGCCCCTCAATGGGCCATTTGGCTCATCCGGGCCAGCGCACCGCCCGCCAGCGCCCGGGTCAGCTCGGCTGCCGGCATTTCCCGGCCCATCCGCACCGCCTGCCCTGCCCAAAGATTGGTGAAATCGACCCGGCCGAGCTTTTCGGCGGCCGCTCTCAACGGCCCGAGCGCGGTGGCGGCATGGGGGAACGCGGGTGCGTCCGGCGAGATGGGGCCGACCTCGCGCATGGTGCGGTTGGCAACCCCGCGCGCCGGACGGCCCGTCATGACGTTGGTGATCACGGTGGATTCGTCGGTCGCCTGCGCCAGCGCGGCGCGGACCGGCGCGATCACCTTCGATTCCGGGCAGCGCAAATAGGCGGTGCCGATCTGCACGCCGGAAGCGCCGAGCGCAAAGGCCGCCGCGATGCCGCGCCCGTCAGCGATGCCGCCGGCTGCGATGACCGGCACCTTCACGGCGTCCACCACCTGCGGCACCAGCGCAAAGGTGCCGGGCTGCTCGGCGATGTTTTCGGTAAGGAACATGCCGCGATGCCCGCCGGCTTCGGCTCCTTGCGCGATGATGACGTCCGCGCCGTTCTCCTCCAGCCAGATCGCTTCCTTCACCGTCGTCGCCGAGGACATCACGATGCAACCCGCAGCCTTGACGCGCTTGACCAGATCCGGCGACGGCAGCCCGAAATGAAAGCTGACCACTTCCGGCTTCAGCTCCTCGACCACCTCGCAAAAGGCGGCGTCGAACGGTGCGCGGTTGGCGGCATTGATGGGTGCTGAGGGATCGAGCCCAAATTCCTTGTAGTAGGCGCCGAGCCGCTGCTTCCAGCCGGCCTCCCGCTTGGGATCGGCGTCAACCGGCTTGTGACAGAAGAAGTTCATGTTCACCGGCGCTGAGACACGTTGGCGGATGATGTTGACCTGCTCGCGCGCCTTTTCCGCCGTGAGCATCGCGCAGGGCAACGAACCCAGCGCGCCACCTTGGGCTGCTGCAATCACTAGCTCGGCGTCCATAGCGCCCGCCATCGGCGCCAGCACGATCGGGAATTCGAGCTTGAAGAGGTCGAGGAGACGGCGATCCGGCCACATGGTGTTTCTCGTTGTTTCAGGTTTCAGTTCAAGCGGCGGCGACGAAGTTGCGGCGGCCGAGCAGGAGCTGCTCGGCTTCCGTGACGATCCGTTCGACGATCTCGGCCGCTGGCGGAACATCATGGATCAGCCCGACGGCTTCGCCGGCAAAGATCACGGCGACGTCGAAATTGCCGGCGGCCCTCGCGGCGAAATATTCCGCAGAGACGCCACCGACATTCTGCATCAGTTCGACCTCGCGGCCGGTCCAGCGCCGTACATGGTCATTGATCAGGGTGCGGCCCGTGAAGGGCGCCGGCCAGAAGATGTTGCGCGACCAGTCGGGGATGACGCCGCGCACGGTGTCGCCGCTATTCGCCGCACAAATGCGCCGCTTGGCCTCATCGGCGCCGTCAGCCTCAACGCTGGCATAGAAGCGCGTGCCCATCAGCACGCCGCTGGCGCCGAGCATCATCATCGCTGCAAGCCCGCGTCCGTCGGCGATGCCGCCGGCAGCGACGACAGGCACGCGGCCAGCCGCGAGATCGATCACCGCGGGCACGATGTCGAGCGTGGTGCGGGAGGCGCCGTGCCCTCCCGCCTCAGTGCCCTGCGCGATCAAAATGTCGGCGCCGGCATCGAGGGCCTGCTTCGCCATGTCTTCGCTCTGTACCTGACAGATCAGACGCGCGCCGGCCTGCTTGATGCGCGGCGCAAACGGCGCGGGATCGCCGAACGACAGCATGATGGCGCGCGGCTTGGCCGCTAGCGCAACGTCGAGAAGCTCCGGCTGCTTCGCCATGCTCCAGGTGATGAAACCGATGCCGAATGGGCCGGAGAAATCCTTCAGTTTCGCGGTCTCCGTCTCCAGTCGTGTCCGATCCCCATAACCGCCGCCGAGAATGCCAAATCCGCCGGCGTCACTCACCGCCCGCACCAGCCGCGCTCCCGCAAGCGTGTCCATCGGCGCCAGCAGCACCGGGTGCTTGATGCCAAGAAGCGCGGTCAATGGCGTCGCGATCGACATGAATCTCTCCTCGTCTGGACAGTGAGCTTAAGCCCGGCTACCATTCTCCAATAATGAATACTTCAGAACGCATCCATCTCTAAATAGAAACGGGGATTTGCGGTGGAACTGACCGACCTCCTGACCTTCTCGGCCGTCGCCCGCACCGGCGGCATCACCCGCGCCGCTGAAGAACTCAACACCGTACAGTCCAACGTGACCCAACGCGTGAAGGCGCTGGAAGCCGAGATCGGCACCGCCCTTTTCGAGCGGCACAGCCGCGGCATGACCCTGACCGGCGCGGGCCGGCGTCTTCTCCCTTACGCCCAGCGGATGGCGGCATTATCGCGCGAAGCGGTGCTGGCTGCACGCGATGATGGCGAGCCGAAGGGCCCGCTTGCTATCGGATCCATGGAGACGACGGCCGCGGTGCGTCTGCCCGCTTTGCTTGCCGACTTCCACCGCCGCTTCCCCGCAGTGCGGCTCTCCTTGCGCACAGCGACGACCGCCGACCTTGTCGCTGGAGTCCTCGACGGCACGCTCGATGGTGCGTTCGTCGCGGGGCCGATCGAACATGCGGACCTCACCTCCACCGTTGCCTTCCGCGAGGAGCTGGTGCTGGTCACGGCGCGGCATCTGAAAACCCTCGCAGAGCTGCGCGCGGCGACGCCGGAGTCCGGCCCGACCGCGCTGGTGTTCCGCACCGGCTGTACCTACCGCCAGCGCCTGGAGCAGGTCCTCACCGAATTCGGCTGGCCCTCGGCTACGCGGTTCGAGCTCGGCACGCTCGACGGCATGGTCGGCTGCGTCGCCGCCGGCATGGGCGTCACGCTGCTGCCGCGCGCGGTGGTGGGGGGAAACGATGCGGTCAGCATCCATGCGCTCGGCGCAGCCCAAGCGCAGGTGGAGACGCTGTTCATCACCCGCCGCGCCGCCCACGACTACAGCGCCCTGCGCGGCTTCGTTTCCTGCCTGCATAAGAAGGACGCAGATATCGCGGCCTGAGAGAGCGACCGTTCTTCCGCGCAGCGAAATTCGAAACGTCGTCGCCACAATTTTGTAACACAACGACGCTGGCGCTTCGCACGCGCAAACACGCGGCGTTGAGCCGCGTCGCGCGGAATCTTCTGGTCGACCGCCTCTGCTACGTTAGTATGCGGCACTTTCTGCCAACAACCAAAACGTCAACACTTGGGAGGACTGCGATGCGTCGAGCACTCGTATTGTGCTGTTCTGTTGCCTTGTTGGGATCGGTCGGCGCGGCCAACGCGCAAGACTGGACGAAATCGAAATGGGGGCCGGAGGACGAGATCGGCGCC
>Ga0081455_10007685_pt1 | contig 11317 bp, 9 predicted proteins | sample TabmetS3T2R1_FD_70207 | JGI IMG/M metagenome (GOLD analysis project Ga0081455, IMG submission 70207) | Tabebuia heterophylla rhizosphere microbial communities from the University of Puerto Rico - S3T2R1 | ecosystem: Host-associated > Plants > Roots > Rhizosphere ...
GCGACCCATCAGCGTCACCACTTCGCCGGCATCGACTGTGAGCTCCATGCCGAACAGCGCCTGGCTCGAGCCGTAGAAGGCGGTGAGGTCGCGCACCGTCAGCATCAGGCGGCCTCGTCGCCGAGATAGGCCTGGCGAACGTCCGGATTGGCGCGGATCTCGGCCGGCGTTCCGCTGGCGATGGCGCGACCGTAGACCAGCACGGTGACCCGATCCGCCAGCTGGAACACGGCGTCCATGTCATGCTCGATCAACAGCATTGCCCGCCTGCCCTTGAGGTCGCGCAGGAAGGCGATCAGGCGCAGGCTTTCCTCGACGCCCATGCCGGCCATCGGCTCATCGAGCAGCAGCAGGCTGGGATCGCCGGCCAGCGCCATGGCGATCTCGAGCTGGCGCTGCTCGCCGTGGCTCAGCGCCGAGGCCAGCGCGTCGGCGCGGGCTGCCAGTCCGACATCGGCCAACCGCTGGCGCGCCGGCGCACGCAGGCGCTCGTCGCGCCGCGCGTCGGCCAGGAAGCGGAAGGAATGGCCGTCATGCGCCTGGACGGCCAGCGCCACGTTGTCGAGCGCGCTGAACTCGCGCAGCACGGCCGTGATCTGGAAGGAACGTGCCAGGCCCAGCCGCACGCGGGCATGCATCGGCAGATGAGTGACATCGCGGCCGGCGAAATGGATACGGCCGGCATCGGGCTTCAGGTTTCCCGTGAGCTGGCTCACCAGGGTGGTCTTGCCGGCGCCGTTGGGCCCGATCAGGGCGTGAATCTCGCCGGGCCTGACGTCGATGGACACGGTATCGGTGGCGACAAGACCCCCGAAGCGCTTGATCAGCCGGTCGGTCCTGAGCAGCGGCTCAACCATGGCGGCGTCCCAACAGCGAATCGATGCCGCCGCGGGCATAGAGCGCGATCAGCACCAGCATGGGACCGAACACGATCTGCCAATATTCACCCCAGCCCCGGTGGCCGAGATCGAGCAGCGGCTTCAGCGTCTCCTCGAGCACGAAAAAGGCGATGGCGCCATACAGCGGCCCGAACAGCGTGCCCATGCCACCCATCACGACGATGACGATCAGATCGCCCGACTTCACCCAGGACATCATGGCCGGCGAGATATAGGCGCCCTCGTTGGCGAGCAGGATACCGGAAAGGCCGCCGAAGGCGCCGGCGATGGTGAAGGCGACCAGCCGATAGCGGAAGACCGGGAAGCCCAGCGCCATCATGCGCAGGTCGTTGGACTTTGCGCCGCGGATCACCAGGCCGAAGCGCGCGTTGGCGAAGCGGCTGCAGAACCAGAGCGTGCCACACAGCAGGACGAAGCACAGCCAGTAGAACGACGCCTTGTCGCGCAGGTCGATCAGCCCGCTGAAACGGCTGCGACTGATGTTGAGGCCGTCGTCGCCGCCATAGGCCTCCAGCCCGGCACCGACATAGTAGACCAGCTGGGCGAAGGCGAGCGTGATCATGATGAAATAGAGGCCGCGCGTGCGCAGCGACAGGGCGCCGATCACGGCGGCCCACAGGGCGGCGGCCAGGATGGCGACGGGCCACTGGATCCAACCGGCCGAAATGCCGTTGGCGCCGAGGATGCCGACGGCATAGCCGCCGACGCCGAAGAACACGGCATGGCCGAAGCTCACCAGCCCGCCATAGCCCAGGATCATGTTGAGACTGATCGCGGCGATCGACCAGATGACGATGCGCGTGCCGATCGACAGCAGGTAGCGCTGGTCGAAGGCCTGGGTCAGCAACGGCAGGACGGCAAGCAGGATCAGCAGCACGGCGGTCGCCAATCCGCGCGGCGTACGCAGCGCTGTTGTCATGTGCGCTGCCATCATGTCCGTTGGCCGAACAGCCCGGTTGGCCGCCAGACCAGGACGCCGGCCATGACGATGTAGACCAGGACCTGCGAGATGGCAGGGGCAGCGGCGGAGGCGGCGCTGGTGCTCAGGAACGTCTTCAGGAGGTCGGGCAGGAAAGCGCGGCCGATGATGTCGATCTGGCCCACCACCATGGCCGAGACGAAGGCGCCCTTGATCGAGCCGATGCCGCCGATGACGATGATGACGAAAGCGAGGATGAGAATGTCGTCGCCCATGCCGATCTTCACTGACGACAAGGGAGCGGCCATCAGGCCGGCCAGGCCCGCAAACGCAGCACCCAGGCCGAACACCAGCGTGAACAGCACCTCGATGTTGACGCCGAGCGCGCCGATCATACGCCGGTTGGAGGCGCCGGCGCGGATCAGCATGCCAAGCCGCGTGCGCGCCACCAGCCAGGCCAGCAGGACGGCGACCACAGCGCCGGCGACGATGATGGCGAAGCGGTACGCGGGATAGGGCACGCCGGGCAGGATCTCGACGGTATGCGTCAGGAAAGATGGAACGGCGATGCTCTTGCCGGCCGGCCCCCAGACCGCCCGCACCAGCTCGTTGAAGAACAGGATCAGGCCGAAGGTCGCCAATACCTGATCGAGATGATCGCGCGCATAGAGGCGGCGCATGACCAGGGCTTCCACGACGACGCCCAGCAGGAAGGTGACGGGCAACGCCAGCAGGGCGCCCAGCACGAAGGAATCGGTCCAGGCAATCAGCGTCCAGGCGAAGTAGGCGCCCATCATGTAGAGCGAGCCATGCGCCAGGTTCACGAGGTCCATGATGCCGAAGGTGAGCGTCAGCCCGGCGGCAAGCAGGAACATCAGCAGGCCAAGCTGCACGCCGTTCAGCACCTGGAGGAGGAGGTATTCCAATCTATCTTGCCTACGCAGGCTTGATTGTCGTCCTGAGCACAGCGAAGGACCTCATCGCCGTGTCAACCGACGTGCCGCTCGCCATCGCCATGAGATCCTTCGCTGCGCTCAGGATGACCGTGCGAAGGCGCCGCTGTCACTTCATTGGGCACTTTTCGTAGTAGGGATCCTTGGCGTCCTTCACCGCGGTGGCGATGGTCTTCACCGTCATCATCCCTTGCGGATCCTTCACCGTCTCCTGGATGTAGAAGTTCTGGATCGGGAAGTTGTTGGTGTTGTACTTGAAGCCACCGCGCAGCGACTTGAAGTTGGCCTTCTTGAGCTCGGCGCGGAACTTGTCCTTGTTGGAGAGGTCGCCCTTCAAGGCCTCGGCCGCCGAGGCGATCAGCATGATCGCATCGTAGCTCTGCGCACCGTAGTACGACGGATAGACGCTGTGCTTCTTCTTGAAGTCCTCGACATAGCGCTTGTTCTGGTCGTTGGGCAGGTCGTTCACCCATTCCTGCGCGCCCAGCGTGCCGAGCGCCAGCTCGCCCTGTTGCGGCAGCGTGATCGCATCGATCGAGAACACCTGGTAGAGCGGCACCGTCTTGTTGAGGCCCGACTGCGCCCATTGCTTGACGAACTGCACGCCGTGCGCGCCGGGATAGAAGATGAAGATGCCGTCAGGCTTGGCGGCGCCGATCTTGGCGAGCTCGGCGGAGAAGTCGAGCTGGTCGGGCCACTTGGTCAGGTCCTCGCCGACGATCTGGCCTTTGAAGGTCCGCTTGACGCCGGCCAGCATGTCCTTGCCCGCGGCATAGTTGCCAGCCATCAGGTAGAGGCTCTTCACGCCCTTGTTCTGCAGATACTCGCCCATCGCCATCGGCGTCTGGTCGTTGTTCCACGAGGTCGAGAAGAAGTTCTTGTTGCAAAGCTCGCCGGCGATCTGCGAGGGGCCGGCATTGGACGAGATCAGGATGGTGTCGCCCTCGTCGGTAACGGTCTTGAGCGACGCCAGCAGGACGTTCGACCAGATGTAGCCGGCGACGACGGCCACCTTGTCCTGCTGCACCAGCTTCTCGGAGCGCTGCTTGCCGACATCGGGCTTGAACTGGTCGTCCTCGTAGACGATCTCGAACGGCTTGCCGCCCATCTTGCCGCCGAGATGCTCCTTGGCGAGCTCGACCGAGTGGCGCATGTCCTCGCCGATCGCGGCCTGCGGGCCGGAAAAGGTGCTGATGAAGCCGATCTTGATGGGCGTCTGCGCCGCCGCCGGCTGCACGCCCATGCCCACACTGACGGCCAGCGCCGCAATTGTTGCAGCACCCAACAAATTGGTCCTCATGACCCCACTCCCTGTTTCAGTTGGCGCTATAGAAGCTGAAAACAATGCCTGCAACAACGGCTTAATACCCAGCCTGGCGCCCGCGCAGCAGCCAAAGCGGCAAGGCGCCTTCGGTCACCACGTCGAGCGGACCACCCGTCAGCGCCAGCCAATCGAAGCCGTCCCGCGCCGCCGCGCGACAGCTGGTGCTGACCACGATTGTGACTTCACCGTGCCAGGCGGCCTGCCGCGCGAACTGCTCGAGACGCGAGGCCACGTTCACCGCCTCGCCGATGGCCGTATAGTCGACCCGGCCGGCAAAGCCGACATTGCCGACCAGCACGGTGCCGGTATGCAGCCCGATGCGCATGCGGCAAGCTTGGTCGCCCCGGCCGCGCCGCGCACTGTTGAACCTCTGGACCTCGCCCATGACGGCAAGCGCCCCCAGGCAGGCGGCGCGGGCATGGTCGGCGACAGGTTCCGGCGCCCCCCAGAAGGCCATCAGGCCATCGCCCATGTACTTGTCGATCGTGCCGCCGGTTGCCTCGATGGCCGGACCGACGCGGGCCAGCAGGTCGTTCAAGTAGGCCGCTGTCTCGGCAGCCGGCCGGCCGCGAGCATAGGCGGTATAGCCTTCGAGATCGCAGAACATCACGGTGACGGCGCGATCCTCGGCGGGCGGCAGGCCGCTCTGCTGCACCGTCAGCCGAGCCACCAGGGCGCGCGGCAGGTAGGTGGCGGAAAGCTTCAGCCCGCGGGCCATCCGCTCGAAGGCGCGATTGGCCAGGTCGAGCTCCCGCACCTTCGTGTCACCGAGCTCGGGCAGCCGATCGAGATCAAGGCGCTCGACCGAGCGGGCGGCGTCCGCCAAGGCCAGAATCGGCCGTGCCAGGCGGCGCCCCAGCAGCACGGCGAGGACGGCCGTCGTGAGCATCAGCACGCCGCCGGCAATCAGGATGCCGCGCACGATCCAGCGCGCCCATGCCGAGGTCCGGCCGGACACATGAAAGCCGACGATGAGGTCGGCTGGCGCATATTCGGTGATCCGGCGATAGATCCAGCCATAGCTGCGGTCGCCGACCCAATTCCAGTGGCCTTCGGCTCTGCTGCTGTTGTTCAACCAGAACAGCTCGTTCGCGTCGGGAGCCCAGATCGCCGCAAGCACGGGGTCCTTGACCTCGTCCAAGGCGAACAGGCGACCCTTGTCGCGCCGTTCACGGGCGCTCTGCTCCTTGTCGAGGTAGGGATGGGCCAGCACCTTGTCGCGGCCGGCCAGGATGAAGGGCGTGCGTTCGTCCGGCAGCTCCAGCCCTCTGAGGAAATGTGACAGGTTGGTGGTGCCAACGGCCGCTCCAACGACTCCCCGGAACTCGCCGTGCACGCGCAGTGGCGCGATGATCGGCAGAATCGGCTCGCCGATCACGTACGACCAGACGGGCTCGCCCCAGGCGGGTCGATCGAGCGAGCGGGCACGGGCGAGCAGGGAATCGGCCAATGGAATGTTGGCGCGCCGCTCCGGTCGCATGATGCCCTCGTCGCGGATGAAGCGCGACGGCTCGCCGTCGATGGGCAAGACCACGAATCCGACGGACTGCGGGGTGGCGGCGAGCGTGCCGAGAGCGAAGGCGCGCCATTGCTCGGCATCGTCGAAGTCGACCATGCCGTGCGCCACGGCATCGCTGATATAGGCGAGCTGGTCATAGACCGGCCGCAAATGCGCCTGCAGGCGCTGGTCGATCAGGTCGACCATCAGCTCGTTGTTCTGGCGGGATGACTCCTCGTAGTTGCTCTGCGCCGCGTAGTAGGCGATGCCGATCACCGGCATCATGGCGACAAAAACGAGGCCGACCAGCAGGACAGGCAGGAGCCGCGTGATCGGCCAGCCGGACGGTCGCGCCACGCCCTGCATGGGGCCTGTCAATCGCGCAACTTGAAGCGTTGGATCTTGCCGGTGGCCGTCTTGGGTAGCTCGGCCACATACTCGACCCAGCGCGGATACTTGTAGGGCGCCAGCGTCTTCTTGCAGAGCGCCATCAGCTCTTCGGTCAGTGCCGGCCCGCCACCGCCTTCCTGCTTCAGGACAACAATGGCCTTGGGCTTGATCAGCGAATCGGCGTCGGCATGGCCCACCACGGCGGCTTCGAGCACGGCAGGATGCCCGATCAGGCAACTTTCGATCTCGACCGGTGAGCACCAAATGCCGCCCACTTTCAGCATGTCGTCGCTGCGGCCTTCGTAGATGAAGTACCCTTCAGCATCCTGGCGGTAGGTGTCGCCGGTGTTGAGCCAGCCATTGACCATGGTCTCGGCGGTCCTGTCAGGCTTGTTCCAGTAGTACTTGGCAGCCGATTCCGAACGGATCCACAGCCGGCCGCTCTCGCCCTTCGGCACGGGCTTGCCGTTCTCGTCGAGAATCTGCACCGCGTAGCCTGGCACGGGCTTGCCGCTGGTGCCCGGCCGGTGGTCGTCGAGCCGGTTGCCAATGAAGATGTGCAGGCACTCGGTCGAGCCGATGCCGTCCAGGATCACCGCGCCGGTATTCTCCTTCCAACGCCGGAAGATGTCGGCAGGCAACGCTTCGCCGGCCGAGACGCAGGCGCGGAGGCAGGACAGATCGCGCCGCTTGCTTTCAAGGGCCGCGAGCTGGGCTGCGTAGAGCGTCGGCACGCCGAAATAGAGCGTAGGCCTGAACTTTTCGATGACCTCGAAGGTCGTATCGGGTGTCGGCCGACGGTCGTCGAGGATGGCCGTGCCGCCCGCCCACAGCGGAAAGGTCATGGCATTGCCCATGCCATAGGCGAAGAACAGCTTGGCCGCGGAGTAGCAGATGTCTTGCTCGGTCACGCCGAGCACGCGGCCGCCATAGAGCGCGCTGGTCACCACCATGTCGCGCTGGCCATGGACGGCGCCCTTGGGGCGGCCGGTCGAGCCGGAGGAGTAGAGCCAGAAGCAGTCGTCTGTCGGCGCCGCGAGGTAGGGCTCCAGGGAAGCCGATGCCTTGGCCGTCTGCGCCAGAAACGCATCGACCGTCAGTGCCTTGACCGCAACCTGCTTGAGGGCCGGCTCGACTTCGCCCGCGAACTCCGACGAGTAGACGACGAGCCTGCAGCCTGAGTCCTCGATCATGTAGGCATAGTCTGCGGCGCGCAGCAGGGTGTTGAGCGGGCTCGGCACAATGCCAGCCTTGATGGCGCCCCAGAAAGTGTAGAAGAACGCCGGGCAATCCTTGACGATCATCAGCAGGCGATCGCCCGGCCCGAGGCCCATGGCCCGGAGCGCATTGCCGGCGCGGTTCACACGCTCTGCCAACTCGGCATATGTGACGGTTTCGTTAGCAGTTCGGATCGCGATCTTCGAGGCGCGGCCCTCGACGAGGTGGCGGTCAATGAATGGCACCGCAACGTTGAAGTGATCGGGCAGCTTCACGCCAAAGTCCGGGCCGAAGGAAATGCCGAAGGGAAGTGTCATGGTAGGATCTTCACCCGTGCTTTCCTCTCAGTTTCGCCCGCAGATCCTCCCAGCGAATGCCGCTTGATGGATCGCGTTCGAGTGCGTCTGCGCGGCGGGGCGTCCGCTGCGATGCTAAGCCAAAGCTCGTCGATGAGATGCAGGCGCTCTTCGATCGTCAGGGATTTGGGATCGACCAAGGATTGGGTCATGACTTTCACATTACGCTCATTTCGGTATTCGTTGAACGCACGCGTTTGCCTGGCCTAAAGTCGTCGCGCCATGCCAGCCGATGAATGCGGCGGAAAGTCGGCACTTCATCGTCTTTTGCATTGTCCACCCTTGGTTGTCCTGTAGACTTCCGGCGCGATCGACGGCGGGAGCCGTTGGTCGCGTGCCCAGCAATGACGATTGGAGAGTGATCATGTCCACTGCCGCCGCTTTCAGGGACGTGCATCGTGACGCGCAGTACTTCGAATACAGCAAGGCCGCCAATCCGATCGGCCTGAAGATCATCTCGCGCGTGCCTTACCACAACTTCCCGGCGTCGCTGTATGAGGACGGGCCGACACGGATCATCCCCCTCGACCTCTCGAAAGACCTTGGTGTCGATTATCCGGCGACCGGACCGGGCCTGCTCGCCCATTTCGTTCGGGTTCTTGCCGGCGAGCAGCAGAGCCTCAATCCGGTCGCGACCTCCCAGGTCCTCTATGTCCTTGGTGGCACCGGCTCGATCACGCAGGGCGCCCACGAGATCGCCTATACCAAGGGCACCTTCATGGCCCTGCCCGGCGGCGTGCTGGCGACGATCCGGGCCGATACTGATACCGCCCTCTACTACGTCAACGACTCGCCGCTGCTGTCCTATCTCGGGGTCGTCGATGTGCGTCCGCGCTTCGATCCGACGCTCTATCCGGCGCGCGAGGCGAACGCCAAGCTTGCCGAGGTCGAGCACGCGCCGGACGCCGCCAAGCACAATCGCATCTCCGTGCTGCTCGGCAACAAGCACTTCCCGCAGAGCCGCACCGTGACGCACACGATGTGGGCGATGTTCGGCATCGTCGAGCCGCACACCTTCCAGAAGCCGCACCGGCACCAGTCGATCGCACTCGACCTCATCGTCGACTGCAAGAAGGGCTGCTACACGCTGGTCGGCACCGACCTCGACAGCAACAACAAGATCGTCGATGCGGTGCGGGTCGACTGGGAGCCCGGCATGGCCTTCGTCACGCCGCCTGGCTACTGGCATTCGCACTACAACGACTCCGACGAGCCGGCGCACGTGATCCCGTTGCAGGACGCCGGCCTGCATACCTACCTCCGGACGCTCGACATCCGCTTCACCTGAGCGCCTCGGAGACGTCGCTCAGAGCTTGGCGCCGGACGCCTTGACCGGCGCCTGGAAGGTCTTGACCTGGACGGCGACGAAGGCAGTGAACTCCGCCGTCGTCATCGATCGCGTGACGAAGCCCAGCTCACCCAGGCGCTCCACGATCCTGGGGTCGGCCAGCACCTCGCTCATGGCCTTGTGCAGCCTGGCCTGCGCCGCAGCCGGGAATCCGGCTGGGGCCGAGAGGCCGACGAAGTTTTCGGCCACCAGCTTGGGATAGCCGAGCTCAGTCACCAGCGGTGCATCGGGTGCGGACGGTGCTTTCTGTGTCGAGGTCAGCGCGATGATGCGCAGCTTGCCGTCCTTGGCGAGCGGCAACACCTCCGTCAGCGTGACCACGGCGAAGTCGAGCTGGCCCGCCATCATGTCCTGGAACATCGGCGCGGCACCGCGATAGCCGATATGCTCCATGCTGAGCCCAAGCTCGGCCTTGAACATCTCGCCGATGATGTGGCCGATCGAGCCCTGGCCGCCCGACCCGAAAGGCACAACCTTGCCCTGGCCTTTGATCCACTGGATGAGCTCCGGCATGGTCTTGGCCGGCACTTCCGGACGCACGACGAAAGCGTTGGCGACCGAGCCGATATAGGCCACGTGCACGAAGTCCTTCAGCGGATCGTAGGGCGGCTTGTCGAACAGATAGGGCGCGATCGAGATCGGTGCGCTGTTGGACAGCATCAGGCTGTGGAAGTCGTCCTTGGCCTGCAGCACGGCATTGGCGCCGATTGTCGTGCCACCGCCCGGCTTGTTGTCGATGATCACCGTCTGGCCAAGCTTCTCCTGAAGCGGGCCCGAGATGACGCGGGCCGCTGCATCGGATGCGCCGCCGGGCGGGAAGGTGACGATGATCTTGACCGATCGGCTCGGCCAGTCCTGGGCGCGCGCGACAGGTGAAAATGCCGCGGCTGCGGCGAGGCTCAATATCGATCTACGTGCAATCACGGCTTTCCCCCAAACGAATTGCTCTCCCCTGTAATCAGAGCAAGCGATGTGCCCGCCTTACGCCCCTCCACGGAAAAGTGAAAAGCCCCAAGGCGTCATCTTGAGCGGCAGATGATAATGCTGCGCGAGATCGGCGACGCCAAAGCGATAGGGCACCACTTCGAGGAAGGCGGGCGTCGGCAACGCTATGCCCTGGGCGCGATACCAGTCGCCGACATGAAAGCTTGCCTGATAGATCCCGGTCACCGCCACATCGGCGAACTCGAGCACGCCACGGCCGTCGGCTTGGCCGTCTGCCAGCACTGTGCCGTCAGGGCCGGCCAGCTCGATGCGCAGGCCGGCCGCGACGATGCCGCGTGAGACATCGTAGGCGTGGATCGAGATGCCGCCCGGCATCAATTGAACCGGACGTACTCGAAATTGCCCGGCTGGTTGTTGATGCCGCGGGCCGGCGGGGCGATCCAGTTGGCGAACTTGCCGGGCTCGATCACGGCCGGGCCCATCAGCGAGGTCACGAATGCGCGGTCCTCCGCCGTGGGCAGCCACTTGCCCTCGTTGGCCTTCCACTCGGCCTCGCTCACCACCTTGCCTTCGGGAGAGACGCGCAGATCGGCAAAGGCGCCGATGCGGCGATTGAAGGCGCGGTGCGGCAGCTTGAGCTCGAAGTCGATGCCAGCCTGCTCGATGGTCTTGTTCCAGCGCAACAGGCCGCGGGCGCAGTCCTCGATATAGTCCTGGCGCAGCCGCTCGTTCAGTGCCGACAACGCCGGCACGGTCCTGCGCACCGCCGACGCCGCCGGATCCGACTCGGTGATCTTCACCGACGCCTCGGTCGACCCGTACAGGTTGTAGAGGCAGTCGCCCCACGCGTCCATGAAAGCGGTGGCGAGGTCTGCGGTCAGCGCCGACCCGCTGACGGCCACGACCGACGGTGTTCGCACCGGTGTCAGCTCCGACTCCAGCAACCGCTGCACCATCACGGGTACGGCGAAAAGCGAGGCACAGCGGTGCCGGTCGATGTCGGTGACGCAGGAGGTCACGTCGAAGCGCCGCCGCAGCACGATCGTTGCACGGGTGGCGAGCGCGAGTTGGAGCGCCGCGTATCCCCAAGTGTGGAAGATCGGCGCCGCGATAAACATCCGATCGTGCGCGCGCAGCGGGATGCGGTCGATGATCGAGCAGAGTGGATCGAGGCCGCCGGGCGTCGGCCTGCGTGCCCCCTTCGGGGTGCCGGTCGTCCCGGACGTCAGCACGATCGTGCGGCCCTCCGGCGAGTAGGCCTCGTGTGCGACGGACGCCGTCGACTCGATGAGTGCGGCGGCCGATGTCTCGTCGAGGCGCGGGCAGTCGACGACGTCCGCGAACGGGGCGAACTCGTCGTCGTGGATGAGCAGCGCGAGCTGCTGATCGGCAACGACGGCGCGCAACTGCGGCGCGGATAGGGCCGTGTTCACCAGGACCGCGTCCGCGGCACTGGGATCTGCAACC
>Ga0081455_10007686_pt1 | contig 11316 bp, 6 predicted proteins | sample TabmetS3T2R1_FD_70207 | JGI IMG/M metagenome (GOLD analysis project Ga0081455, IMG submission 70207) | Tabebuia heterophylla rhizosphere microbial communities from the University of Puerto Rico - S3T2R1 | ecosystem: Host-associated > Plants > Roots > Rhizosphere ...
CGCGCTCGGACCGTCCTTGTCGTCTGCCCAGCTTCGCTCACGGTGAAGTGGCGCGACGAGATGGTGGAGAAGTTCGGCTTGGAATTCCGCATCGTCGACAGCGACCTTGTGAAGGATCTGCGGCGCCGGCGCGGTCTCTATGCGAACCCATGGACGCACTTCCCGCGGTTGATCGTGTCGATCGACTGGCTCAAGCGAGAACGTCCGATGCGGCTGATGCGTGAGGCCTTGCGGACCGATGGTCGGTTCCAGCGGACCTTCGACCTTCTGATCGTCGACGAGGCGCACACCGTCGCTCCTTCGGGCCGCGGCAAGTACGCGACCGACTCCCAACGCACGACCGCCGTCCGGACGATCGCGCCGCACTTCGAGCACAGGCTCTTCGTGACCGCCACGCCGCACAACGGCTACCTGGAGAGTTTCTCCGCGCTGCTCGAGCTGCTCGACGACAACCGATTCGCACGCGGCGTGAAGCCGACGCGGGACCAACTCGCTCAGGTGATGATCCGTCGGCTCAAGAACGAGCTTCCGCCTCTCGAGGACGGCAACTCACGCTTCCCGAACCGGGACATCGAGCCGTTGGAGATCACGTACACGGATGAGGAGCGCGAGGTTCACCGCCTGCTTGTCGAGTACGCGGCTTCACGGATGAAGGGATCGGGGAAGGACGAGCGCTCGGGCCTCGCCGATCGGTTCGTGCTCACGTTGCTCAAGAAGCGATTCTTCTCTTCACCCGTCGCGTTCGGTCGGACGCTCGCTGTCCACCTCGAGACCGCCTCGGGGGAGCGACGGGCAGCCACCACTCCGTCGCCTCCACGGGTGCTCCGAGAACGGTTCGATGCGGCGCACGCCGACTACGAGAACGAGGTCCAGAAGGACGAGGCGACGAAGGATGCACTCAGCACGGCTGCGAAGGCGACCGCCCCGCTCACCAACCAGCAGCGTGCGCTGATTGACCGGATGCAGGCGTGGGCGGGCGCCGCCGAGGGTCGGGCGGACTCCAAGGTTGCCGGCCTGCTCGAGTGGCTAGCTAACGAAGGTGTCATCGCTATCACCGTGGACGACACGATCGAGTGGTCCGATCAACGGGCAATCGTCTTCACCGAGTATCGCGACACACAGCGCTACATCCAAGACATGCTGGCAGCCCGAGGTGTCGCCGGTGACAGCATCGCGTTGATCTTCGGCGGGATGGACGAGGCGGAGCGCGAACTGATCAAGAAGGAGTTCCAAGCCGATCCCGCGCTGTCGCCGATCCGCCTGCTGATCGCAACGGACGCTGCGTCCGAAGGCATCGACCTCCAGCGCCATTGCTACCGGCTCCTCCACTGGGAGATCCCATGGAACCCGAATCGCCTCGAGCAGCGCAACGGACGTATCGACCGACACGGCCAGCCGGCTGCCGAGGTGAAGATCAGGCACTTCATCGGCAAGGGTTGGCAGGACGCCGATCCGGGCTCCCTCGAAGGTGACCTCGAGTTCCTGCACCAGGCCGTCCTGAAGGTCGAGGAGATCCGGGAGGACTTGGGCAGCGTTGGGCCGGTGATCGCCGACCAGGTCGAGGAAGCGATGCTCGGAACCCGCAGGGTCCTGGACACCTCGGCGGAGGAGAAGGCTGCTCTGAAGCGGAAGCCGCTGAAGCTCGAGCGCGCGACATTTTCAACGGAGATTGCGACCGAGCCGGAGGCGGGCGGGCCGCATGGCATCGACCGGGTCGAGTTCTGGGTGCAGACCAATCCAGGGACGCGCCCGGGGCCGCTGATGAAGGTCGCCTCCGGCGGCGAGCTGTCGCGCTTTCTGCTCGCGCTCAAAGTTGTGCTCGCCGACCGCGGCTCGGCGCCGACGCTCATCTTTGACGAGATCGACACCGGCGTCGGCGGCGCGGTCGCGGATGCGATCGGGGTGCGGCTCGCACGACTCGCCAAAGAGGCGCAGGTGATCGCGGTAACACATGCACCGCAGGTCGCAGCCCGTGCCGACCGGCATTTCCTCATCAGCAAGGATGCGCTCGACAAGGGCAAGCGGGTCGCGACGCGCGTCGCGGAGCTTGCGCCCGAGCGCCGGCGCGAGGAGATCGCACGCATGCTCGCGGGCGCCGAGATCACCGCCGAGGCGCGCGCTGCGGCTGCGCGGCTGATCAAGGCGGCGGGGTAGGCGCGCAGCCTATCGACGTTTCGGAATAGCCGACACATTCTCCGCGTCATGCCCGCGCATGTCGCGGGCATCCACGCCTTTCCTCTTTTTTCAGCAAGCAAGACGTGGATGGCCGGGACAAAGCCCGGCCATGACGTGGAGAGTGCGTCGTGCGTCGCTTTTGCTGCGGTGTCGCGGCACGGTCGCATTACTCCAGCGGCTGGATGCGAACCATGATGCCGTCGTGGTCGACGTACCAGACCGTGACCGGATCGGTGGAATTGTCGATCCAGGTGCGCCGGTTGTGGGAGATCGGCTCGGGCAGAACGTACTCGGTCCAGCGGTTGAGCTTGGGATTGAAGCGCGCGATCCGACCCGCATACATCTCGCCGGCCCAGATCTCACCGTTCTTGTCGGGCAGGCACTCGTAGAACGACACGCCCGCGGTCGGCGGCGGATATTCGACCAGTTGTTTGGTCTTGGCGTCGTATTTCACCAGATAACCGCCGGCGCCGCCGAACCAGGCGTTGCCGTCCGGATCGAAGCCGCCGCGCTTGGGCGCGGCGCGCGGCGTGCGCGTCTGCAGTTCGATCGTCTCGCCGCTGGCGATGTCGAGGAAGGTGACCCAGTCCTCCGGCCACGAGCCGCCCGCGAAGTAGCGGCCGTCGGCGCTGAGCTCGTTGCCGTAGGCGGAGCTCACCTTCTTGAGCAGGAACTTGCTCACCACCTGCGCGGTGTTGGGATCGACCTTGTTCACGGCTTTGCCGCGCGCGTACCAGATGTAGCCGTCGGGCGAGAGCGCGAGGTTGCCGAGCCCTGGGGCATTGATCGGCCGCCCGAAGTGCGGGAACTGCACGTGCTTGACCTCACCGGTCTTGGGATCGAGGCGGCCGAGCTTGTGCGACCAGTTCTCCGAGAACCAGACCATGTCGTTCTTGTCGACGGTGATCCAGTGCTGGCCCGGATTGGCGCCGGGCGTCGAGGGAATCTTGAAATCTTCGACGGTGCCCGTGCGCGGATCGAGCTTGGAGATGTACGAGGTGCGATGGCTGTTGAACCAGATATTGCCTTGCGAATCCGAGACCGGATCGTGCGGCGCCGTCAACAGGCGCGGCAACTCGTATTCCGTGATGACCACCTTGGTGGCGGGCCCGCGCGGTCCTGGCAGGAGATGATAGTCCATGTCCTTGGCATTCGGCCCGCGCACCTTGGTGAGCCACTTGACGATGACATCCTGCTCCTCCGGCGGAATGCGATTGGGCCTTGCCTCATGCAGCAGCAGCGACCCGGTGTTGTGCGTCATCTTGGTAACGATGGCGCGCCAGCCCGCCTCGTCGAAGCGGTTGCGCAGGATCTGCCCATAGGTGTGGCAGCCGGAGCCGCACCCGTAGCTGAACGTGCGCTTCTCCTGCGCGGTGCCGTCGAGATTCCAGACGAGCTCCGCACCCGCAAGCTGGGCTTCGATGTCGAGCGTGGCCGGCACGAACTCACCGTTCGAGACGCGCTCGAGCACGATGTCGTCGAGCTTCGCGGCGCCGTCGCGGATCGCGACCGCGTTGCGCTGGTAGGGCTTGAACTCGAGCGCCCGCGCGATTCGCAGCGTGTAGGAGCCCGCCCGCAGCTTGGGAAACTCGAAGCGCCCGCTCTCGTCGGTATAGACCGTGGTGGTGATGTTCGACTGGGTGCCGCGCAGCTGCACCATGATCCCCTCGAGCGGACGCCCTTCGGAGCCGCCTTCGACGCCGCCGCGCAGCGCCTGTGCGGCGGTTGCCGCCGATCGCACCACGCCCCACGGTCCGCCGCGCACGTTGCCCTTGCTGGGCTCGATCGTCGGCACGGGTGCCGCGACATATTTCGGATTGCGCGGCGGGTCCTCCGGATTCCAACAGCATTTCTCACGTACGAAACTCACGATGTCGGCGACGTCGGCATCGTTGAGCTCGTGGCGGAACGCCGGCATGGCCGGTCCGCCGCCGCGGATCTTGTTGGCGAGGACCGCATCGGTCACGGTCTCGCCGGCAATCTGCCGGCCGCCTTCGTAGAGGCCCTTGAGCTGCGGCGCGGTCTTCTGGAACTCGTTGTGACACTGCCAGCACTTGAAATAGTAGAGCTCACGACCGCGCTCAGGCCCGCTCTCGGCCACGCGCTTGTAGCGATAATATTGCAGCGAGCGCAGCGACGGGTCGTAGGAGGCGGAGCTGCCTGCCTGTGAGAGGGCGGGTGTCACGCCTGCTGCGAGGAGCGCTGCCACCAGAAATGCGCATGCCAAAATGGCGTATGATCGATCCTTTGCGAACCGTTCCACCGTCACCTCCCGTCGTACGTCTCAGACGCGTTGTTATGTCCGCGTCTATTCGAACTTCTTGCCGCCGAGATACACCGCCTCGAAAGTGCGCATATTGGTGATGTCGTCGAGCGGGTTCTTCGTCAGCACCAGCAGATCGGCGGCCTTGCCCTTGGCCAGCGTGCCGAAATCCTTGTCGATGCCGAGCATCTCAGACGTGTTCTTCGAGAAGGTCTGAATGACCTGCATCGGCGTCAAGCCCGCCTGCAGCAGAAGCTCCATCTGGCGGTGCTCGAAATAGCCTTGGGTGAAGTAGCGCTCGGACGCGCCGCCGGAATCGGTGCCGAAGCCGAAACGAACGCCGGCGTCGACGAGCTTTTTCACATTGACCTTGTCCTGCTCGAACGCGCGCAGCGATGCCCGGCGTTCTGGATCCTTGGCGAGCGCGTCGAGCTTCTTGTCGAGGCCGGCGACCTGCTCCGGCGTGAGCGCCCTGGTGAAGAACGGGTTGTCGGTCGCGCCGCCGCCGGCGCGGAACATGCCTTCCTCGCGGGCGAGCGTCGAGATCACCGACACGTTGCGTGCTTTCAGCGTGGCCAGGAAATCCGCCGGGATGTCCTGATCGCGCACGTTGTGCACCAGCATGTTGACGCCTTCGTCGACCGCCATGCGGGCGTCGGCAAGCTCCACGATATGCGCCATGGTCAGCTTGCCGTGCTTGCGCGCCTGGTCGAGCACTGCCGCGACGAACTCGCGCGAGAGCTTGGGCACGCGCCCGCCCTGGGCGTCGAGCCAGACCTTGATGAAATCGGCGCCGTGGGTTGCGATCTCGTCGACCTTGCGGCGCGCAGCCTCCGGCGTCTTGTAGTCCGAGCCGCCACCGGCGAGCGTCGTGAAGCGATACTTGACCGTGAGGATGCGCGCGCCGCGCAGGTCGCCGGCCGCTTGCTTCGCCTTGTATTCGACGATGTCGTCGGGGTCCGACGCCATGCTGGTCGTGGTGGTGACGCCATAGAGCGCGTATTGGCGCAGCTGCCGGTCGCGCGGCGGCGGGCCGACGTGCCCGTGGCCATTGATGATGCCCGGCACCACGAACTTGCCGGCAACGTCGATCACGGTGGCGCCGGCAGGCGCCGTTATGCCGGTGCCGATGTCGCGCAGCCGACCGTTCTCGATCACGATCGTAACGTTGCTCTGCGGCGCCGCGCCACTGCCGTCGATCAGGGTCGCGCCGCGTAGCACAGTCACTTGCGCGGCAGCGCTGCCGACCAACAGGACGGTTGCCGCCAGGCCGATCAAAGGCGCTGCGCGCAAATGCAATCCTTTCATGTCAAGCACCCTTACGCCCGGCGCACCATGGCCGGCACGAGGTGCTTGATCGTCGGTGCGCCGACCTGCTGCATGGCGGCGCGCAGCTCCGTTCGCAGGATCGCAAGCACGCCTTCCACGCCGGCCTGCCCGAAGGCGCCGAGCCCCCACAGATAGGGCCGGCCGACCGCCACGCCCTTGGCGCCCATGCAGAGCGCCTTGACGATGTCGGTGCCGCGGCGGAAGCCGGAATCGATCAGGACCGGCATCGAGCCTGCCGCCTCGATGATCTCCGGCAGCGCATCGATGCTCGAGCGGCCAAGATCGCCGGCGCGGCCGCCGTGGTTCGAGACGATGATTCCGTCGTAACCGTTCTCGGCGGCGAGCTTGGCGTCCTCCCAGGACAGGATGCCCTTGAGCACCATCTTCATCTTGGTGAGGTCGCGGATGCGCTTGAGCTTCTCCCAAGTCAGGGCGGTCGCCGCAATGCTGGTGAGCCCGGACAGATCCGCCCCCTGGTACATTGGCCGGCGTTTGAAGTTGGCCGTGAGGCTGCTGCGGTCATGGCACTCCTCGCAGTCGCGCGCGTCGGTACTCACCAGGCGGCGCAAGGTCTCTTGATTGCGGTCGCCAGTGCTATCGATCGTCACCGCAACCGTGATGGCGCCCTGTTGCTCCGCGCTCTCGACATGGTGCTTGGCAACCTCGAATTTGTTGGTCGCGTAGAGCTGGTACCAGATCGGCTTGCCGCGGGCGGCAATCACGTCCTTGATCGTGGTGGTCGAGTTGGTCGAGAGGATCTGCAAATGGTCGCCGACCTTGGCAGCGCGCGCGACGGCCGGTTCCCCTTCTGCATGGTAAGCGTAGTGCCCGCCAGAGGGTGCGATGATGATCGGGCTGTCGTATCTCACACCCAGGATTTCGGTCGACATGTCGACCTTGCTGACATCAACAAGACGCCGCGGACGCAGCACGAATTTCTGGAACCCCTCGCGGTTGGCGCGTAGCGTCACCTCGTCGTCGATGCCGGAGGCCATGTAGGCGAAATGTGCCGGTGGGATGTTCTTCGCCGCCACCAGCTCGAAGTCGAATACGTTGATGGCTTCCTTCGGTGAGGAAATCAGCTTGTCGAGGGTGCGCGGTCCCCACAGCATCGGGTCAGGCAGCAGCGAGGGTTTCTCGGCGGCGATAGCCGCGAGGTCCGAGTGGGCGAGCAACGGGCTTGCGGCCAGGAATTGCAGGAATCGTCGGCGGCTGGTGGATTGATCATGGATCGGCATGACAGACTCCTCCCGAGAGCGACTATGGCAAGCGGTTCGTGCCCGCTCTTTTGCGTAACAGGACTACGTAGCAGTCAGGACGTGGTCATTCCGGGCGCGCGGGCCGGCACGCCCGCGACCCGGAACAACGATAGCTTCGTTCAAGCCTTGCGTATCATGGTCGGCGTGAGGTGCTTGATCGAGGGTGCGCCCATCTGCTGGATCATCGCGCGGGTCTCAATGCGCAGCAGCTCGAGCACGCGCTCGACGCCGGCCTGGCCGAAGGCACCGAGGCCCCAGAGGTAAGGCCGGCCGACACAGACCGCCTTGGCGCCCATGCACAGCGCCTTGACCACGTCGGAGCCGCGGCGGAAGCCGGAGTCGATCAGGACCGGCATCGAGCCTGCGACCTGCATGATCTCCGGCAGCGACTCGATCGTCGACGGTCCGCCGTCCTCGCTGCGGCCGCCGTGGTTCGACACGATGATGGCGTCGATGCCGGCCTCGGCAGCGAGCTTGGCGTCCTCCCAGGTGATGATGCCCTTGAGCACCATCTTCATCTTGGTCTGATCGCGCAGCCGCCTGATGTAGTCCCAGCTCATCATCGAGGACTGGATGTTGGTGAGGCCCGATACGTCGAGCCCGTCATAGGCCGGCTTGCGCTTGTTGGAGGTCAAGATGCTGCTGTTGTCGTGGCAGTCGCGGCAGTTACGCGTGTCGGTCCGCTGCAGGCGGTACAGCACTTCTTGATTGCGGCCACCGCTGCGGTCGACCGTCACCGCCACCGCGACGCAGCCGGCACGCTCGGCGCGCTTGACGTGATGCGTGGCCACCTCGAACTTGTTGGTGGCGTAGAGCTGGAACCAGATCGGAGCGCCGCGGGCCGCGGTTACGTCCTCGACCGAGGTGGTCGCCTGGGTCGAGAGGAGCTGCAGGTGATTGCCTGCCTTGGCGGCGCGCGCGACGCCGCTCTCGCCGTCAGGGTGGTAGCCCTTGTGCCCGCCGGTCGGCGAGATCGCGATCGGTGAGTCATATTTCTGGCCGAACAGCTCGACGCTCATGTCGACTTTGCTCACGTCGACGAGCCGGCGCGGCCGCAGCACGAATTTCTGGAAACCCTCGCGGTTGGCGCGCAGCGTAGTCTCGTCGTCGATGCCGGAGGCCATGTAGCCGAAATGCGCCGGCGGCACGTTCTTGAACGCCACCGGCTCGAAGTCGAAGACGTTGATCGCTTCCTTCGGATTGGTGATCAGCTTGTCGATCGCCCGCGGCCCCCACAGCATCGGGTCGGGCAGAAGCCCAGGCCGCTCGGCCGCGAAGGCGGCGAGGTCGGAGGCGGCGAGGAATGGGCTTGCAGCCAGGAATTGCAGGAACTTGCGACGGCTGGCGCGCTGGACGTCTTCAGACGACATGGCGGTATCCTCCCGAGATCACAAATTGGCAGGGCGTCCATCCGTGCCCTTCGACACGGATGGACTGACCTTGGAATGATCCTAGCCTGCCGGAAGCGGCAAATAAATCCATCCTGCCGCGTGTGTGGCGATCGGTCAGACCCGGCGAACCATGCCGGGTACGAGGTGCTTGATGGTGGGCGCGCCCACCTGCTGCATCATGGCCCGCGTCTCGATGGTCAAGATCTCCATGACGCGCTCGACCCCTGGCTGGCCGAAGGCGCCAAGACCCCAGATATAGGGCCGGCCTACGCACACCGCGGTTGCGCCCATACAAAGCGCCTTGACGATGTCGGAGCCGCGCCGGAAACCGGAATCGACCAGGATCGGGATGCGGCCCCTGACGGCCTCGACGATTTCCGGCAGCGCGTCGATGGTCGAGCGGCCGGAGTCCTCGCTGCGCCCACCGTGGTTCGAAACGATGATGCCGTCCATGCCGTTCTCGGCGGCGAGCGCCGCGTCTTCCCAGGCAAGGATGCCCTTGAGCACGATCTTCATCTTGGTGACGTCGCGCAGCCGCTTGAGGAAGTCCCAGGTCATGGCGGAGGACTGGGTGTTCGTCAGCCCGGAGATGTCGACGCCCTCGTACATCGAGCGACGCTTGAGGCCGGCCGCGAGGCTGCTGCGATCGTGGCACTCGTTGCAATTGCGGGTGTCATTGCGCTGCAGCCGGAACAGGGTCTCCTGGTTGCGTCCGCCGCTGCGATCGACGGTCACTGCGACCACCGGGCAGCCGGCCTTCTCGGCGCGCGTCACGAAGGCCTTGCCGACCTCCCATTTGTTGGTGGCGTAGAGCTGGTACCAGATCGGAGCGCCGCGCGCCGCGGTCACGTCCTCGACGCCGCTGGTGGTGGCGGTCGAGAGGATCTGCAGATGGTTTCCGGCCTTCGCGCCTCTCGCGGTATCGATCTCGCCGCCAGTGGCGAACATCTTGTGGCCGCCGACGGGCGCGAGCACGATCGGCGTCGGATAGCGCGTGCCGAGAATGTCGACGCTCATATCCACCTTGCTCACGTCGACGAGCCGGCGTGGCCGCAGCACGAATTTCTGGAAGCCCTCGCGGTTGGCGCGCAGCGTCATTTCGTCGTCGATGCCGGATGCCATGTAGCCGAAATGCGCCGGCGGCACGTTCTTGAACATCACCGGCTCGAAGTCGAAGACGTTGATCGCTTCCTTCGGCGAGGAGATCAGCCTGTCGAGCGCGCGCGGCCCCCACAGCATCGGGTCGGGGAGGAGCCCCGGCCGCTCGGCCGCGAAAGCGGCGAGATCGGACGTGGCGAGCAGGGGGCTTGCGGCGAGGTATTGCAGGAACCTGCGGCGGCTGGTGACTCGGTCGGCCTCAGACAACATGAAATATTCCTCCCCGATAGTGAATGGGCGGGCCAAGCGGGTGGCCCTTACCGCGATCCTAGCCGCCTGGAACCGGCAAATAAATCGCCATTCTGACGCGGTTGGCGGCCCCTCGACGATGACGTAAATACAGGGCATGGCTCGTGAATCCACCAAGACCGACGTCGATGCCCTGAGCGCCAAGGCGGCCAAGGCCGAGCATGCGCGGCTCGAGGCCGAGCTGCGGAAACACGACGAGGCCTACTACCAGCGCGATGCCCCGACCGTATCGGACGCGGAGTACGATGAGCTGCGCCGCCGCTATGGAGCGATCGAGGAGCGCTTCCCCGAGCTGCGGACCCTTGAGAGCCTGACCCGCAAGGTGGGCGCAGCGCCCGCGCGCGGCTTTGCCAAGGTCCGCCACGCGGTGCCGATGCTGTCGCTGGCGAATGCCTTCAGCGAAGAGGATGTGACGGATTTCGTCGCGCGCATCCGGCGCTTCCTCAACCTCAAGGAGGGCGCGCGCACGCAGGTGTCGGCCATCCTGGCCAGCCTGTGGATCCTGGTGGTCATCGTGGCCTTCGGGCCGCTGGTGCAGCACGTGCCGCGGGCGGCGCTGGCGGGCGTGCTGCTGGTGCTCGCGTGGCGGCTGCCGGACTGGGGCCGCATCCGCACCATGCTGCGCGCCACCAAGGCCGACCGCGCGGCGCTCCTGGCCACCTTCTTCGCCACGCTGGTCGTGCGCCTGGACACGGCGCTCTTCGTGGGCGTGCTCATCTCGCTGGCCCTCTACCTCAAGAAGGCCCAGACGCCCCACCTCGTGGAGTACGACGTCGGCCGCGCCCGCAAGCTGCGCCAGATCGACAACCCCAAGGAGCGCAGCCACCCCGCCATCTGCCTGCTGCACGTGGAGGGCGACCTGTTCTTCGCGGCCGCGGAGGTCTTCGAGCGCGAGGTGCGGCGCGTGGCCGCCGACCCCGCGCTCAAGGTGCTCATCCTGCGCATGAAGAACGCGCGCAACCTCGACGCCACCAGCTCGCTGGCGCTGGCCAACCTGGCGCGCTGGCTCTCGGCGCGCGGCAAGCGCCTGCTCATCTCCGGCGTCTCCGGCGAGGCCGACGAGATCCTCGCGCGCGCCGGCGTGGCCGACGTCATCGGCCGCGAGAACATCTTCTCCAGCCGCAAGAGCATCCTCGAGTCCACGCGCGACGCGCTGCTCTACGCGCAGAAGCTCGCGGGCGGGAAGGGCGGCGAGCTGCGCGTCTTCCGCCACAGCGGCGAGGAGGGCTGGGAGAGCGACGAGCCGGAGGAAGCCGGCGAGTGGAAGGAAGGCGCGGAGAAGCCGACGGAGGGGGCGGCGAAGCCGACGGAGGGCGCGGGAGGCTAGCCCTCAGGCCACGCCGGCCATCATGTCCACCGCGCGCCGCACGCGCGCGACCGCCTCGCCGACGCCCAGCGCGTCCACCGACGGCAGCAGCGGCGGGCTCGCCGTCGCGCCCGTGATCCCCACGCGCAGGCCCATGAAGAGGTCGCCCGGCTTGAGGCCGTTCTT
>Ga0081455_10007687_pt1 | contig 11316 bp, 10 predicted proteins | sample TabmetS3T2R1_FD_70207 | JGI IMG/M metagenome (GOLD analysis project Ga0081455, IMG submission 70207) | Tabebuia heterophylla rhizosphere microbial communities from the University of Puerto Rico - S3T2R1 | ecosystem: Host-associated > Plants > Roots > Rhizosphere ...
ATACAGGATGTAGAGCGGGTCGGTCGCAAGCACCGGCACGCAATCGGCGGATTTTTTTGCGGCAATCGCATCCTTGCGCAACGTCGCCCAGTCATGGTCGCGCCCGGCGACGAGCTCGCAGCCATGCTGCGGCCTCTGCAGGATGATGCAGGCGGAAGGCTTTGAGCCGGCGAGCTGGATCGCTTCGTCAAGCAGCGGCTTGTATTGCACGATGCGGCCGGGCTCGAGCCCACAGCTCGCCGAGAAGATCAGCTTCGGCTTGGCATCGTCGATGCGGGTGGCAAGTTCCTTGGCGGCAAAGCCGCCGAACACGACGCTATGCACCGCGCCGATACGGGCGCAGGCGAGCATGGCGACCACGGCTTCCGGCACCATCGGCATATAGAGGATGACGCGGTCGCCTTTCGCCACGCCAAAATCCTGCATGATGGCGGCGAGCGTCTTCACTTCATGGAGCAGCTCGGCATAGGTGAATTTGCTGATTGACTTGGTGAGCGGGGAGTCGTGGATCAGCGCCACCTGGTTGGCGCGGCCGCCGGCAACATGGCGGTCGAGCGCGTTGTAACAGGTGTTGACCACAGCGCCGGCGAACCAGCGGCCATAGGCGCCGAGCGAGGGATCGAAGATCTTTTTCGCCGGCTCGATCCAGTCGATCTCCCGCGCCGCCTCGGCCCAAAACCCGTCGGGATCGGCGAGCGAGCGCGCGTGGACCTCGTGATACCGGCCTTTCTCTTGAATGTTCATGGGCTCGCTCCCTCTGATCTCCCGCTGGCCCAACGACCTGAACGGCCGCTGCGCAGGCGGCCATGATCGGGATCAATTCAGACGCATTTTTCTTAGGGTCATTGTCACGGGATGGAGCAGCGTTTCAAGCCGAAAAACGCTGCGACGTTCGGCCACCGGGTCGGAGAACCGCTACCCGTGTCTCCGGATCATGCTCTAGTACCCGTCGATCCCGTTGATCTGCTGCAGCCGCTTGCGCATGGCCTCCTGCAGGTCATAGCCGGGCTTGCCGAATTGCGCATTGCGCCGGGCGATGAAAGCCTCCTGTTCCCGTTTCACGGTTCTGATATCGCGTGGGTTCTGCGCTTCCTGCAGCACCCGAACAAAGGAGCCCTCAATCTCGCGGTCGAGATCGGCCAGATCAGGGTTGGCGCAGATTGCCTTTTCGACCGGCCGCCGCGCGGCGGCGCAATTGAAGCTCGGCTTGCCGGCCACCGCCTTCAGCGCGCCGATCCGCTCCAGCTCCAGCGCAAGCGACCTGTGGTTGGCCTTGGCCGCCGGATGATCCGGGTTGAGTTTCAGCGCCGCGCCGAAATCCGCAACCGCCTTGGGCCGGTCGCCCTTCCTGCGCCAGAGCTCGCCGCGGGCATTGAAGATGTCGGCAAGCGCAGGATCCAGCCGCAGCACCGCATCGTAATCGGCAATCGCGCTGTCATACATCTCCTTGCGCTCGAAGGCGGCGGCACGCGCAATCAGCGCCTTGATGCGGTCGGGCCTTGCTGTCTTCTCGTTGTCGATCAGCGTGCTGCAGAGGAGCACGATCTTGTCGTCGTCATTCGCCGCCCCAGCTGCGAGGCATGGCGCGGGGTCAATCTGCAAATCCTTGCCGGGCTCGGCGCCGGTGGCGTGCGCTGCATGCGCGGACGCCAACAGCGCCAGCGCGACCGCGATCGACTCATGCACCTTGCGCCGCGCCATCATCATGCACGCATCGTAGCAATCAAAGCGCCATACGGACAGCGGCAGATTTCGGCGGCAGCATCACGTGGCGGTTATCGGCGATACCGCCGCGCGCAATTCGTCGAACAGCCAGGCAAGACCGGCATCCATCAGCGCCGCCTTGGGGACCGCGGCGCGGATCGCGAATTTTCGCAAGCGCAACGGCACTTCGCGGACGATCACGCCAAATCGCGCCGCGTGCATCGCAACGAAGCGGCGGGGCATGGCGGCGATCAGGTCGGTGTCGGCGACGGTCGCAAGCCCCGAGCCGAAGTCTGGCACCGTCAGCACGACGTGACGCGAGGCGCCTTGCCTCGCGAGCTGGTCGTCGAGAAAGCCACGCGGATCGGCGGTCATCGAGATGACGAGATGCCGCGCCTCGCAGAAACGCTGCAACGTCGGCTTGACGGCAAAGGGATGACGCCTGCGCGCAACCACGACAAAATCTTCCTCATAGAGGGCGCGGGTGACGAAGCGCGGCGGCGCACGATCGATCGGCGCAACCGCAATATCCATCGTGCCGCGCTCGAGCTCGGCCAGCGCAGGCAGCCACGCCCGCTCGACCGACTGGCCGCCGCTCGGCGGCAACAGTTGCCGCAACCCGATATCGATGCCGGGAGCGTGGCGCTGCAGATGCGCAAGCAGAGCCGGCAGGAAAACCGGCGAGGTGCCGTCCGGCGCGCCGATGATGAAGCGGCGTTGCGATTTCGCCGGCTCGAACGGCTCGGCGACGGACAACACGTTGCGGGCGCGCGCCAGCACGTCGGCAATCGGCTCCGCCAGCGCCAGCGCCCGCGCAGTCGGCACCACTCCTTTCGGCACGCGCATAAACAGGGGATCGTTGAGCAGCCGGCGCAGCCGCGACAGGCCGTGGCTGACGGCCGACGGCGTCAGGCTGAGCCGTACCGCCGCTCGGCCGACGTGACGCTCGCGAAAGATCACCTCGAACAGCGCCAGCAGGTTGAGGTCGATCCTGGATAGATTAATTTCATTCAGCATATCGGATAAATCATATCACTGGATTCATCGTCCGCCAACTGACAGTCTTCCCCCGACAGCACGGGAGACCGACATGCAGAACCCGACAAACAACGGTGCACTGACCCGCGAGGGTTTTGTGGAGCAGGAATTTCATGCCGGCAGAATTGCCGCGGGCGAGACGATCGCGACGATGCCTGTGCATCCGTCCGACATCATCGCTTTCTGGAGCGAAGCCGGCCCATCGCGCTGGTTCGCCAAGGATGACGCGTTCGACCGCCGCTTTCGCGAAACGTTCATGGATGCCCATGACGCAGCCTGCCGCGGCGAACTCGATCACTGGCAGCGGAGCCCGGGAGGCGCGCTGGCGCTGATCCTGTTGCTCGACCAGTTTCCGCGCAACAGCTTTCGTGGCACGCCGCGAATGTATGCCAGCGATCGGAGAGCGCTTGCAGCCGCCGAAGCCGCCATTGCCGCCGGGCGCGATCGGCACGTCGATGCGGATCTGCGTCTGTTCTTCTACTTGCCGTTTGCGCATTCGGAATCGCTTGCGGACCAGGAGCGCTCGGTCGCATTGTGCCGCGAGCTTGGTGGCGAGAACCTTGCCCACGCCGAAGGTCATCGTGAGATCGTGAGACGATTTGGACGCTTTCCTCACCGCAATGTGATTCTCGGACGTGAGACAACGCGTCAGGAGCAGCAGTTCCTCGATGAGGGCGGATATGCCGGATAGTGATCCAGCTCACGCGTCGACAGGAGTGAATATGCTAGATCGCGGTTGAACCTATCCCGCGTTCGAGAGACTGAAACCCCCATGACCACGTTGATCGACGATCGTCGCGCAAGCGCCGTAGTGGCGTCGCCTGCGCGATATTTTTATTTCAGCATGGCGGTGGCCTGCGCGGCCGTCGCTTTCCTTGGCTTTGCGCCGACCTTTTTCCTGCCGCTGGCGGCAGGAAAATTCTGGGCGCCGCCGTCAGTCTACGTCCATGCCATCTTGTTCTTTGCCTGGTCGCTCTACTTCGTCTACCAGGCCTGGCTTCCGGCCTCGGGCCAGGTCGGACGGCATCGCTCGGTCGGAATCATCGGCGTGTCGCTGGCGACCGCGATGACGATCTTCGGATTCATCGCGGGCGTTACGATGATGAAGCAGTCCGCCGCACTCGGCCGGACCGATGCAGGCATCGCCTTCTCCATCGTGCCGTGGAGCGGCATCCTGTTCTTCGCCGTCGTCCTTGCGATCGGTGTCGCGATGGTGCGCCGGCCCGAAGTGCACAAGCGGCTGATGCTGCTGGCGGGCATCTCGATCCTGGATGCGGCCGTCGCGCGCTGGTTCCTCACCTTCCTGGCGCCTCCCGGACCGCCCGGCCCGCCGCCAGTCGCGGTGGCAATCCCGCCGGCCTTTGTCGCCTATCTGCTGCTGGTGGTGGCCATGGTGCACGACTGGCGCACCCGTGGCCGGCCGCACGCGGTCTATGTCATCGGCGGCATCGTGCTGATCGTGGTGAAGCTGCTGGGTCTTCCGATCAGCACCACGCATGCCTGGCACGCATTCGCCGGCGGCATTTTGGCATTGGCCCAGTAACACCCTGTATGGCCATCGTGCAGCGCATGTGACGCTGTGCTAGGAAACTTGCCGGCGGATTTCCTCCCGCCGGCAAGGAACTTTTGCTTGGTAACGTTCGAGTGGATCATCGGGCTCCTGCTCGGTGCCGTGGCTCTGTCGGCGCTGGCGCGGCGCATCAACGTGCCCTACCCGACGCTGCTCGCGATCGGCGGCGCATTGCTGCCTTTCATCCCGTCGGGTCCCTCCTGGACTCTCGAGCCCGATCTGGCGCTGGCGCTGTTCGTAGCGCCAGTATTGCTCGATGCCGCCTACGACACCTCGCTGCGCGATCTCCGCAACAACTGGCTGCCGGTATCGGCGCTGGTGTTCGCGGCGGTCGGCGTTACCACGGCCATTGTGGCCGTGCTGGCGCATGCGCTGCGGCCCGACATGCCCTGGTCGGCAGCGATTGCACTTGGCGCCATCGTTGCTCCGCCGGACGCCGCGGCCGCCACCGCCATCCTGCGCCAGGTCAACCTTCCGCATCGCATCCTGAAGATTCTCGAGGGCGAGAGCCTGCTCAACGATGCCAGTGCGCTGTTGATCTATCGCGTCGCGGTGGGTGCAGCCGCCGTTGAGCACTTCAGATGGAATGCGTTCGCGCCGTCTATCCTGCTGGCGCTGGCGGGAAGCGTCATCGCAGGCTATGTCCTTGCACGCGCCTGGACGCAGGTGACGCGCCGGATCACCGAGGCGCCGAGCGCGATCATCACCCAGTTCGCCGGCACGTTCATGGTATGGATCTTGGCCGAGCGGGTCGGCCTTTCCGGCATCCTCACCGTCGTGACCTACGCCATCACCATCGCGCGCAGCGCCCCCGCACGCACGCCGGCGCGCCTCCGCGTACCCTCCTATGCCGTGTGGGAAACCGCCGTCTTCGTGCTCAACGTGCTCGCCTTCATGCTGATCGGCATGCAGTTGCGGCCGATCTGGGAACGGCTCGATGCCTTCGTGCGATTCGAATATTGCAGCTTTGCCGCGCTGGTGCTCGGTGCGGTCATCTTCGCCCGCATTGCCTGGGTCACGCTTTACGGCGTCACGTTCCGGGCGCTGATCGCCTCTAGCCTCGTTCACCCGCCGCGCACGATGCCCGTACCGACGGTGCGCGGCGGCATCGTCGTTTCATGGTGCGGCATGCGCGGTATCGTTACGCTCGCGGCGGCGTTCGCGCTGCCGGAAAACTTTCCCTCACGCGACATCATCCTGTTTGCGGCCTTTGCTGTCGTGCTGGGTTCGCTGCTTATCCAGGGACTGACGCTGCGGCCTCTGATTCTGTCGCTTGGACTGAAGGACGACAATTCGGTGGCGATCGAAGTCGCGCGGGCACGCGCTACCGGCTATCGCGCCGCGCTCAATGAAATCGACGGCGATCCGTCCGAAGAGGCCGAGCTGCTGCGGCTCGAATATCGGGGGCTGCTGACGCAGGCCGAGAGCAATCCCGACGGCGGCGTGATGTCGGGCGAGTTGCCTGCCGACCCGCTGCGCCGCCGCGCAATTGCAGCGGCACGGCGTGCCGTCCTGGACATGCGCGAGTCCGAAGAGATCGGCGATGACGCGTTTCATGAGGTCGAAGAGGAGCTCGATCGCGCCGAGCTGGGCGCGCGAGGCTAGCTCTTCACCGTGATGCCGCCGTCGACGACGAGCTCGATGCCGGTGACGTATTTCGATTCGTCGGACGCCAGAAACAGCGCGGCATTGGCGACGTCCCATGCATCGCCCATGTGCCCCATCGGCACCTGGGCATCGCGGGCCCGCCACATCGCTTCCACATCGCCGGCGGAATAGCTCGCGGCAAGCCCTGCGGAATGCTCCACCATCGGCGTCTTCATCAGCCCGGGCAGGATCGCGTTGACGCGGACATGATCGCGCGCGAACTGCACCGCTGTCGTGCGTGTCATCATGTTCATCGCAGCCTTCGACGTGCCGTAGCTGACATAGGAAATGCCGAGATGGCGGATCGAGGCGATGGAGGAGATGTTGATGATGGAGCCGCCGCCCTGTGTCTGCATCACCGGAATGACGTGTTTCATGGCAAGGAACGCGCTCTTCAGGTTGACCGCGAAGACGCGGTCCCATTCCGCCTCGCTGACCTCGACCACGTTGCCCATCTCGGCGATGCCGACATTGTTGTCGAGCACGTCGATGCGGCCGTAAGCCTTCATACAGGCGGCGACCATTGCCTCGACGTCGGCGGCGCGGGAGACGTCGGCGGTGAAGGACGTCGCCTTGCCGCCTTCAGACTTGATGATGTTGACGGTCTCCTCGGCGGCGGGGCCGTTACGGTCGACACAAAACACTTGCGCGCCCTCACGCGCAAAGGTTACCGCGGTGGCCTTGCCATTGCCCCAGCCAGGTCCGATCGAGCCTGCGCCCACCACCATTGCGGTCTTGCCCTTAAGCCGGTTCATTTCGCCACCCCGAGCAGGTTAATAGACATCGGAAGTACCGCCGATAAGCATGTTAATGAACCCCAGCACTATCGCGGCCGGCCGACGGCGGAAGCAATGACAATGGCAAGGAGCCTTGAGCAAATCGGCATTATCCTCGGTTTCCCCTTGATATGTGGGCCGGAATTAGGACGGCCCGCGGCTTCGGGTCAATCCGCCCTTGGCAAAGGCCAGCCCTGCGACGGCCGCTACGATGGCCCTTGCCACGGTTCCCTAAACAGGCGTCAATAGGCCGCAATCGAGCCCCAGGCTGGGCCCAGGAATGCAATTCCAGCCGGCCGGAAACGTGGATGCCGACACGCACCGAGCGCGAGCAGTCTGGAAGCAACGCACATGGCAGCAACGAAGACCAGGAGGAAGACGGCCGCGGCCTTTGCACTGGCGCTCTCGGTGGGCCTGGCGCTGGCCGGCATCGTGCAAGCGGAGCAGAAGCAGCTGTCGATCGGCACCGGCGATCCCGGCGGGGTCTACTTCCCGCTTGGAGGCGCGATCGTCAGCGTGCTGGCAAAAGCGCTGCCCGACCTGCATGCCACCGTCGAGGTTACCGGCGGTTCGGTCGACAACATCAAGCTGATCTCAACGGGCCAGAGCGATCTCGGCTTCACCATGGCCGATGCCGCAATGGATGCGATGCTGGGTCAGGACAAGTTCAAGAACAACAAGGTGGCGCTGCGGACGCTGCTCGTCGTCTATCCCAACCGCATGCATGTCGTGACGATCGACGGCACGGGGATCGAGACGCTCGCCGACCTCAAGGGCAAACGGGTCTCGACCGGTTCACCGGGCAGCGCCACCGAGATCATGGCCTCCCGCGCCCTCGAGGCCACTGGCCTCGACAAGGACAAGGACATGCAGCGCGAGCGGCTCGGCGTCGCCGAATCCGTCAACGCCATCACCGACCGGCGAATCGACGCGTTCTTCTGGGTGGGCGGCATTCCGACCGCCGCGATCGGTAGCCTCGCCACCACCGCCGGCGTAAAGATGAAGCTGATCGACCACGCCGACATCGTGCCGAAGATGAATGAGAAATACGGCAAGCTCTACAGCACGAGCAAGATCAAGGCAGGCACCTATCCGGGCTATAAGACCGATGTCGACGTCGCCGAAGTGTGGAACCTCGTGGTGACGGGCAACCGGATGAGCGACGAGGACGCCTACGCCATCGCCAAGACGCTGGTCGAGAAAAAGGACGACATCGTCAAGGTGCACAAGGAAGCCGAGAGCTTCTCGCTCGATAATCAGGTGCAGGATCGCTCGCCGGTGCCGTTCCATCCCGGCGCGCTGAAATATTTCAAGGAAAAGGGCGTCGGCGGTTAGGCTTGCGTCAACCGCCCGGGCGCGCGCAGTCGCGCAGCGCCTCGGCGCGCGCGATCAGCCGTTTCGCATTGGAATAGGCCGGCACCTCGACCAGCGCGCCATCAAGCTCGGCGCGTCCGCCGCCGCGTTGGCGCGCCGCCTCGAACGCAGAGACGATCGCGCGGGCGCGGCGCAGGTCGTCCTCACCGGGTGTGAATACGCCGTTGATAACGGCAGTGTGCGCGGGATCTACCAGGCTCTTGGCGACATAGCCCAGCCGCCGCGCCCAGCGCGCCTCGCGCTCGACGCCCTCGGCATCGCTGAACGTATAGGGGCAATCGACCGCGACGACACCGGCGGCGCGGCACTCGACAATGAAACGCTGCCGGCAATAGGCGAGTTCCAGACCGTCCCTGCCCCGCTCGGCGCCGAGATCGGCGGCGAGATCTTCCGAGGCCAGCAGGCAACCGATGGTGCGGCGGCTGACAGCCGCAATCGCGCCGGTCTGCACCAGGCCGCGGGCGAGCTCGATGTTGGGCAATAGCGCGGTAAAGCCCTCGGGCGTGCCGTATTCGCGCTCGAAGCGCGAAACTTCCGCCTCCAGCCGCGCCACGTGATGCGGCTCGGCGACTTTCGGCAGCGCCACGATGTCCGGCCGGCCGCGCATCACGGCGGCGAGATCGTCCATGCCGTCCTGCTCCAGCGGATTGACGCGCACCGCGACGACGGCGCCGGCCGCGCGCCAGGCGGAATAGAGATCGGGTGCAAGCGCGCGCGCCTTCGGACGCAGCGGCGGCGGCGTAAAATCCTCAAGCTCCTGGATCAGGACGTCGGCGCCGCTTTCGGGCGCACGTTGCAGCACCGCCTCGTTCGCCCCTTCGAGAAACAGCCAGGAGCGGCAAAGTTGCGCGGGCCGGCGCGGCGCCATCGGCCGCTCAGCCAGCCGGACTTACTGGAACGACATGTCGACGCATTTCGAGACGTCCGTGCCCAGCCCAGAGGCGATGGTGATGCAGCCGCGCACCTTCTGCTTGGTGTTGTCGCTGGCCCACACCGCGAAACCGCCGGGACCGAAGAAGGAATTGGTGTTCGGCGGCTCGGTCTCGGTGGCGTCGAAGGAATAATTCGAATCGGTGTCGAAGATGCGCGGCTTCTTGCTGCAGCCGCCGTCGGCCTGCACGTTGATAACTTCCTTGTTGTCGCGGGTCAGCGCCAGCGTCACCTGGCAGCGCGCATATTCCGAGGTCTTGGTGTTGAAGACGTAAGCATAGGACTTGCAGGTCGCAGTGTTGAGCTTGCCCGGAGCGAGACCCCTGCCGCAGGCGATGCGCTGGTTGCTGACGAGCTTGAAATCGTCGGCCGCAGCGACAGAAGCCAGCGTCATGAAGGACAGTGCGACGGCAAGGCAGGTTTTCATGACGCTCATCCGAATCATCCTGTAAGGTTTAGGCAATGGATTGGTTTCCGACCCGACCGGCAAGATAGTCGCGAAGCGGCAAGCGGGGAATCACAAAGTGGCAAGTAACGGCTGAGAGGTTGCGAACGTAGGTCGTATTGACGGGATAATATCGTTCGTGATTTGTTCAAGACAGCGGGGCGGCGCAAAGCGTGGAGACCGGGGAGCATGACCATGACGGGATTTCCGACAAAAACCTTTTTGATCGCAGCTGCGCTGACCGCGCTGTCCACCTCCGCCTTCGCGCAAGCTGCAACGCCCTGGGAGCTGAAGTCGGACACCGGCTACGCCTATGACAAGGAGGGCAAGACCTTCTCCTACAAGATGGGCACCAGCAACGCCGGCACGCTGTTGAAAGGCGCCAAGAAGGTGCCGAGAGGCACGCTGTTCTTCATCGGCCAGAACGGCCAGCTCTACATGCGCACCGGCCCCTATCTCGAGAGCGACGGCAAGTTCATGTTCGGCACGAATTGACGCCCACGCCGGCGCGCCCAGCAAAGGCTGTCATCATCCGCGAAAGCGGATGATCCAGTACGCCGGGCTCTCTGAGATTAACCACACCGTCTCGGCGTACTGGATGCCCCGCTTACGCGGGGCATGACAATTTGTGCAGTGTGACAGCACGCTAGAAACTCGCCGCCAACTCTTGCGCGCCGGGCTTGGCGCTGTTGACATCCATGCGCTCGTTGGTGATGGCGAGCAGCTTGGCCACCGTGTTGTTGCGGCTGGCCACCGGGTTGCGCTCATAGCCGCCGCGCTGGAAGAAGTTCGAGGTCGGCACCTGCTCGCGCATGGCCAGCGGCATCGTCACCATGTCGAGCCCGGTGCCGTCGCCGGTGAGATTCATCATCTCGAGCTCGGCGGCGCTCAGCGGGCGGGTGTAGCCCTTGGCGCGAGCAAAAATCACCGACGTCAGCAGCTTGTGGGTCTGCAGATGCGGGCCGACGTCGATATCGAGCACCATGGCGTGCAGCGCCCAGCCCTTTTCCGTATCGGCCAGCTTTTCATGCTCCGACCAGGTGTCCGGCACGGACTGCGCGAACGCGACCATCTTCTTCATGACCGCGATCTTGGTGTCCATGGCCTTGCGCGGCGCGCCCGACAGCGTCGCGGCCTTTTCATGCAGCGCCTTCAGCAGCGCGTCGCCCTGTTCGGCGATCAGCTCGACGCTGTTCGTGGTGAGCAGCTGGTTGTAGCCGATCGCGGTCGAGATCGGCCGCGTGCCCGGGCCACGATAACCGGACTGCATGTCGTAATTGCCATTGCCGCCGGTCTCGAACGAATAGACCCGCACGGCCTGCTCGCGCGTCAGCCCGGCGGCTGCGGCCACGCGCGCATAGACACGCTTGAATTCGGCGTCGGTCGCGGGCCGCTGCGGCGTGAACTGGAAATGCTCCGATGCCGCCTGGATCAGATCGGGCACCATCGGCAGCGCCTTGCGCGGCGGCCGTTCAGGCGCCGACGGATCGACCGGCTTCGGAGGCCCGGTATAAACCGGCGGCTGCGTCAGCACGTAGTCGTCGAGCGTGATCTGTTGTCCGGCACGCCGCTTGGCGTTGCGGCCGCGCCGTTTCTCGGAGATCGAATTCCAGTAGGCATCGACGGGCGCCCGCGCCTCCTCATACTCCTTGAGCTTGCGGCGATATTCCGCCATCGCTTGTGGCGAGGCCTGCGCCATCGCGTTCGCAACGGCGTCGGGGAGCGGGGGTAGATCCATCGCAACGGCATGCGGCGCGGCCGCGGCAAGCGCGAGCGTGGCAAGACCAAGGCGAATCATGTGCGGCAGCATGGGCCCCTTTTTAGCAAGCACA
>Ga0081455_10007688_pt1 | contig 11316 bp, 10 predicted proteins | sample TabmetS3T2R1_FD_70207 | JGI IMG/M metagenome (GOLD analysis project Ga0081455, IMG submission 70207) | Tabebuia heterophylla rhizosphere microbial communities from the University of Puerto Rico - S3T2R1 | ecosystem: Host-associated > Plants > Roots > Rhizosphere ...
GATGTACAGCGGTTGCGCATACACGTTGCCGACAATTGCGCCATCGAAGTTCAGGTCCCGTGCCAGCTTAGCCGCCGCCGATGGCGTAAACGCCGAATCAATGTACAAGCCGTCCCGCGACGGATTGTTGTGAAACTGGGTCACGTTTACCTGTGCGCTCGCCGGAGGAATAGTGTTTAAAACAAGGCACGATCCGACTATGACGAAAGAGTAAATGGATATTCGAGGTTTCATGCGTGGCAGGCTGAGAGTGCCCCACCTTCTACCACAATGCGCTGCCTTCGTGTCAAGCATCGTGACGACACATTCCGCTGGGCGAGTCAAGATATCTGGCGCGCGCCGGCTGCTCCATTATCACTGATCACTGATTCTGCTATCGCGGTGTTGGACGAGGCAGTGGGGTCGGCCGCGACCTTGGTGCAGGAGTAGCGCGTCGCGGGGGTTGCGCTTCAAATGAACCGATATCAATGCGACCGTTATATACGCGGACAAAAGGATTGCCCCGCTGGTCGTAGGATGGCGGCGGAGTGAAAGCTGGGTCACCTGCGTTAATGGCTGGGCTACCTGGTAACAACGCGTGAGTTAACGTTGCTCCGCCGTTGTCCTGCAAAGGGCCGAGCAATGGGTCAGTGTTGATCTGGTCGCCGGGACCTGTGAGATTGCCTCCACCGTCATCACTGCTGAGGTTATAACCCAGCGACGTGAAGGCGCCGGTTAGGTTGGCGTCTGAGTTGTTGTTCAAGATTGTGTTTCCAAGCGTACCGCTGCCTTCAAGGCCGCCAGCTGAAAGACTAGCGTAGTTGTTGCTGATGGTACTGTTGTTCAGGGTCACTACTCCTGAGATTCCGCCGGCGCGGCCCCACGGCTTGCCATCATGTTGGCCATCAGCCCGGTTGCCGCTGACGGTGCTGTTGGTGATCGTCAACGTCCCAGCGTTAGAGATGCCGCCGCCAGACGCATAGCATTCGTTGCTGTTTATTGTGCTGTTGGTGATGGTTAAGATTCCATAATTAGAGATACCCCCGCCAAAACCCGAAGGAAACGGATCCTCTGCACCAGCGTGGTTGTTACTTACTGCGCTGTTGCTGATCGTCAGATTACCACCGGCGTTGAAGATACCACCGCCGTCTCCTCCAGACTCCCCGATCTCGCTAAACGCTACCACATTGTGGCTTACGCTGCTGTTCATGACCGTCAGTGTCGCGCTGCCGCCGTTTTCGGCACCGTTGTAAAGGCCACCCCCGGCAGAAAAGGCATAATTCCCGCTGATGGGAGGATTCCCGCCGATAATGCTATCGAGGATTGTCAGTGCCGCGCTGCCGCCTGAACCGTCGTTGTAAATGCCGCCACCGAGGTTAGAGCCGCAGCTCTGCACAGCGCAGCGGGCCATCGTCAGTACAGCGTGATCGTTTAAAATTCCACCGCCACCTTCCTGACCGCCGTCACCGCCACTAATCGTGAGATCACCGATTGTGACGGTGGAGCCGGGCATAACATGAAAAACACGGAAGCTTGTCTGTGAAGACCTGTATACCTTGAGCACATTCGGTCCTGGGCCAATGATGGTAGCGCTTTTGTCAATTACAAGCTCGCCACTGGTCAAGCCAATCGCTTGCCAATTGAGCGAGGGATCGAAGTTAATCGTGTCGCCATCGCTTGCGTCCGCCAGCGCCTGACGCAGTGAACCCGGGCCGCTGTCGTTGGTATTGATGACCGTAATGTCGCCGGTTGGAGTCGGAGTTGGCGTCGCGCAGGGTAGCGCGACCGCGTAAGTGCGGGAAACGTTCTGGGGCGGGGAAGTCCAGCAGAAGTCTTGGGTGAAAAACCCGAACGGTCCTTGCAGACCCGCGCTGTCGTAAGTATTCGTCACTCCGCCTACCGCGCCGTAGATCACGTCAAAGCGCTTGTTAGGATCGTTTTCATATAGGCGCACTTCGAAATTGCCCGGTTGCCCGCCTTCACGGTACGTCACGTGCCATTCGATGTTAAAGATGCGGTTTGGCGCACTGCCAGAGATCGAGGTGAATATGCCGCAACCGTTTGCCCAGGTTGAGCAGCCGCTCTCACCTGCCGTGGTACTCCACTCAGCCCATAGCGCGAAAATAGTATAGTCATACAGGCAGTTATTGGGTGGCGCGGGCAGGCATGTTTCGGTGTAGTTCGCTGGTTCGTTATTGCATACAAAATCGAGCCGTCCACTAGACGTGACGTTCACGGCGTTGAACGTCTGGTCATACAACGTGAATGGAAAGGGCAGGGGAATGAGTGTCCCGCACCAGACGCAGTGATTGCCCGTGTCAGTCGTGCCTGGCACGATCGTGTCCGTTCCCGATGTTATCCCGTATTGGCAGGGTCCATCTTCCCCGCGACCGGGGGCGATCCCGTCACTGATCGCGCCAAGTGTCGCTCTAATCGACGCTTTTGGGCTTGCCTCTCCGCGCCGGATCCGTCCGGCGGCGGATGCGGCAAAAACAACGCTACAGATAACGACAAGCAGTCCAACCAAAATGCACAGCTTCAAGAATACGGATTGCGAACGCGATGTTCCTTTCATTTGTGGAGCTGAGGTGGGGAGCGAGGTTTTACTCAGAAATGCAGAGGTCTGTCAAGCTTTCCGAGGTTTTTCACGAAAGAATGAACGTCGCCGCGAAGTTGACTGCTAACAGTCCGTGACGCACGGTTGAGACCTTTGTTACGGCTGGATTTGGTTGGTCCAAAGAAATTGCCAGACCGCTAGCGCGTTGATTGCCACTGAGACAGCGAAAAGCGAAATCTCAGGCAGAGAAATATTCGGCCGTCCATTGCCTGTCAGCAGAAGGAACATCCATGGTAACAAGATCATGGCATAACGGTAGGAGAACTGCCAGCTTCCCGGGTTTCCATGCAACCAAAGTACAAGCGTTAAGGCGCCGATAGCTATCCATGACTCCACCTTGTATCGTCCACCCTGGCGAAATAGGAGAAACAGAAAAGGGCTGGCAAGGAAGATCGAGCAGCCAAATCCATTTGGGATGATGTACGGGAAATAAGAAATACTCTCGAAGCCTTGGAATAACATCGTGTAAATATTCCAGGGAATAGACTGAATCGAAAACAACCCATGCTTATACCAGGGTTCATCAGCCACTTCGGGAATATGGATGTAGCCAAAGTCGAAAATGGAATGGAAACGCGCGAAGTTGTAGGCGGCAGTCAGGAGTCCAAGGATTACGGGAAGGGTTAGGAAACGAACGAGTGTAGGCGCCTTGTCGTAAATCTTATGGCCGCCTCGCTGCGTCGAGACGCTGGAGCGGGGTTCTTCAATCGGACACGGTGACATCCGCCTGAGGCGGACGTGGCTACTGCGGCGCCAGAACAAATAGAGGTACAGAGGCAGCGTAATCAGTAGCTCGGTGCGATTTCCGAAAGCCAGAGTGAAAAACGCTCCTGCAATGATCGGGGATGGCCGGACCAATGTGAAATAGAGCGCGGCGGCTTGTCCCAGCAAAGCGAGGCCGAGAGCGATTTGCCATGCGCCACCGAATCCGAGGTTACACCATGTCCAGGTTCCGAAAATCGGGAAGAGGGACAGCATGATCCTGCGAGCCAATCTCGCGGTAACAGGTCCTTTAAGGCTGGAGTACTCGGGGCCGAATGCTTTCGCGAGTCCAAAAAAGAAATAAACGCATAAGCCGGCAATCAAAGCTGCTAACAGACGTCCAGGAAAGGCCTGTATCAGACCAGTTTCCCGAAGGAGCGCTACCGGAAGCATGCTCAATACCGCGCCCAACGGAAAAGCTGAGTAGTATTTGCCGTCCCATGGAATCATTTCGTTAAGCCAGTCCGGCGGTTTTTCCCGAAGACCGACGTGACCGTGGAGCAAAGCCGAAGCGATCTGACTTGTATAATCCAAGTCGTGCAAGGTTGCCTTGGTCGAGAGATAAAAGGCGACCGCTGCAAACAAGGCGAGCCCGACTGTAATCCAAAGCCCCTGATTTTTCTCCCTCGCTTCCTCTGCCGCCATCATCAACTTCACTTATCCGGATTGAAGCGAAATAGCTACTTCAAAAGAAACTGGATCTGCTTTGAAATGGGGCACGACCGGGTGAGGAGAAGTGGCGTTTATAAAATAGCGAGTACCGGAACAGCCGGGTCTTGTTGCGCGGCGATTGAATTCTTGTGTGTTAAAGCCTATAGCCAGCGGCTGTCGCGTCTTGGTGAAACATGCGGACCGTATCGAGAGAAAGTTCATCGAGGTCTTTGCCCCCGAGTGCGACCAGTTTTCCAAGAATATCGTGTGGGACTGTAACAATATGACAACGACAGGCGGCCGCTTGGAACACATTAAGTACCTCACGAACGCTTGCCCAGAGGAGTTCCGTTTTGGGCAAGCCGCTCAGGATCTCCAGCGAGCGCTTCATGATCGGCAATGGATCAACTCCGGTGTCCGCGATACGGCCGGCGAAAACTGAAACGATGGCTGGGATGCTGGGGTTTAAAACGGCTGCGACTGACTCGACCTGACGTGGCGTCAGCAGGGCAGTAACATTCAACTTTACGCCTTCGCGAGCTAACTGCTCGACTAACGGAACAGAGGAATCGCCAGTCGTATTTGTAATCGGGATCTTAACGTAAACATTGTCCTGCCAGGCGTGGATCTTGAGAGCTTGGCGGCGCATCTCGGAGAAATCATCGGAGAAAACTTCAAACGAAATCGGTTTCGATTTCACTTGTTTGAGCACTGCTCGCGCGAAAGTTTCGTAGTCGGTCAGACCGAGGTTTCGCATTAAAGTGGGATTGGTCGTCAACCCTTTGATATAGGGCTGGCGAGACAGGTCTGCGATGCCCTGCAGATCTGCGCCGTCTGCGAAGATTTTCACGGGCAAATCCAGGACGAGTTGATTCATCGTTTCGAGGCTTCCAGTCCAGGAACGCAAGGCAACATATCAGCGGCAAGCATCGCCGAGAAGCACATTCACAGCATCGTTGAAATTTTGGACTGTAAAGTGGGGCAACTCGCGTAGACTCTCTTGGTAGTCGCGCTGAATAAAGATTGCCCGACAGCCAGCCGCGTGGGCACAATCGACGTCTCGCCATCGATCACCGATGACGTAGCTCGCGGCCAGATCAATTTTCAATTCCGCCGCTGCTCGCAGGATCAGGCCTGGTCGGGGTTTACGGCAATCACACGGGTCACCATAACGCTCGCCGGCATGATAACAGATTTCGATCCGGTCAAGCGATGGCAGTGCAGACTGCATTTTCAAATGCATCGCTTCCACGGTTTCACGATTTTGTTTGCCGCGCCCGACGTCAGGTTGGTTGGTGATCACGACTAACAGGAAATTCGCTGCCTTAAGGCGTGCGCAGCCGGAAACTACGTCGTCGTGGAGCTCGAACGCTTCAACACCAGATGGCGGAAAAGGGTGCCCGTCCCGGACAACAGCCCGATTAAGCACTCCATCGCGATCAAGGAAGACCGCTCGCCGCGTTACTTCATGCTTTCCCATTTTGTCTCTGCCAGCTTTAGCCTGGGATGAGACACCCATAAGTGCCATACCACCGCTTGCAACGTCTCCGAATGCGGCGTGACATTTGCGGGATTCACGGTGGGAATCAAAATTGCTATATCTGCAACCTGCGCGGTGTAACCTCCATCGCGCCCGACGATCCCCAGAATTGCGGTTCCCCGCTGCTTCGCCAGTTGCATTGCCGTCACCAGGTTCGCACTGACATTCTTTTCAACGTTGCCGCCGCCCACCGACAAAATTAGGAGCGCATCTTTTTCATTCAATCGGCTTACCTCGAGCCATCTGGCAAACACGGAAGGCCATCCATCGTCATTGGTACGGGCGCTTAGTTCGGAGACATTATCCGTCGGCGCATAGCATTCCATTCCTGCGAGCTTTCGAAAATCATTCACCGCATGAGATGCATTCGCAGCGCTGCCTCCGACCCCAAGAACAAAGAGCCGGCCGCGGCGCGCGCGGACAGCCGCCAGGAGTTCCACTGCTTTTTCGCAAAGCGCCGTGTCGAGTTGCGAGATTATTTCAGTCGTCTCGTGCAAGTATTCCTCAGAGTAGCTCATGGCAAGGTGTCAGATTGTTTGTCGCGCAGCAGGGCGTCGAGTTCCGCGAGGCCTTCGGGTGAGCCGATTTCGTAGAACCGTTGCTTTACTTCGTACGCTGCGATTTGGTTCTCCCACACCAGGCGCGAGTAAACATCCGCCAGGTCAAACGGAACATTATCAGGGTATGGCGTGAACACTGCCGCGTTCAGAACCCCGACGCCGTAATCGACGTGGCGCATTTCCGATGTGCGTAGTTTCTTGTCATAGCGACAAATTTTTCCGGCCTCGAAAGAGACGTTGCTTGTATCCCAGCGGCCTTCATTTTTGAGGATTGTCATTAACGCGGGTTTCCCGCTCAGAACAAAGGCGTCGACAACGGCGGAGTAATCAATGGGCATATATGAGTCTCCATAAATTACCAGAAAACGTTGGCCCAGCATTGGGAGCGCCCGTTTTAGCGCACCACCAGTTCCGAGAAGCGTGGTGCCATCAAACGAGTAAGCGATTTGAAGGCCAAGGTTCCTTCCATCGCCCAGGGTTGCTTCGATCATTTCGCCGAGGTAGCCGACACAAAGCACTATTTTCCGAAGTCCTTGAGAATGCAGCAGCCGCAACTGGTGTACAAGGAACGCTTCACCTGCGATGGTCAACAGTGCTTTTGGCGTTTTCTCCGTCACCGGACGAAGTCGCGTGGCCAGTCCGCCGGCGAGAATGGCCGCCGGCCAGTTGGCCAGGTCACTCTCCCCCCCTCGCGTCTTCATTGAATTAGAATCTTGGTGCCTTCAGGTTCGAACCGAAAACGGATTTCCGTCAATCCTTTCTCGCGCATGGCATTACGCAGTCGACCTTTATCTTCGGCGTAAAACATGAGAAAGCCGCCTCCGCCGGCTCCGATTAATTTTCCGCCCAGAGCGCCATTAGCCATCGCGCAATCATAAAAGTCGTTGATGTGTTCATTGCTCATGCTGGCTGAACGTTCCTTTTTTCGGTGCCAATGAACGTCCATTAGCCGTGCAAACTCGTTAAGGTCACCAGCTTCTAATGCGCGCTGACTTTGCTGCCCCAGCTCTTTCACAAAATGCAGGTTCTCAAGCATCGCTTTGTCGGACTGTGTGCTCTTATCATGCTGTTCCCGCAAAATCTTTGAGGCTGAACGCGAGTAGCCGGTAAAAAACAGTAATAAGTTGTCCTCCAAATTAAGGTAGATATCTTCCGCGATTCTCAAAGGGGCTGCCTGGACCTCTCCGTTCGGTAGAAAGTGAAAACAAGTTATCCCACCGTACGCGGCAATGTACTGGTCTTGTTTTCCTATTGGTTCGCCCAGTTTTTCTAGTTCGATATGACAGGCCTGTTCAGCCAGTTCGGACGGATGAACCAGATTCTTGTGCAAAGCATGCAAGGCCTTGAGTAACGCCGTTGTGAAACTCCCGGAAGAGCCGAGGCCGGTGCCGGCGGGGATATCGGCCATGCTGGCAATCTCCAAGTTGCGCTCCTGCACGCCGGTCAGCTTGAATGCTTCTCTTATGATCGGATGCTCGATTTTGTCGATCTCGAATACTTCTTCGAGATGGGAATATTTTAACAAAAAACCTTCTACGAACCGACGATGAACGGTGATGTAGACATATTTGTCGATGGCGGCCGCGATAAGAAAACCGCCATGTTCGCGATAATATGATGGAAGATCAGTCCCGCCACCTCCAAGAGAAATTCGCAATGGGGAACGCGTGATGATCATTCGGGACTCCCAAGATGAAAAGGTTAACCGGATTGTCCAGTCGACATACTGCGGTCCTTCAATGCGAGCGGCAGAAAGCCATCAGCTCGTCAGACTCCTGCTTTACCCTATTTCATTACTTAGTCCGCTGACGCTCTGCCCAGAAACTCATTCCAGGTCGCTTTCGTTTCTTTAGGGACATTCATGTCGGCTTCCAACAGCCAGGATACGGTCGTTAGCGAGTTGATAACAACCGACACAGCAACAAGCGCAATCAGCAGGTAGCGCAACTGAAATGCGAACCGGCCACTCCGTAAAAAAAGCAGGAAAGCGAAAATGAGGAATGGATAAAATTCTGCAAGATAACGTTGCGCGAGACCCATAAATGACAGAATAACGACCGTCTGCAGCAAAAGAATCGCTGCAATCGTCCGATCTACACCATCGGAACCGCCCGGTCGAAGCAGCAGTGCTATTCCAATTGCGGCACCGAGCAGAATCCATGACGAACACCATAAGAGGGAAGAATATGTTTCGGTGAAAGGCACCACATAAAGAGTGGGATGATCGTAAGGCTCACGGCCTGCCTTCAAGAATGGCGGCGTATCTTGAAATTTTGGTGACCGTAATAAGAAATAATCCGCAAAACTGTAAGGGACACGCTCAAGCCGAAACAGCCCGTGCTGTACTGCAAACTGCTGCTGCTCCTGGTTGACGGAGAAACGCATGGGCATTCCGCTAAAGTCACCGAACCGCGCGTAAGTCAGGAAGAGGTAAAAAAGGAAAGCCGCACCCAGCGGAAGAAAAAGCGCTGCGACATTGCGCACGGGATTCGTGCGGAATAGCGGAAGCGCGAGGACCGGAGCAATCAGAAGAAAAGGCGCACCGAAGGTCGCTCTGGATAGTAAAGCTGCGCCGGCACAAAAAGAGAAGGCCAACAGGGAGCGAGTCAACGCGAATCCTTCCCTTTTTCGAGATCTCAGCGCAAAATAAAGAGCGGCCAGCGACCATGCCAGTCCCCAAATGATCGCTTCGTCATAGATGGAAAGATTTCCGAGAAGCAGCAACAGCGGCGAACCGAGAGCAAATCCAACCAGCGAAGCATTGCCCAGCCAATTTTGCCAGTTACTCGACAACTGAGACGACCGTAACGCCATCCGAACGAGTCCAGCAAACGCGACTAACGCGATGAGTCCTGCACAAAATCCAGAGATGCGCGACCAATGCCCTCGTCCATCGGGATAGATATAATTTAGTGGAACGCGAAGGAACGCCGGGAACGGCCCAAAGTACATCCGTGGCTTATCGTCCACGATCATTATTTCGTGCCTGATCGCATCACTATCGACTCCCACATCGCCTCGTAGAAAATGTTCGGCTTGTGAATCGTAGGCTTTGCCAAGCACCTCGTTGACGAAGATCTGGCGACCTCCGGTCATGGTGAAAAACCATAGAAGCGCAATTAATATAAAAGCGACCGGTTGGAGATTCGGTGATCGAGTTTCTTCGGCCATTAGCAATTACCAACTTCCCCTTGATGCTTAGAAACGCCGCTCAGGCGAACAAAGGACGTCAACCAATCCGCTAATCACGCTGTTCGGAATCGGTTTTTTTGGCGACAGCGAACAAGTTCAAACCGAACTTGTGATATTGTAAGCTAATCTCACTTGGCTTGAAACCAGCGCGAACCAGCATTGGCCAGAGATCGCGTTTCCCGTAATACATCTTATGATCGTCTATCTCGATTTTTGGGCTGAAGCCAAGTCGGAATGCGGATAACTCGAGGAATCGTTTGCCCACCCAAGTCGGGACATTGACGAGAAGCAATCCTGCAGGTCTTAGCAAACGCCATGCAGATTGAAGAACGAACTGCGGCTCAACGAGGTGCTCCAGGACTGAAATTAGCATCACAGCGTCCAGGGTTTCACTTTCCAGGTTCGGAATAACTTGCTCGATCGTTCCCTGATAAAAAGTGAATTTCTTCCGATCCTGTAGCTCTGGAGCGATCTGGAAATCTACTCCGATGCCTCTTTTTAGTCTTGGCTCCAAAGCAATTAGCTGAGCGGCGCGGTAGCCACAGCCGAGTTCTAATACCTGTAAATCGCTCCGAGCCGGGAGATGCCGGCGAATTGCCCGCTGCGACAGCCATACTCCGAGCCGATCGGCCGGAGTCAATCCGTGCTGTCCAAAGCTTTCATTGGCCCGCAAAGTCACTGCCGATACCTTAGGATTACTCGGTTTGCCATTTCCATCAGCAGCGTGAAGCAGAATGTCTGGAACCCAAGAATGACGAAGAGGAGACCGAGAATCGCCGGATGGGAGATAGCTTCCAGGTTCAACCCAAGTTTCACATACCGGTAAACAAAATGGGCAAGGAGCATCAGCCCGGCCAACAAAAGGCTGGCCGATACAATCATCCCGCGGTCGTACGTCACAAACCTTCGCAATCGCTCGACAAAACGAGGTTGTAATCCGTGCAGGATTCGGGCAAGCAGGCCAATCTGGATCGAGCTATAACCCAGTGTCGCACAGGTTACTCCCAGGAGCATCCAATATAGACTAAACCCAATTGGCCCAATTCTCACTGGACCGGTCGACAGGGCTAGAGAAAGCAACAATCCAATTCCCATCAGTGCGATGCCAAGCTTGAGAAGGAATGAATCCGCGGCGTAGACCAGCATCACCTTTAGGTTTACCCAACCTGCCATCCAGGATGATTTCCAGCCGACACGACGGTGATGACTGAGACGCCCCTCGCGATCCTTGTAGAATTTGATGGGCACTTCCGCGCTTGCGAGCTTCAGGCGGGCGGCTTTTAACACCATTTCACTTGCGTATTCCCAGCCTTCTGAAGTGATATTGATTCTATCCAATGCTTCCAGAGTCGCTCCTCTTATCCCGCAATGAATGTCTGAATAGTTGCTCCGATAAATGCAGTTGAGGATCCAGTTCGTCAGCGGCGTGCCGAAGTAGCGGTGCAATTTGGGCATGGCACCTTTTTCGATACTGCCTCGGAAGCGGCTACCCATGATAAATTCCTTGCCCTTTCGAAATTCGTCCACGAATGGAGCGATCTCGCGAAAGTCGTAGGTCAAATCTGCGTCACCCATTAACATCCACTTTCCGCGGATGTACGGAATGGCATCGATGTAGGCACGGCCAACCCCACGCTTCGGAGTGCGCAGGACCTCGCCGCCATGTTCGAGTACAATCCTGGGAGTATTGTCAGTCGAACTATCTACAATTAGGATTTGCCCGGTCACACCAGCGCGTTTAAGACCCTCCTTGCACCACTCAATAAATTCGCCCACGGTGAGTTCTTCATTCATCGCAGGGATGACAATGCTCAGTTCTACATCTCCGAGCGTCGTATTCTCCGGCTTAAGGTGTTCAATGCCGGAATTCAGAGCGGCATCCGCAGACTCGAGGTCATTTAGCATCTAGCTTCTCCGGTTTTCAATCGGCTAAGGTTCGTGGATTCCGATGGATGTCGTCTGGATCGTCGATCAATCACGGCTTTCACCACCACGGCAAAAATCAGTATTGTGAG
>Ga0081455_10007689_pt1 | contig 11315 bp, 11 predicted proteins | sample TabmetS3T2R1_FD_70207 | JGI IMG/M metagenome (GOLD analysis project Ga0081455, IMG submission 70207) | Tabebuia heterophylla rhizosphere microbial communities from the University of Puerto Rico - S3T2R1 | ecosystem: Host-associated > Plants > Roots > Rhizosphere ...
GACCGCCGTCCGCGAGGCCGCCCGCCTCGTCGCCGAGGACGAGCAGCTGACCCCGGCGCTGGTGCCGCTGGGCGACGGCGTGCTGGCCGCGGTGCGCGACTAGTTTTCCGGCGCGAGCAGACTCTTTACGGATTCCTTACGGGGCGTCCCCTTGACGCTCGGCTGAACGCGCGTTTAGTGTTCTGAACATGCGTTCAGCCGACGATCTGACCGCCACCGCCCGAATCCGCGACGCGGCCATCGAGCAGTTCGGTCAGCACGGCTTCGGCGTCGGGCTCCGCACCATCGCCGAGGCCGCGGGGGTGAGCGCCGCGCTTGTCATCCATCACTTCGGCTCCAAGGACGGCCTGCGCAAGGTCTGCGACGACTACGTCGCCGAGGAAATCCGCAGCAGCAAGTCGGAGGCCATGCAATCCAACGATCCCGCCACCTGGTTCGCGGCAATGGCCGAGATCGAGTCCTACGCGCCGATGATGGCCTACCTGGTGCGCAGCATGCAATCCGGCGGCGACCTAGCGAAGATGTTGTGGCACAGGATGATTGACAACGCCGAAGGTTATCTGGCGGAGGGTGTGCGCGCCGGCACCATAAAGCCCAGCCGGGATCCGCACGCCAGAGCCAAATATCTGGGCATCACCGGAGGTGGGGGATTTCTGCTCTACCTGCAAATGCATGACACCCCAACCGATCTGCGGGCCGTATTGCGCGACTATGCGCGCGACATGATACTGCCCGCCCTCGAGCTCCACACCGAAGGCTTGATGGCGGACCGCACCATGTACGACGCATTTCTGGCAGCAGATGATCAAGGAGATTCGAATGTCAGCTGAGAATTTCGCACCCATCGAAATCCGCAACCTCACCAAGAACTTCGGTGCGGTGCGGGCGCTTGATGGCCTGGACCTGACCGTGCAGCAGGGCGAGGTGCACGGCTTCCTCGGCCCCAACGGCGCCGGCAAGTCCACCACCATCCGCGTCCTGCTGGGCCTGGTGAAGGCCGACGGTGGCAGCGCGCGGTTGCTGGGCGGCGACCCGTGGACCGACGCCGTCGAGCTACACCGCCGGATCGCCTATGTGCCAGGCGATGTCACGCTGTGGCCCTCGCTGACCGGCGGCGAAACCATCGACCTGCTCGCACGCATGCGCGGCGGCATCGACGACAGGCGACGCGCCGAGCTGATCGAGCGCTTCGACCTGGACCCGCACAAGAAGGCACGCACCTACTCGAAGGGCAACCGCCAGAAGGTCTCCCTGATATCGGCCTTCTCGTCGCACGCCGAGCTGCTGCTCCTCGACGAGCCCAGCAGTGGCCTGGATCCGTTGATGGAGAACGTGTTTCAGCAGTGCGTCGGCGAGGCGCGCGATCGTGGGTCGACGGTCTTGTTGTCCAGCCACATCCTGGCCGAGACGGAAACGCTCTGCGAGCGGGTGACCATCATCCGCGCCGGCAGGACCGTCGAGAGCGGCACGCTGGAGTCCATGCGGCATCTCAGCCGCACCTCCATCAAGGCCGAAATGACCGGTGATCCGGGCGATCTCACCCGGATCAAGGGCGTCGAGGACGTCAGCGTCGACGGCGCCACCCTGCGCGCGCAGGTCGATAGCGAGAGCCTGGGCGAACTCATCCGGGTGCTCGGCGACGCCGGCGTGCGCAGCCTGGTCAGCCAGCCGCCGACCCTCGAGGAGCTCTTCCTGCGCCACTACGACACGGACAAGCGCAACGAAAAGGAGGTGTCGACGCTATGAGCACCGCAACCCTGGATCGTCCCTCCCGTCCGGCGCACCCGGCGCCGCCGTCGGGCTCGAACTTCTCCGGCACACTAGGCATGTTGCGGCTCTATCTGCGCCGCGACCGAATCTCGTTGCCGCTGTGGGTATTACTGCTCTCGGTGCCGCTGGCGACCGTGTACGTCGGAAGCATCGTCAAGGTCTACCCCACCGAGGCCGGCCGGGCCATGTTCGCGGCCACCATCATGGCCAGCCCGGCCCAGCGCGCCCTCTACGGGCAGGTCTACAACACCAGCCTGGGCGCGGTGGGCATCTGGAAAGCCGGCATGTTCCACCTGCTGATCGCGGTGGCGGTCATCCTCACCGTGATCCGCCACACCCGCGCCGACGAGGAGACCGGCCGCACCGAACTGATCGACTCGACCGCGGTAGGGCGGTATGCCAGCCTCACCGCGGCGCTGCTGCTGTCGTTCGGCGCGTCGATCGCCACCGGCGCGATCGGGGCGGCGGGGCTGCTCACCACCGAGGTCCCGGCGACGGGGTCACTGGCCTTCGGGGCGGCGCTGGCCTGTTCCGGCCTAGTCTTCACCGCGGTGGCCGCGGTGGCCGCGCAACTGTCCCCGAGCGCCCGGTTCGCCCGCGGCACCGCGTTCGCCGTGCTGGGCGCGGCGTTCACGCTGCGCGCCATCGGCGATGCCGGCTCGGGCGCGCTGTCGTGGCTCTCCCCCCTGGGCTGGTCATTGCAGGTGCGGCCGTATGCGGGTGACCGCTGGTGGGTGCTGCTGCTGCACCTGGCGACGACGATCGTGCTGGCGCTGGTGGCCTACCGGCTGCTCGCCGGCCGCGACGTCGGCGCCGGGCTGATCGCCGAACGCGCCGGCCCCGGCGGCGCGGGAAGGCGCTTACGCGACGCCGACGGGCTGACCTGGCGGCTCGACCGCGGGGCACTGCTGCTGTGGAGCGTGGGCCTGGGACTGTACGGGCTGGTGATGGGCAGCGTGGTGCACGGCATCGGCGACGAGCTGGGCGACAGCACCGTGGTGCGTGACATCGTCTCCCGGATGGGCGGCACCAGCGCGCTGGAGCAGGCCTTCGTCGCGGTGGCGTTCACGATGATCGCCATGATGGCCGCCGCATTCGCCATCTCGCTGAGCCTGCGGCTGCACCAGGAGGAGTCCGGCCAGCGTGCCGAGACGACGCTGGCCGGCGCCGTCTCCCGAACCCGTTGGCTGGCCAGTCATTTGGGGGCGGCGCTGGCGGGGTCGGCGGCGGCGATCCTGATCGCCGGATTGGTGGCCGGCCTGATGTACGGCGCCGCGGCCGGCGATGTCGGCGGCAAGGTGGCCACGGTTCTCGGCACCGCCGCCGTGCAGCTGCCCGCCGTCTGGCTGTTGGCCGCGGTGACGGTCGTATTGTTCGGTCTGGCACCGCGATTCACGCCGGTGGCGTGGGGCGTGCTGGTCGCGTTCGTCGCGCTGTATCTGATCGGTTCGCTGGCCGGGTTCCCGCAGTGGGTGCTCGACCTCGAACCGTTCGCGCACGTTCCGCGGGTCGGCGCCGACTTCACGGCCGTGCCGCTGCTGTGGCTGTTGGGGATCGACGTGGCGCTGATCGCGCTGGGAGCCATGGCTTTCCGGCGTCGCGATCTGCGTTGCTAGGGAGGAAGGCTCATGAATACTGCAATCAAGTTCGCCGCATCGAGCATCATCGGGCTCGTCGTACTCGGGTTCATCCTGTTCTACCCGGCGGGCACGTTCAATTATTGGCAGGCATGGGTTTTCATCGCGGTCTTCACGATCGCGACGTACGCACCGAGCCTGTATCTCGCGCACACGGACCCTGCGGCCCTGAAGCGGCGCATGCACGGCGGCCCACTCGCGGAGGCCAGAACGGTGCAGAAGTTCATCATCATCGGCGCCTTTGCGGGGCTCTTCGCGATGATGGCGTTCAGCGCCTACGACCACCGGGTCGGTTGGTCGTCCGTGCCGACAGCGGTGTGCGTGATCGGCGATCTCTTGATCGTGGCCGGGCTCGTCGGCGCCATGCTGGTGGTCGTCCAGAACAGGTATGCCGGCGCCAGCATCAGGGTGGAGGAGGGCCAAAAACTGGCCTCCACCGGTCTCTACAAGTTGGTGCGGCACCCGATGTACGCCGCGAACCTGGTCTTGATGGTGGGCATCCCGCTGGCATTGGGTTCCTACTGGGGGCTGTTGCTCATCATCCCCGCCCAGCTCGTTCTCGTCCTTCGCATCCTCGACGAGGAAAAGCTGCTCACCCAGGAGTTGGGCGGATACCGCGAATACCAGCAGCGCGTGCGCTACCGGTTGGTCCCCTACGTGTGGTAGCGCCGCTACTAAGGTAGGGGCGTGGCCCGAAACCCCGCGCCCGCGCTGGACCGGCCATGGCGACGTCCCGGCGCCCTGCGGTACGCAGCGGACCGCGTCCGTGGCATCGTCAAACCCCCGATCACCGTGACCGCTCCCCCGGCCGGCATCACCGTCGACCGTGACGTCGAGGTGCCCACCCGCGACGGAACGCTGTTGCGCATCAACATCTTTCGGTCCGACGGCGCGGCTCGACCGGTCATCGTGAGCATTCATCCTTACGGCAAGGACGAACTGCCGACCCGGCGAGGCAAGAAGCAGACGTACTCGATGCAATACCACATCTTGCGGCAGCCCAAGCCGATCGCCTTCTCCGCCTTCACCGGTTGGGAGGCCCCGGATCCGGCATGGTGGACCGGGCAGGGCTTCACCGTGGTCAATGCCGACGCGCGCGGCTGCGGCCATTCCGACGGCACCGGAAAGCTGTTGTCGCGCCAGGAGGCCGAGGACACCTACGACCTGGTGCAGTGGATCGCCGGCCAGCCGTGGTGCGACGGCAATGTCGTCATGCTCGGGGTGTCGTACCTTGCCATCAGCCAGTACGCCGTCGCCGCCCTGCGGCCGCCGGCGCTGCGCGCGATCTGCCCGTGGGAAGGCTTCACCGATGCGTATCACGACCTCACGTTTCCGGGCGGCATTCGGGAAACCGGCTTCACCCGGGTGTGGTCACTGCTCTTGCGCCGCAGCACGCGGCTGGCCTACGACCTCGCGAAGATGCAGCCTGACCACCCACTGCGTGACGATTTCTGGCGCTCGCTGGTGCCCGACCTGTCGGCGATCGACGTGCCCATGCTGGTGTGCGGCAGCTTCTCGGACAACAGCCTGCACAGCCGCGGCTCGATCCGGGCGTTCACGCACGCCGGCTCCGCCCACACCCGGCTCTACACCCATCGCAGCGGCAAGTGGGAGACCTTTTACTCCGAGCCCGCGCTGGCCGAGCAGCTGAAATTTTTCCGCGGTGTGCTCGACGGCGCGCCCGCGTCCCGCAGCGTTCGCCTCGAGGTGCGCGAGGACCGCGACACCGTCGTCGCGGTGCGCGAGGAGGAGCGGTGGCCGCTCGCCCGCACCGTCTGGCGGCCGTTATATCTAACCGCGCCCGGCGTGCTGGCGACCAGGCAACCGCCCGCGCCTGGCCACGTTACATTCGGAACACGTTCTCGCGCAGCGGCATTCAATTGGACCATCCCCAACGACCTGGAGCTGACCGGCCCGATGGTGGCGCGGCTGTGGGTCGAGCTGGACGGCTGCGACGACGCCAACCTGTTCGTTGGCGTGGAGAAGTGGCGCTGGGGCCGGTTCAAGGGCCGATTCGTCGGGTTCGAGGGGTCCTATGGCTATGGCCGCGACCGCGTTACCACCGGCTGGCAGCGGGTCGCGCTGCGCGCTCTGGACCCCGAGATGTCGCGGCCGTGGGAGCCGGTACCGGCGTGCGTGCATCCGCAGCCGGTGCCCGCCGGGCAGGTGGTCGCGGTGAACGTCGCGCTGGGCCCGTCGGCGACGCAGTTTCGCGCCGGCGAGCAACTGCGCCTGGTGGTCGCCGGGCGCTGGCTGTCTCGGCGCAACCCGTTCACCGGCCAGCTCCCCACGGCCTATGCCGCTTCGCCGCGCGGCCGCGTCACCCTGCACTGGGGCCCGCAGCATGACGCCCACCTGCTGATCCCGGAGATCCCCTAGTACGCGGAGATACACTGTTCGGACACCCCAACGATCGGACGTTCGGTCATGAAGCATGTTGGAACACTTCGGAACAAAGGCGGCAAGCCCGCGTATGAACAGGGCTGTTGACGCAATCCTCGACGAGGATGGCAACGTCATCCTCCCGGGTGGCAGCACCGGTGACGGTCGGCGCCACCGCGCGCTGGTTGTCATCCTCGACGAGCCGCCACGGCAGGGCGAACGCGTCCAGACCGAGCCGTCCGTACCCGAGCGCTATCACCTGCTAAAGGTGATCGGGGCCGGGGGCATGGGGGAGGTGCTCCGAGCGTTCGATCAGCACACCGGAGGATTCGTGTGTGTCAAACGCCTCCACCCCCACATCCGTCCCGGTGCCCTCCAACAGGAATTGCTGGCGTTGCGCCGGTTGAGGCATCCCAATATCATTGCCCTGCTTGATTATTCGCCTGAGCCGACGCCTTCGTTGATCACACAATTCGTCGACGGTCCCGACCTGGAATCCTGGCGGCGCGACCGATCCCCCATTCCCGAACTGCTAGCCGCCGACATCATGCAGCAGGTGTTCGACGGGCTGGCCTATGCGCACGCCCTCGAGATCATTCACTGCGATCTCAAACCCGCCAATGTGATGGTCGAATTGGAAGGCACGCGGCTCAAGCCACGCATCCTCGACTTCGGGATCGCGGTCGTCGACCGCGTAGACGACGAGGGCCGACTGACCGCCCAAGGCCGGGTCGCGGGCACCGTCGACTACATGGCTCCCGAGCAGTTCCGGGGCGAAGTCCTAACGCCCGCTTGCGATGTATACGCCGCCGGGCTGATGCTGGCCGCGCTGGTCACCGGCGTCAGCCCGTTCGGCGGACTGAGCATGGACAGCGCTATTGGCCAAAAGATAAGCGCGACAAGCGGTCTGCGCCTCGCCGACACCCACCCGATCATCGCGGATCTGGTGGAGAGTTGCACGCAGCCCGCTCCCCACAGCCGCCCGTCTGCCGCTGCGGCCGCGGCCACCCTGTATCGCCTCACCTCAGCCGTGCGTCACCCGATTCGCCCGATCAATTTGGGGTTCCGCCGAGGGCTGGTGGGTTGGGACAACGGACTCGGCAAAGTGGGCGGCGTGTCTCCGAACTACCCCGCCCGCGTCATGGCCCGCACCGGCGACAACGGCGACGGTCCCGCCGGCGTCACCCTCGAATCGCTGAGCGACACACCGGGCGAGTTCGGAGTGCTCATGCAAAGCTTCCCCGCAGACCGGCTGGCCGGAAAGCGTCTTCGGCTGGAAGCCGATGTGGCGACACAGGGGGTCAGCGGCCGCGCGGCGCTGTGGGTGCGTGTCGACTCCGCGCAGGGTCAGCTCGCGTTCGAGAACATGTCGGACAGACCCATTACCGGCACCACCGCCAGCCGGCCGGTCAGTCTTGATGTCGCGGTGCCCGCGGGAGCCACCGCGATTCACTTCGGGCTACTGCTCTCCGGTTCCGGATCGATGACCACCGGGCCGCTGACGCTGACGGTGGACGCCGGCCAGTCTTGGCCCGACCTGGCGTTGATCTAGTCGCAGCCCAACTAGGCCTGCCGAGCGCTACTACTCAGCTAGATCCAGACGCCCTTGCCCACCGCGACCACGCCACCGGCGCTGATCGCGAAGCGTTCCCGGTCCTTCTCCAGATCCACGCCGACCATCTCGCCGGGCCCGACGACGACGTTCTTGTCCAGGATCGCGTGGCGCACCACCGCGCCGCGCCCGACCCGGGCGCCCGGCATGATCACGCTGCCCTCCACGATCGCGCCGTCGTCGACCACGACGTTGGACGACACCACCGAATTGCGCACCGAGGCCGCCGAGATGATGCTCCCGGCGCCCACCACCGACTCCTGCGCAGAGCCGCCGTTGACGAACTTCGCCGGCGCCAGGTTCTCCGACGCCCCCAGGATCGGCCAGCGCTTGTTGTACAGGTTGAACACCGGATGCACCGACACCAGGTCCATGTGCGCGTCGTAGAACGCGTCCAGCGTCCCGACGTCGCGCCAGTAGCCATGGTCGCGTTCGGTGGCGCCGGGCACCTCGTTGTTGTGGAAGTCGTAGACCGCGGCCATCCCGTCGGTGACGAGCCGCGGGATGATGTCGCCGCCCATATCGTGATCGGAGTGATCGTCGTCGGCATCGGCCCGGATCGCGTCGATCAGCACCTTCGTCGTGAAGATGTAGTTGCCCATCGACACGAACGTCGACTCCGGGTCGTCGGGTGTGCCCGGCGGATCGGCCGGCTTTTCGATGAACCCTCGAATTCGCCCGGATTCGTCGGAGTCGATGCAACCGAACGCGCTGGCCTCGGCGCGCGGCACCCGAATGCCGGCCACCGTTGCACCCGCGCCGCTCTCGATGTGGAACTGGAGCATCTGCTCGGGGTCCATCCGGTACACGTGGTCGGCACCGAAAATGATGATGTAGTCGGGGTCCTCGTCGTAGATCAGATTCAGCGACTGATAGATCGCATCGGCCGAGCCGGTGTACCAGCGCGGGCCGAGCCGCTGCTGAGCAGGCACCGGGGTGATGTACTCGCCGGCAAGCCCGGACAGCCGCCAGTTCTGCGAAATGTGGCGATCCAGCGAATGCGACTTGTACTGCGTCAGCACGCAGATTCGCAGGTACCGCGCGTTCACCAGGTTGGACAGCACAAAATCGATCAACCGGTAGGCGCCCCCGAAGGGAACCGCCGGTTTGGCGCGATCAGCTGTCAGCGGATACAGCCGCTTGCCTTCCCCGCCGGCCAGGACGATGCCAAGGACGTGTGGCAACTCCCTCATGCCCCAAACCTATCCGCACGTTCACGCCGCGGCTAGCCATTCGCCCTATTGATCGGTTCTGTCGGTCAAGGTATTTGGCGTAATCGCATTCGAAACAACCCTGCGGAGGCTTGCGACGGCTACTACGGTCGTGACTATGCGGGTGGCGATGATGACTCGGGAGTATCCACCTGAGGTCTACGGCGGGGCGGGAGTACACGTCACCGAGCTTGTCGCGCAGTTGCGCCATCTGTGCCAGGTCGACGTGCACTGCATGGGGGCGCCGCGTCAGGGCGCAGTGGTGGCGCAGCCCGACCCGGCGCTCAAGGGTGCCAACGCCGCGCTGTCCACGCTGTCGGCCGACCTCAACATGGTCAACGCCGCCGGGCAGGCCACTGTCGTACATTCGCACACCTGGTACACCGGCCTGGCCGGGCACCTGGCCGCGCTGCTGTACGGCGTTCCGCACGTGCTGACCGCGCATTCACTCGAACCGATGCGGCCGTGGAAGGCCGAACAACTCGGCGGCGGCTACCGCGTGTCGTCGTGGGTGGAGAAGACGGCGATCGAGGCCGCCGACGCGGTGATCGCGGTCAGTTCCGGCATGCGCGACGATGTGCTGAAGACCTATCCCGCGCTCGATCCGAACCGGGTGCACGTGGTGCGCAACGGGATCGACACCGACGTGTGGTACCCGGCTGAGCCAGAGACGGGCGACTCGGTGCTCGAGGAGCTCGGCGTCGACCTGAAGCATCCCATCGTGGCCTTCGTCGGACGGATCACCCGGCAGAAGGGGGTCGCGCATCTGATCGCGGCGGCCCACCACTTCGCGCCCGAGATCCAGCTGGTGCTGTGCGCTGGCGCACCGGATACCCCGGAGATCGCGGCCGAGGTGACGTCGGCGGTGCAGGAACTCGCGCGCGTGCGCAGCGGCGTGTTCTGGGTCCGGGAGATGCTGCCGATCGGCAAAATCCGCGAGATACTCTCAGCAGCAACAGTTTTCGTGTGCCCATCGGTGTATGAACCGTTGGGGATCGTGAACCTCGAGGCGATGGCATGCGCGACGGCGGTGGTGGCCTCCGACGTCGGCGGCATCCCGGAGGTGGTCGCGGATCGGCAGACGGGTCTGCTGGTGCACTACGACGCGGACGACCCGGAGTTCTTCGAGCGACGGCTCGCCGAGGGGGTCAACTCGTTGGTGGCCGATCCGGAGAACGCCCGACAGTACGGCCAGGCTGGGCGGCAGCGCTGTATCCAAGAATTTTCGTGGGCGCATATCGCCGAGCAGACCGTTGAGATCTACCGAAAGGTTTCCTCATAGGAATCGGCGTGGATAGTTGCGCTCACTGCAACCAAACACGCCGAAATCACTAGCTGGTGACGCCCTTGAGCTCGTCGCCGAGGGCGGCCGCTTCTTCGGGAGTGAGTTCGACGACGAGTCGCCCACCGCCTTCAAGTGGTACCCGCATCACGATGCCGCGCCCCTCCTTGGTTGCTTCCAGTGGACCGTCTCCGGTCCGGGGCTTCATCGCCGCCATCGAGTGCTCCCTCCACATGAGCTCGCCCGCTCGGGCTAGTGATCTACCCTATTGTTCCCTATCCGGGGCGTTCGGTGTGCGAAGACCCGGCTAGGACGTCGTTACGATGCGGCTTTGATCGGGGGTACCCAGCAGTCGGCCGTGTGGTCGTCGACCATTCCGGTGGCCTGCATCAACGCGTACGCCGTCGTCGGTCCGACAAAGCGGAAGCCGCGGCGTTTCAATTCCTTGGCCATCGCCGTCGACTCCGGCGTCACCGCGGGGACCTGGGACAAGTTGGCCGGTCGCGGACGTGGTGGCGGCGCGAACGACCACAGCAACTCAGCGAGATCGACGTCGAGATCCGCGACGGCGCGCGCATTGGCGATGGTTGCCTCGACCTTCGCCCGGTTACGCACGATTCCGGCGTCGGCCATCAGCCGGTCGAAGTCGCGTTTGGTGTAACGGGCGACGCGTTCGACATCGAACCGGTGGAACGCGCGGCGGAAGTTCTCCCGCTTGCGCAGGATGATCAACCACGACAGGCCGCTCTGGAATGCCTCGAGGCTGATCCGTTCGAAAAGGGCCGCGGAGTCGCGCAGCGGCTGGCCCCACTCGGTGTCGTGGTAGTCCCGGTAGAGGACGAAATCGTCTGGGGTCAAACGTGATTGGTCGATCCATCCACAGCGGATGCGGCCGTCGTCCTCGACGGTCACGCGTCGTCCTTGTCGGAGGGCAGCGCATGGGCGCCGCCCTCTGCAGGCTGGTCGACATCGTCGGTGTCGTCGTCGATGCCGTGGGCCGCGCGCACCGCGGCCAGCTGGCCGCGCAACAGGTCGAGCTCCTGGCCGAGCCGGTCGAGCACCCAGTCGACCTCGCTGGTCTTGTAGCCGCGCAGTGTCTGGGTGAACCTGACGGCGTCGACGTCGGTGCCGGTGACACCGGAAGCCGGCAACACGGTGGCGGTGGTGTCGCGCGGCAACGGCGGCAACGGCTCACCGCGGCCGAACAACACGGTGCCGAGCCCGAACAGCACGATGGCCACGAGGATCAGCACTACCAGGTACAGCAGAACCAAGGTCACGCTGTCGATATTGCCCGACGACTCCGACAGGCGCCGCGAGTGCTACCCCCGCGGGCGCAGCGTGATCATCGGCGGGCGGTCGTCCAGCGAGACCGAAGAGGTGCGCGGGGTGTAGTCGTCGCCGTCGGCGAAGAACTGCGT
>Ga0081455_10007690_pt1 | contig 11314 bp, 12 predicted proteins | sample TabmetS3T2R1_FD_70207 | JGI IMG/M metagenome (GOLD analysis project Ga0081455, IMG submission 70207) | Tabebuia heterophylla rhizosphere microbial communities from the University of Puerto Rico - S3T2R1 | ecosystem: Host-associated > Plants > Roots > Rhizosphere ...
CGGGTACGTCCCGTTGGACACGCCATACCTCGCCCATGACACGCGGCATGAGCGGCAGCAGCACCAGGACCGAGAGCAGGCCGCCGAGGCTCACCCGCTGCAGGTACTGGGTGAAGGTCATGCCAATCGAACTCCCCACCAGAAACGTCGCGGGATCGCCAACCAGGGTCAGCAGGCCGGCGGAGTTGCTGATGATCGCCGTCAACACCAGCGGGCCTACGAAGTCCACCTGCAAGGCCTGGGCCACCTGGATGATAATGGGCGCCAACAAAATCACCGTCGTCGCATTGGGCAAAAAGGCACACAGTGGTGCGACCAGAACGAGCAGGCCGAGCAGAAAGCGTTTGCCGCTGCCTTGCGTGGCACGCAAAAACAACGCCCCAACCCGTTCGAAAATACCGGTCGTCGTCAGGATGCGCGCCACCACCATACCCCCAAACAGGAGGGAGATGGGTCCGCCCGCCATCTGTTGGGTGCGGAGCATGTCATCCTGTGTGAAGACCCCCGCGACAATCAAGATACTCACACCCAAGAGCGTCGCCAGGGTCATGTCGATGACGTTGAAGGCAATCGCCAGGATCACACCAGCAAAGACACCGAAGGTTAGATACATCTGGAACTCGGTCATCTGTCTGGCCTCACCAGGGCCCAGTTATTGCCATGGTGGCGCATACATCAAGCCTCCCTGTGACCACAAGCGGTTGAGGCCGCGCTCCAGTCGTAACGCGCTCTGGCGGCCGAGGTGGCGCTCGAACATCTCGCCGTAGTTGCCGACACTGCCTACGACCCGCACCACCCAGGCATTACTGACGCCTAACGCTTTACCGAATCCGCCGCTCGTACCCAGCAGGCGCTGGACCACCGGCGGCCCTGGGGTGGTCGCGAGGGTACGCACGTTGTCACGGGTGACACCGTGCTCCTCTGCTTCAATGAGGGCAAAAAGCACCCACTTCACCAGTGTGAACCACGCCTCGTCACCGCGCTGCACCACAGGGCTCAGCGGCTCCTTGGCAATCAGCTCTGGCAGGATGACGAAGCGCTCCGCTCCTCCCGGGGCCTCCGCCCGCATGGCGGCAAGCTGTGACAAGTCGGAGGTATACGCCTGGCAACGACCTGCAAAGAACGCGTCTTTCACCTCCGCCAGGGAATCCAGGATGAGCGGCTGATAGGTCAGGCCGTGCGTCCGAGCATAGTCTGTCAGGTTCTCGTTGTGGTTGGTGCCCTTCTCAATGCACATCGTCACGCCGTTGAGCTCGGCGATGTGGCTGACCTTGCTCTCATGCGGGACCATCACCGTCTGTCCATCATAGAAGAGCGTCCCGACAAAGTGCACCCCTAAGCCGGCCTCACGCTCGAGCGTCCAGGTCGTGTTCCGCATCAGGAGATCGATCTCGCCTGATTTCAGTGCCAGGAATCGGGCGGAGGCGCGTAACGGCACGAAGTCCACCTTCTCCGCATCCCCGAGCACGGCGGCGGCCACGGCCCGACAGAAGTCGACATTCAGGCCTGTCCAATGGCCCTGGGTATCCTTCTGGGCGAATCCGCGCAAGGCTTCATTGACTCCGCAGCGGACCACGCCTGTGGCGTGGATTTTCGCGAAGGTATCGCCCCCCCGCGCCGCACTCGGCAGCAGCCCCAGCGCCAGCCACACAACACCAGCGGGTATCATAGTGCGGGCCAGCATTTTTTTGTGCAGGGAAAGTCGCATACTGACGCTTTGTACAGCCTTGTACCGCTACCTGCTTGAGCCCCCTGCCATCGTTGCCGAACTCTACGCAGCGATCGCCATGCCGAAGGCACACGATGACACGCCACGATCGCCCCTACTGTAGCATGGGCAGAAGGCATATGGAAGCGCTACAGAGGACATCAGGGGCATGCCAGTGCTGTCCTAGCTGTCGCCTTGATCAGAGGCCTGTGTGTCCGCAAACCACGGGTCCATGCGAGTGTACACGGCTTCTGCCAGCGTCAATGCTGACCGAGCCGCGGCATAATTGTAGACACGCGCCGGAATATCCGCTGGCAGTCCATTGGGGGAGCGGGTCGGAATGTCATAACTGTCGAGGATGGACCAGTCGTCTAGAGCATCTAGAAGCGACGGGACATGGGTCGCGGCACGCTGGCACAACTGTCGGACCGAGTGGCCGATGACCAACTCTTCGCCTTGCGCATAGAGGAAAGCTTTGAGCGCTTTCTCGGCGAGCTGCTGTGCCAGAAAACAGACAAGATAATAGGCCCCCTCGGCTTGCAGATGCCTAGCCCATTGCAGATCGACCTGCGCCTGCTCTAACCAACGGTATCCCTCATTGCGGGGGCTTTCTCTCATACAGCACCTTTCCCGTCTTGAGGATATGACGCAGAAATGGCCTATGCCGCATCTGTGCCATCTCCTCGGGCGTGTATACCAACAGATCCAGGGCGACGCTGGCGTGCAAACGGCGGGCAAGTTCCGCGCTACGCGTCACGAAATCCAGTGGTGACGGCATCACAACCAGTAAGTCCAGGTCAGTAAACAGGTCTTGCCGCCCGGTCGCGTACGAACCGAACAGCAGAATCAGTTGCACGTCTGGCATCGCGCCTAGTTGTTGGACCAGGCTCTCCAGATCGTGCGCCAGCGCCTGGGCATAACGTTCCCGTGACTGAGAGAGTGTCGCCATAGTCCCCCGAGGTGAGCTTGCGCTTGCAGTGTGTGGCCGATGATCGCTCTTGCAAGGCCCGTACCGACTGTGCTGTCCCACACGGTCTAAGTGCCCTTCGATGCCTGTGAGGCTCAGGGAGGAGTTCGCTCAACATGGCGGCATGGTACCTCAAGGCGGCCATCGTCACAAGCGACAGTTGCTGCCCATGCCCGCTCAAGGCGGTCCGCGTGTCCCGCCGAGGCCACACGTTTGTCCACTTGTACCACCTGTCACCTTCATGGCAGCTCTTATGTACCTAGACAGAATTTCTTGTCCCCCTCGCCCTCGCGGGGGCGAGGAGGACTCGCTCATGTACCATCCAGGACCTGGCGCGCAGCAGCCCAATCGCTGCAATCCAACTGCCAGCCACGCGCACCACGCCGCGTGCCCACGCTGCGCGTAGTGCCACCACCGGCAGCAGGTCTTCCGGCGTCACAAATAGATGCGTTAGCCCGTCGTAGAATGGGCCGAAGCCCGTGTTCAGCAAATGCGCCTGCGCCAGCGTCCTCCATGCCAGCAGCACCAACACGAACAGCCACAGTGTCCACCAGCGTCGTGACTGCCTCACCACACCGCCCTCCACAAAAATACCCTGCTCGCGACGGCCACTGCGGCCCCGGTGATCCGCAACGCCAGCTGCCTCACCTGCCACCGGTACAGCAGCCCGCATGTTTATGCAACGGGGAACTAAGGCTGCCTCCCTCTCTTTACGCTTCTGTTTTCCATGAGATGCCCAATGCCGCCAACAGACGGCGAATGCTGACGAGGCTAGGATGATTCATCTGCAACCGGGCAACCGTAGCGTGCCCGTGGGTGGAAATCCCCGCGATTTCAAACGGACGCGGCACAGACCACTGAAAATGCTCCTCCCACCGCTGCGTCCTGGGATTGAACAGCGCTACCAATTGACCCGACACAGGATCTTCCCCGTCGATATGCGCCCATTTGCGGGCATTGCAATGCGGGCACGCCAACGCCACGTTCGCCATCTCCGTCTGGCCGCCCCGCGACCTCGGCAGGATATGGTCGACCTCAAAGCCACCGACTTGGAGTTGGGCAGGCAGTTGACAGTATTCACAGCGGTTGCCAGCACGGCGAACGACCGCGTCTCGGAGCGAGTCGATTGGCGTGCTCATGCGTCGGGCAGTACGCCAGGGAGCGCTGTCCGCAGACGGTCGAGGGCCACACGGGCCTCCAGTTTCTCTAACGTGCGCTGGTGAGCGAAGTCGACGAGCGCGAGTAATTCCTCATGTTCTGCCTGACTGAGCAACTCCTTCCGCTCACCCAACGCGTGCAGCCGGCTGTGGAGAGACGGGGCCAGCTCGTAATCAGCTAGCCGGCGCAGCGCCATCGCACACGCCTGAATGGCCGAAAGGAATTGCGGGTTGTCTGTCGATACCGTCGTCATCGCCGTTCGTCCTCTTCTGCACTCATAGCGAAGCACACTTATGCGGCATCGCAGTTATAGTAACCAAGGGATGTCATCCTCCCTCCCAGGATAGAAGAGTCGTCTGACCACTGCAAGCCCGAAAACTCGCGCCCTGGGTGCGTAAAATCCTAGCACCATTGATTACGAGCAGCCCCCGTGTCCACCAGCGTCGTGACCATATCACCACACCGCTCTCCACAGAAACACCCCGCCCGCGCCAGCCACTGCTGCCCCGGCAACCCGTAATGCCAGTTGTCCTGCCCGCCATCGGTGCAGCAGCCCAATCGCAATGCCCAGCGCATGCAGGCCGCCGGTGCCCAGCACAAAGCCGACACTGTACAGCAGACCGTTCGCACCCGCCAGCAATTCCGTGCCGTGCGCGTGCCCATGAAAAATCGCGAAGAACCCCACACCAGCACTGTTGCCACCCATACGGGCGGTCGCGCCTCCCGACAGACCATATACCCCAGGGCGATAGCCGACACCGCAATACCGATCTCGATGCCCGGCAGCGGCATGCCCATCAGCGCCAGCATACCGCCGAAGGCCATCACCATGGGAAACGTCACCGGCAACAGCCACACCGCTGGCGCGCCCAACTGCGCGCCCCATACCCCGACGGCAAGCATCGCCAGCACATGGTCCAGTCCCGACATCGGGTGCTGCACACCGCTGCTGAAACCGAGCGCCTCACCGCCCTTGGTGTGCGCCAGGGCCGGCAGCGGCCACGCTACCAGCACCAGCCAGGCCAGTGCGGTCACAGTCGCACGTTGGGGCGCACGCAATTGCTGCCCCCTGGGTGTCATCTGATCCCCCCGATGAGTATGGCAGTGCGTTGTATAGTCCAGAACGCACCTAGCGAGCCGACGACATAGCCCGGCATCATTTCTACCCAGCGCGGCCAGCGGATCTCCAGTTGCTGGAAGGATCGTTCCAACCGCACCATGAGCACGACAAAGGCCACCTGGCCCAGCTCGACCCCTACGTTGAAGGTGCACAACGCCAGCGGCAGGTCACGCCGTGGCAAGCCCGCGCCCGTCAGCGCGCTGGCAAAGCCGAAGCCATGCAACAACCCAAACACAAACGCCACGAGCCATGGATGCCGGAGGGTCAAGCTGGTCTCCCCGCGCCACGAGCGCACGATTTCCGGGCCGAGAAACAGAATACTCAGAGCGATCGTAGCGTTGAGCGGCAGCATTGGGACGCTGGCGTACCCGAGCGTTGCGACCGCCAGGGTGAGACTGTGCGCCAGGGTGAACGAGGTGACCGTTTTCAGCAGCATCCAGCGGTCCTGCACAAGCAGCAGCAGCCCGAAGACAAACAGCAGGTGATCGACGCCAAAGACAATATGCTCCACGCCGTACAGCAGATAGGTCCGCGCGACCTCCAGCGCGCTCTTCGCTCCAGTGAATTCGACCCAGGGCTGCGAGGGCCGCACGAGTATCGTCCAGTGGGCACCGTTCAGCAAGGACACCCGCACCAGCACGTCGGTGATGGTCGCCTGTAAGCCGACGAACTGCAAGCGCTGTCCGCCCAGCCCCCCTGTGCCGACGTCGATCACCCGCCGCTCGACGACAGAATCCGCTAGGATGTGTTCCCTTGGCTCGGTGACGTGGCGCACGGCCTCAGGAAACACCAGCCGCACCGGTAGGCGCATGCCGGCGAGCAGCGGTGTGCGCCACAGCACGTCGTAACGGCCCGACACCGTCTCCTTGAGCTCCAGGTAGGCAGGGCGCGACTCGTGCGCGAACGCTCCGTGGACCAAGGAAGCGAGCACAACGAAAAGCAGGCAAGCGCGTTGCATCAGCGCGCCTCCATGGCCAGTTTTTTCCCGGCTTGCGTCGGTTGCGGGCCTTCGATGGTCACAGTGTAACGCTTGAGGAGGTCTTGATAGAACTTCTCGTGCGCCTCAAGACGCCGGGCGTTCGCCCATTCACGGCGGACAGCGTCACGGACTTCCTCCAGCGTGGGGACGCGCCCCTCCGTGGTGTCCGAGACGAACACCAGATGCACGCCGTAGCCCGACTCGACCGGCCCCTGCCATTGGCCGCGCGGCAGTGTGCCTAATTGCACGACGAACGTCTCGCCGAATTGTTTCGCGACCTCGCTGGCCGCGAGCGCTACAAATGTGTGCTCCAGCAAAAATGGGTCACCGAGCTCGGAAACGTCAGCCGTGGCGCCGGCTTGATGCAACCGCATGCGCAATTGCGCGGCGTCCTGCGCCAGGCTCTGGTGGTGACGCTCCGGGTTGAGATAGACCTGACTGAAAGTGAAGCGCGGCTCGATGCGAAACGCCTCGGGGTGTTCCCTCAGATAGCTGCGCAACTGCTCATCGGTCGGCTCGGCTTGCGCGGCGACATCATCAGCGATGAACTCCATCTTCAGCCGCAACCGATTGCGGATCACGGCGTCGTCGCGGTCCAGCCCCAGCGCCAGCGCCTCGCGGCAATACACTTCCTCGCGCACATAATCGCGCATCAAGCCTTCCAACTCTTCCGGTGAAGCCGGACGTCCATGGACGCGATGATAGCCAGCTGCGAGGTGCGCGATCTGACCCTGTGTGATCACGATCTTGCCCAGTTCACCGCTGGGGCGTTTGCCCACGAGTCCGAAGGCCACGAAAAGTCCGGCCCCCAGCAGGAGGAAATGCACCAGCGGTTCGCGACAGAGTTGCTTCATCCGAGCTTTCCCTTGTCGTTACGTCCCCGGTGTGTACCAGATGGGCGACGTGTACGCGCGCTCTTGACCGAACATGGGGACGTCTGTCGGCATCTTGATCCCGAAATACTTCGCGTCGTAGGCCGTCCAGCGCGGGGTGGGAATCTCCAGCACGCGCACGTAGTAGAAGGCGCGCAGCGACGGGTCGAAATCCGGGTCCTTCCACGCCGTGATCAGTTCGGGCGCGCCAATGGTATTCGTCCACGTCGCGTTCTCGACATCGACCGTGTTGCCGACGGGCGGCACCTTGCCGTCGGCGCCGGGCTGGCGGTCGCCACCCCACACCACGTCATAGATCTTCTCATGCACTGCGCCGTTCTTGTCGAGCCAGCCCTTGATGACCTGGATGCGGTCGAGGTTGGCGCCGATCGGGTCTTTGAGCGCGGCGACGAGGAACGTCGGCGACTTGCCGGCAGGCGCGTGCTGCAGGTCGCCGCCCATAGGCACGCCTTTGGTGTAACCGGCCACGGCGGGACTGCGCGTTTGCGCGTCCTTGGCGTCGAAGTCCCAGCCGCCGAAGAAGCGCACGAGCATGCGTGGGCCGGTGGTGGCATAGACTTCCCGGCGTTTCATGGCGTCGAAGAGCGCGGCGCGCGTGTTCTCGGTGGCCCACACGGCGGCGTAACCGGAGGCGACTGTCTCCCAGCCCATGATGATCGCTCCGGTGGCAGGATTCTTTACGAAGGGATGCATGGCGCGTTCTGCGCTCGGCTCAGCATTGGAGGTCTTCCCAAAGAAATTGTTCTCTTCAACGGCGGCAAGCGCGGTGTGGGCATCGGTCGAGCCGACCATGCCGAACTTGTAGGGATTGATGCCGAGTTCGGCTTCCATCTTGAGACCGTTCTTCAGGGCCGCACGCGCGTACTCGAATTCCAGCATGGCCGGCGTCTTGGCTTCACTCAGATCGAGATTGCCTTTGTCCCAGCGCTCGTAGTTGGCGAACTCGTCGTTCGGTGACAGGAACGGATGCGTCTCACCGTCGCCCTTGATCTGCGTGACCTCGTAGAGCGGCTCCCAACGCATGCGGCCCTCGGCGTAGGCTCGATCAATCGGCTTGCCGGTGAACGACTCGATGATCGGGAACATGCGGCCGTTGCTCAGGTTGCCGTTGTGCGCCAGAGCGAGCACCTCGCTACCGGTCTTCGCTTCGGCCTCGGCCATCCATTTCCACAGGTCGCGGGGATTGTCGCTGCCAAACGGTTTCTGGGTGGTGAACGGCTCGACCAGGCTGGCCTTGGCGCCGTTCTCACGGAAAATGATGTTGCGATGCAGGTTATTCCCGCCGGTGTTGGAAGTCCACTCGTACCCGATGAACGCCGTGAAGCGGCCCGGCTCATTCGCCTCGTCCGCCGCCTTGATCGTCGCCTGCCAGGCTGAGCGGTAAGCGGACGTGCCGGGGAGATACATCAGCTTCTGGGGAAATTTCCCCTGCGAGAAGGCGATGATGATCTCGATCGCCGCGTCTGCGCCCTTGCCTGATTGGACCATGTCATACCAGCGACGGCCCGTCGGATCCTCCAGTACCTTGGGATTCCCGGCGAGCAAGTCCGGGAAAAAACCCATGTTGTCGGAGTGATCAGCGACGACCATGAAATCGAGCGGACGGGACAGCTTCACACGCTGGCCGCTGGAAGCCGTGACCTCCTCACCCTTGGCGAAGCGGTAGGCGTCCTGCAGACCGAGCCGGCAACCGAAAGCGCCCGCATCCATCGAGAGCGAGGTGTGCAGGTGCGTGTCGCCGAAGAAGGGGCGGGTCGGGAAGTTGCGCCCCGCGTAGGGCGAATACGGCGGCTTGGTGCCAAAAAGCGGTGCGATGGCCTTGAGATCGAGCTGACCTTCATCGCTGGTCATGGCTTCGTCAGCGGCAAATGCCGGCAACCCGAAGACCACGCCCAACGCCAGGCTGAGAGTCATGATTGTGGTTATGAGCTTCATCGTCTTGCCTCTTGTCGTGCTTCTGGATGTGACCTACGCTGCACAGCAGCTCCCGCCATACAAACGACGAGGCTCAGAGGGGCGCTGCGATCAGGACGACCACCAGACATACCATCGCCAACCTGCACGCCTTTTTCATCCTGTTTTTCTCCTCTCGCTACACTGGCCGGACGCGCCTCGTGGGCGCGCGGCCGGAGGGACGAGCAGTCTGGCCAGCAGCAGAACCGCCCAGACCAGCCCGACGCGCGTGCGCAGGCCGTTCACCGCGGGTCTCCCTTCGACGACATGGGAACCTCTTTCCTCGCGTCAGGAGCGGGTGCGCGAGCGGAGGCCGGCTCGGGAGGCGCGGGCAGCAGCACCGTGTACTTCGCGCGCATGTCCGCGTACGCCTTCTGCCACGCCTGTGCCTTCTGCTCGCCCAGCCACGCCGTCTTCACGTCGGGCTCGAACTCCTCGAACACGGGCACGCGCCCGGGAATCAGGGTGTCGACATACACGAGGTGCCAGCCGAAGCCGGACGCGATCGGCCCCTGCCACGAGCCTGGCGGGAGTTGCGCGACCGCCTGTGCGAACTGCGGCCCGAACTCCTTGCCGAGGGACTCCGGCGCGCGCTCGGGGTAATAGTCCTGGAACATGAACGGGTCGGCGAGGGCGCCGGCGAGTGGAGTATCCTGGGGCTGACCAGCGAGCTGCGTGAGCGCCTGCGCCGCATCGTCCCGCGCCCGGTCGCCGCGACGATCCGGCGAGAAGTAGAGATGGCGGAAGCTGACCCGGCTGGGCTGCTCGAACAGGGCGCTGTTCTGCTCGTACCAACTCTTGAGCTCAGCCGTGGTCGGCTCGCGCGCGGCAGCCACGTCCTCGGCGAGGAACTGCATCTTCTGCGCCATGCGGCGCTTCACGATGGTGTCGTCCTTGTCCAGTCCCATCGCCAGCGCCTCACGGTAGAGGATCTCCTCCTGCACCTTGCTCTCGACCAGCCGGTTGAACTCCTCCGGCGTCGGCTCGCGCCGCCACTGCGACTGGAAGAACAGGGCCAACTGGGCGAGTTCGTCGAGCGATAGCTGAATCTGCTGCGACGACGGCGCCGCCTCACGGGCCGGCGGCACGTAGTGGGGCACGGCGAACAACACGGCGCCGAGCAGTAGAAAATGCATCAGTGGCTCACGCCACAGGCGCTGCATGGGATGTACCATGAACGGCGCCATCCGCGACGTCCGCACTGCGGATGGCGCCGTTGGGTCTGCGAAAGGGGCAAGGACGGGTCCCGGCGGTGGCGGGGCCTCGCCTGTCTTCATCCTGCGCATGCGGCTCTTCCTCCTTGATCGGCGCCATCAACGCCGGCGGTTTCGGCAGCACCTCGTCGTTGGCGTAGCCGAATTCGTTTCAGCGCAGCGGGTTCAGCTCCTTCACCGCCGGGGTAATCTCGTAGTTCGCATACCCGAATTCGTTGCTGCGCGCCCCCATATATTTGTTGCCTAACTTGTAGACGGTGATCTCGATGGGCGTGCCGACGAGCGCGGTGACGATCTTCCCGTTGTTGAGGTAGTACGGCCGGGAGGCGCCGAGATACGTGGCGTCGGCCGTGTCGCCGGTCAGGCTCGGCAGCGGCATTTTGCTGCCCACGTACTTGAGCTGGATCTCACCCTGGTTGGCGGCGAAGCGCTGGGTGACGTACCCGGGCTCGACGGGGGTGGCCGGCTTGCCCGATGGGCTCTTGCCCGAGGCGCTATAGACGATCTGATACTTGTCGCCGGTGACCGTGTTCTCCAGCCATACGGACTTCTCCACGATCAGCGCTTTCAACTGCGCGTCGTTGAGCGCCACGGCGCCCTGCTTCTTCAGGTCGGCGACGGTGGTCCCGGGCTTGGCGCTCTTGCGGGCCTCGGCGCTGGGGGTATACCAGATGGGTGAACTCCAGGCGCGCTCTTGGAGCGTGGCGGCCACGACGTCGGGGGGCGCAATGCCGAGTTGCTTGGCCTGGATCGTGGTCCAGCGCGGTGTGGGGATTTCGAGCACGCGGGCGTAGTAGAAGGCGTGCACGCTGGGATCGAACTCGGGGTCGGTCCAGACGGTCTTGAGCTCCACGGCGCCGATCGCGTTCGTGTACGTGGCGGTCTCGATGTCCACTGTGCTACCGATCGGCGGTACCACACCGGTCCATTTATCGGGTTTGCGATCACCCGCCCAGACGACGTCGAAGACCTTCTCGAAGCTCTGACCGTTCTTCGACCAGCCTTTGATGATCTGAATGCGGTCGAGGTTGCCGGAGGTCGGATCTTTGACCGCCCAGACCATGAACGTCGGGGCCTTGGCCTGGCCCGGCGGCAGGTCGCCGCCCATCGGTACGCCCTGCGCGTAGCCGATCTTGACCCAGTCTGCGTCGGCCAGCATGGACGCGGTGTACGCCCACCCGCCGAACAGGCGCACCTTAATGTGCGGACCGCTGACCGCGAAGGTTTCCTTGCGTTGCATGCCCTCGAACAGCGCGGCGCGTGTGTTCTCCTCAGCCCACACGCCCGTGAGCCCGCCAGGGCCAATCAGGCGCGGGTCCATG
>Ga0081455_10007691_pt1 | contig 11314 bp, 9 predicted proteins | sample TabmetS3T2R1_FD_70207 | JGI IMG/M metagenome (GOLD analysis project Ga0081455, IMG submission 70207) | Tabebuia heterophylla rhizosphere microbial communities from the University of Puerto Rico - S3T2R1 | ecosystem: Host-associated > Plants > Roots > Rhizosphere ...
TTGAACTGCCAGGGGTCGTTGGTGTCGAGGTCTTCGGGGAACAGCCCGGCGCGGTCCTTGAGCGGCGTCCAGTCGCTGTACTTGCCGACCACCGGCCCGAGATAGGGCATGCAGATCTCGAGGTTGCGATCGAAGTCCATCTCGTCGGCCTCGACGATGCCGCGGTCGGGATTCTCCAGCGCCCAGATGATGCCCGAGAGCACCGGCGCGCAGACCTGGATCGAGGTCGCGTTGTTGTAGGGCGTGAGCTCGCGCGTCTCGTGGATGTCGAGCTGCGAGCCGTACCAGTAGGCGCCCTTGGCGTGGCCCATCAGCAGCACGCCGAGCTCGTCGCGGCCGTCGGTGATCTCGTCGACGATCAGGCGCTGCTTCTTCTGCTGGTGCAGGTTCTTGCCCGCGCACTCGTGCATCGACATGATCGCCTGGTCGCACGGATGGTAGGCGTAGTGCACCGTCGGCCGGTAGATCACGTCGCCGGCGTGGCGCAGCGTGAAGTAGTCGGCGATCGAGATCGATTCGTTGTGGGTGATGATGAAGCCGTGGAACGGCCCCTCGAGCGGCGTCCAGGTGCGCACGCGGGTGAGCAGCCCCGGGCGGTTGAGGTAGATCGCGGCGTCGCAGCCGAACTCGTGCCGCGCGCCGTCCGGCGGCAGGCCCTTCTCGTGCGTGCCCCAGCCCATCTCGGCGGGCTGGCTGCCCTCGGAGACGAAGCCGTCGATCGACCAGGTGTTGACGAACTCGCCGACCTTCTTGGGCTTGCGCGAGACCTGGGTGTCGCGCTCGGCGATATGGATGACCTTGACGCCGAGATCGCGCGCCAGCTCGCCCCAGCCCTCGCGGCTGGTCGGCTTGGCGACGCTGAGGCCTGCGTCCTTGGCGAGGTTGAGCAGCGCCTTCTTGACGAAATGCGAGACCAGGCCCGGATTGGCGCCATGCGCGATCACCGCCGTCGGCCCGCCGCGGTATCGGGTGGCGAGCTTCAGCATGTCCTCGCGCAGCGAGTAGTTGGAGCGCAGCGACACCGAGAGATTGTGGTCGGTGTAGCCGCCCGGCCACGGCTCGATGCAGGTGTCGAGGTAGAGCGCGCCCTTCTCCTGGCAGAGCTCGACCAGGGCGGTCGAGGCGACCTCGACCGACAGATTGACCACGAAGTCGCCCTTGCCGAGCCGCTTCTCCAGGGTCTGGCGGAAGTTCTCGCGCGTCAGGCGCTTGCGGATGAACTGGATGCCGTAGCGCCTGGCCTCCTTCAGCCCGCCGCGATCGTCGGCGGCGATGATGGTGATCTGCTCGGGCTTGATGTCGATGTGCCGGAACAGCAACGGCAGCACGCCTTGGCCGATCGAGCCGAAGCCGATCATGAGCATGCGGCCGGAGAAGCGGATGTGCTTCCTGGACGCCTTCTTCTTGCCTTTGGTCTTGCCCCCGGTCTTGCTCTTGCGCGACGACTTCTTCGCCATTTCAGCGCCCCCGCTTTGCTTATGAGTGGTCGATAAACGGCAACGGGGCCTTTCTCAAGGCCCCGTCGCTTGGTTTGCCCTAGGAAGATCAGTTCAGATGCAAATCGCCTTCAAGGGCGCGAAGCCGTTGAACGCCACCGACGAGTAAGTCGTCGTGTAGGCCCCGGTCGACAGGATCTCGACCTTGTCGCCGGGCTTCAGCGACAGCGGCAGCTTGTACTCGGTCTTCTCGTAGAGGATGTCGGCCGAGTCGCAGGTCGGGCCGGCCAGCACGACCGGGCCGACGCGCGTGCCGTCGCGCGCGGTGCGCAGGCGGTACTTGATGCTCTCGCCCATGGTCTCGGCCAGGCCCGAGAACTTGCCGATGTCGAGATAGACCCAGCGCTTGCGGTCGTTGGCGGCCTTGCGGCTGACCAGCACCACCTCGCTCTGGATCACGCCGGCGTCGCCCACCATGGAGCGGCCCGGCTCGATGATCACCTCCGGCATGCGGTTGCCGAAGTGGCGCACCAGAGCGCGGGTCACCGCCTCGCAATAGGCCTCGATGCCGTTGACCTCAGCGCGATAGCGCGCCGGGAAGCCGCCCCCCAGGTTGACCATCTTGAGGTCGACGCCGTCCTCCGCCAGGGCGAAGAACATCTGCGACACCTGGCCGAGCGCCTTGTCCCATTGCTCGAGGTCGGTCTGCTGGCTGCCGACGTGGAAGGAGATCCCGTACGGGTCCATTCCCCAGTCCTTGGCCTTGCGCAGCAGGTCCTTGGCCATCTCCGGGGCGCAGCCGAACTTCTTGCTGAGCGGCCATTCGGCACCGCCGCAATCGACCAGCACGCGGCAGAACACACGCGCACCCGGGGCGGCACGGCTGAGCTTCTGCAGCTCGGCTTCGCTATCGAAGGCGAACAGGCGCACGCCCTGCTGGTAGGCCCAGGCGATGTCCTTTTCCTTCTTGATGGTGTTGCCGAACGAGATGCGGTCCATGCCGACGCCGGTCGCCTGCACCATCTCGATCTCGCCGCGGGATGCCGTGTCGAACTTCGAGCCGAGGCCCGACAGGCGCGACAGGATCTGGGCGGCCGGGTTGGCCTTCACGGCGTAGAAGATGTGCGCCGCCGGGAGCAGCTCGCGCATGCGCCGGAAGTTGTGCTCGACCACATCGAGATCGATCACCAGGCACGGCGTCTCGGGCTGCTGCTCTCGGAGATAACGGAAAATACGCTCGGTCATCGCTGGGGGGTTCCCCGTCTAAATGTCAGAATGTTCGGAGGTTGAGTAAAAGGGACGACGGTGCCGCTAGGGCAGCGTGCGTCAGCCGATACTCGACGGAGAGAAGAGCCGCTTCAGCGGCGAGGCGAACAAAGCGGCCTGGTCCGATCCGACCAGGCTGATGACATGATAGCGGGGGACACGCCCCGCGCGGTAAGCAACCATTTCAGAAGCTCCTTCCCGGACCCGGCTTTCGCCGGCACTGCCAAAAAGGACGCTTTCCGTCGTTGCGTAACCACTATGGGCCAGCGGCACGTGCGTGGGCGTCTTCTTGCGTATCTACAACTAATGTACGCGGTTACAAGAAGATTCTTCCCTGTCGGGAAAATTTTTAGGCGTCTTGTGGTGGATTGATCACACCCAGGCCTCAGGCGCGGGGAACCGTCGAGCCCGGAAGCCGTATAGCGGCGGCGAGCAGCGTGAGCGGCGCGAGTGTGACACTTGATACAATGAGCGCGGTCGGCACGCCCCACTGGTTGGCGACTTTTCCCCACAGCAGCGAGCCCGCGACCATCGCGCCGAAAAACACCATCTGGTGTACCGCCATGCCGCGAGCACGCATGAAGTTGGGGAGGATCATCTGAACCGCCGTGCCGTTGTTGGCGATGACGGTCATCCAGCAGGCGCCTGAAACGGCGAGGCAGACGCCGAACACCATCGGCGTCATGGTGAGCGCGGCGATCAATGTGACGATGGCGTGGACAGTCATGGCCCAAATGTTGGCGCGGTCGGCGCCGATCAGGCGGTTGATGGTCGGCATCGAGATGGCGCCGGCGACCGCGCCGACGCCGAACACCGCGTAGAGGACGCCGAACGAGAACTCGTCGAGCCCGAGCTCGAACCGTCCGGCGACCGGCAGGAGGGTGCCCATGGCGATCCCCGGCACGAAGAAGCAGGCGCCGCGGGCGAACACCGCCTTGAGCTCGCCCGAGCTGCGGACGAAAGCGATGCCGGTCCGCGCCGCCTCGAGGTAGCCCTCGCGGCGCTGCGAAGCCTGCGCCTCGGCCGAGCGCTTCCAGCGGCTGAGCGCCAGAATGACGCCGATGTAGGTGCAGGCGTTGGTGGCGAACAGCAGGAAAACACCGACCAGACCGAGCAAAATCTGGCCCAGCACCGGCCCGACCGTGCGGGCGAGGTTGAAGCCGGCGCTGTTCAGCGCGATGGCCGGCCGGAGCTGCGGGCCGCTCACGATCTCGGGCACCACGGCATGCCAGGCCGGGGCGTTCATGGCGTTGCCCAGGCCCATGCAGAAGGAGAGCGCCAGCAGGCTCCAGGCATCGAGCCGGCCAACGAAAGCGAGGACGGCGAGCGCCGCCGCCACGCCCATCATCCAGAACTGACAGAGGATGATGTAGCGCCGCCGCTCGAAGCGGTCGGCCAGGATGCCGGCGAAAAAGCAGAACAGGAACATCGGCAAGGTGCCGGCGGCGGCCAGCAGAGCGACGAAGATCGGCTCGGTCGTCAGGCTGGTCATCTCCCAGGCCGCGCCCGTGCTCGCCATCCAGCCGCCGATGTTGGACAGCAGGTTGGCGATCCACAGACCGCGGAAGGCCGGATTGGTGAGAGGAGCGAAGGCCGAGGGATGACGGACGACGCCAGGCGGCGGCAGCGTCACACCAGACCCTTCTCGTAGATCCGGTGGGTCTTGTAGTGAACCCCGCCGACCGAGCGGATGATGTTGTTGGTCGCCTTGTTGTCTTCCAGGATCCAGCCCAGCTCGGCCGATTTCCGGCCCAGACGCTTTCCGTTCTGGCGCAGCTGGTCGATCGCCATCATGGCCAGCCCCGCCCCCATCAGCGGATGGTTGCGGTACTTCTTCTTCACCCCCATTAGCGGTACGCGGGTGCTGCTGACGCCGGCGATTTTCATGCGCCAGACGAGCTTCAGGAGATTGATCGGGTTCAGGCTGCCGCGGAAATCCTCGATCGCCTCGTTGAGGTTGGTGAGCGCCACGATGAAGGCCACCGCCTCCTCGTCGACCTCCACGAAGACGCAGAGGTCGGGCACGATCACCGGCCCGAACGCCTTGGAGGCATGGTCGATTTCGGCCTGGGTGAACGGCACGAAGCCCCAATTGTCGCTCCAGGCGTCGTTGAAGATGCCGACCACGGTCCGCACCTCGGCGTCGAACATCTTCATGTCGGCCGAGCGCACCTTGACCCGGCCGGCCATGCCGGCGCGCGCCATCAACTTGGCGCCGATCGTCTCCGGCGCGTTCTGGACGTCGTAGTCATAAGAGAAGACGTCCTTGATCTTGGCGTAGCCGCAAGCCTCGACCCGCGGGCCGGCATAGGGCGGGTCGTAGGGCACCAGCAGCACCGAGCGGCTGTCGAAGCCCCACACCAACAGGCCGACCTCCTCGTTGACCGAGAGGCTGAACGGCCCGGTGACCCGCTTCATCCCCTTGGCGCGCAGCCAGTCCTCGGCGGCCTTGAACAGGGCGGCGAAGATCGCCGGGTCGTCCTCGGCCGCCAGGCAGCCGAAATGGCCGGTGTCGTCGGCGTAGCGGGCGAGATAGGCGCGGTCGACCTGGGCGGTGATGCGGCCAACCACCTTGCCGGCCCGGCGGGCGAGGAAGAACTGCACCTCGACATGCTTGAATAACGGATTCTTCTTGGGCGAGAAGGCCTCGCGCCGCTCGGCGTCGAGATGCGGGATGTAGCCCTTGTGGCCGGCGAACAGGCGCTTGGGGAGCGCGATGAAGGCTTTGAGATCGGATTTGCCCTCGACGGGCGTGACGACAACGTCGGAAGAAGCCATGGCCGGCTCAAGCTACCATGGCGGATGTGACGGAGCTGTGGAACACCAGCGCGCCGTCCGGCTCGCAGCCTGATGCGTCGGGCTTGAGCGCGCGGATCTCGACCTTGAGTGTCCAGCCCTCGCCTTCACGCTCGATGCGAATGAGGTGATAGCGGGCGCGACCGTATTTGCTGCCGGGCGCCGCCGAGGCCGAAGTCACGCCCAGCACCGGGACGGCCCCGCGCGGGCCGGCGATGCGCGCGACCTCGCTGCGATGGTTGTGACCGTGCAGGATCGCCTCGCAGCCGACCTTGCGGATCATCGCCTGGAAGGCCGCGGCATCGGTCAGGTGCTTGAAGCGCGACTGATCGGTAAGCGGCGGATGGTGGATCATCACGATGCGGCAGAGGCCCTGGCGGCCGGTCTCGGCCAGCAGCTGCTCGGCGCGGGCGATCTGCGCGGCGCCGAGGTCGCCGGTCGCCAGCAACGGCGGCTTGGGCACCCCGGTCGACAGGCCGATCAGCGCCACGCCACCGCGCCGGCGCAGGGTCGGGAAGACGTCGAAGCCCTTGGCCGGCGGCTCGCCGTCGCCTGCCATGTAGGCGCCCCATAGGCCAAGACCCTCGTCCCACGGGATCGGCACGTAGACGTCGTGGTTGCCGGGAATGACGGTGATGAGTTCGGGCGGGCCGAGGCTCTCCAGCCACCGGGCGGCGCGGCGGAATTCCTCCGGCAGCGAGACATTCACCAGATCGCCGGTCAAGGCGATGTGGTCGGGCTTCTGCTCTTTTATGTCGGCCACGACCCCGGCCAGCGCCTCGGGCACGTGGAGACGCACACGGTTGCGCCACCAGTTGAAGTAGCCGGTGGCCCGCTTGTTTAAAAGCTCGCCGGCACGGGCCGCCGGCATGGGCAGGTGGGGATCGGAGAGATGCGCCAGGGTGAACACTTGAGTCCTCCCCGGCTAGCGATTGCCCCCGACGACGCGCAGCTTGGGCGTCAGCACGCCCATCTGGCGGCCGATGCCGGTCATGACCTCGATCATGTGCTCGAGCTGCTCCCGTGTATGGACGGCGCAGAGCGAGCAGCGCAGCAGCGACACGCCGTTGGGCGTGGCCGGCGGCACGGCGACGTTCACGTAGATGCCGGCATCGAGCATGGCGCGCCAGAAACCGATCGCTGTCATGCGGTCGGGCAGGTGGACGCCCACCACCGGGCCGTGCTCGGGGCCGAGCTTGAAGCCCTGGGCCGCCAGGCCGTCGTAGAGCGTGGCGACGTTGTCCCACAGCTGCTTGCGCAGCTCCGGCCGGGCCTTGACCTCGCGCAGCGCCTGGCGGACCGAGGCCACGATCGAGGGCGGTAGCGAGGCCGTGAACATGTAGGACCGCGTCGTGACGCGCAGGATGTCGAAATCGGGATCGTCGGAGACGCAGTAGCCGCCGATCGCGCCCAGGGTCTTGGAGAAGGTGCCGACGATGAAATGGCAGTCGTCGAGCACGCCGACGGCCTCGCTGAGGCCCCGGCCATGCTCGCCCAGCGCGCCCATCGAATGGGCCTCGTCGACCAGCACGTAGGCGCCGTGCTTCTTGCAGACCGCGACGAATTCCTTGAGCGGCGCCGAATCGCCCAGCATCGAGTAGATGCCTTCCAGCACCACCAGCTTGTTGCCCGGCTTGTCGCCGATCCGGCGCAGCCGCGCCTCGAGGCTCGCCGGGTCGTTGTGCTTGAAGCGCACCACCTCGGCCTGGGTCTGCTTGCAGGCGTCGTAGATCGAGGCATGGCTGTCGGCGTCGATCAGCAGGAAGTCGTCCGGCCCGACCAGCGTGGCGATTATGCCGAGGTTGGCCTGGTAGCCGGTCGTGAAGACCATGCAGTGCTTCTTGCCGTAGAACTCGGCGATCTCCTGCTCGAGCGCCACATGCTCGCTGTAGCTGCCGTTGGCGATGCGCGAGCCCGTGGTGCCGGTGCCCTCGGCGCGGATCGCCTCGATTGCGGCCTCCATGCACGAAGGGTCGAAGGTCAGGCCAAAGTAGTTGTTGGTGCCGACCAGCAGCGTCTTCTTGCCATTGATGATGGCCTCGGTCGGCGAGAGAACCCGTTCCATGCGAATCTGGAACGGGTCGGCGCCGGTCGTACGGACGTCGCGATAGGCATCCAGCAAGCCGGCATGTCGGTCAAACAGACCCATGGGAAACTGTAAGAGTTAGCGGCGCGCGCTCAGCGCAAGGATCGTGTCGGCCAGCTCGTCGACCGTCTGGATTTCCGCCACGACATTCATCGGAATCGAAACGTCGAACTGGTCTTCCAGATCCATCACCATGTCCATCACGGCAAGCGAATCGATCGACAGGTCCTTGGAGATGACGGTCGCACCAGTGATCGTACGGCCATCGTCGGCCTGAAACGGCTCAAGCTGACGGCAAATCTCGGCCATGACTTCGGCACGCGCCGGCGGGCGACGCAGGACAAGGGTGTCGGCAATGTCGTCGTTCTCGACGATCATGTTTTGGGCGGTGCGCAAGAGGAGTTCCCCGTTCTGATTTTGGACATCGGACATGGGGCCTTGTGGCAGAAAAGGCGATTCCTTGTGAAATAACAAATTGTTACCGTCTGTTTCACAGCCCCTAGAGCCACTTCTGCGCGCGATACCACGAGATCGTGTTGCCAAACCCAGTCCCAAGATCGAAGCGCGGAGCAAAACCGGTGGCTGCGGCGAACCGGCGATCGCGGACCACCCAGTCGGGGTGGAAGATCTCATTCACCTTATTTTTCGTAAGGATTTGGACTGGGCCGCCTATCGACTGGATTGCCTGATTGGCCGAAGCAATAACCTCAATAAAAATACGGGGAATGCTGACGGTCCGTTCACCGCGGCCGAGCGCATGGCCGGCAGCCCTGGCCATGTCGGCATAGCTGTAGCCGCCGTCACGGCCGTCATCGATCTCGTAGACTTCGGCCGCAATCTGCCGCTCGACGGCCAGGGCCAGCGCTTCGGCGAGATCGGCGACATGGATCAGGGACAGGCGGGCCGCCGGAACGGCGGGCTGCAAGGCGATGCCCCACCGAGCCGAGCGGAAATAGGCCAGGGTCTCCCGATCGCCGGGCCCGTAGATGGCGGGCGCCCGCAGGGCGAGCCAGGGGCCGGATCGCCGGGAGGACAGGGCGTCTTCGGCGGCGCGCTTGCTGGCGGCATAGGGCGAGAGGTGCGGTTCGCGGGCTGCCAGCGAAGAGAGAAAGATAAAAGGTGTATCCGGTGCCAGCGCGGACAGCCTCGCCGTCCCGTCCCGATTCACGGCAGCGAAGTCCTCTTGCCTCCGGGCCTTGATGAGGCCGGCAAGGTGGACCACGGCATCGACGCCCGTGACGAGGATGCGCAACGCCGCTTCGTCCGCCAAGTCACCCCAGACGATCTCGGCATCCATCCCCGCCACCGATGGCAAAGGCGACCATCGGCGGATTAGCAATCGAAGATTCCAGCCGCGTCGGGCCAGGGCCGCCATCAGATGCGGTCCGACGAAGCCGGTGGCGCCGGTGACCGCGATCCGCTTCTGCACTTTGGCCCTCAGGCCGCGGCAGGCTTGGAGGAAGAAGCGGCGGACGCGTAAAGGCCAGCAAGATAGTTGGCCTTGGTGCGCGAGCGCGAAAGCTTGCCCGACGACGTCATCGGCAGGCCGAGCGTCGGCGGCACAAGGACAACGTCGCAGTCGACGGCGACGGCTTCACGCACTGCGCCAGCGACATCACGGGCAAGCGCGGTACGCGCATCGTCGCTCGCGACACGGGCGAGAACCGCCACGACCACCCGCTCGCCCTCGGTCGTCTCGACCGAGAAAGCCGCCGAGTCGCCGCCCTTGACCACGCGCTTGGTCTCGATCGCCCATTCGATGTCCTGCGGCCAGACATTGCGACCGTTGACGATGATCAGATCCTTGGCCCGACCCGTCACGACGACTTCGCCGTTCAACAGATAGCCGAGGTCACCAGTATCCAGCCAACCATCGGCAGACAATACATCGCGGGTCGCTTCAGGATCGTCGAGATAGCCTGGCATGATGCTGGGGCCGCGCACGAAGATGCGGCCGATTTCCCGATCAGCCTGCACTTTGCCCGTTTCGTCACGCACCTCGAGCCGATGTCCCGGCAGGACCCTGCCGCAGATCACGAAGCGCCGCGCGTCCTGCTCGTCTTGCGGATCGTCCGCGGGCGTGGCGCGCTGATCGTCGCCGAGAGCCGCACGCTCGACTGAATCGGTTCGTGCGCCGGTTCCGTGGGCGCAGAAAGTGATCGCGAGACAGACCTCGGCCATGCCGTAACTCGGCAGGAAAGCCGAGCGATCGAATCCTTTCGGTGCAAAGGCGTCGACGAAGCGATCGAGCACATCGGGACGTACCATGTCGCCGCCGATTCCGGCCACGCGCCAAGTCGAAAGGTCGAGATCATCCGGCACCTGCGGGGCGCCGCGACGCGTAGCGAGGTCGTAACCAAAACTCGGGCTGTAGGCGATCGTCGCGCGATTGCGCGAAATAAGGTTCAGCCACTGCATCGGCCGGCGGGCGAAGTCGCGCGGTGTCAGATAGTCGATCGACATCTGTGTGGCGAGCGGCGCCATCAGGAAGCCGATCAATCCCATGTCGTGATAAAGCGGCAGCCAACTCACCGCCCGATCGCCGACCCTGACATCGAGGCCGGCCGGGCCGGTGATGCCCGAGAGATTGGCCATCAAGGCAGCTTGCGTGATCTGGATGCCATGCGGGTGACGCGTGCTGCCGGACGAGAACTGCACGTAGCAATGATCGGCAGGGCCCAGCGGCCGCAACTCGACCGGCTTTTCCGGCAGAGCCTCGATGACCTCCATGCCCCCGTGCAGGCGCAAGGCCGGAAACTCCTTGGCCGCCTCGGCCAGAAACCCGGCAAGGTCGTCGATGCCCACGGCCGCGACGGCACCCGAGGCCGCGAGCTGGCGACGGAGCTGATCGAGATAGGCCTCCTTGCCGCCGATTCCGACCGGAATCGACACCGGCACCGGCAGCAAGCCGGCATACTGGGCGCCGAAGAAGGCGTCGAAGAAGCCCGGCCAGGTATCGGCAGTGATAAGAAGTCTGTCGCCGCGCGCGAAGCCCGCGCCGATCAGCTTTCGGGCCGTCACCTGAGCGCGTTCGCGGACCTCCCGCCATGCGAGGTCCGATAGCCGCTCGCCGCGTGCACTATAGAAAGTGACCCCCGTCTCTCCACGCGCGGCGTAGTCCAGCATTTCGGGCACCGACCGGAAGTCGGCGCGACGCAAGGCAAGCTGGCGGCTGCGGGTGGGAATCAGGGTCATGTCATGATCTTGAGGGGTCGCGGTCTCCTAGCAGAGGGTTTTCGGCCCCTCAAGGCGGAGGGGCAGGCTGGGTGCGCCAAAGTTGACACGTCCCGACCCCCGCCTGATAGTGGCCCATCCTCGTCAAAACCGGTGTTTCCAGCCCGGAATCGCCGGCCCGGCGGGGCTTTTTACTTTTGAAGGAGGACCTAGCTGTGATTACGGCTGTGATGCCGACGTACGGTCGCAAGGACGTCGTGTTCGAACGCGGAGAGGGCAACTATCTCTACGCGACGGACGGCCGACGTTATGTCGACTTTACCTCCGGCATCGCCGTGAACGCGCTGGGCCACTGCCATCCGACGCTGGTGAAGGCGCTGGCCGAGCAGGGGGCGAAGCTCTGGCACACCTCCAACCTCTACCGGGTTGGGAATGGCGAGAAGCTCGCGAAACGGCTGGCCGACCTCACCTTCGCCGACACGATGTTCTTCTGTAACTCGGGCGCGGAGGCAATCGAGGGCGGCATCAAGCTGATCCGCAAGTACCAGTACGTGAA
>Ga0081455_10007692_pt1 | contig 11313 bp, 7 predicted proteins | sample TabmetS3T2R1_FD_70207 | JGI IMG/M metagenome (GOLD analysis project Ga0081455, IMG submission 70207) | Tabebuia heterophylla rhizosphere microbial communities from the University of Puerto Rico - S3T2R1 | ecosystem: Host-associated > Plants > Roots > Rhizosphere ...
TTCCTTCCAACCAGCTTCTGACTTCCTCGATATTGCCTTCAGATAAGGCATTCTCTAGACTGTCGGTTGCAAGCCATTCGATCCGACAAAAGAAAGCTGCTTTGCCCTCTCTGCGCAGTCGACGAGCCGTTTCGAGAAGCTCATGGGTCTTCCCAGTTCCAGCCTCTGCAAGGATGACAACCCTGGTCATGGTAAGGAGGTTAGACCAATGCATGAGATGCAGTCCGAATCTGGCCTGGGCTCGCAACGTGTCGGGGTCATATTCCTCCCCATCTCCTAATGGCCAGAATGTACGATCGAGTTCAATATGCCGTGGTATCATTTGTTCCCAATATCCGATGCGATCTCGGAAGCAAGTGCTTCGGCCATCATTATCCTCTTACAGACCGCCCCAGCGGCAAACCGTCTCAGAGATGCAATCTGATGAAAATCATTATAAGCTATGGATGCAAGTAGCTAGATAACACTACTTCTGCCAGGAAAATTCAGCATAGGTCAATGACCGCTGTGATTACAAGCAATCTTCTTACTCCTGAGGCCCTGAGGCCGTTCCTAGAGGACTGTGGATATCAATCCGCCTTACTGGCCAGGAACTATCACTTTGGGACGGTAGACGTTCCCTTAGCCGCCTTTGCCCACCTTCCAACTGACATCAGGTCTGCGTGTGTAGCTGTTATCAATACCATCGGAGATCCTGCACGTACGGTGAGGGCATACCGGGATCTAGGGGCTCCTGTATTTTTCGTGTGCTGCGAAGGACAAATGCAGTGGTGGCGCCAGGGAGTAGGTGACCCACAATACTTAGAAACCGTGTCGGCATCAGAACTCTCACGTTTTTTTCAAGAGCATCGCCAGAGCTTAGCGCCTCATGCCATTTACCGTGCGAAGACGCGAGGGCGCTTTGAAAGTGCATATCAACTCTCCTTTGTTGACGCCGGATTAATGCCCTTAGTCGAAGGAGAGATAGGGAAAGCTCTGAGTAATCTCGTCGAACGCGTCATTCTCGATATGAGACATCACTTGCAGCCGCAAGAGATGACGGCAACTTTGAGCCGATGGCTCTTTCAATCGGCTTTCTGGCTTTTGGCAGCCAAAATTCTTCGGGACAAAAACGTACCCACTTTCCGTGCCCTCGATTTAATAGACATTGATGAGGTATTCTCGCATGTTGCTACGCATTACGGGACTTCGTCTTACCAGCCTATCTCCGAACAGCAAGCACGGGAAGCGCTGACTGCTGCTGCACATGCGTTTAGCCAGTTTAGCCATCTTGGCCATGTAACAACCGAATCTTTATCCTATGTGTATGAAAATACGCTCATCTCAAAAGAAACGCGGATGCAGTTGGGCATACACAGCACACCGTCATATCTTGTTGATTATATCGTCTGGCGACTGGCTCCATGGATCGAGGAGATCGTGCCAGAGAGGCGACACGTTTTTGAACCCGCCTGTGGCTATCCTGCTTTCCTTGTGTCTGTGATGCGTTTACTCAAGGACATGCATCCTGCAGCAGCCTCTCAGCAGTATCTGAGGCAGCACCTTCACGGTATCGATATTGACGACTTTGCGATTGAGCTTGCTCGGCTGGCCCTGACGCTGGCTGATATTCCCAATCCAGATAGTTGGGATGTAAGACAGGATGATATGTTTATGAGCGATACGTTGGAGCGCCTGGCTGATAAAGCTATGGTGCTCCTGGCGAATCCCCCTTTTGAGAATTTTAAGCAGGAAGACAGGGATCGCTATGTTCGTCAGGGTGTTACCCATACTTATCTCAACAAGACCGCAGAATTGTTGCACCGAGCCCTTCCTCATCTACGCCCAGGAGCTGTGTTCGGCGTAGTCATTCCCCAGGGGCTTTTACAGAGTAAAAATACCTCTGATCTGCGTGCTTTAATTGCCAGAGAATTTGAAATCGCCGAGATCTGCCTGTTCCCGGACAAAATCTTCACGTTTTCAGATATGGAATCTGCCATTCTCTTAGGCAGAAAGCTCTCTCAACCTGGCAAGGTGGTAGGAAAGGTCCGCTATCGACGAGTTCGTGAGCCCGACACGGAGCGTTTCAAACGGTTCTACACTGTAACGACTGAGCGCTGGTTGCCTCAGACGCGGTTTATCGCCAGTGCACATACGAGCTTCCAGGTCCCGGAGCTTGAGGAAGTCTGGGAGTGGTGTCGGCATTTGCCTCCGCTCGCCCGTTTCGTAGAAATTGGCAAAGGGCTTGAATACAAGAGCAAGGACTTACCCGCAGACGCCCATACTATCTCTCACTTCCATTTTCCAGGAGCAGTACGCGGCTTTGCCCGTATGACCTCAGACCTGCGAATCGACAGCCAACCGCCTGAGAGCTGGATGAGCGTTGATCCAATAGTTATACGTCGCCCCGGAACAGGCACTACAATAGGCGTGCCACAGGTTCTCTTAAACTATGCTCGGGTTAGCCGCTCTCCCTGGCGATTAAAGGCGATAATAGACAGGGAAGGCCACGCTGTCACTAGTCGGTTCCTCACGCTACGTCCTCTGACAAAATCCTGCCCGCTTGAATTTCTCTGGGGGCTGTGCAATTCGCCTTTTGCCAATGCATATGTTTATACCCATACAGGGAAACGGGACATTCTTACGGGAATGATACGTGCTATGCCCGTACCACACATCTCGGATTCCGTGGTTCAACGGGTTGTAGAAACGGTACATGCGTACTTTGCAGCAGTTGCACCGTCAGCGAGAGATGGATTAGCCCCTGCGTTCGATCGGAAGGCTGCTTGTATGCTTTTACAGCAGGTTGATGCAGAGATCCTACGCCTGTACGATTTCCCGCCTCGCTTGGAACGCCAACTTCTTGATCTTTTCTCTGGTTATAAACGTCCTGGGGTGCCATTCGATTTCAGCCGGTATTTTCCTGAAGATTTTGCGCCGTGCTTTCCGTTGCACGTCTATCTCTCTGAAGCATATCAACGCTCGACAGCAGGAGCACTGCGCAGGCGATATAAGCCCGTCACTGATCCAGTCATTCTCACCGCACTAGAACACGCAGTGAAAGCCTTCGAGGAGTAGGCGTGGGTGCGTGGCTATCTGTTGGATACGAACATTGTGGTGTATTGGTTCGACGCCAGACGCCCGCAGCATGAGCGCGTGGTGCGCCACATCCAAGAGCTTCCAGAAGCAACTCCACTGATGATTTCTGCTATCACCTTGGGCGAGGTCGAGTTTGGACTCCAAGTATCAAAGGTCAATACCCCGGAGCAGGAGGTAGCCCAGGAGGAACTTTGTGCTTTTATCGATATTAATTTGCCCATGGTGCTTGACGTTACGAAAGCCACCAGAATCTCCTATGGGGCGCTCAGAGCCAGCGTGTTTGAGAAGTACGCGCCCAATGCAAGACGCCGTAGCGGCCTGCGGCCTGAACAGTTGGTTGATCCAGTGACATCACAAGAGCTAGGTATCCAGGAAAATGACCTCTGGATGGCTGCTCAAGCCTTGGAATATAACCTGGTCTTTGTCACAAATGATAAAATGGCGCGGATTCGAGAGGTCTGTGCAGATCTCCAGGTAGAGAACTGGACAGTTTAGACAAAGGCCAAGCCACACAAGATCTCAAAGCGTCAGTTGCTCCAGGCGAGCCTGAGGTGTACGAGATGGTTGAAACCATCCTCATTCGCCGAGCATCCTGCCCCTCTTGAACCGTCATTGCGTAAGCCATTGACACGCTCTCTACCATCTCAGAGCCCAAAGGAATTCTGTAACGCTGCTTTGTCCATGGGTGGGCTTCGTATGCGAAAAGGTCAGAGGTGGCGTCTCCAGCTTTCATCTTACGCCTTCTGCCGCGCGTCTTTTGCCCTTGACCGAACATTCTGCACCGGTAGAGCATATCTGAAGTTCTGCTTGACGCTCTAGTGTGCTACACTCGTGCGCACCGGAACAATGGAGTGCAGATTGCCTACCGGGCCACACGCCGGCCACACAGGGGGCGTACACTATATCCTCGCGTCGTTTGTGCAAGGGAAGCCGTATGGAAACTGTTACCGATATCGCCATACAGGACTGTTTTGTGATCCACGTGCTTAACAACCGCCTCCCAGCTGTCCAATGCTCGCGTGCTCTCACGCCGCTGCCTGATACCTTGCGCGCCAGCCTCCACAGGTATCTACTGGGCATCCTCAAGCCCCAGTTCAGACGTAAGCGCTATGGCCGCTTTCGGCCCGAGTCCGTAGTGTTGCAGGCCTATCAGTACATGCTCGTCAGCCAGCGCCGACATGGGCAGGTCGAGGCGACAGATTTCTTGACTGCTTCCCAGGCTATTGCCGCGCGTCTTTTCGACGTCATGCGGCAGTCGCCGCAGAATGGCTCCCGTCCCCATCCAGGGAGCATCACACCCGGGGATCTGTTGGTGGGGCTGTTTCAGGGCATCGCCCCGCAACCAGTGCCGGAACCGTGGCTCTTCCTTATTAAGATAGATTTGGAATCGGCTCTGCAGCGGCAGATCCAACCGTATGGCACGGATGGAGTGCAGACAATTTTAACGGCACGTGACGGGCTCATGCCCAGGCTGTCAACGGAGAAGGTGCAGAAATTCGCCCTGATCCGCTTTGCGGATGACCCCTCCACCTATGATGCCCTGATGACTGATCCGCAGGGTGGCAAAGCAGAGATCGCGAAGTTTTTCGCCGAAGATTTTCTCCAGATGGAAGCGTTCCGCACCGCGGACGAGCAAGTGGAACTTTTGTTTACGCGGACCTATGACTGGGTGAGTGCGCACGAAGAGGCGCTCTCGCCGCAGGAACGTGGGGCGGTGCTCGAGTCCGTGCGATCTCTCCTGGTCGAGCGCGCGACCCACGCTGAGCCTGTGGCACCGCGTGATCTGGTGGCCTACTTGCCTCTGACTGAACCGCGTCCCCAGGAGGCAGTGGCAGAACTCCGCCAATCGTTTGAGATGACCCTCACCGCGCCAGATAACGGTGTCGACAGTATTCCGATCAACCGTGAACTCCGTATGCAGACTGTCCCCCGCGTGGCGCAACGGACGCAGGTAACTTATGAGCTCGATTTCGGGGTGCGTCTCAGCGGCGAACAGGAAGCGATTGAGCGGCTGTTTGTCCATCCGCCACGGCGTGTGGCGGAGCATACGGAGTTAACGATCCGGACCCTGACCTTTCGGCCTGTGGTGTAGGCGTGACCACAAGCCCTTTCATTTTGAGACGGCATGCTCTCTCATCTTGACAGAGACATGGAGGGCTCATAGCTCCCTCTCCCGGAGGGGGAGGGGACATGGCAGCATGTCTGAATCTGAGAGGGTCGCTTGAGACCGTGCTGAGCTGTGGCACTGATGCATAGTTCCCTCCTCTCTCCCACCACAGGCGGCGCCTGCTAGGGAGCGCGCTGTGCCGCCAGCTCTGGTGGCATGGGAATTGCTCTCTGAAGAGCGTAATGTCGCCAAGAGCCTGTTCCCAATATGAGCGAGAGGGTCTCTGCTCCTGTCCCACCTCCATGGGGTGTTTGGATGAGCCTATGGCCAATGCTACCCGCCACGGGATGACCCACCGAAAATGCTTGCCCGGTGCGGTCACTGCCACTAATGAGCACGTATAAGCTTGACCTGGCTAGGGGCCTGGTCGTGCGTGTGTTCCAGCAAGTAGCTTGAGCGATTGCACCGCACCCTGGCCAGCAAGGAGGAATAGAAGATGGCTTTTGTAGCCTCAGTACACGCCAAGGCAATTGACCTGATCAAGTTGTCACTCGACATGACGACCGCGGCCGGCTCAGGCCACCCCACGTCTGCGGCAAGTCTTGCACACCTGGTCACCGTGCTGATGTATACCCACATGCGGTATGATCCGGCATGTCCAGATCATCCGGCAGCGGATCGCCTCGTCCTGTCTGAGGGGCATGCCTGCCCTATCATCTATGCCGCGGCGGCTGATCTAGGGCTGGCCATTGGCAAAGAGCCGGAACACTCGCGACCGATGACACGGGACGATGCGCTGCGCTTGCGGGCTATCGACAGCGAAATTGATGGCCATCCTAACCCGGCGGAAGGTTTTCCCTTCTTCCCGGCTGCCACCGGATCACTGGGGCAGGGACTGTCGATTGCCAATGGCCTGGCGCTGGCAGCCCGGTTGGACGGTCTGGACAGGCGTATGTTCTGTCTCATTGGCGATGGGGAGAGTCGCGAAGGGCAGATCTGGGAGGCCGTCGATTTTCTGATGGATCATCACCTGACCGCGGTTTGCCCCATCTTCAATTGCAATGGGTATGGGCAGTCCGACGCGGTGAGCCCGCAACAGGCCCCGGACGTCACCGCCGCCAAGCTCCGCGCTGCTGGTATGACCGTGCGTGTGATCGACGGCCATAACCCTCGGGAGATCCAGCGAGCCCTGGAAGTGCACGCGTCGCATGCGGACAATCCCACTGCGAAACCCTTTGCCATTGTGGCCCAGACCGTCAAAGGCTGGGGGTTTACCTCAGTGCTGGGCAGCAACAGCCATGGTAAGCCGGCGACCGAGGCGGAAAAAGCCCAGACTCTGGAGGCACTCGATGCGATGGCCCAGCACCTGGGAGCCACCTTGACCCAGAGCGACCTGCGGCGTCCGCCCGTCCCTGCGGTGGAAGTTCCAGGTCCACAACCTGTTCAAGAGGTCCCCAGCTTCCGCGAGGCCTTACGGCGCTATGGACAGGAGGGGATGCTGGACAAGGGCGCGATAGCTCCGCGCCGCGCCTACGGCGTGGCCTTGCAGGCCCTGGGGCATGTCTATCCGCACGTGGTCGCCCTGGATGCGGACGTCCGCAACTCCACGTACTCCGAAACCTTTTTGCACGATGAGGCGCTGCGGGCGCGCTTCTTCGAGTGTCGCATTGCTGAGCAAAATATGCTGTCGTGCGCGGGAGGGCTCGCCGCCGGTGGCAAGCTGCCCTTTGTTTCGACCTTTGGCAAATTCCTAGTGCGAGCCTATGATCAGCTAGAGATGGGCCTTATTAGCCGTTTCAATCTGAAACTCGTAGGATCGCATGTAGGTGTGAGCCTGGCGGCCGATGGGCCGAGCCAGATGGCGCTGACGGACGTGGCTTTCTTCCGGGCCTTGACCACAGTCCGCACCCATGAGGGCAAACCGCTCCTCTACCTGCTGCAGCCGGCTGATGCCTATGCGGCCTACGCGCTCACCGTGGCCATGGCAGCACACGAGGGGCCGTGTTATCTGCGGACGCTCCGACCCGATGTGCCATTCCTGTACAACGACGCCACGGCCTTTTCGCTTGGTGGACATCACGTCCTGACTGCCGGCCATGACCTCTGCATCATAGCTGCAGGCTATATGGTCCATGAGGCCCAGAAGGTACTTCCCCTGCTCAAGGAGCAGGGCATCGAGGCGACGCTTGTAGATTTGTATTCACTTCCCTTTGATGATGTGGCTATACTGGAGCTGGTCCAGGCAAATCACGGCCAGGTACTCACGGTAGAAGATAACTACGGGGCGGGCATTGGCTCGGCGGTGGCTGATGCGCTCGCCCTGCATGGCGGCGCATACACGCTCACGCAGATGTATGTGCGCCAGATCCCCAAATCAGGCCGTACCCCGGATGAGGTGCTGTGCTCTCTGCAGCTCTCCGCGTCTGATATTGTGCATACCGCGGTCAGCATGCTAGATGTGGCCTCGCGTTAGCCAGGCATGGTCTGAGGAGGTCAAACTCTTTTATAAAGTCTGCACCATACTTGCCCCGCACGAAGCAAGGCGTAGGAGGACGCAACGCTATGCCCATGAACCCATTACTCCAATTGATGACATGCGGACAGAGCTACTGGCTCGATAACTTGACGCGCGATATGATCACCAATGGTGAGTTGCACAGGCGCGTGACCGAGCAAGGCCTGCGCGGTGTCACGTCCAACCCGGCCATATTCCATAAGGCCATTGTGGGGAGTTCGGCGTACGACACACAGATCAAGCAGCTGGTGGGGGAGGGGAGAGAGACCACGGCCATCTATGAACACCTGGTGGTCACAGACGTGCAAGACGCCTGTGACATCTTGCGGCCGGTGTACGATGCCTCTGCTGGGGTCGATGGCTTTGTGAGTCTGGAAGTCTCGCCATATCTGGCCCATGATACACTGGGTACCATGCAAGAGGCACGCCGGCTATTTAGCGCCGTCGATCGTCCGAATGTATTCATCAAAATTCCTGGCACGCCGGCGGGTGTTCCCGCCATTGAGGAGATGTTGTACGAGGGGATCACGGTTAATATCACACTGCTCTTTGCTATTGAGGACTATGAAAACGTGGCGCAGGCCTATATACGCGCCCTGGAACGGCGCCTCGCCGAGGGTAAGCCGGTCAACAATGTGGCGTCGGTGGCCAGCTTCTTCCTGAGCCGCATTGACGTGCTCGTTGATCAGCTGCTTGGGCATCGGCTCCGTCCGGGTCAGCCCAATGCGAACGTGACCCGCTGCGAGCACCTCTTAGGCAAGGTCGCTATTGCCAATGCCAAGCTGGCCTACCAGAGTTTTAAACGCCTCTTTGGGGGTGAACGCTGGCAAACTCTGGAAGCACAAGGCGCGCGGGTGCAGCGTCCGCTGTGGGCGAGCACGAGCACCAAAAACCCCCTGTATCCGGACACCCTCTATGTTGAGCCGCTGATTGGTCCGCACACGGTCAATACCATGCCGGACGAGACCATTGTCGCCTTTGCGGACCATGGGAAAGTCATGGCCAATACCATTGAGGCAGACCTGGAAGAGGCGCACTGCATCCTGCGCGACCTCGAAGGCGTAGGTATTGACTTCCATTGTGTCACCTGGCAGCTGCAACACGAGGGCGTGCAGAAGTTTATCGAACCCTACGACGTCCTGATGCAGGCGCTGACAGCCAAGCGTCAGGCGATCCTGGGCGAGCGCTCATAGCCCTGCTCGGATGTGTGTTCCTTGAGGTAAAACAGGAGGAAACATGCCCCCGAAAGATGATGTTGCTCGCTATCGAGAAAACCGGCAAGACGAGATTAACAGTGCGGCACTCTATCGTACCTTAGCCGTGCTCGAGCCGCAGAAGCAACTGTCGCAAATCTACGAGCGTCTAGCGGCGGTGGAAGAAAGGCATGCCCGGTTCTGGGAGCGGCACCTACGGGCGGCTGGTGAGTCAGTACCGCCACCGCAGCCGAGCTGGCGGGCACGCGTGCTCATCTGGTTGGCCAAGCGCTTGGGGCCGCAGTGGGTGTTGCCGACCATCGCTACGTCCGAGCGCGTGGATCGTCACATGTACGATCGGCAGCCTGAAGCGCAGAGCACTACGCTCCCTGTGGATGAGCGCTCCCACGCACGCCTCCTCAGCGCCATCGTCGGCAAGACAGGTCTCGAGGGCAACGCGCTGGCCCGCTTTGAAGGGCGCCACCGGGCCATTGGCGGGAACGCGCTCCGCGCCGCCGTGCTCGGGGCGAATGACGGCCTGGTCTCCAATCTCAGTCTGGTCATGGGGGTGGCGGGAGCCGAACTCTCGGGGCAGACGATCCTGGTCACCGGATTGGCGGGGCTGCTCGCCGGTGCCTGCTCGATGGCGATGGGGGAGTGGCTCTCGGTGCAGAGTGCCCGCGAACTCAACCAGCGTCAGCTTGCTATCGAGGCAGAGGAGATCGAGACGGTCCCGGAAGAGGAGCAGCAAGAGCTAGCCCTGATCTATGAGGCTAAGGGCCTCACCGAGGACGAAGCCAAAGCTATCGCAGCAAAGCTGATGGCCGATAAAGACAGTGCCTTAGATGCGCTGGCGCGCGAGGAACTGGGCATTGATCCTCAAGAACTCGGGGGATCAGCGTGGGCCGCAGCAGGAACGTCGTTTGTCCTGTTTGCGGGCGGTGCGATTGTGCCGGTTGTTCCCTTTCTGTTCTTGACTGGCACGAGTGCAGTCATCGTGAGTCTACTGGTGAGCGCCCTCGCCCTCTTTCTGGTTGGTGCTGCCATCACTCTTTTCACGGGTCGGAACGCACTCTCCACGGGGCTCAGGCAATTGCTCTTTGGAACAGTGGCGGCAGGGGTGACCTACGGTATCGGTCGCCTGCTCGGGGTCACACTGGCAGGCTGAGGGGGAGTGGTCCACCCAAGCCCCCCTCCCCAGTTTGCATCAGCATCTCTATTCCTGGTGAGAAGTGAAATGTAGCACAGAGTGCTCGAGATTGGCGCCCAAGAACTTGCACATCGCCACGATATAGCGATCGAGACGGATCACGAGGTCAGTGAGGATGTCTCTGGAGCTGGCAGCAGTACCCTGTGGCGTGTTTGGGCTCTGACGAGCAATGATACGGGCATGCAAATCGTGCATCTGGGTGAAGAGGTTCTGAGGGTCCCCATGGAATTGGTACATCGTGCACAGGCGGGGGAACGCCTTGGTTAAATGGGTATGGGAAACCTCCGCGCCGGTCCAGGGAAGCCCAAAAAAGCCACAGAAGGTAGCGGTGATCGCATCGAGTACAGCGAGGGCAAAGGCATAAAACTGCTCGTGGATGAACGCAACAATGGAGGGGTTGTAGCCACCGAGCACTGTCTGGAGGAGGGGATAATAGGCGAGCCACACAGTGATGCTCTGAGTCAGCAGTGTTATGGCTGCTGCGTTAGGGCAAGTGCGGATCAAGGTCAGAAGTTGTGCAATCGCTGCGGCAGCGCGTGGAGTATCCATGACAGTCAGGGCACCCATAACGAGGAACACGCTTTTTAGTCTTTTCAAGAAAACAGCTAGCAAAGACCATGCCACAGGGACAATTATAGGCACCCATACACAGTCTCTGAGGAGGGGCAGTGACGTGCAGCGGGGCTGGTCGCCGTGGAGCAGCATGTATGCTCTCTCAGGGCGAGAGAGTCCTTCTCAACATGAGAGATCAGGCCGGCTGTCCATTGGCGAATGAGGCGAGATGGGGTCCTAAAGTTCTGATAAAATCCAGGCCTGTAGTACTGCGCCGGGGTAGGTATTACAGGCCGCTGAGGCAGTCTGCATCTCCTATGGGCGGGAGAGTCGTGCCGTCTTACAGATGTTCGCGAGGGAATATCTTCCTCCGGGAGGATAAGGAGAGTCAATCATGAGCACACACATCGGCCCGGCCGAGGTATCGGTCAGAGCGGGTCAAGGGGTGCAGCATGGGGTGCGGAGCGCCGCACAGTATGCGAGTTGCGAGGCCAGTATGCTGCCGATGGACTGGGGGGACCTGGGGACGTCTGACCATGTGATCCTCGTGTATGAAGCGGATGTGCACCTTGTCGATGCGGTGAGTCGCTTCGTAAGTACCGGGCTGGCGGCGGGGGAGGCGGCTATCGTTGTAGCCACGTTGCCGCATCAGGAGCAA
>Ga0081455_10007693_pt1 | contig 11312 bp, 13 predicted proteins | sample TabmetS3T2R1_FD_70207 | JGI IMG/M metagenome (GOLD analysis project Ga0081455, IMG submission 70207) | Tabebuia heterophylla rhizosphere microbial communities from the University of Puerto Rico - S3T2R1 | ecosystem: Host-associated > Plants > Roots > Rhizosphere ...
CTCCCACGGGAAGTTACCGACGACCAAATCGTCAGGGTTGTAGTTCAACACGTCGACAGCCAGCCCGCTCGACTGCAAGAAAACTTCATACTGTTAGCAAAAGAGGCGCTACGCTAAACCTGGCCATTCCAGCGTTAGGCCAGCGGCGCCGGAATTGAATGACATTTTTCTTGATATCGGTTTTTGGCAATCGCTTCCCGCGCCCGCAGACATGCCGTAAATTTAGCCGCGTCGCGCCAAGGTTGACCTGCAATAGGTTGAAGCCATCGTATGGAGAAATCGATTCTTCGGGAATTCGAAGATCAGTTGGTAAAAGTCTTCAGGCGGTACACGAAGCGTATTCATGAGGGCGGCTTGGATCGCGCCAGACACCTTGGCAATCCGAGCCTCGTCGTAGCGACCTTCGACAATGTGAATTTTGGCGAGCGGCATGGCAGGACTCCTTTTCTCTTGCGCGTTTTAATGCAGGGCTTCGATGGCGAGCGCGATGCCCTGACCACCACCGATACAAAGCGTGACAAGGCCGCGCGTCAGACCGTCGTGGCGCATCGAGTGAATCAGTTTAGTCGTCAGCACCGCGCCAGTGGCGCCGATCGGATGCCCATGGGCCACGGCACCGCCTTCGACATTGACGATGTCTTCGGGGAGCCCGAGCTCGCGAGCGACAACGATGGCAATAGCTGCGAATGCTTCATTTATCTCGACGCGCTCAATGGAACGAATGTCCCAGCCGGCACGCTCCAAGGCTTGCTTGACCGCGGGCACTGGTCCCAATCCGAACATGCCCGGTTCGACTGCAGCGATGCCGTAAGAGACTAAGCGTGCTGTCGGGGCGAGACCGCGTTTCTCGGCCCACGCGCCGTCGGCGAGCACCACGGCGGAAGCGGCATCGTTCAATCCGGGGGCATTGCCCGCGGTGATGGTGCCGTTTGGACGAAAGGCCGGCTTGAGCCGCGCCAGAGTTTCGAGCGTGGTGTCCGGCCGGTTGTGTTCGTCCTTGTCGAACTGCGTTGGTCCTTTTTTGCCGGGTACTTCCACCGGCACGATCTGCGATTTGAAATGACCGTCAGCCTGCGCGGCGGCGAACCGCCGCTGCGACCGCAACGCCCAGCGGTCCTCCTCCTCGCGCGTGACCTGATATTTCTCGACCAGATCCTCGGTATGCCAACCGGAGTGCGCGTCGGAAAACGCGTCGTTCAACCCGTCGCGCAAAACGCTGTCATAGAGCGCGCCGTCGCCCATGCGATAGCCCCAGCGGCCTTGCGCAACAAGATACGGCGCCTGGTCCATGTTCTCCATGCCGCCCGCCACTCCGACATTGATGTTGCCGAGTGAGATCTCCTGTGCTGCCGAGACGATGGACTGTGCACCGGAGCCGCAGACACGGTTGACGGTAAGCGCCGGGACCGTAACCGGCAGACCGGCATGGACGGCAGCTTGCCGGGCGGGATTCATCTTGGTGCCGGCCTGCACAACATTACCCATGATAACGGTTTCCACCTCGTGTGGGTGAAGCCCGGCTCGCTTAACCGCGGCACCGATCGCCACAGCACCTAGAACAGGAGCGGGTATGTCTTTGAGGCTACCGCCAAAGGTGCCGATAGCCGTGCGAACCGGTTCGGCAAAAACGACTGAACGCGATGTCATTGTAGACTCCTGATTAACAGCTTGGTTGTGTGCACCCTGCACTTCTAGGCAGCCGAGGATCCCATACGAAGATCATCCTTGAGCGGCAGCCGCAGCAGGGAACGCAAGCGCACCGGACCGAACCAGGCGCCGCCTGCAACCGCCGCGGCGTTGATGAAGCCGAAAGCCGCGAGCGCAATTGCGAGCGCAAAAAACACGTCACTGAGATTCCCGCTCAGGCGCAGTGCCAGCGAGCCGCCTACCGCTGCAATGGTCAAGCGGACCAGATTGGCGATGAGCGGCCATGCAAGCCGGCCGGCGCCCTGCGAGGCGAAATACAGCGCCATTCCGAGGCCGAAGAGACCATAGAACGGGCCCACGGCACGCAGATAGCGCGATCCGGCATCGAGCATGGCCGCGTTCTCGTCGAACAGCGACAACCAGGCGTGCGGGAACGCTGCAGCAGCAAGGCCGATGGTCTCGCATAAGCCAGCGGCAATCGCAGCGCCGATCCAGGCCGTGCGCAAGGCTCGGCCGCGCTCTCCCGCGCCGATATTCGTGCCCACGATCGCGACGAGCGGCCCGCCCAGCCCGAACACCAGTGGGATCAACAGATATTCGAGGCGCGAGCCGGTGCCATAGCCGGCGATAGCCGCGGGGCCGAACTGGCCGATCAGCGCGGTTGCAACGGCGATCGTCACATTCGTGCCGACAGTGATCAGCGCCGCCACGGCCCCCACGCGCAAGATTTCTTGGAACAGGGACCAACGAAACGCGAACCCGCGGATGGAAAGCCGGATCAGGCTGCGCGAGGAAAGCAGGTACAGGGTAAGCGCCAGTCCTCCCAGCGCATAAAATCCGACGATTGCCACGGCGCCGCCCATGATCCCGAGCTGAGGAAACGGTCCCCACCCGAAAATCAGGCAGGGCGACAGCGGGACCAGCACCGCCGCGCCGATGCAATTCACGACGGCAGGCACAGCCATGTTACCGGTGCCGCGAATAATGTTTCCCAGCGAGTTGAACAGCCACAACAGAACGGCGCCTGCAAAGACCACATTGGAATAGGCCAGCGCCGCATCGAGCGAGGCGCCTTGCCCACCCATGGCGGCGTATAGCCATCGTCCGCCGGCGAGCACTGCGGCCGTAAACGCGAGCCCGAAGATGAGTGCGATGGCAAGCGCGTGCACAGCCAAGGCATCGGCGTCGCTGCGCCGGCTGGCGCCTAGAGCGCGCGCAATGGCGGATGATATGCCGCCGCCCATGGCGCCTGCGGACATCATCTGCATGAGCATCAGCGCCGGAAAGACCAGAGCGACGCCGGCCAGCGCATCGGTGCCGAGCTTGCCGACGAAATACGTCTCTATGAGCCCGACCGAGGCCTGCGCCACCATCACCAGCACGTTGGGGGCCGCGAGCCGCAGCAGGGTCGGCGTGATTGACGCCTCGATGAGGCGGCGTGTGCGCGGGTCAAATTGCCGCGATGCCCGCTCCGGCATCTCGTCATCCGGCGAGAACGCCCTTCCATCAGCTACCGCGTTCATCGCCATGATGAATATCCGCCGGCTCGCTTGACATTAGGAGTATATGCGCTTAGATAGGCGTATATACGCATTTTGTCAAGTCGAGACCCGAAAACCTTATGAGCGCTGATACTCCAGCCAAGATCCGCGATTGCATGTGTCTCGCGGTGCGCCAAGCGGCGCGCCACGTGACTACGTCGTATGATCAGTTTCTCGCACCGGCCGGATTGCGCACCACGCAGTTTTCCATTCTGGCAAAGCTGAACCGACAAGGACCAATGACCATCAACGCCCTTGCAGCCGAGATGGTGATGGATCGCACAACGCTGGGACGCAACATCCTTCCGCTGGAACGCGATGGGCTAATCAGGATCGAGCCTTTGCCATCCGACCGCCGCAGCAAGGCGCTGCATCTCACGAAAGTCGGCGAGAAGCGGTTCGAGGCGGCCTGCGCAGGGTGGGTCAAGGCGCAAGCGCACTTTGAATCTGAGTTCGGAGTCAAGCGAACGGCCGAGCTGCGCGAGCTGTTGCGCGCCGTGGTCGCGAGCGAGCTCGGACCGGGGGCGCCCAGCTCGCGATCACTCCGACAAGGCGACAAAAAGGGATGAACGTGCGAATCGATGCCATTCCTAATGAAGTGGCAATTTCGACATATGGGCTCAAGCCGATCGCGCATAGGATTATTGCTCTCGTAAGCAGATGGAGTGCCGAACCGTGATCAAGATGACACTGCTCATTGCGCGCAAGCCGGGAACGACCGTTGACCAATTCAAAGAATATTGGACAACCAAACACCTTGAGGCCATCCAGTCTGTTCCGGAGACCAGCCGATACTCGCGGCGCTATCGTCAGCAGCTCAATACCTATGTTGGCCCGGATCACACGAACGCGGCTCCCTTCGACGGCATTCCCGAGGCCTGGTTCGACAACCTCGAAGATGCGATGGCGCTTGTCACCTCGGAGGGGTGGTCGAACGTCATCAAGAAGGACGACCTGAATTTCCTCGATGTGACCAAGACGCAGATGATGCTGTCCTGAAGAGAAGCAGTTCGACTAGGTCCCTGCTCCCACAACCATCTTTACCGGCGGAGGACGCGAGTGATCAGATGTCACACGGACGTGTTTTCTCACATTGAAGTGGCAGGCGCTCGCGAATGCTGGGCCTCGTTGGGACGAGGCGCAAACAACTTTTCTGGGTCTAATCGGCGAGCAGCGTTGGACGATGATGCGCGGTCTCTTGAGTGATACGACGCGTCTCGTGGGTCATAGACCTGAGGCTACAAGTCAAACTGAATGAGCCGGGAGACGGGCTTCGAAAATGGAAGGTTCAAAGGTCAATCCAGCCGGTGCAAAGTCAAACACGAAGTTTTATTTGGATGACCTGCACCAGGGTCAGAAGTTTGTGAGCGGTACGCACTTAATTGATGCGGACCAGATCAAGGCCTTTGCTCGCCAATTCGACCCTCAGCCATTCCACCTCGACGAAGTGGCGGCCAAAGCAACGCTATTTTGCGGCTTGGCGGCAAGCGGTTGGCACACTGCGGCGATCACGATGCGCTTGTTGGTCGAAACGGGGTTACCTTTGGCTGGAGGTGTCATCGGCGCAGGTGGAGAGATCAGTTGGCCGAACCCGTGCCGCCCCGGCGACATTCTGACAGTTCACAGCGAAATCGAAGAAATCGTCCCATCGCGTTCGCGGGCCGATCGCGGTATCGCGCGTGTGCGCAGTGAAACGCGCAATCAGCACGATCAGGTCGTCCAGATCCTCTTGGCTCGCCTCATCGTGCCACGTCGGTCCGCCCCCGCGAGGGCATGATAATGCCGAAACAATCGATCATTGAGACGCGACGGGCGCAGATGTTTCCAGTCTTGCAGCCCGCTGAAATTGAGCGAATAAGTCGCTTCGGCACAATCCGGTCTTACGGCCTGGGGGATGTTCTAGCCCAAGCCGGAAAAACGATTGAAGGTTTGACGGTCGTTTTGTCCGGCGCGGTCAGCGTCGCCCAGCACTCCGCATCGTCTGGCGACGATGATCCTATCGTTACATACGGCCCAGGCGGCTTTTTAGGCGAACTGGCGCAGTTATCCGGTCGACCTGCATTCGTGAATGCACGCGCCGACAGCCCAGTGGACGCGTTGATCATACCTCCAGATCGTCTCCGTGCCTTGTTAATTGCCGAGGCCGAACTGGGTGAGCGCATTATGCGAGCGCTCATTCTTCGCCGGGTCGGACTGCTAGAGGTCGGGTCTGGTGGACCAATTATTGTTGGTCGTTCGGAAAATAGAGACGTGCTTCGGCTGGCCGGCTTTCTCCGGCGAAGCGGGCATCCGCATAGAGCACTTGATCCCGAAGTGGATGCAGAAGCCAAGGCGATAATCGATCGCTTCCACGTTGACGCGGGCCAACTGCCTATCGTGGTTTGTCCGGGCGGACAAGTTTTACATAACCCGAGCGAAGCCGCGCTTGCTCGTTCCTTGGGTCTTGTGGGGCCTATCGATCCGAACCGTTTATTCGATGTTGCTGTTGTGGGCGCTGGGCCTGCTGGGCTCGCCACAGCTGTCTACGCTGGCTCGGAAGGGCTTTCTGTACTGGTGCTCGATTGTCGCGCGTTTGGTGGACAGGCAGGCGCCTCTGCCAGAATCGAGAACTATTTAGGTTTTCCAACTGGAATTTCGGGGATGGCCCTGATGGCGCGGGCCTACAATCAAGCGCAGAAATTTGGGGTTGAAATGGCAATCCCTGATGAGGCGATCGATCTTCAGGTTGATGCGCCTAACCATCGCTTTGTGCTGAAATTATCCAATGAGGAAAACGTAAATGCGCGATCGATCGTAATCGCCAGCGGCGCGCGATACCGGCGTCTCGCCGTCGATGGTCTTGAGAATTTCGAGGGATCAAGCGTCCACTATTGGGCTTCACCACTTGAAGCGAAATTATGCGTTGGACAAGAAGTTGCTTTAGTAGGCGGCGGAAATTCCGCCGGGCAAGCGGTCGTCTACTTGGCGAGCCAAGTCGCGAAGGTTTGGTTGCTGGTGCGCGGAAAAAGTCTTGCATCGAGTATGTCCCGGTATCTTGTCGACCGGATTGAAGGCCTTCCAAATGTCGAGGTCCTGACGCGCGCAAACATCATCGCTCTCGAAGGCAGCGCCGGAGTCCTGGACGCAATTCGGTGGCGGCAGGGCCCTTCGGGCGAGGAAGTCCGACGGCCAATTCGGCACCTATTCCTTTTCATAGGCGCAGACCCGAATACTGTTTGGCTTGCTGGATCGGGGATAGACTTGGACCGCAAAGGATTTGTGTTGACTGGTTCCGACGTCGGTGAGGATCGGCGACCGCTGGAGACCAATCGAAACGGTATCTTTGCGATTGGTGACGTCCGCTCTGGATCGGTGAAGCGCGTTGCTGCCGCCGTTGGGGAGGGCGCACAGGTCGTTACAATGCTTCATGCTGAGTTGCGTGCATCCGACGCAAAAGCGAACAGCCCTTAAGACGCCGGTGCTCACGAGGATGTGCGCGTGAGCGGCCGGCTCCGTTACGCACGCCACTTAGCATCGAAGGTGCGCGTGTTTGTTGATTTTCTCATCGAGCGATACACCTGAACGAAGACAAAGAGCGGTTGAGTTCTCAGGGGTGCAGCATCTAGAAAATGCCATCCTGTCGGATGTCCGCTATGGGTCAAAAACAGACGTTCTGCGCTAGGACAGACATCATCGATTCAGATAAAATGTCGGCTATGGGCGAATTGCGGACAGTCGTCCGCTCGTCACATTCCACTTTGGCACCGAAGTCCGCTTTGGGTCAGAAGCGGACATGCGCAGCGCAAAAGCCGATGTCCGCTAACATTCCTCACCATTCCATCAACGAATTGCGCGGCGCTTTAAAGGTCGGATGATGTGCGTCTGGCGACCGCGGCAACCAATTCGTCAGCTCGCGCCAAGATCCGCTTTAATAGCGGCGATGTATTTGAGCGGCTGTAGCCCATGAAAAGATCGATCGTCGGCGGCTCCCCTTTCAGCGGCCGCAGGATCACCGACGATGACAGCACATGGCGTGCGTAGATCGGCAATAGTGTCGCGCCTCCCGTCGAGGCCACGAGCGACATCGTCGAGGTGAGATTGTCGGACTCGTATTCCGGCTTCAGCGTAATGCCGAACTTTGCCATGTAATCTTCGATCACTGACTTCAAAACCGGCGCGAAGCGCGTCGGCGTGACGTAAGTCTCGGCAGCGATCTCCTGCGGGCTGATCTCCTTTTTTGAAGCAAGGCGGTGTCCGGCCGGCACCATGACGACAAGGGGCTCCTTGATCATGAATTTGAAGTTGACGCCAGGCACCTGGGCTTCGCGCCGCAGGAATGCCACGTCCAGCCTGCCCTGCATCAGCCCGGCGGCGAGGTCGGGCGATGACTGGCTAGCGAGGGTGAAGTCGATACTGGCCTCTTCCTCCCGCAGGATGCGGAGCGCGTCCGGCAGCCACACCATCTCATGTCCGGTCAGGAAGCCGATCGTGAACGTCGTCTTTAGTGGTTGGGCCGCGCGGCGCGCCGCTTCACCCGCGGCTTCGACCTGGAGCAATGCCAGCCGGGCATGATCGAGAAAGGTGCGGCCGGCCGCGGTGAGTTCGATACCGCGCGCACCACGCTCCAGTAGCTTGACGCCGACCTCCGCTTCCAGATCGCGGATCTGTCGGCTCAACGATGGCTGCGCCGTATGCAGCCGCCGCTCGGCAGCATTGCTGAGGCTGCCTTCCTCGGCCACAGCCACGAAATAACGCAAATGCCGGAGCTCCATGTTCAAGCTATATCTTAAAGGCATGGCTTGAGCAAACAAAGTCTTGGTTATCCGGGCCCGTCTGAACCATTTTCATGCTCAGGAACGATGCCATGAGGCACCGCTCCCGAAAATGAGTGGAGAGAAACAATGTCTGCTTGCATCGCCTCCGCCGCCCCGCAGCGTGCTTTCTTATCCTATAGGGCGACCACCATTACCGCCGTCATCACCGCCATGACCTTCTCGGCCAGCGGCGCGGCTCCGACCACACTTTATCACCAGTATCAGGAGGCCTTCGGCCTCACGCCGTTCATGATTACAGTCATCTTCGGCGCTTATGTCGTGAGCCTGCTCGGCGCTTTGCTCACCGTCGGCTCGCTCTCAGACTATATCGGGCGCCGCCCGGCGATCCTCGCAGCCCTGGCCCTCAACGCCGCCGCTATGGCCATGTTCATGTCCGCGAATTCTGCAGGGGCGTTGATTGCCGCCCGCGCGGTTCAAGGGTTTGCCACGGGTCTTGCCACTTCAACCCTCGGTGCGGCGATTATGGACGCCGACCGCAGCCGCGGACCGGTGTTGAACAGCATCACGGCATTTATCGGCTTGACCGCAGGCAGCTTGGGAGGCGGTCTGCTGGTTACTTACGCGCCCGATCCACAGCAACTCGTCTACGCGGTCTTACTCGCCATGTCAGCGGCCGAAGCGCTGCTTCTCTGGTACATGCCTGAGACCGTCACGTCGAAGCCGGGCGCGCTCGCTTCGCTTCAGCCTCATGTAAGCGTGCCGGCACGGGCGCGGCGCGCACTCGTGCAGGTGACACCAGTCACAATTGCCTCGTGGGCGTTGGGTGGCTTTTACTTCTCGCTCATGCCCTCGCTTGTTCGCATTGCAACTGGCGCGACCTTGCCGATCGTTGGTGGGCTCGTCGTCAGCGCCTTAACGTTCAGCGGAGCGGTCGCCGTGTTGTTGCTTCGTAACACTCCGGCCCGGCGCATACTCTCTGGTGGTATCCCGGCGCTTGTATCGGGCGTTGCTATTACCCTCGCGGGCGTCCAGATGCAGCGTGTGAGCGTGATGCTCATTGGCACCCTCGTCGCTGGCATTGGTTTCGGCGCCGCCTTCTCCGGTTCGATGCGAACCGTGATGCCTCATGCTGAAGCGTATGAGCGGGCCAGTTTACTCTCCGCCTTTTATGTCGAGGGTTATCTGTCCTTCAGCCTGCCGGCTATCCTGACCGGATTAGTCGCACCCATCGCGGGCTTGTCCCTCGCCGCCGACGTCTATGGCGCAGTGGTGATTGTGCTGGCCCTCGGTTCGCTGCTCGCCATGTTGCGCTCTGGAAGTCACCCGGCTCCTCAGCCGGAAGCCGTCTGACCCAACCAACAGGAGACCTGTCATGTCTAAGTCCACACCGGCCCAGAATAAAGCATTTGTACTCGAAGCCTTCGACACGCTGTTCAACAAACGCGACTACAAAGCCGCCGAGGGCTATTGGTCGCCGAAGTACATCCAGCACAGCGCTCACATCCCGCCCGGTCGCGAAGGGCTGTTCGGGCTGGTCAAGTCCTTGCCGGCCGAACTTCGTTACGAGCACGGCCCGGTCGTCGCCGAGGGAGATTTCGTGTTCATGCACGGTCGGTTCAGTGGGATCGGCCAGCCCCGTGCGCTCATAACAATCGACATCGTTAGATTTGAGGACGGCGTTCTCGCAGAACACTGGGACGTGTGGCAGGACGAAGTCTCCGCGAGGGATTCGAAGAGCGGTCTACCCATGTTCGGGGAAAAATTTCCGGATTGACCGCTAGTCCCGGCAGAATCGTCAGTGACACACGAGCAGATCAGCAACTTCCGAACGGCGTGATTGAAACTGCGGCTGCCAACTTATGAAAAGCGCAAACTCCCGCAGCGACGGAGACGACAATGAAAATCGCCATTCTCGATGACTATCAGAACGTCGCGTTACAGATGGCCGACTGGGCAGAGATTTCCAAAAGTAACGAAGTGACAGTGTTCAATGACCATCTTTCCGATCCTGATGCCGTCGTGCGTCGGCTGGCACCCTTCGACGTCATTTGCGTGATGCGGGAGAGAACACCTCTAAGACGCGAGACGATCGAACGTCTGCCGAACCTGAAGCTCATTGCGTCCACGGCGCCGAGAAATGCGGGTATCGACGTCGAAGCTGCCAATGAGCGCGGGATCGCAGTTGCGAATACAGGCTATCGGTCAACGCCGACCATCGAGATGACGTGGGCGCTCATTCTCGCGAGCGCGCGGAACGTCGTCAACGAAGGCGTCGCCGTTCGTAATGGGGGTTGGCAACAGAGCATCGGCGAGGAACTCGAAGGAAAAACGCTCGGCGTGCTCGGTTTGGGAAATATCGGACGTCCGGTCGCGCGTATCGGTGCTGCATTCGGCATGAAGGTCATCGCCTGGAGCCAGAACCTGACGGCGGACGCCGCCGAAGGCGCCGGAGCGGAATATGTCTCGAAAGAACAATTATTCGAGCGATCCGACATTCTCACCATCCACCTGATACTGAGCAACCGTTCGCGAGGATTGGTCGGAGCCAAGTTGCTGAATTTGATGAAGCCGACCGCGAGACTCGTGAACACTTCCCGAGGACCGATCGTCGACGAATCTGCACTCATCGACGTGCTCGAACGTCGGCGCATAGCAGGCGCAGCCCTCGACGTGTTTGATCAGGAGCCGCTACCTAAAGACCATCCGTTCAGAAGGTTGCAGAACGTCATTGCGACGCCTCACCTAGGTTACGTTGCCCGTGGACTGTACGAGACGTTCTACGGCGACACCGTGAAGAACATCGCAACTTGGTTGGATGCCCAAAGCTGAGGCTTAAGGACTTGCCGCTGGTCTGTGCTGCGGTGCTCAACGCTCCGGCACGGCCTGCCAATGACAAGACAGAGGATTCGACAGGGCGGATGGGCCATGTGTGGACGGCTCCGGATTGGCAAGAACTTTTTTCACGTTGCAGCCTTGGTCGGTGCGGCCATGTGTTCGGCCTGTTAGCGCGGTGCTCATGACCGCTGGCCATAATGCCCTTCGCGGATCGGGTCCCGATCAGAAGCTCGCATTCGATTGATGCTCTGGCCCGAGTGGGTTGTCCCGATCGCTGGATCGACTGGTCTGCATTACGTGCTGTTTGCCCTTCCCAACCTTGACATTGCGCCGGATGGCCGGCGCGATCTTGTTCAGGCCGCCAGCGCGGCCGGTTCTTTGTAACGTTCACCTCTGATCATCATGGCCCACACCATCCGCGCCAGTTTGTTGGCGAGCGCGATGGCGGCGACCTTGGCCGGCCGGCGCGCCAGCAATGCCGTGAGCCAAGGCCGATGCTTGGTGCCGTAGATTTTGGCATAGCCTGTTCACGGCA
>Ga0081455_10007694_pt1 | contig 11311 bp, 14 predicted proteins | sample TabmetS3T2R1_FD_70207 | JGI IMG/M metagenome (GOLD analysis project Ga0081455, IMG submission 70207) | Tabebuia heterophylla rhizosphere microbial communities from the University of Puerto Rico - S3T2R1 | ecosystem: Host-associated > Plants > Roots > Rhizosphere ...
GGGCCGCCCTTAGCTTCTTACTTCTTTACCAGCGGGCACGCGCTTTCCGAAAGCGGCCGGAAGGCCTGGTCGGCCGGCGTGGTTCCGACCAGCTTGTAATAGTCCCACGGCCCCTTGGACTCGCCGGGCTTCTTGACCTCGAACAGATAGGCCGGATGGATCTTGCGGCCGTCGGGGCGGATCGAGCCCTTGCCGAACAGCGGATCGTCGGTCGGCATTTCCTTCATCTTGGCGACCACCTTGGCGCCATCATGCGGGTTGCCGCCCAGCGCCTCCAGCGCCTTGAAATAGTGGATCAGGCCCGAATAGACGCCGGCCTGGATCATCGAAGGCATCGCCTTGTTCTTCATGCGCTCCGAGAAGCGCTTGGAGAACGCTCGGGTGTCGTCATTCATGTCCCAGTAGAAGGTTTCGGTGAAATTCAGGCCCTGCGCTACTTTCAGGCCGAGCGCGTGAACGTCGGGGAGGAACAGCAGAAGGCCCGCGAGCTTCTGGCCTCCCGCGACAATGCCGAACTCGGCCGCCTGCTTGATGGTGTTGGTGGTGTCGCCACCGGCATTGGCCATGCCGATGATCTTGGCCTTGGAGGCCTGCGCCTGCAGCAAGAACGAAGAAAAGTCCGCGGTGTTGAGCGGATGCCTCACCGTGCCGATCACCTTGCCGCCCGACTTGGTCACGACCGCGGCGGTATCGCGCTCCAGCGCATGGCCGAACGCATAGTCGGCGGTCAGGAAGTACCAGGTGTCGCCACCGGCCTTCACCAGCGCCTGCCCGGTGCTGTTTGCCAGCATGTAGGTGTCATAGACCCAGTGAATGGTGTTCGGCGTGCACTGGGCATTGGTAAGATCAGACGTCGCCGCACCCGTATCGATCAGGACGGCGTTCTTCTCCTTGACGATGTTGTTGACCGCCAGCGCAACGCCGGAATTCAGCACGTCCACGAATACGTCGACCTTGTCGACATCGATCCATTGCCGGGCGATGTTGGAGCCGATGTCGGGCTTGTTCTGGTGGTCGGCCGAGATCACGTCGACCTTCCATCCCTTGCCGGCGAGACCGGCATCCTCGACCGCCATCTGCGCTGCAAGCGTCGAGCCCGGGCCGCCGAGGTCGGCGTACAGACCCGAATTATCGGTCAGCACGCCGATCTTGATCGTCTTGTCCTGCGCAAAAGCGCCGGTCGCGGCAACAAGCGAAAGCGCTGTGCCGAGGAAAAGTGCCGAAAGTTGCTGTTTCATCGTAACTCCGTTTGATGAATGCGTTTCGATTTCAGACGCCGAGATAGGTGTGGAGCTTGTCCATGTTGGCCTCAAGCTCCGAATTTGCGAAGCCGTCGATCACCTTGCCGTGCTCGACGACGTAGTAACGATCCGCGACGGTGGAAGCGAAGCGGAAGTTCTGCTCGACCAGGAGAATGGTGAATCCCTCCTTCTTCAGCCGCGCGATGGTGTGGCCGATCTGCTGGATGATGACGGGCGCGAGGCCTTCGGTCGGCTCGTCCAGCATCAGGAAGCGGGCGCCGGTGCGCAGGATGCGCGCAATCGCCAGCATCTGCTGCTCGCCACCTGAGAGTTTTGTGCCCTGGCTGTTGAGCCGATCCTTCAGGTTGGGGAACAGCTCAAAAATCTGCTCGAGCGAGAGGCCGCCGGCGGAAACGACCGGCGGCAGCAGCAGGTTTTCGCGCACGTCGAGGCTGGCAAAGATGCCGCGCTCCTCCGGGCAGAAGGCCACGCCCAGCCGCGCGATGCTGTCGGAGGACGTCCGCGAGATCTCCTTGCCGTTGAACTGTATAGTTCCGGACCGTTTGCCGATGATGCCCATCACCGACTTCAGCGTGGTGGTCTTGCCGGCGCCGTTGCGCCCAAGTAGCGTCACCACCTCGCCTTCGTTCACATGGAAATTGATGCCGTGCAGGATGTGCGATTCACCGTACCAGGCCTGCAGATCCCTGACCGACAATACCTGCGCGCCGCTCGCCTGCGCGGCAGGTCTTGCTGCCGTCCTCACCTCAGGCATGACCGGCTCCCAGATAGGCTTCCTTCACGCGCGCATCCTTGGTCAGTTCGGCATAATTGCCCTCGGCGAGCACCTGTCCGCGCGTCAGCACGGTGATGATGTCGGAGAGGTTGGCGACCACGCTTAAGTTATGTTCGACCATCAGGATGGTGTATTTCGCGGAGATGCGCTTGATCAGCGCCGCAATCTTGTCGATGTCTTCATGGCCCATGCCGGCCATCGGCTCATCCAGCAGCATCATTTCCGGATCGAGCGCGAGCGTGGTTGCGATCTCCAGCGCGCGCTTGCGGCCGTAGGGCATTTCGACGGCCGGCGTATTGGCGAATTCGCTCAAGCCGACGTCGTTGAGCAGCTCCAGCGCCTTGGGATTGAAGCGATCCAGCACCGATTTGGATCGCCAGAAATCGAAGGAAGAGCCGTGCTGGCGCTGCAGCGCCACGCGCACGTTCTCCAGCGCAGTCAGATGCGGAAACACCGCCGAAATCTGGAACGAGCGCACCAGCCCAAGCCGGGCCACGTCCGCCGGCTTCATCGCGGTGATGTCTTGTCCCTTGTAGCGGATGTTGCCCGCACTCGGCTGCAGGAATTTGGTCAGCAGATTGAAGCACGTCGTCTTGCCGGCCCCGTTCGGACCGATCAACGCGTGAATAGAACCCCGGCGGACTTTCAGAGAAACATCGCGAACGGCGAAAAACCCCGCGAACTCCTTGGTCAATCCGTGGGTTTCGAGAATGAACTCATCGGCCAAACAAACTTCCCCCATCAGCCGTCGTCCGCGAAGTCCACTCGCGCGCGGCCGACCGTTATTATCCACCGGCTGGTTCTCCCGGACGCCTTGGAACGTCGCGGACCGGCCGCCTCCGGGGCGGAATATGCCGTCATCCTAGCCGGTTAGGCAAGGCGGAAAGACGGCCCGCCCCGCACCTCGCCGCCGCGCCGGACGCCTTCGCCATTAGTCGAATACCTGCCGTGACGCGGCCCAGCAGTGTCGCCGCGCGCGACCCGGCTCCGGGAGACGGAAAGCATTTCTTAAGGGTGTTTGGCCGCAATGGCTTACCTTCATCGAAAATTTTGGCCTTCCATCGCAAGCTTCAGCGTTTTGCTTTCCAAGCGGGCGTTAGGGGCATGGACTTCGAAAGCGCAAATCCGACCGTCGTCAAATCGATCAAGCAGCGCGATCTCCTCCACACCTGGCTGCGGCTATATGCCCGGGACCAGAAACTTCCGGCTTTGGCCGAGTACCAGCCGGAGCGCATCGAGGAGGAACTGCCCGACCTCGTCTTCTTCAATATCGACGCCAGCTCGAGCCCGCCCCGCATCATCATCGACAGCAACGGCACGCGGATGGCGAGCGCCTATGGCCACACCGGCAAGGGCCGCCGGCTGGAGGAATATCTCGGCCCCCGCCTCGCGCCCTTGGTGATGCCGGTCTACTACGAATGCATCCGCCGCGGCCTGCCGGCTTTCACCATTGCGCATATCGACGACGTCTATGGCCGCATCGTCGCCTATGAGCGGCTGCTGCTGCCGTTCTCCGATCACGGTGGCGCGGTCACACACGTCATCGGCTCGCTGAAGACCATCAGCGAGGATGGCGGCTTCGAGATCAAGAATTTGATGCGCGGCAACGAAACGCTGCCGGTGCCGAAGCTGCGCACGATCATCGACCGCGATCTTTACCACCGCGCGCCGGGCCGCATCCCCTCCGGCGACGCGCTGGAATTCCGCTAGCTCTTTTTCTTGGCCCCGACTTCCTTCTCGTAGATCTCGGGCTTGAACCCGACCACGAGCTTGCCGCCCGCCTCCAGCACCGGCCGTTTGATCATCGAGGGCTGCGCCAGCATCAAGGCCAGCGCTTTCTTCTCGGTGAGCCCTTCCCTGTCGGCATCGGGCAGCTTCTTGAAAGTGGTGCCGGCGCGGTTGAGCAAGGTCTCCCAGCCGAGCTTGTCGCTCCAGCCCTTCAGCTTCTCCTTCGCAATCCCCGCGGTCTTGTAGTCATGGAAGTCGTAAGCCACGCCCTTGGCGTCGAGCCAGGCGCGCGCCTTCTTCATGGTATCGCAGTTCTTGATGCCGTAAATTGTCGTCGCCATTTCGTAGTCCTGCTCCCCAATGATTTGGTAGGCGTCTTAGTTCAGCATGATCCCTTCCGAAAACCGGTTCCCACTTTTCGGGATCATGCTCTAGGTCGCGCCCGGCTCGAGCGCCTCGCCGATCTCGAGCGGATGCGCCATGGTCTCGTGCAGCGCCTCCTTGTCAAGCTCGCCCTCGGACAGAGAGATCACGACACAGGCGACGCCATTGCCGATCAGATTGGTCAGCGCGCGGCATTCGCTCATGAACTTGTCGATGCCGACCAGGATCGCGATCGACTGGATCGGGATATCGGGCACGATGGAGAGCGTGGCGGCAAGCGTGATGAAGCCCGCACCGGTCACGCCCGAGGCGCCCTTGGAGGTGATCATGGCGATGCCCAAAATGCCGAGCTCCTGCCAGATGGTCAGGTTCGTATTGGTGGCCTGCGCCAGGAACAGCGTCGCCAGCGTCATGTAGATGTTGGTGCCGTCGAGGTTGAAGCTGTAGCCGGTGGGAACGACGAGGCCGACCACCGAGCGCGAGGCGCCGAGATGCTCCATCTTCTGCATGATCTGCGGCAGCACCGTCTCGGACGAGGAGGTGCCGAGCACGATTAACAGCTCGTCCTTGATATAGGCGATGAAGCGCAGGATCGAAAAGCCCGACAGCCGCGCGATCGAGCCGAGCACGATCAGCACGAACAATATGCTGGTAAGATAGAAGGTGCCGATCAGGGCGATCAGGTTCCAAAGCGCGCCGAGGCCGTAGGCGCCGACCGTGAAGGCCATGGCGCCGAACGCACCAAGCGGCGCGACGCGGACGATGATGCGGATGATGCCGAAGAACATCTTTGCGGCCTGATCCACCGCATGCGCGATCGGCTCGCCCGCCTTGCCCATGAAGGCGATGGCAAATCCGGAGAGGATCGAGACCAGCAGCACCTGCAGGAGGTCGCCGCGGGCCAGCGCGCCGATGAAACTATCGGGGATGATGCCAAGCAGATGCGAGACAATGCCTTCCTCTTTGGACTTGGCGACGTAGGTCTCGACCGAATGGACGTCGATCGAAGCGGGATCGATGTTGAAGCCGCGGCCGGGTTGCAGCACCTCGCCGACGATCAGGCCGATCGCCAGCGCCACCGTCGATACCGTCTCGAAATAGATCAGCGCCTTCAACCCGACCCGGCCGACGCGCTTGAGATCGCCCATCGAGGAAATGCCGTGCACCACGGTGCAGAAGATGATCGGCGCGATCATCATCTTGATCAGCGCGATAAAGCCGTCACCGAGTGGCTTCAGCTCCTTGCCGAGATGCGGCCAGAAATATCCAATGAGGATACCGAGCGCGATCGCGATAAGCACCTGCACGTAAAGGATCTTGTACCAGGGCTGGTGATGACGCCGGACGGCGGGACGGATCGCTTCTGTTGTCATTGCGGCGCTCGCAGGCGGGTGGAAGCTTGGCCCCATCATGGTTGAGAGCCGCGTCGACGACAACGAAATTTCCTGTGTTCGCGCTACCTCGAAGTCACATGCCTGCACTGCGCCGTCGCCCCATGGCTGGCGCTCATGGCCGCGGCGGAATATTCAATCCGCGCTGCACCGCCGGCCGCGCCAGGCCTCGCTCAAGCCAATCGGCAACATTCTTGAACTCGTCGAAGGCAACGAGCTCGCGCGCGCCGTAGAAGCCGATCAGGTTGCGCACCCAGCCCAGCATGGAAATGTCGGCGATGGTGTAGTCATCGTCCAAAAACCATTGCCGGCCGACGAGATGAGTTTCCATCACGCCAAGCAGCCGCTTCGTCTCGCTCACGTAACGCTGCAGCGGCCGCTTGTCTTCATATTCGCGCCCCGCAAATTTGTGAAAGAAGCCGACCTGGCCGAACATCGGCCCGATGCCGCCCATCTGGAAATGCACCCACTGGATTGCCTGCCAGCGCCGCGCGGCATCGGCAGGCAGCAGCTTTCCCGTCTTCTCGGCGAGATACTGCAGGATCGCCCCGGACTCGAACAGCGGCAGCGGCTTGCCGCCGGGACCGTCGGGATCGAGGATCGCAGGGATCTTGCCGTTCGGGTTCAGCGACAGAAATTCCGGCGTCTTCTGGTCGTCCTTGTTGAAGTCGACGAGATGCCATTCGTAGGGCAATCCTGTCTCCTCCAGCATGATCGATACCTTGACGCCGTTCGGCGTCGGTAGCGAATAGAGCTGAAGACGGTCGGGATGTTTGGCGGGCCAGCGTTTTGTGATGGGGAAGGCGGAAAGGTTGGACGTCATGTCTGTTTGTTTATCTCTTCTTGGCTTGGCTTCTGCTGCAGGTAATGTACGGACGTTGCTACCGGCCGCAAGGGTCACCGCTGCACATGAATGATCGGCAGAAGTCGGAGTTGAGCGACCACGATCTCGCGACGCATCCGACGGTCTATGCCGCCGACGCGCTGAAGAACCAGATCGCGCTGGTCTCGGGCGGCGCCGGCGGCATTGGCCGCGCCATCGCCTGGTTGTTTGCACGGCTCGGCGCGCATGTCGTCTTGACGGGACGCGATCAGGCCAAGCTCGATCTGCTCGTCACGCACCTTGTCGGCCATGGCCTGAAAGCCTCCGCGCATGCGGTTGATATCCGCGAGCCGGACGCGGTCGCCGCACTGTTCGACAAGGTCTGGGACGAGCATGGCCGCCTCGACATCCTCGTCAACAGCGCCGGCGGGCAGTTTCCGCAAGCGGCGATCGAGTTCTCGATCAAGGGCTGGAATGCCGTCATCAACACCAACCTCAACGGCACCTGGTACATGATGCAGGCCGCCGCGCAACGCTGGCGCGACCGAAAGCATCCCGGCAGCATCGTCAACATCGTGGTGGTGACGACGCACGGCCTTTACGGCATTGCGCATACCATCGCCGCGCGCTCCGGCGTCATCGGCCTGTCGCGTGCGGTGGCCGTCGAATGGGCGCCGCTCAACATCCGCGTCAATTGCGTCGCTCCCGGTCTTATCGAAACCAAGGGTTGGGAGGTCTATTCCCCTGAGGCGCGCGCAGCCTATCCGCGCTCCAACCCGATGATGCGGGTTGGTTCGTCGTGGGATATCGCGGAAGCCTGCGCCTATCTTTCAGCCGCCTCAGGAAAATACATCACCGGCGAGACACTGACAGTGGACGGCGGCGGTCAGCACTGGGGCGAGACCTGGACCACGGAAAAGCCGGAATATTTTGGCGGCGATGAAGGGTGAAGCGGCAAGTCTATGCACGAAGTCGCCACTTCGCGAGATGCGTGTGCCCGCTGCTGCTTTGAATCAGCACGATTTCGTTGACGGTCCAGGAGATCGGCTCGGCCAACGGATGCTCATCCACGCCACGCGCATCATAGAGCAGCGTGACGTGCGGCTCGAAATTTGTTTTGGCGAGTCGTCGTAGCCCCTCGCGCGCCAACCCCGCACCCAGTCCTTGCCGGAACGATTTGAGCTGACCCAGTCCGTCGCCACCCACCAGCACGAACGGCCGGCTTCCCGGCCTGCCACGAAAACTGGCGGTTCGATCGAAGGAAACCTGGAACGGCGCCATCCGCATTTCGCCAGCCGCCTCGCGGGCCGCGCATTCCATGTCCCGCTGCAATCCGCCGAGGAAGAACAACGACACATGCAGCCGGTCGGGCGCAATGAGCTTGCCGGAAAATCTGTGCGCGCGCTTCAACAGGCCGGCGAGGCGGAAGATGCGCGCCGCCGTGATGGCATCCGGCAGAGCCGCCAGGAACAGGCGACCGTCAATGGTTGCTTTTCTATCCATGATGGAATAGAACATATCATGAACACTCAAGGATGCAAGCCTGGCCGTTGAAATTGCATCAATTGAGGCATATGTTTGCCTCAGATGATGCGGGGATATTCATGAGCAACCTGACCGCCATTCTTCACGATCTCCTCGGCGTTAAGCCGAAAAAGACGGAGCCGACGCTGACGCTCGCCTATTCCGTGCAGAGGGGATTGCCGGTTTCGGCGCTCGATCGGGTCGCCGGCCGCGTCAGCCCGGACGACGTCCGCCGCTTCACCTATCGGGTGGTACCGAAGCCGACGCTGGAACGTCGCCGGCGGGACAAGAAGCCGCTGACGACGGAAGAGAGCGATCGCCTGGCGCGCATCGCGAAGGTGTTCGCCTTCGGGCTCGAGATTTTCGGTGACGAGGTGAAGGTGCGCAGCTTCCTCGATCGGCCGCATCCGATGCTGGACGACGCCGCTCCGCTCGAAATGGCGCTGGCGACCGGTCCGGGAGCGGATGCGGTGATCAACCTGCTCGGCCGCGCGGCCTATGGCGGCGGCGTCTGAGCGTGCCGAAAACGGATCGCGTCCTTACCTGTTATCGCATTGGCGATCCCAATGGAGCTCATCCGATCTACGACGCCGAAGGCGCCCGGCTCTATCCCGGCCGGTGGAACACGCATTCGAGTCCGGTGATCTACACGTCGGAACACTACTCCACCGCGATGCTGGAAAAGCTGGTGCACACCAATCTGGTGATGCCGGCCAACCAGCATTTCATCGCGATCACGATCCCGAACGGGACAAGCTACGAAGTCTTCCAGACCGCCGCGCATCCCGGTTGGGATTCCCGCAACGAAACCGTCTGCAAGACGTTTGGGCAAGCATGGTACGACGAGAAGCGCTCGGCGCTGTTGATCGTTCCGTCGATCCCGGCCAGGCTCGATCGCAACTTCCTGATAAACCCCGTTCACCCCGACGCCGAGGCGATTGCCCACACGTTGCCCGAGCCGGTGTGGTGGGATGAACGGCTTTACGCACGGGGCTAGGTGCGGGCCGCCGCCCGCTGCCGCGAACGGCGGCGTCGCACGCCTAGGCTGACGCCGCCGCCTGAACCGCTTGCGCCTGCGTCTTCGGGAACGGCCTGAACGTCATGATCATCAGGAATGCGCCGATGCCCATGCCCCAGGCGCCGATATAGAGCCAGGCGTAGCTCGCAAAGGTGTCGTAGATCAGCCCGCCCGCGATCGGGCCCGTGGCCATGCCGAGACTGCCGGCCATGGCGGTGCCGCCGATCACGGTGCCCAGCATGCGCAGCGGGAAGTTTTCCCGCACCAGCACCGAATAGAGCGGCATCACGCCGGCATAGATGAAGCCGAACACCGCGGCCACCGCGTAGAAGGCGGCGAGCTCGCGCACGAAGACGTAAGCCAGCGCGCCGAACGCCTGCACCAACAGCCCGATCACCAGCACACGCTTGGCGCCAAAGCGGTCACCGAGCAGGCCGAAGCCGATGCGGCCGAACAGTCCCGCAAACCCCTCCACGCTGTAGATCGACACGGCCGCGATCAGCGGAATGCCGCAGCTGATGGCGTAGCTCACGGTGTGGATGATCGGGCCGGAATGCGTGGCGCAGCAGAAGAAGCTGGTGGCGACCAAAATGATGAATTGCGGCGACTTGAGCGCTTGCGCGAGCGTGATGTCCGGCTGCGGCACGGCACTGACCGGCGCGGCAGCGGCAGCGCCGCCGGCCAGCGCCGGTGGACGGCGGACCAGCAGCGAGACCGGAATCATGATGGCCGCAATGACGCCGGCAAGGATCAACATCGTGGTCCGCCAGTCGTAGGTTGAGACCAACCAGGCCACCAGCGGCGACATCGTCATCGGCGCCATGCCCATGCCGGCGGAGACCAGCGACACCGCAAGGCTGACATTCCTATCGAACCAGCCGGTGACGGTCGCCATCATCGGCGGCAAGATCGCCGCCGTCGCAGCCCCCAACAGAAGGCCGAACAGCAACTGAAACTCGATCAGCGAGGTGGCGCGGCTTGCCAGCGCCAGCGATCCCGCGATGACGACCGACCCCGTCAGCACCACCGGCAGCGGCCCGAACCGGTCCGACAAGGTGCCCCAGATCATGCTGGCAAACGCCATCGCCAGGAATCCGATGGTCATGGCGCTGGAGATGCCCGCCACCGACCAGCCGGTATCCCGCGCGATCGGTTGCAGCAGCACCGGCAGCGAAAACATGCCGCCGATGGCGACGCACCCGAGAAGGCCGCCCGCGGCGACGATGACCCAGCGATAGTTCGAACCGTTCATGCTTCTGCTCCGTTCCTGCTCTCGGACCACAGGACGAACGAGGAAGGCGAAAGACGACATGCCATCCGGAAAAAATTGTCACCGGTTTGTGAACCCTGCAGATCAGGCCCCCGTCGGCATCCCGTCGAATGCCGGCACGACCGGGTCCACCGGATCCCAGTCGTGGCCGCGCATGCGATAGGTCACGGCCTGCGGCGCGAACCGGGCGGGATCATCCAGGCTCGCGGCATGGATGGTGAAAAGCTCCGGCATCGCCGCAAAGGTGAGATACACCGGCACGCCGCAACTCGGGCAGAAGCCGCGCGTTTTCACGTTACCGCTGTCGGCGACCATGTCCCAGTGCGTCGCCTGCCCGCTCAGCTTGACGGCCTTTCGGCTCGGGAACGTCAGATAGGAGCCGTGTCCCGTGCCGCTCGCCTGCTGGCAATCGCGGCACTGGCAGTCGTTCATGAAAACCGGTTCGGCGGAAATCTCGTAGCGGATCGCGCCGCAGGCGCATCCGCCGGTGAAGGCGTGGCTCATGGTGCCCTTTCGGTGGAGTGTTGAAAAAAGCAGCGGGGCCATTTCGATCTCAGCCGGCGCCGCTTCGCCGTCCCGCGATGAGTCTTAGCCACGGCGCCGAATGGAAAGCGCTCATCAAGAGATACATCGGCACCATTCCGCCGAGCGGTGAGTGACCTGCCATCGAACACAGCGCATCCATGGGGCCGCCGCCGACAACGCCCGTCAGCAGCGCCATGACCGCGAAAGTCGGCGCGGCCGCCAGGTGCAGGAAATTGGCTGCGGCTTTTGTTGCCGCGTTGCCGCCTTCGAGCATGGCCTCGTGGCCGCGCATGCCGGTACCGACTTCGCTCATGGCGTTTGCTCCTGACATCAATTCGCGGCTTGCCGCGCGTTCCGGTCAGCCGGTCTTCTTGCGGAACGCGGCTTCGCCTGCATCCGAGACCGCGACCCATTTCGGGTCCGGCGCGGCGCCCTCAACGTAACTGTCGTTCCAGTTCCACCACTTGTACGGGCGGCTCTGCGGATAGCCTTTCGGCGAGTCTTCCCACTCCTCCTGGCGGCCAAGCGCTGTGATGTCGAGGTAGCTCCACACAGTGCCCATCGCCTCGTCGCCGCGGTTGTTGATGAAGTAGGTGCGGAAGATGCGCTCG
>Ga0081455_10007695_pt1 | contig 11309 bp, 5 predicted proteins | sample TabmetS3T2R1_FD_70207 | JGI IMG/M metagenome (GOLD analysis project Ga0081455, IMG submission 70207) | Tabebuia heterophylla rhizosphere microbial communities from the University of Puerto Rico - S3T2R1 | ecosystem: Host-associated > Plants > Roots > Rhizosphere ...
TGAACGATCGTGGTTGCCTCAGGCCGTTCTGCGTCGGCCGGCCTTCCTCGCTTCCCGTAGCGACTCCAATTCCTTGTCTACGGCGGCGACAGAACGGCGCGGGATTTTTGGGATCAGTTCATCAAAGGCGCGCAGCATCTTGGCACGTTCGCGATCACTCAATTTCCCGCGACGATCACGTAATTTGCCAGTGGCCATACAGAATATTATTCATATCGCAAGGCCGTCATAGGATCTACCCGCGTGGCCCGCCAAGCGGGTAGATAGGCCGCTAATAGCGCCACGGCGCCCAACACGAGAGCGGTAAGAACAAACGTCACAGGATCGAACGCACTGACTTGAAACAACTGAGCCGAAAGCAAGCGCGCAAGCGCAGCGGCAGCCACGAAACCCAAAACCGCTCCTATAGCGACGAGGCGCATGCCTTGTTTGATCACCATGCCGAGGATCTGCATGCGGCTGGCGCCCAAAGCGGCGCGGATGCCTAGCTCGCGAGTGCGTTCCGTGACGTTATAGCTGATCACGCCGTATAAGCCGAGGGCCGCGAGCAGCAGGGCTACGCCGGCAAAGGCCGATAGCAGCGAGACTGCGAATTGCTGCGGACCGAGCGCGATGGCGATGCGCTGATCCATCGTCTTGATATCGAAAATCGCTTGTTTCGAATCGACCGATTCGACCGCGCGGCGAAGAGAATCGGTTGGGCCGCGTACGACGAAATAGGCGGTTCGCTCACTGTTTTGGTTGAAGCTCTGATCCAGCGAAAAGTAGTAGACGCCCTTAGCGGAATCGGCAGCTAACTGCGAATGCTTGACGTGGCCGACGATGCCGACAATCTCCGCCCATTGATCCCGCTGGCCATTTCTCAGACGCTTGCCGATGGGGTTTTCGTTGGGCCAATATTGACGCGCCAGATTCTCGTCGATGATGGCGACGCGTTGGGAGTCTTTGCGGTCGGCGTCCGTGAAGTAGCGGCCCTGGCGGAGGGGAATGCTCATTACGGAAAAATAGCTCGGACTGATTCTGCGGACACCGCCGTGCGGACCCGGATCGCCCGGACGCGAAACACGACCTTCGATCGCGAAGGAGGCCGAAGAATTGTCGCCGCTAAACGGCAATGGCAGCGCAACCGCGGCGGACTGGACGCCAGGGCTGTTCGAAAGCTTTTCCAGCGCGGCATGAAAGAAAGCGGCTTGCTTATCGGGATTCGAATACTGCGCCTTGGGCAAAGCGACCGAGCCGGAGGCGATCCCATGCGGGCGGAAACCGGTATCCACCGCGCGAAGTCTTCCAAGGCTCTTGAGGAATAGTCCGGCGCCGACAAGCAGCACCAGCGCCAAAGCGACCTGGGCCGCGACTAAAGCGCCGCGCAATTTTCGGCGATGATGGCCCTCGGTATCGGAGCGGCCGCCCTCTTTCAACTGCTCATAGTTCTGACCGAGGCGCGACATATGCCAGGCAGGAGCGAGTCCGAAAAGCAGCGCCGTGATAAGACCGACAACTATCGTAAACAGCAGAACGTAGCTGTCCATGCGAATGACAACGCCGGAGGCGAGTTGGGCCGGTGCGAGCGATACCAGCGTTTTCAAAATGCCTGCCGCTGCGAGCAGGCCGACGACCGTACCGGCCAGCGAGAGCAGGAGACTTTCCGCGAAAGCTTGTTTCACCAGATCCGTGCGTTCAGCGCCGAGCGACGTGCGAATCGCCAGTTCGCGTGCGCGGCCGGTGGCGCGGACGAGCATCAAGCCGGCAATGTTCGAACACGCGATCAGGAGAACGAATCCGACTGCCCCCAACAGGATCAACATTGGCGTTTGCAGACTGCCGCTCGTAAGCTGCGTGAACGGCTCGATAACCATGCTCCATTCCGAACTGCGCGCGAAAAATCCGAGTTGCGGATTGCTGTTCTTGGCTCGCTCGGTCAGCACTTTCATGAAACTGGCCGCTGCCGGTAGAGAGACTCCGGAGCGTAGCCGAGCTACGACTGTGTAACTTTCGTTGAAGCGGTTTTGAGGGCCAAAATCCTTCGCAGCGAAACCCATTGGAACCCAGAGATCGGCTTGGGTTGGCCAATGAAAGTTAGCCGGCATCACACCGACGACTCGATAGAGCTCCTGATTCAATTCGATGGTTCGGCCGACTATCGCGCCGTCGCCGCCGAACAAGCGGTTCCAGGTTTCAAACGAAAGCACCGCTACTTTGTTCGCGCCGGGCTGATCTTCTTCCTGGCGGAAATTGCGGCCGAGGATGGGCTTGGCGCCAAAGACATCGAACCATTGCCAGGTAATAGCGCCGCCCTGCAGGCGCACAGGCGATTCGCCGCCCGAGTAGTTGAAGCCCATCACCTGCGACATGGCGGATTTGGAGAAAACTTCGGTACTCTTGCGCACGTCGTCGAAATCGGTGGCCGACATTTCGATGTGGTCGAGGTTCAGCTTCTTATAAGTCACGCGGGGAGCGACTAACTCCTCGGGCTTCTCGACTCCTGCCGGATGTAGAAACAAGGCATTCACGATGCTGAAGATGGCGGCGTTTGCACCGATGCCTAAGGCCAATGAGAGCGCCGCCGCGCAAGTGAAACCGGGACTTCGACCGAGCGTCCGAAGCGCGTAACGAATGTGCATGTGGATGACGAAGCATGGAGAAGCCCATTTAGGGTGGTTCGCAAGTAGCTGAATTTACAGATGCCAGAGGAAAGGAGGCCAGCGCCAACGTCCGATTTTGGGATCTGGTGAGACGCGTAGTCCCGTCCCCGCACTTTGTCGATAGAATAAGAACATTAACCGGCCGCCGCTTGAGGATTCCCAGCGGCGGAAACCGCCGGGCGACCGCAGTGGCATTACTCAAGAGCGAGCATAGACGGGACGACCGGATCGTCTCGCAGCGCTTTCCTCGTGACGACGATCCGAAGGAAGCTGCGGGCAAGATCGCCATTTTCCAGTACCTGACGGTGCTGGTGTTTGTCTTTTTGGTCTCCGGCTTTTGGCAGTTGCAGGTCAAAAATCCGGAGTATTACAGCGAGGCGGCCGAGCGAAATCGGATCAAAAGCACGCCTCTGCTTGCGCCGCGCGGAAAAATTCTCGATCGCGACAACCGGGTGATTGTAGACAACAAAGCGTCGTATTCGCTGCTGCTGAATCGCGATCAGATCAAGGCGGAGCATTTACCGGCTATCGCAAGCTCGCTACAACTCGATTATGGTGATTTGGCGGCGACTATCCGGCGGACGACCTCGCGGCCGCAGATCATCATTAAAGACGAGCTAACGCGCGACGAGATTGCCTGGATCGAGTCGCACCAGGATGCGAGCGCCTATCCCGAAATGCAGTTGATCCGGTCGTGGCGGAGGCAGTATCCGCAAGACGGATTTGCAGCGCACGTGGTGGGTTATGTGGGTGAGATCGGCGAAGCGGAGTTGGACTCGCCGCAATTCATCGACTATCACCAGGGCGATGTCATCGGCAAGGACGGTCTCGAACGCCAATACGATAAGACGCTGCGTGGGGTGGATGGTCAGCAGCGCGTGCTGGTGGACAACCTGGGCCGCGAGCGCCAGATGGAAGCTACGCAAGAGGCGGTACCGGGCAAGGACTTAAAGACAACGCTCGACCTGGATTTGCAGGCTGTCGGCGAGTTGGCGATGGAGGGAAAACGCGGGTCTGTGGTGGCGATCGATCCACGCAATGGCGCGGTCCTTGCCATGGTGAGCGCGCCTAGCTATGACCCGAACAAATTCACGGGCCGGATCAGCCGGAAGGACTGGAGCCAGATGGCGAACGATCCTGGAAAGCCGCTGTTGAATCGTGCGGTTCAGGCGCAGCTTGCGCCTGGATCGACATTCAAGCCGATCATGGCGATCGCGGGCCTTGAAACAGCAACCGTAGACGATCAGACAACGTTCTTTTGCCCGGGCGGCGCATCGTTCTATGGCCACTACTTCGCTTGCCATTTGAAGCACGGGCACGGCGCCATTCAGTTGCATCGCGCTATTTCGCAATCCTGCGACGTGTATTTCTATAATGTCGGCAACCGGTTGGGCATTGACCGCATTGCGTACTACGCGGACTTGGCGGGTATCGGCCGCAAGACCGGCATCGATCTGCCGAATGAGACTCAGGGGACCATGCCTTCCACCAAATGGAAGCTGCGCGTGTCGCGCCAGAAGTGGTACGCGGGCGAAACGATTTCAGTCGCCATTGGCCAAGGCGCGGTCACTGTTTCTCCGCTACAAATCTTGTCGGCTTTGAGCGGTTTGGGCGCCGGCGGCAAATGGTTCAAGCCGCACCTGATTCTAGGCGAGACGCCGGTGCTGCTGCGGCAGGCGCATTTCAAACCGGAGAATTTACAGCAAGTGATTTCGGGTATGTACGGCGTGGTGAACGAATGGGGTACAGGACATGCGGCGCAGTTGCCGAACGTCAAGGTTGCGGGAAAGACCGGCACGGCGCAGGTAGCGGCCACGGAAAAAACCAAAGGCGCGAAACTGCATAGCGCGCTTGCGAATAACGCTTGGTTTGTGGGCTTCGCGCCGTCCGAGAATCCGGAGATCGCGGTTGTGGCGTTGTTCGAAAATGGCGAAGAAAGCTATAACGCGGTACCGATTGTGCGCGATGTATTGAAGGCTTATTTCGATAAAAAAGAGCGGGAGCGGAATCACATCACGCGGATCGAGAAGCCGTTTCGAGCGCCCGAACTCTTGGCCTGGGCCCCGGTGCCTGGAGGCGCGACTCAGTAGTGGCGGTACATCGATCGATTCGCGATCTCGATTGGATGCTGCTCGGGGTGACACTCGCGTTGTGCGCGTTAGGTGTTCTGCAAATTTACAGCGCGACACTTTCGACTAAGTGGGAAGACGCCTGGTGGAAGCAAATTATCTGGGTAGTCAGCGGGCTAGGTATGATGTGGCTCGCCTCGAACATCGACTACCACGTGCTGCTCGGACGAGTGATGTATTTTTACCTCGCTGCAGTCGGGTTGTTGATCACGACCGCCGTCGCGGGAAATAAAGTATTTGGATCCACGCGCTGGATCAGGGTGGCAGGCTTTACGCTCCAGACCTCGGAGTTCGTGAAAATCGTGCTCATTCTGCTGGTAGCCAAATATCTCACCGAGTTCAAATCCGGCGGCGTTTTGAGCTGGAAGGACTTGGCGAAACTTGGCGGACTAGTGGGATTTCCAATGCTGTTGGTGATGAAACAGCCGGATTTAGGCACGTCGTTGACCTATATCCCGATCCTGATTGCCGGTGTCTTGATGTCCGGCTTGCCGTGGAAATACCTGGCGATTATTGGCACGGTTTTAGTGGTCAGTTTGCCGATCGGCTATCATTTTCTTAAGCCGTATCAAAAGGATAGATTGGTCAGTTTTGTGTATCCGGACCGCGATCCTAAGGGTACGGGTTTTCAGGTGATTCAATCGAGAATAGCTGTGGGCAACGGCGGGATGTGGGGCCGCGGAACAAAGGATAGTTCCCAGACCCACCTAGGATTTCTGCCGGTACCGCACACGGACTTCATTTTTTCTTCGTTTGCCGAAGAACATGGATTCGTGGGCGTGGTGATTGCATTGGTTCTGTATTTTCTGCTGATCATGCAGGTGGTGCAGAACGCGCAGACGTCGACGGATAAGGCAGGTTTGTACATCTGCATGGGCGTCGCCGCTTTGCTTTTGTTTCATGTGCTTGTGAATGTAGGAATGGTGGTAGGGAAAATGCCGATCACCGGGATCCCGCTGCCCTTGATGAGTTCGGGGGGATCGAGCACATGGTCTATTTTTCTGATGCTGGGTTTGGTTAACGGTGTCAGGTTGCGTAGGTTTGTGAATTAATGTGCAGCCGCTGCGGAGGCAGAGGCTAGCCCGGACGAACAAAGGGCCGAACTGAGAAGGACAAAGATTTTCGGATTGAGGACATTTAAGTTAAGGCATTAAGGTGGCGCATGCTATGCGTGGGTGTTGTTGAGCAAGTCTCCGCCCGCGCCGGCAGCGCAAGAGTTTCGCTTTCTGGTCCGCTTCGAAAGGCGGTTCGGGGGCGCGGTACATATCCGGAGTTCTGAGTATTCTCATCGGCGCCGAAAGGCGGTCATTCGATGAGTAAGGAACTGGTGATTGGGTCCAATCGCCACGAAACAAAGGTAGCGATCCTCGAAGAGGATCAACTGGTTGAAGTTTATTTCCAGCGCGGGAAGGAATATGCGCTGGCGGGTAGCATCCACAAGGGCCGTGTCACGCGGGTGCTTCCCGGAATGCAGTCTGCATTTGTAGACTTGGGCCTCGAGCGTGACACGTTCCTCTATGTATCGGATTTCTTCGAAGAGCATGGCGAAGACATCGATACGGTAAAGGACGAGAAGAGCTACGGTCGAGGGGACCGGCGCGATCGCGGCCAGAACAGGCCGCCCCGTGAGCGTCCAACGGAAGAACGGACCGCGGAAAATGTGGAGGCCGCCCCGGCCGACGTTCCGCGTGAGGTAAACGGAAACGTTGCCGAAGCTGCAGTTGAGCCGGCTCAGCGGCCGCCGGAGCAACTCAGAACCGGAGAGCGGCCGGAGGGAGACCGGGGACCACGCGATCGGCGCGGCAGACGGTCCCGGCGCCGACGGCCGCATGGGCGAGATTTTCCCGAAAGTAAGTACGCGCAGCCCGGAGCGCAGGCGGCAACGGAAGCGCCAAAGCCGTTTGTCCAGGACCCGCCTATCGACGCCACCGTCGTAGAGCGAGACGATACGGAAGATGTGATTGTCTTGCCGGGCGAATCGCTCGCGAAGTATCGGACAAGAAGTTCGCACGAGGAAAACTATTCCGAAAACGAGGCGGCCTTCGGTGCTGCGCCAGCGGTCGGGTCAATCGAGCATCTGGCGGACGAGGCGGAAGAGCTCGAGTTCGCGGATAGAATTTTTTCGCATCGCGACGACGAACTAGTTGAAGCCGAAGAAGAGAAGATCGAAAGTGTCGAGCACGACCACATCGCGGATGTCTCTTCAGGCGATCTCTCAAACCAGGAACGCATCGACACTGTCGTGCCGATTTATCGGGGTGAGGACGAGTTTTCGGGCGGCCTGAGCGGCGCGGGCGATGCCGAGGCGAGCGAAACCGAGTTGGGCGCAGCAGAGGAGGCTCTGCCCGCCGTCCAGGAATTGGCGCCTGAAATCGAAGAGGCGCTCGAGAATGTAGCGGGCGGGGCGGTGCCCGCTACAGAAGCCGAAGGAGAGAACGCCGCGACACCGGAGACAGCGCAGGCGGCGGTGGTGCGAGAACAGAACAATCGTTCCATGCACCGCGTCTCACGGCGCATGCGGCGGCGGCGCGGCGGTAATCGTTTTGGCCAAGGCCAGGGCCAGGCGGGTGGAATCGGCGGGGGAGGCGGCAGCGCCGCTGCTCCGGCGACTGAATCGGCGCGCGAAGTATTTGAAGAGCATGCATCCGAAAGACCGGAGCGGGTCATGCCTTCCATTTCGGAATTACTGAAGCCTGGGCAAGAGATTATCGTGCAGATTGCGAAGGAGCCGCTTGGACAAAAGGGCGCGCGCATTACTTCACACGTGGCCCTTCCCGGACGCTTCGTGGTGTTCATGCCCAGCGTGGAACATCTTGGTGTATCTCGAAAGGTAGCGAGCGAAGAGGAACGGCACCGGCTGAAACGAATACTGCAAACGCACCGCGTAGGAACCACGGGTGGCTTCATTGTAAGGACGGCCGGCGAGGGGGTACCGGAAGACGAAATCGCCGCCGACATGAACTTCCTGTACAGCCTGTGGCTGGATATCCGGCAAAAGGCCGAGAAGAAGCCCGCGCCCACGCTGCTGCATTGCGATCTCGATCTCGTTCAGCGCATCCTGCGGGACCATGTCACCGATGAATTCAAGGCAATATGGGTCGACAACGAGGAAATGTATGAGAACGTTTTGACGTTCATGCAGCGTTTCCAGCCTTCTTTGGTGAACCGCGTGAAAATGTACACGCGGAGTGCGCCCGTCTTCGACGCATTCGGCATCACGCAGGAGTTGGAGAAAGCGCTGCGGCCGAAAGTGTGGCTGAAATCGGGCGGCTACATCGTGATCAATCAGACCGAGGCGCTCGTGGCGATCGATATCAACACCGGCAAGTACGTGGGCAAGTCGAACCGGCTCGAAGATACGATCGTGAAAACGAATATTGAAGCGGTGAAGGAGATCGTGCGGCAAATCCGGCTGCGCGACCTGGGCGGCATTATTGTCGTGGACTTCATCGACATGGACGAGCGCAAGAATCGGCAGAAGGTAATGCAGGCGCTCGAAGAGGCGATGCGAGCGGATAAGGCGCCGAACAAGATTCTGCAATTCAACGATTTTGGTCTGGTGGCAATTACGCGCAAGCGAGTGAAGCAGAGCCTGGAGCGTACGCTGTGCTCGCCCTGCCCGCACTGCGAAGGCGCGGGGTATGTGAAGAGCGTCCAGACCGTGATCGGCGAGATTCTAGTCGAAGCGCAGAAGCTCGCAAGAGCGATCGAGGGCAAGGATGTTGTGCTGCGCGTGCATCCGGATGTGGCGAAGGTGTTGAAGGCGAGCAACAACAAGTATCTGGAGGAACTCGAAGAGATATTGGCGCGTCCAGTGCTCGTCACCGGCGACGCGACTTTGCATCACGAGAAGTTCGATCTAGGCTAATCGCGAGAGCGGTTCGCAACAAATCGGAGAGGTGGCCGAGTGGTTGAAGGCGCACGCTTGGAAAGCGTGTTTAGGGGAAACTCTAACGTGGGTTCGAATCCCACCCTCTCCGCCATAAGCTTTGGGCTCGGCCGCCGACGCAGAGAGATGGCTTATTGAGCGGCAAAGTTCGACACAAGCATCAGATCGCTTTCCAATTGATCTTGCTGGGCAAAGAGAATGGTTCGCTGATCGGGCGAGACACCGAGCCCCAGCTCTAGTGGTTTCAAGAGCCGGGCAATGGCACGGAAGCGCTGCGTCTTCAGATCGAAGAACCCTAGTGCGAGCGCGCCATCATTCGTATCGGACCGAATCAAATAGACGCCGGAATCCGTGACTGCGTAAGCCGTGCCCTTTGCGGCGATGGAACCTGAAAAGACGCGTGATTCTTCTCCACCGCCGGATGGCAGCCCCCAGAGGTCATAAGACCCAGCCTTGACATAGTAAAGCAAACGGCCGTCCGGGGACTCCAACGGCACCAAGCCTCCATGTCGAGTCAGTTGAATCGGCACGCCACCAGACGGCGCAATTTTCCATACTTCGTGGCTCCCGGTACGCCGCGAAGAGAAGTAGATCCATTTTCCGTCTTGTGAATAGCTGGGATTGTAATCGTTTTGCGCCAGCATAGGCACAGGGATGACCTGCCCGCTTTCCGGATTCAAAAGATACAGCGAGGCTGACGACTTGCTGCGCAGATGAAAGACTATCGAGTGTCCGTCCGGAGACCAGCGCGGAAAGCCGCTGACCGTGCCATTGTTGTGCGTCATCTGCCGCGCACGCGAACCATCGCTATCGGCAATCCAGATCTCGCTGCGTCCGGAACGAAGAGAACTGAATACTACCTGCCGCCCGTCGGGAGAAAATTGCGGATTATAGTCGATCAGGCTGGTACTCGCCCATCGATCGATCGACTGTGCCTTAAAGGAGTCGTCCAATTTGGCCGCCCAGATGTTTATATTGGATGACTCCCGAGAGTAAACCAGTCTCGTTCCGTCGCGTGAAAGATCGAGCGACAGACTTGTGTCCGACGTGATCGGAAGCGGTTGCGGGATTGCATCGGAGAGCCAAGGTACACGCCACAGGCTTGGAATTCCCGGCATGTCGTATCGCGCAAAGAAAAGCGTTCCATCGGTTGGTGACCAGGCCGATGTGCCGACCAGGCGCTCGAAAGACGTTTTTCGCAGCGGTACGGCCGGCTGCATGGTCCTCGATACCGGCACTACATAAAGGTCGCCGCTGGTCCGGCCGCAGTAGCGCACAAAAGCCAGCCGGGTCCCGTCATGCGAAAACGTAGGCGACAGGTCGTCAAAGTTCGGCGGAGGCGAAGTAAGGCGCCAGCGCGCGCCCGTGACAACGTCGAGCAGGTAAAGGCTCTGCGTACGACCCACTCCTTCCGATTCGGTATAGACAAGATTCTTTGAATCCGGCGACCACGCTAAAAGTTTGAAGCGTGCGTAGTATGGGCTGGGCGCTGTAAGCGTGGCGAGGCATCGCGTCCTGGCAACATCTTGAGCCGGAGTGATGAAAATCTGTGCTTCCGTGCCGGAGAGCACCCTCATGTACGCGATCGACCTGCCGTCTGAAGACCACGCCGGACTTAGATCGTCGTGCGGATCATCGGTCAGGCGATTCAGGCGTCCCGAAGCAATCTCTTTTGTGTATATGTCGAAGTTGTGCTGCCGCTCGCCGTCCCATGCAAACGCAATTTTTTCGCCGTCAGGTGAGAATGAGGGGACAATTTCTGATCCCGCGAACGTCGTTAGCGGAACCGAAGGCAAATACGGCCGCCGGGTTTGATTCGGAAAAGTGGATACAAGGTAAAACGCTGCCAGCGTAACCGCCACGATAAGGCAACCTGCGAAGAGCGAACCGTGACGCCGGGCTCTTCGCTTCGTTAGCTCGATGACCGGCGGATTTACGAGCGTGACGGGGGCCAGAAAACGGTATCCTAGGCGCGGAACGGTCTCCAGGTAACGCGGGCTTTGTGCAGAATCGCCGAGTGTATGCCGGATCTTCATGATGGCCGTATTCAGGCTTTTGTCAAAGTCGACAAAAGTGTCCGAGGGCCAAACCAGAGCTTTCAATTGATCCCGGGTGACAACATTTCCCGATGCTTCAATTAATGCGCCGAGCACTTTCAGCGGCTGGGATTGCAGATGAATGCGGCGTCCGCTCTTCCGCAGAGTGCTGTCTGCCAGATCGAGCTCGAAGCATCCGAATTGGACCGTTTTGCCCATTACACCGCCCGTAACAGTCAAAAGATCGTCCTCGATTGTAACAGCAGATGGTTGACAAGTGAATCCAGGCATCTGGATGCATTGGACTTATTCGTCGATATTCAATTCATGCGAAGTCGATTGGAGAAGCATCCGAAACAAGGTATGAAAACACATCATGTTTCTCTGCAAACGAGCTGTTTCACTCTTCATTTTGATCTTTCCGATCTCGTTACCGGGCCAGTCGGCCGGTAGCAGTTCAGGCGTGAACCCGGTGATCGAGTGGGGGCGCATCGCAACCCAGGCGGCGGAGGCGAATGGTTTGATCAATTTACCCATCGTTGAATCGCGTATATACGCAATGACGTTTCTGGCTGTGCATGATGCGCTCAATGCGATCGACCGGCGAAACCAT
>Ga0081455_10007696_pt1 | contig 11309 bp, 9 predicted proteins | sample TabmetS3T2R1_FD_70207 | JGI IMG/M metagenome (GOLD analysis project Ga0081455, IMG submission 70207) | Tabebuia heterophylla rhizosphere microbial communities from the University of Puerto Rico - S3T2R1 | ecosystem: Host-associated > Plants > Roots > Rhizosphere ...
TTACGTGCTGTTGTTTTAAACGCTCCAGCCAATACCCAATTGAATTCGGTGGAATCGCGAATGCTGTCGCTTCGACCTGGCCGGTGCCGCGAATTCCGCGTCGCGCTCCCGGCCACGGAAAAAATGTCAGGATTGTGCCCGGCGTGCCACGCTCGTCACCAAAATAAAAATGGTACGTTCCTGGATCATCAAAATTCACAGTGCGCTTCACAAAACGCATACCAAGAACCCCGACATAAAAGTCGAGATTCCGCTGCGGATCGCTCGCGATCGCAGTGACATGATGAAGTCCCGGGATTTTGCTGTTCATCAGGGCGATGACGATATTCGCTCAAATAGCCCGAGAAGGGCCGATTGAAATCGAATCACGGTTAGGTCCGACCGCGCCCTTGTAGGTCCCCGACTAGCCTTCGTACTTAAAGGATAATTGTAAACGAGTACGATACTCGGTCACTTTGCCGTTCTCGATCTTCACATCCATTTTGACAACCTCGGCAATGCGCAAATCGCGCAGCGTACCCGCCGCGGTTTGCACTGCAGTGTTCGCCGCATCCTCCCACGACTGTGCACTTGTCCCAATCACTTCCGTTACTCTGTATACTGAATCTGTGGATTTATCTTGTTTGGCCATAATGTTTCTTTCTCAGTTTGTTTTGATCTTCCGTTTAGATCTATCTTCGGGCAAGTCGCGTTGTTTGGACCTATTTTGCGGTCACGTGCGCGTGCTCTGAGCGGGATGAGGACGCAGTCGAGTGCGAAAGATTCAGTTTTAGAATCCGTTCAACTTCCCGAATCGCTTGCGGATTGTATTGGGCGCCGTGATCTGAATTGACGATCAACTCCGACTGCGCGCCTTCCAGATGAGAGCTCCAGTAGGGAACCACGCCATCGGAGCTGTTGGGTGTGTCGCCCCGGCCGCGGTCTCCCATGATTGAGTGATAAGGAATACCCGGTGTGATCGGCAGCTTGTTCACCGCTTCCACGAACCGGTCGTTAGGCTCGAGTGTATCGACGCTGTTCGGCATCCGATTCAGCGGTCTGGCTGCAGGATCGGCTATCAACAGCGGTTTGGCTGCAGCGTATGTCGAGGTAAAGAGTCGCGGAGTTCTGACGAGAGCAGCGCCGATACGGCCGATCCAGTTCGATGCCAAATCGCTCCCTCGATGCGGAGTTGAAATAAAAATCACCCGCTGAACATCTGGCCGATGATTAAAGATGAGCGCCGCTTCCACAAGTTTGCGCGTGTCGCTCGCCAGCGGGGTTTGGGCCGGGGGAGCGGCAAAAAAATTACGCCAGATTTTGCCGCCTGCATCTGTGACCATTAATCGACAGATCAATCCTCCCATGCTGTGACCGATCAGGACGATGCGCTTGTGATTGGGGAACGCGCGCTCGATTCCATCCAGGTCCTGGCGAAAGAGCGCGGCAGCGTAGGGGTAGGGATAACCGCTCGGATAACTGAAATACCAGAACTGATAGTGTTTCCTTATCCAAGGGTCGTCGCGAAGAGAATCGATCATTGGAGCCCAGCTTGCTCCTGTTTCTTGAAGACCGTGAACAAAAATCACCGGCGTACGTGCGGGATCGAATTGCTGCAACCGGGTAAGCATTGCTGTGTCAGCATAGGCTTGCGGGTTCATCACTCGCGAAAGCCCAAGCCGTTCCGGGTGTTCACGTGCAATCAGCATAGCCGTAGGCGCATCAAAATCTGCGGCAAGAGGAAAGGTTTGCTTGTTCAGTGTGATTCTTTCGACGTTTAACGGATCGATGAATTCCAGGTTCGCTTTCTGCCCGGAGAAGCGGACGATCGCAGTAATCGGTGCGTAGATGCGGCGAAGTTTGTATTGCTGGCGGAAATTCTGACTCTGTCTGCGCCCAACAACTGCAATCGGTGCACCAAGGCCATTTACAGTCGAGTACGTCTTGAAGAATTTTCCGCCGATCTTCAACGTGTCGGTCGGAAATAAATCGTATCGACCGGGATCATGGTCCGCGTCGACGGGTTTTGGAGATTCCAAAGTGTAACGTCCCTTGTCCGTCGCGACGGTGACAGGATGCCGCCACGGCTCAAGATTTGTTCGGTCGACATCTTGTACGACGCGCGCCACGGCGAAGTTGTAGATGCTGCGCGCCGATTCGTCTTTCGGGTGTCGTTCCAAAACTCCAAGCGAAATTTTGCCAGCCAGCAGGTCATGTCCTAGTGCGGTCCACGATTGCTCGTGTTCTGCCGCTAGCAAGTATTTGGTGGCGGATCCAAGCGGTTCTTCGACGCGTAATCCCGTGGGCAGATGTGCCGGTTGTGTTTTTACCGTCGCCAGATGAGAGGCACATCCGCACCATTGGAATACCAGAAGGGCGAAGCCGCATCTGACGAAAACGTGCCACCTCTGTTGGAAGAGTGACGGCCTCAGTTCAGCTTTAACTTTCACGCTGGTGTTGGCCTAACGAGTGATTGGTCGCGTCGTTTTGTTCGAGATGAACGATCCGCTGGGGAACGGGAATCTCGATTCCGGCCTCTCGCAGCGCTGCATTCACGGCGACCGCCACATCGCTTTGCACAAAGGAAAATCGCGCCACGTTTTCAGTTGTGAAGCCAAGCACGAACACGAGCGCGTCTTCGCTGAATTGCTTCAACACGGCGTCAGGCGGGGGAGTTTTGGCGACATCTGGGTGGGCTGCGGCAGTTTTGACGAGTAGTCCAATTACCTGCTCCGGATCCTCTCCATAAGCGGTGCGGATGGTTAGCTCCATCCGTTTTTGCAGGCTGGAGAATGTCCTGTTCGTTACCTTTTCCGAAATGAGCTGACCATTCGGAATAATGAGCTGAGACTTGTCGTCGAGAGCGATGATGCTGGCGCGAATGCCAATACGTCTAACGACCCCGGTCTGATCACCCACCTGAATTAGGTCGCCTACCTGCACCGGTCGCTCGAACAAAAGAATCAGACCTGAAAAAAAATTGTTGAAGATGTTTTGCAGACCGAAGCCCGCCCCGACACCGAATGCACCTGCCAGGATAGCGAACTTCGTCATGTCGGCTCCGAGTGCGGCGATGGCGATATAAAATCCGACCAGCAGCACGACGTAGTGCACGAGGGTCGACACTGCGTAGGCGGGGCCGCGCGCGAGATGAAAGCGATGGTAAACTTCTTCCTGGAGGAGAAAACGCAGGAAACGCGAAAGAAGCAGCGTAATCCAAATCGTAAGAGCGCACGCCGCCACTGCGCCTAACGAAATACGGAACCACCGCACACCGATGTCCGCACTGAGCAAAACTACTGTCCGGCTGATGACTGCTTCGCGCAAGGAGAACGCACTCAGCGATAGCAGAACCCAAGTGACCATCGCAGCCACCTTGATAAGGCGCGTGATGCGTCCTTGCAGCAATGTCTGGTGTCGTTGGACCATGCCGAGCGAGGCGAGCGGCCGAGTTCGCAAGGCAAACAAAACCAGCCCTTCGAGAATGCGGGCCGCTGCGTAAAGAATGACGGCGAAGTAAGCGGCAGACAGGATGCCAACGCTAAGGTAATTTGCCAGAGCCACGTAGCCTAACGAATTCGTGACAATGATCGCGCCGAACCCAGCCACTGCGATGGAAGACGCAATCCGGGCCGTTCTGTTCGATGTCGTTCGTGGTCCGGAACGGCGCCGTGCCCGGACGAACCAGATGAGAAAAATTAAACCGCCCACCGTTTCCAGCAGAAGAATGACGCGCGAAAGCGCGGGGATGGAGGCGGTCAGTAGGCGCAGTTGCGCGATGAGATAGAAAAGCACCAGTGCATTGACTAACGGAAAAAGATGCCGATCGATCAGGTTCCGCAGCACCACCACGATGGGAATCAAGGCAAGCATGCCGAGGATGATCCAGACGCCGCGGGGGGCGTCGTAGAGGATCAGACGCGCAGCAACTATCGCGAGCAGAGATGCAGTGGAGAACGGCAATTGTAGAACGCGATTCGTGCGATCGAGTGCCCGATCTTTATCGGTCCAGCGTGCGACCCGCCGCTTGACTCGCAGCATAACGATCACAAACGTGATAAAAAGCAGCGCAATGTAGATCAGCCTTGTCCACTGGCGTTCCAAGTAGTTGCGTACTTGCGCGGCCTGTGTGCCTAACGAAACCTGGCTGTCACGCCCGAGCGATTGCGCTGCGGCCGTGCGTACTTCGGGACTCCAGATCGGCGGGCTATCCTGCGACCAGAGGCGGTTAACTGCTGCGCTTTGCGCCGATCTGATGGAACGCAGCGCAGCATTAGCGCGTTGCGTTTGCTCGGCTATGCGCGTCTGCAAAGTAAGCACGGAAGCGCGGCGATTCTGTAGCATCTCTTCGGTCGCGCTGATCGTCTGCAACACCTGGTTGATCCGCTGTACCACCTCTGGTGGAGCGTTGGATTGACGCGCAAATTCGAGCGTCGCCTTCCACGTCATGCGCGTCGCCGACATTTGGGCGAGGTCGCTTTCGAGGGCGGTTGCGCGATCCGTTAGCTGCCGACCGGACACCGTGAGTTGATCGGCTAGCTTTTGCCACCGCGTCTCGAATTCCCCTAATGTTTCCAGGGGCACGCCTGGCCGAAGAATGCGTCGCGTTTCGAGCTCGCGCGCATCGATTTCCCTTGTCATGCCCGAAAGTTCGCGCGTCGTATTATCGACTATCTTGCCGGACGAAAGCTCCGATTGAATTCCATTGAGTCGCTCCAAGGCAGAGTCGGAAGCCGAGACCATGTCAGGCAAGGGCACAGCAGTCGGTGCTGCTGTCGCCGTGGCAGAAGGTGACGGCGTCGGGGAAGGGGATGCGTTCTGCGCCTGTGCCGGAGATGCAAAGCACAGTAACAGCAGACTAACGACTGTTGATGCAGCGCGGAGGGCGAGTGTCATCATCTTATCCGCTGAAGCGCGCGAATCCGCTTATGGATTGATATCCTCGGAAACAGTCCAATATGTCGTTCCGTGTGCCATCAGTAATGGAATGATAAAGATCGCGTGATGGGCTCATTGGCAAGTCGTTAGGCATTCAGCTGGTTATTCGTCAGACTTGGTTTTAGCTCGCTCCGGCCAGATATAATGAAAGACGACTCCAGTGACGATGAGACCGAAGAGAATCCCAACCACGCGGTCGCGGACGTTGTCGAGGTCGGTATCGGGCGCAAAACCCTGGAAAACGCTATAGAAGAAAGCGAATGCGATTTGCAGGCCAGCATAACTGATCCGCTCGCTTCCGGTCGCGACCCATCCCGCGATGGTGGAAGCGCAAGCGACGAGCACAACGAGCGACGCGATCGTTTCCATGTGCGGCATTAGAAAGACGATGGAAAAAAGCGCGAGCGCGCCGCCGACCACGCAGCCGACGATTCGCAACGTTCCTTTGTACAGGGTTGCCTCAGTGGTTTCCAAGGCGATGAAAGTGCAGGTGATGAAAGCGGTGTGAATTCCCGACCAACCAATGGCTTGATACACGATGTAACAGAACATCGCGGCGAAGGTGACTTTTAGCGCGAAGTGCACGTGCGCGGGATTGGTAAACGCGTCCGCGACAAACAAACCTTTTGGTTTCGGCCGATGTTCAAGAGCTGCGTCCGCAGAATCCGGCAAAAACAGGAGGTGTAGCACAACTGTGATAGCCACAGCGTAGGCGATGGCTACCCAGACCCATAGAGCTCCTCGAACGAGCAGTTCAGGGGAGGGAATCTGTTCGCCAATGGATTGCGTGTAGGCGACAACAAAGCCGATGATGAATCCAATCGGCCCGATAACTAAAACCCGCGACAACCACATTCCTAGAAAAAGCGCGATCGCCATTCCCGGAATGCGCAATTCCGGATGACCATAAGTGAACTTATACAGCAGGAGCGTCCCGATGACCGCAATGGTCACGCCGATCATCCCGCCAATTCCGATAATGGTCGTAAGACGCTTGCTCGGTTTTGACACGAAGAAAACCATATAGGCGGTGACAGCCAGCTCCGGCACCTGCAACGCCATCGAAATGATTACGCACAGGATCACCCCACCGACGACGATCGCGGTTCGGATTTCGCGGACGCGTGTCGGCGCGAGTTCCCGCTTCAACCAGCCGATCCAATCTGAATCAATTGGTCGAGCCTCGAGAAAGGTCGTGCTCATGTGGCTAGCAGTGCTTGACAAGTGACAAGTTATAGAGCGTCTGCGGGACACCGAGCCGTTTCACAGAAACGCCCTACAATTAATGTGCTCCACGAGGTCATTTTGAAGGCGGACCTTTGATGATTGCAACCGCAGACGCGCCCATGCGGAAAAGATCCTGGTCCGGATTTTCGACTTCGATGCGGACTGGGAACCGTTGCGCGACGCGTACCCAGTTCAGTTCGCGTTTCACGTAAGGCACGCCCGAGGCAGGCAAATCGACCTCGCCCTCGGGCTTTACCGCCCATCCGATTCCCTGAACTTTTCCACGAAAGCGTTGGTTAGGCGCGGACGAGAGGTAAACAATCGCTTCGCTGCCGGGAGCCATGTGTCGAATCTCCGCTTCGCGAAAGTTTGCGATCACGTACCATTTGCTCGTGTCGAGCAACGAGAAAACGGGAACGCCGGCGCTAACGTGGGCGCCGGCCGAAATGTTGAGATTGATGACACGTCCGTCGAAAGGTGCCATGACCTTGCAGTAGGATAGATGGAGTTCCTCGAGATTGATGGTCGCGATCGCACCGTCGCGTTGAGCTTGTAGAGTTGTCACGGCGGTTCGGGCTTTGTCAACAGCGTCGGCAGTCGTAAAGCCGTGGGGCAGGAGCGGTTCCAGGCGGTGCAAAGTGTCCTGAGCTTGTGCGAGCTGTTGATCCACCGTGGCTAACTCAGCCTTAGCCTTTTCCAGAACAAGTCTGTAATCCTCCGGGTCGATTTCAAAAAGCACATCGCCTTTCTTTACCGCCTGGTTGTCTTGCACATTCAGCTTAATGGTTTGTCCACTCACACGCGGCGCAATGCCCACGACATTGGCTCGCGCAGTCGCATCATCGGTCCGGGGATGCCGCTCCAGCACCCTCCAAACATAAAGCGTTAGAAAAACTGCACCGAAAACGATGAGCAACGCGAAGAGGTTGCGAACAAGCTTGCGGCCTTCGTCGCTATCTTTTGCCGTCGGAGTCACCGCCGGTTTCGTATGAGCAGCAGCCTGTGTCGCGGCACCGGCAGCGGTTCGAGTCTCGTGATTCAACGTGGTAGTTGGCTCGCTCATGTTCTGTCACGCCCGTCTGAAAATGTCATGCTGAGTGAAGCGAACCTGCAACGTAGCCCCGAAACGGTTCGGGGCGAGGCTGGGCTTTCCTTCTCTGATATTATTTGCCGACGATTTCTCATAGCAAGGAACCGGAGATGTTTCGCTTCGCTCAACATGACAGCACCATCATGCTAGTTCTGATAGAAAACGATCCACGTTAGGAAAGTGAAAATAACCGTCAGACACGTATAAATGAGTGGGGCAGGAGACGCATAAGGTTCGAGATGATATGCTCGGATAATCCACCGGGTGACCAGCGTCAGAGTCAGCCCGCTTACAATGCAGATCATCCAGGCTGGAAAATACGAACCGAGAATATCGATCGTCGGCGAACGGTGACTTGCCGGTCGAATCACGAAGATCAATACCCAAATCAGCAGGACGAATCCTGCAAGCGCGACGTGTCGGGCCCGACTGCGCCGAGCGGGTGGAAAATTCGGAACAACTCGCGGAAATTCTGCTTTCATCTTTGTGGCTGCCTAACGAGCGGCGGTGCCGGGCGGGCTAGATCCCCCACGCTGAGCGCCAGCGCCGCCTGACTGGTGTAAATTGCCGCCTGAGTGTCGTGACCGGTGGCCAGCGCAGCACTGAGATTACGTTCTGCACTGACGACCTCGGGATATGTGCTTAGGCCTTGCTTGTAAGATTCGAGCACGGCGTCGAATGCGCTCTTTGACGCAGTCAGCAACTTCTCGGCTGCATCCTGTTTTTTCAGCGCGGTTCTGTAACCGGTGTATGCCTTCCAAACGTCCCGCGCAGCCGAGTCTCGGGCTCCAGCAAGTTCATTCTCGGCTTGATGCAGATCGGCCTCTGCAATATCGAGTTTGTGCCGGCGTGCGAACCCGTCAAAGATCGGGACGTTCATTGTGAGGAATGCGCCAAAGGTCGGCCGCGTACCTCCAAAGTAGTCAGATTTCGCGACGCTGACCTGTAGGTCCGTTTCACTAAAGTGCGTGTCCAGCGTGACCTTTGGATAGTACTCAGCGCGGATCCTGCGAATTTCATATTCCTTCGAACGAACGTTGGCTAGCTTTGCAACGAGATCCGGCCTTTGCGCCAAAGCTCTAGTGATCAATTCACCAACCGAATCTTCCGTGCCGGCGTCCAAACGGTTCTTCTCTGGCAAGTCTGCAACCTTGAGTTGGACCGCCGGCATAAGGCCGATACTCTCAATGAGAGCGACTCTGGCGTCGCTCTCCGCCCCCAGACTGGCCTGAAGATCAAAATTTGATTGCGCGCTCTGTTGTTGTGCCTGGAGCAGTTCAGGTTTCGTGGCGAGTCCAGTATCGAATCGCGCCTGTGCCGCCTGCTCGACGGTCTTCGCAGCCCCCAACGCGCTTTGAGTTACCATCACCTTTTGTCGTGCGGTGCCGAGTTGATAAAAGTGGTCCGTTACATCAAAGACGATTTTCTGGTGCGTTCCGTTGAAACCGACATTCGCCATCATCAATTTCTCCCGCGCTGCTGCTCTGATCGCGCCGCGTTCACCGAAGTCGATCAGCAACCATTTTGCGTTCAGCTCAGCCCGCGCCAACAACGACTCAGTGACCAATGTACCACCGCCGACGATGTCCACGTTGGGCAGGTTGCCATTAGTTGGCGGCGGTTCCAATTTTGCACGCAGCTGCGGAAACGGAATAAAGGCGCGATCGTATCCTCCAGCTGCCGCCGCGACTATGTACGGGTAATAAGCGCTTTCCGTGAGACCGACAGCAGCCGCTGCCATCCGGGCCCGTTCCCAAGCTACACGTGTTTCCGGGTTACTGCGCTGCGCGATGTCGATCAGGTCGGCCAGATTGTAGGTCTTGCGCGGATCGATGGCCGGCAAATAGCGTCGTTCAGATTCGGTTGGCTCGTATTGGCGAAGTTCTCCTTCATACCTTGGAAGAGTCCGTGGCGCCCACGGTCTCTCCGGCGACGGTGGAGGATCATCACGGCCAAATGCGATTGCAATCGTGACGAGAAATTGCGTCGCTCCAATAAAAGCGATCTTCACAAGAACCTCCCGAACTCCGCAGGAACTTCCATAACGCTCATTATTGCTGGTCGCAAACGGAAGTGTCGAGCGCAGACGCTCATTGTCCGATCTTGTCTTCTATCCTTTTCTCAAACTTCTGGAGAGCAGATTTCAGAATCATTCGGGCGCGTGGCGAGTAACGACTTCCCGTTGCGAGGTGTCAGTTGATCCAAAATTCAACAACTTCAACCACGAGACGACCTGTGAGAATCAGCCACGGAATGGTGATGACTACGATTTGTAGGTAACGAGTGGCGTTCTTGTCACCGTCAACGCGCGAGTCCGGACCGAAGAGGCGGCGCCAGTTTCGAATCACGTACACACCGGCGAGTAAGTTCACGATGATGAAGAATATTGCGGCAACTGTAAGAGCTGGACGAGCAGCGGGATCAATCAGTGCAATCATAATTTGTTTCCTTCAATATGGTTTTAGGGTTTCATAACTGAGACACCACCAAACGCAGCGGTGGACTGAAGTTCGGGGGCAGATAAATTCGCGGTTCGTTAAAGGCGGTCACGTTCGCGACGAGAAGTGGGTCGTGACCGCGGCGAAACAGGTTCACGATGCGGCGCCAAATCGATTGTCGCGATAAAGAAGCGATCCTGGCGACCGGTCGTGCTTCGGTTTTAGATGCTTTGTTCATGCAAATACGATCTGCTGTGCATGACGTGTTTGTGAAAGACTATGTTTCTTGCCTCAGCATGCTTGGCAGGCATACAGTCAAAGCCAGTGGAGCTTCGGCATTTGCGCTACTTCGTTGCGGTGGCGGAGATGGAAAACGTCTCACGCGCGGCTACTCAAAAATTGCATGTTGCGCAGCCATCGTTGAGCCGACAGATCCGCGATCTCGAGGACGAAGTAGGTGTACCGTTGCTCGAACGCACAGCTAAGTCGGTTCGCTTGACCGATGCCGGTCGCGCATTTCTCGAGGAAGCGCGCGCGATTCTGAAACATGCTGACGATGCTGTGCTCAGAGCGCGCGGTATTGCCGGCAAACAAGAATTGCTCGTTGGTGATTGGCCTCTCGGGACCAGGCGCATAATGCCGGCGCTTTTGCGTGCGTATCAGCAAGCGATGCCGAACGTCCATGTAAGACTGCACGATTGGTCGGTTGACCAGAATATTACAGGCGTGCGTGATGGCCGGCTCCAGCTCGCCATCATCCTGTTTCCGCTCAGCAGAAATGCTCTTGCGGAGCTCCAGTTTCAGGAGCTAACAACTGCGCGCGTTTGCCTGGCAGTTTCGGCCGAGCATCCCTTCGCGAGGCGGAAGTCAGTGCCGTTAGCGGAGGCGGCGCGCGAACCGTTCATCGGACTCACGCGAGAGAGGTATCCACGCTACGAGGAATACCTCGCTGCGATTTTCGCGCGCGCAAATGACAAACCGAAAATCGCTGAGGAGCACGACGGCTGGGCCGGACTCTTTTCCGCGGTTAGTGCTGGCAAAGGAGTAGCGGCTTCTGCCGACGCGTTCAGTTATATGTTCGACGATCGCGTCAAACATTTGCGACTAACTCCCGAACCTGAGCGCGTCAGACTTGGAGTCATTACACGAAAAGGGAAGCTTAGTCCGGCCGCGGAGAAATTCTGCCAGTGTGCGAAAGAAGTGTTCGACGCCCTCCGTTAGTTTATGGCAATGCCCGTATCGCTGGAGTGTTCTTCTGATGCGTGCTTTGCGCGCGCGCGGATTCGCTCGATTTGAGCGCTGAGCGCTTCGATATCACGGACGGTGATCATCTGCTCGATTTCCTGACCGAAGAAAATATCAAGCGTCCAACTCGCCATGACTCGCAACTTCTTAGCCATGCCTGGAAGTTTCATTAGATACACTGATCGCCAGAACCACCAGGCGATAAAACCGGAGAACTTGATCCCAAACACCATTGCCACACCGGTGTGATGACCGATGCTCGCCAACATCCCCAGCATTTTAAAACGAAACGGCCTGACTGACCGACCGAGGATCGCAGCTTCGATGTTCTTGGCGACAATCACTCCTTCTCGTAAAGCGTGCTGCGCCGTTGGTGGATAAAACTTGCCCCC
>Ga0081455_10007697_pt1 | contig 11309 bp, 10 predicted proteins | sample TabmetS3T2R1_FD_70207 | JGI IMG/M metagenome (GOLD analysis project Ga0081455, IMG submission 70207) | Tabebuia heterophylla rhizosphere microbial communities from the University of Puerto Rico - S3T2R1 | ecosystem: Host-associated > Plants > Roots > Rhizosphere ...
GGTGCATCAGGTGCAGCGGCAGCAGCCGCAGGTAGTGCAGCGGCCGCAGCCGCAGCAACTGGTGGTGGTGCAGCCGCAGCAGCGGCAGCAGGTAATGCAGCCGCAGCCGCAGCAGCTGGTAGTGGCTCAGCAGCAGCAGCAGCAGCAGCTGCCGGTGGCAGTGCAGTAGCAGCCGCAGCGGCCAGTCAGGCAGCAGCAGCCGCAGCCGCAGCAGCCGGAGGTGGCGCGGCAGCAGCCGCAGCAGCAGGAGCTGCAGCAGCAGCCGCAGCAGCCGGTGGTGGCGCGGCAGCAGCCGCAGCAGCTGGTGGTGGCGCGGCAGCAGCCGCAGCAGCAGCCGCAGCCGGTGGTGGTGGTGCAGCCGCTGCGGCCGGTGGTGGTGGTGCAGCCGCAGCAGCAGCTAGCAGTGCAGCGGCCGCAGCCGCAGCCGCAGCCGGTGGCTCAGCAGCAGCAGCAGCAGCAGCTGCCGGAGGAGGCGCAGCAGGTGCAGCCGCAGCATCAGCAGGTGCAGCAGCGGCCGCAGCAGCAGCCGGAGGTGGTGCAGCAGCAGCAGCCGCAGCAGGAAGCGCAGCAGCCGCAGCAGCCGCAGCGTCAGCAGGTGGTGCAGCCGCAGCAGCCGCAGCATCAGCCGGTGGCGGTGCAGCAGCCGCAGCAGCAGCAGCAGGAAGTGCAGCAGCCGCAGCAGCTAGCGGTAGTGGTGCAGCAGCCGCAGCAGCAGCAGGAAGTGCCGCAGCCGCAGCCGCAGCAGGAGCAGCAGGTGGAGGTGGTGGCGCAGCAGCAGCCGCAGCAGCTGGGCAGGCAGCCGCAGCAGCCGCAGCATCAGCAGGTGGCTCAGCAGCCGCAGCAGCAGCAGCGGGAGCAGCAGCATCAGCCGCAGCAGGTGGCAGCTCAGCGGCAGCAGCAGCAGCTGGTAGTGGCGCAGCAGCAGCCGCAGCAGCAGCCGGTGGTGGCGCAGCCGCAGCAGCAGCTGCAGCTGGTAATGCAGCCGCAGCAGCCGCAGCAGCCGGAGGTGGCGGTGCAGCAGCCGCAGCCGCAGCAGCTGCAGCATCCGGTACTGGTGCAGCGGCAGGTGCAGCAGCAGGTGGCGCAGCCGCAGCCGCAGCAGCAGCCGGAGGTGGAGCAGCAGCATCAGCAGCTGCAGCATCAGCAGCTGCAGCAGCAGCCTCATCTACAGCAAGTGACGCAGCAGCCGCAGCCGCAGCAGCAGCCGCAGCTGGTGAAGATCCAGCCGCAGCCGCAGCAGCAGCAGCTGGGCAGGCAGCAGCAGCTGCAGCAGCAGCCGGTGACGCAGCAGCAGCAGCAGCAGCAGCCGGTGAAGATCCAGCAGCAGCAGCAGCAGCAGCAGCTGAACAAGCTGGAGGCTCCGCTGCAGCCGCAGCAGCAGCAGGGAAGGCAGCAGGAGCGGCAGCAGCAGCAGGAGCAGCAGCAGGTGCAGATCCAGCAGCAGCAGCCGCAGCAGCAGCAGCAGCTGGAGCAGCAGCAGCCGGTGGTGCGGACCCTCAAAAAGTCACGGAAACCGGCGCTGCTGGAGCAGCTGGAGTCGCGCAGAACCTTGCAGCCCCAGAAGGTGGAGAAGCAGCCCCAGAAGGTGGAGCAGAACAACAACTACAGAACTTAGCTGGTCCAGCAGCAGGTGAAGAAGCACCCCCAGCAGGTGGACAACAGCAGCAGCAGTTAGCTGGTCCAGCAGCAGGTGAAGAAGCACCCCCAGCAGCAGGTGAAGAAGCACCCCCAGCAGCAGGTGAAGAAGCACCCCCAGCAGGTGGACAACAGCAACAGCAGTTAGCTGGTCCTGCTACCACACAAGCCCCAGTTTGCACACCTCCTGAAGTTCTAAATCCTGACACAAATCAATGTGAGGCACCTCAAGCGCCTCCAGCCCCAGTTTGCACACCTCCTGAAGTTCTAAATCCTGACACAAATCAATGTGAGGCTCCACAACCGCCTCCAGTTGACCAAGGTGCAGCAGCTCCTCCAGTTGACCAAGGTGCAGCAGCTCCTCCAGTTGACCAAGGTGCAGCAGCTCCTCCAGTTGACGAAGGCGGTGACGGAGACGGTGGCGACAATAATGGAGACGGTGACGGAGACGGTGGCGACAATAATGGAGACGGAGACAACGACAATAATTAGATAAATAAAGAAGGACGAAGAATCTTTCTCCCTTTTTTTGTTTAGTTTATTTTAAGGCATGATTAAATTCGAAGCTGCTCACATGATTAAATTCGAAGCTTATCGCCTCAAAATTTGGCTAGAATATTCAACTTCCGAGCGACGGTATATATGATATTGCAATTAGTATAGCACATCTTTTAGCAGAGTGCGACTTGAAATTTTCTCGAGTCTGTAATTAGGGCACTACCCATTTTCTAATCTTTATAATACCTCAAGAATATTATCCGTGCATTGATTAGAATTACCCATTCTCCTATTGAACAAATAATAATACATGAGATGGTCGAGTACACACTCTCAGATTTCGTGAAGCATATGACCCTTGGTGTTGCATCTGAAGGTACAGCTAGTCTGGTCAAATGGTGTGACGGAATAGTTTTTGCTCATGTTTCACTGCCGTCTACTGCAGACGTGGTGAAAGACCAGATGAACGGAATAGTTCATTGGGCATGGCTTTCCTATGCAGAGATGAATTCTTTCAAAGAAGTCTTGGAATCCTCAAATAAAGCAAGAATTCCTTTAATTGATGTAAGTAACAATGACTTGAATAAAGAATTAGTTCGCTGGTTAAAAAAGAAGAGAATTGGGAGATGACGCACTTTAGATAATAAAATAATAATACATCATGTGCTCATTTGGTGAATTTTTCCTGGGTGTGTTTTCTGTTTGATGAGCTATCAGCCTACATTGTTTAGATGGTGAGCCGCTCATGAGCCACTCATCACCATGCTACCTTGAAATGAAGAATTCCAGGATGTAAGTAGTACCGCTAGAATCCAATTCAAATGCCGGTACTGATTCATATTCAATTAATACTAATTCGGCCTCCGCTACCTAAAGATCGGATGTAGGCGTAGTATGCTCCTCTGCTTCATTTGGTGATACCCTTGCCCTCTTTGTTACGCCATTAGACCCAATTACATCGTAATAGTAGAATTTTTCTCGTATAAAAGACTCAAATCGCTTAAAACACACATTGACGTACGCCTAGATCAAGATTGGCACGTAGAGTGATAATCACCAAAGATAATATTTCTAATAGAATTTTGAGTATTATAAATACGAGACAGAATGGTATGTGTTGTTTTTGCGAACAAAAAATTCTTAGTGACGACGTACTGGTTAGCACGGGGATTCCGCGTAGTTATTATCATATTGATTGTGCTAAAAGGCTCCACATAATTTAGCCACCCTATTTTATGAAATCATTAGGTTTGAAAATAGTGACATTTAATGGGAATAAGGCTTTCATAGGTTCATACTTTCGGCATCTATCCAGTTTGATGCACCTAGGCTCTCTCGAGTCGTTCGAATCATTGACATGTTATAATCAAAGATTATCTTGGAGTACTCTTCCAATACTCCTTTGATTGATTCCAAATTCCTGGCGGTATAAAACCCTGGACAATCACCCGTCAATTGAAACGAAGCGTGGATTTGGGGCCTACCCTTATAGATTTGAACCCATGACGAAAACGGGTACAACCAGCACACGCCCGGCTTGTCCGGATGCAAAGAACAGGAGCCGGATTCAGATAGAAATCTACACCGACATGGAAGTCCCGTGTCAGATTCGTCTTCATGTTCCTTTCTTTTCAACGAAAGCATTGTAATCGTTGTAATCAGGCCGCCCATCGAATTGTCTTCACGGGTCGATATTATGGTGTCGTGATTTACAAAGTCAGAAGTCCTATCATAACCTAGTTTCGAGGAAATATGAATAATATCATCTTTGGTCAACGGTAAGCTAGCTTGATGTTCGCAACAATTGTGGCAATCAGGCCATAGACATTTCCAAAGTAAATACAAGTCGTCACGTTCCAAAAATGGAATGTGAAATATAACGTCGTTTACTTGAACCATAGTATCCTTAACGTCATCCCTTTTACCCAAATGCAAATCATAAACAGGAGGCTCTACTTTCCATTTCTTACTTAATTCTTGAAGAGCTTTCTCTACGTACGATTCACGGGACTTGACGCTCAATTCATTCGCCCATTTCTGGTAATCAGTTGTTGCTCAATTCCCTCTACAATGCTCATAATGCCTAACAAGTGGCTGATATTCTTTACTTCAGTTCTATGAAATAACAAGTCAAGCTGATCCAATATAATCTTCAAAGTATTGTTCCTCTGGCGAAGAGTACTTCATGGTTCCCTGGAGTAAGATCCTCCCAAGTCGCAAATATCCTATCGTTTAATGCAATAATTGAAGGACACTCCGAAATATCTGCATTGTTACTCAGATTCGTAACACCACTAAATGACTCACCACGGTCGGAACTTGATGCAAAGAAAATCTCATCTTTCTCTGAAGTGTCTATAATATCCTGCCAAGATATGAATACTCTGTTATTCTGATCGGCCATAATTTCAACATTCGAAGGTTCATTTAGTCTACCGTGTTCGGTTTCACTTATCTTATTGATTTCAGAAAATGTTTTTCCATAGTCATTGCTCTTAATAAGACTTAAGCTCCTTAGTTTGTTAGTATCAGATCCACCCCAGATCACGTAAACTTGGCTCCCGGAACTAGCGACCTGAGGTTCACCAAAATCTTTCTCTTCCGTATTTAATTTCAATGTGTTACCAAATGTCCTACCATTATCTGAACTAGAAATAAAGTAAACTCCGTTTTTCGAACTTGGCTGACCATCGACATTCCATGCGACATAAACATTGCTATCAATAGCAGATATTTTTGGGTACGTTTGAGCCATTGCATTCTCACTTAATGTCATTGGCTTGTTAAAAGAATCCCCCCCGTCATTGCTGTTGGCTAGCATTATCCGATAGGGTCCATTTGGAATCTTTTCCAACCACACTATATACACATTATTCCCAATGCTTGCGATCTCTTGGTTGTATGAATCCGATTTACTACCGCTCAGTAACATCTCCTCTCCAAAGGAATTTCCTTCATTGTTACTCTTTTTGAAATAAATTTGCTTATTAGCATTTGTATCATCCGCCCACACAACATAGACATTCTTATTTTCTGAGGCCATTTGAGGATGTTCAGAAAAACCAATATTATCGCTTAATCGAATTTTTTCACTAAAGGAACTCCCCTCGTCACTGCTCTTCTTGAAAAAAATTTCATAATTTCTATCTGTATTGCCTGGCACTGACTCCTGCCATACAACATAGATACTATCACCAGAGCCTCTAACTTGGCCATACACTGAATCCTCAGCGTTATCCGAAAGATTCCTGGTATCATCGAATTTTATCTCAAGACTTTGATTCGTTTGATCATTTAGTTCAGATGCGACTTGGTTGGAAGCTCTCAGGTCAGAAGGATGATTTACAGAGCAAAACAGAGCTATAGATGATATCATGACGCCTAACGTTAGCATAAATATCTTATTATTTGAATTCCACATAGATATCAAATACCGGGAATATGTCCCAATGCCTTATAATTGTATTAGAAGCGAGAAGTGATTGTCTTTACTGACTTTATCCATATCAGTCGAAGCTGTCATGGATCATTCGAACAGGAGAACGGAGGATTCATTCAAAGTCTTACTCCATTCATTTGGTGAAACAATCCCCAAAATAGAGCTAAATGAAAAGTTTTCAACGAGGACGCAATGAGGCACTTGTGTGCAATGTACGACTTGATTGGCATATAGGTTGCAGAATTTTAGAAGCCTTCAACCATTGCAGATGATAACATGAGACTTATTTGGCCCGAGTCCCTGACCAAATAAGTGTGTGAAGCCTAACTGATAATCTATAACCATTCGATAGACAGATTTCTGCCAACCACTTGGATTTCTCAATAATTTCTGCAGCAGAATTCCCCTCGGGCATCAAAATAATTCTTTGACTTTTCAGCTTATACTTTCCAACCAAAGTTTTCACCTCTGCTAAGTCGGACTGATTGCAAATAACAAATTTTATAACCGCTTTTGAATTCTTCGCATAATATTCCATGCAGCTTTGGACTTCTCTGTACTGTTTCGAAATCGATGAATTCTGAAGCTTTGGCGAGACATTCCACCGGTCGACAAATCTCTCTAGCATCTCTGAAGGAAGAATAGTGGCATTCGTTTCAACTTCAATAAAATAGTCCTCGTTCTTCAAGTTGGAGAGTAAGGGAATAAGCTTCGTCTGTTGTATGAGAGGTTCGCCGCCGGTAATCACGCAATGTTTGGTGTCGAACCTTGATATTTGTTCCTGAATTGAGCTTATTGTCATTTCTGAAACCTCTCTATCGTAATCGTAATGATTCCAGTCCCATGTGTATTTCGTGTCACACCATACGCATGACAGATTACATAAAGCAGTTCGTATGAATACTGCCGGCTTTCCTGCATCAATCCCCTCTCCTTGCAATGAATAAAATATTTCACTAAGTTTGAGAGTCTCTGCCTGTGATGACACAGGTTGAGATATTCTCATAACTTTAGCCAATTCTCTCCTCCGAGCAGATATTAAAGGTTTCTTCTTAATATCTGTTAGAGAATCTGTTGCATTATTGAAGGACTTTGCTAGCGAGTATCATAATATAATTAAAAATCCTTAAAGGAATAAATAATTCGATTTTTACAAATTGGCCTGATAATCATTAAAGATCGGATCCCTATTTAGTATGGTAAATATACGACAAGCTGAGGATTTATTGTCAAATAGCTAGATTATCAATACATACTTGCCAATATCAATGAGTATCTGGAAATGTCATGTAGTGACAATTTTCCAGTATCTATGCTACTAGTATCGATATCATGCTTTTTTTCATCATAGGACAATCGAAGGTGATAGAGGGCATCAATATCTATGGCAACTTAATTAATTAGTCAAAATAAAAACTAAGGAACAATCCAATCTACACCGGTACCACTTTGTTTCTTAGAACTAGATGATTGTTATTATTATTATTATTATTATCTCCTAGACAGAAAAATAGTCATTGATTGGGCTGTGATATTCAACCAAATAGGCAATCGTGCGGATGGGTGGATTGAGATATTTAACTTTTCGTATACATTCCTATAAACAGTAAAGAATACTATTGCTACCAATTAATGAAATTCAATATTGATCATAACACGCTCAAACTGCTGAAATTACAAATGAAATTATGTAGATCACTTATATCAAACAAGTAGATTTCAATTTGCTTGACTTGATAGTACCCCCTCACTGGTCAGAAAGGGAATGTATAAGACACCTTTTCTAATTCTAGTATCGGAACATACAAGGAGAGAGTATCGGTCCCTAACGTATCAACATAAACAAACTCCCCTGTTAGTCTCTTTAGTTCAATGAATTTCTTTTCTGGTTTACTGGATTGCACAACATAGTGCACTGTAGAAGTACCGACCGCCCCAGTTTGAATAAATAAGATTTCTCTACTATTGTGTTGTAAATGATATAACATAGGTGTCAATCCCAGTGCAGACTGAGATGAATAAACTATTACTTTCAACATGTCTTCCAAAGACTTGTATTTGAGATATACTGCATCGTTGTGGTCGCTTGCTGACATATTTAATAGAAGTTTAGAATACTCCTTGGTATTTTATCTTTCCTTTACTGCTCATGCCCCAAGCTTCCCTCTTTCTTCAGGTTCATGACTTTAACATGTAAATTAGTCGGTTCAAAAAAATAGAATTGCATTATTATACTTAAATAGAAACGCTGCAATTGTAGAATATTGTAAAGTCTTCAATCGATCTAGAAAGGATGAAACGACTATACTGAAGAAAAAAGTTAAAGATAAAAATTCTTAGAGTTTAGTATGCCCATAATCCTCTATGGTTTTGTAAAGAATTGTTTTTGCTGTTGTTGGGACACATTATAGTATGTATTCCAAGCCTTTGCGATATTCGTATTATACTCAGTTAGTGTATCTACGGTCCTATTGTATACCTTAAGGTTCTCTCTTGCGGCATCAATAGCATTAATAGTCAATTGATTGTTGATATCTATTGCTTTTATTGCGTTGTTTGTGAAATCAGATGTCTGTCTAGCCATTTGGTCTGATACGGCTGCAGAGCTCGGAAACGTGTTCCAGGTATCACCTACAAACTGCTTTTGAACAGCAAAAGTAGTATGTACTACATTCTTCACAGTCTGGATATAATCAAGCTGCAGGTTTGATATTGACTGTGAATATTGTGGCTGGGCCTTAGCAACTTCGTCAATAGCTCTCATAAAACTGTCGCGAACCGTCTCGTATGCCGTGTTCACTTCTGTCGCTTTTACGTTGCCGCTTACTGATTCTTTATCTACCATTTTGCAACTAAATTTAGTATGCAATATCTATTATATATAGCTTGGCAATAGATGGTATTGATTGGCAAATAGATCCATGATTTAGCCCTTATGGTTGGTGCATAAACCGACAACTCGGTTTTACCATCGTCAGATTAGTTCATCAAAATTCCTCTCTTGCCAGCTAGTATAGATATCTGAATGACAGCATGATTACTAGTTATTTTCTTCTGACTTGGAAATTACATATAATCCGTGGGCTGAGATTAGAAAGGCAGCAAAGGACATTTTAGTCGCAAAAACCAGATTCCAGGGAGTCTCCGGATTAGGGTATGGTACATTGATGTCATCCAGCCTTAGCAATCCATTGGTCATATCCGTTGTAATAAATGAGTTCCAAACTACAAAATTGTAGATGAATTCGTAGAATGCCGTAATAGCAATGGCAAGTATAATGAGCTGAAAAAGAGCCTTCCATGACTTCGGAAGTTTTTTTGCCTGAGCTCCACCTATCTTAGTGACACAATACCAACCTACAACGGTAACTATCATAAGATAGGTAACCAATTTCGCTATACCAGGCAGCGGAAATTCAGTATCTACCAGCACCTCTCCGATAACAATTCTCCCCGTGCTCAAATACTCAGCTACGCTCAGAACCAGTGCATAAATAAAGATGATTAACATGGTCGCAGCGCAGAAGTAAAAGGTATAAAGATAAATCTTCCTTGCTCTCATTTCGTCCTTTTTGAGGCTTGGGTTCTGCATCTTGTGACAGTCTTTGTTAATGACTAACGCTTTATATAATCTATATTTTAGCCTCACAGTTGCTTTAGAATTGAGATTCCAATCGATCTTAATCTGGTTCTTACTTTACCACAATTCCAGTTCTACCGGAAATGGATTACACTGAAGGTTTAGGATGGGAAGCGGCCAAGCATGTGATTTAATTTTACGATTAGTATCCTAATCAGATGGACATAGAATATGAAATTGGATATCCTGAAAAACTCTTATAGTCATCGAGGATCGATTCCCATAGACAAGGATAGATGGTAGATAAGAAGAGCAGGCCAGACTGGGATGTATATTTTATGCTTCAGGCGGAAATAGCCAAACTCCGCTCAAATTGTTTGACAAGACAAGTGGGATGTGTCATAGTTCGTGAAAATAGACAAATCGCAACTGGATACAACGGCACGCCTTCTGGAATCAAGAACTGTTTCGAAGGCGGATGTTTGAGGTGTTTGGACCGTGCGAACGGTAAGATTAAGTCAGGAGCAGATCTTGAAAGATGTTTGTGTATGCATGCAGAGGCGAATGCTATGCTTCAATGCGCTGTTTTTGGTAATACGGGTAGTACTAGGGGTTCCACGTTATATTCGACTTATGCCCCATGTCTAGAGTGTAGCAAAATGGCAGTCAGTGTAGGAATAGCCAAGGTGGTCTCATTAGCGACATACCCTGAAGATGGATCAGTTCTTTTGGCAAACGCTAGCGTGAATATCATAATGATAGACAAGTTTGAGTTAGAACGATGGCTGTCAGAGGTAGGAATAGGTACTACCACAATGAAGAATAAGAGTTGACTATCTAAACTTAGACACAGTGAGAAACTAGGTGCTGCTGCCATCTAAGGTCACCCAAGAGGAGGTGGAGTCAGCAAATGGGTATTTGCCCAAAAATTTGATTTGTCTAAGGTGCTCTATTTGCTCTGAGAGCGAATTTGTCGAATTAATTCTAAGATCGTATCGGCGTCGTTTGCTTCAGGATGCATCTCCAGATACTCACCCAGCGCAGCAAGAGCCTCTACTTTTTGACCCCTTTTTAAGAAGATCATTCCCTTGTCTCTTACTGAATATGGGTTAGTTTCATCTATACTAATTATCATTTCGTTGGCGAGTTCGGCTCTTTCTAGGTCGTTTGACTCGTAGAAGCTATTCTTAAGATTATTTAGGAGTCTTACTACTACCTGCGAAGCAGTCGCATTACTGAGTAATCCCCTAGTCAACACCATATTTTGGCGAGGATATGATCTTTCCAATAACTCTTTTAGAGAATAATCATCCATAATTCGACCCATATTGAATGGATCGATAACAATTTCCGCAGACTGATCGTCAAGAATGTATTTGACCAAAAAATGAGCTGGAAAATTTACAGGAAATAGTGTGAAATCTAACTTAGAAGCTATCCTCATATATAAGATAGACAGAGTTAACGGTATCCCCGTTTTTCTTTCAAGCACTATATTGAGATAATTGTTGGCAGGATTGTAATAGTCATGTGCATTAGGTTTGAACTTTACCTCATTGAAAAAGAAATCGTTTATCTCTTCTATGAGTTGGGTCGGTCGTAAGCGCTTGGGGGCCTTTACTTTTTGAGATAATCTATTACCCAATTCGTCTATCTGCCGTGAAGTGGATTTGATATCCAACTCAGGATAGGCCAGGATCCTTGATACGTGCAACGAAAATTCAGTTAATCCACTATTATCCTCCTTCATTCGTATAGGTATTGCTACGGCGTTCTTCCAATCCTCGACGCATCCTTGCAAATCAATTGCAGCCAATCAAGCTATAATTCCCACTTTCTTACTTATATCTTAGCCAAGTGAATCAACGCTAATTGAACTCATCACATCGTCCTAACCGTCCTTAATCGAGATTACTATTAGAAGAACAGATTAGGGCTAGCAATCGAAGTGTCTAGTTTGAACTCCGCAGCTTGTGATCTACAAAACTGCTGTACTTTGTATTCGTCCTTTTCGTGGCTAGTCGTATTGGATAAAACTTGATCTTCCCGTCCTACGACTAGTCTGTATGTTTGCAGTTTGTGATGATGCTCGTGATAGTCTATATCTCTTATATTCTTCATCTACTTCCATTGATGCTTTTAGTATTCTGCTTCTTG
>Ga0081455_10007698_pt1 | contig 11308 bp, 12 predicted proteins | sample TabmetS3T2R1_FD_70207 | JGI IMG/M metagenome (GOLD analysis project Ga0081455, IMG submission 70207) | Tabebuia heterophylla rhizosphere microbial communities from the University of Puerto Rico - S3T2R1 | ecosystem: Host-associated > Plants > Roots > Rhizosphere ...
ATAACACCGCGACTGGCCAGGTCGCGGGCCAAAGCTGTCGTCCCACGAGATCCGCCGAGACGCCGCGCCAGCGGCGCCGATCACCGGATCGCCCCCGGCCAACCAGACCATCTCCGGGATCCAATGACCGGGGGCGAACGGTGGATCAGTCCACTCCAACACCGCCACCCGCGGCCGTGGTCGAGCTTCGACCCGGTCCGCCACCCGAGCCGCCCGCTGCTGGATCGACGTCACTAGAGCGCGACTGGATGCCCGTCGTCCCGTGACCTCACCCAGCCGCAGGATCGACTCGTCCACCTCTGCCACGGTGTGTGGGTCGATCGTGACCACCTCGGCTCGGCAACCGCCAGCGACCTCTTCCGTGTCAGCCAAGGCCGGAGCGCTTGGAGAGGGCTGCATGAGCGTGAATCGAGTGCGCTGACGTACGGGTTTGTACCCCCTTGATCGGGGTCATTGATAAGCAGTTAGGGAAGCAGGTCCGGGCCGCTTCGCCAGGGGGAGCGGTCTACGAAGGCTGACCGCGAAGGGGTGGGTGCCCGGGCGCGCGTGTTGACGGGCTCAGCGGTTGCCGAGGGTGTCTTTGACAACGGGCAGTGCGGTGAACATCTTGGGCCAGCCGGGATCGGCGGGGTCGGACTGAGCCTGTTTCCACACTTGGTTGGGTTGAGTCGCCGGTGTCGCGAGGACCTGCCCGGGGCGGTCGCCCAACGGCGACACCTCGATTCAGTTATGGTCGTCGCCGGCTTGCAATGCCGTTAGCGCGTCGAGTTGGGCTTGTTCCAGGATGACGTCGGCCGCTGTCGCGTTGGCGGTGATCTCTTCGACGGTTTCGGCGCCGACGATCGCTGACGCGACCGCTGGGCGGGAGAGCAGCCAGGCCAGCGAAACGTGGTACGGCTTCAGGCTCCAGTCCTGGCTCAGCCGCTCGACCGCGCGGCCTATCTCGAGTTCTGTTTCGGTGAATCCGGATCCGCCAAACCTCCTGTCGCCGGCGATCTCGCGTTCCTCGACCTGGCTGGTGCCGGCCAGTAATCCGCCGTGCAGTGGAGCGAACGGCACGATGGACAGCCCGAATTGCACACACGCCGGGGCCAGCTCGGCCTCGGCCGCGCGGTCGATGAGGTTGTACTTCACCTGGACGCAGACCGGTGCGGCGGCGAGGCGGTGGTCGTCGGCGATCCACAACGCGTGGGTGACTTGCCAGGCCGGGTAGTTGGACAGTGCGACGTAGCGCAGCTTCCCTTGCCGCACCAAGTCGTCGTAGACCGAAAGGGTCTGCTCCAGAGGGGTGTCGGGGTCGGGGAAATGGGCGTAGTAGAGGTCGATGTAGTCGGTGCCCAGTCGGCGCAGGCTGTGCTCGACCTGCTGAATGATGTAGCGGCGCGACAGCCCGGCGGCCGGGTCGAAGCGACGTTCACCGGACTTGGTCGCGATCACCACGTCGTCGCGCCGACTGGCGAGCGCGCGGCCCAGGATCAGCTCTGCGGGTTCGCGTTCGGCGGCTGGCGGCGCACCTGGTCGGTCGAAGGTCGGCGTGGCTCCGTACACGTTGGCGGTGTCGAAGAAGTTGATGCCGAGATCGAGCGCTTTGTGAACCACACGCTCGGCTTCGTGCGCGCCCGGCGCAACACCGAATGTGGCCGAGCCCAGACAGATCTTTGACACCTTTACACCGGTCGGGCCGAGCAGGGAGTAGTCCATCGGTCACTCACCTTCCGCTAGCCAGCCCAACAGCCGTCGGACCTGAGTGCAAGTCGTCCCGCCATCCCAGCGAAGCCGCGGGGTTTGGAGCGCAACAGCATCTTGATGGGCGCGGCGCTGGTCCATGGCATGGTATCCGTCGGCGGCCTGGTCGAGCGGGCAGATTATTGGGCGCTACCGCGTATGGGAGGGCGGCCGCGGCCCGCAGCGCAGCGAGGATACGCGCCGCACGGCGAGCGGAGCGAGCCGCTTGATCCGGCCCCAACTACGAGCAATGCCACAGCAATGACCAGGACGGCGGCTCCGATGAGCCGACAGCGGGTCATCCGAACACCGCCACCGCGAGGGTGAGTATGGCGGCGACCCAGAGGATGACCCGCACCGTGTGACTTGTCCGAACGCGGCAGACTTGCCCGTTGATCACGGCGAGGCGTCGGCGGTACGCCGACCAGAAACCCAACGCTAGGACCCATCATCCCTTTCGAAGACATTTGCCTGGATGTCATGCAGCCTGACGATGTCCCGAACCCGATGAAAATCGACGCCGACGAAGCTGCCTCGGTCGAAACAGAGGCGTGCGCCATCGCAATGGCCGAACGGCGGGCCCCACGACGCGTGGTCGGCGTGCGGCAGGCAAGTCACTAGCGCGGGTTCGATACCGCCACCGTGGCAGACGACAAGCACGGCCGCCCCCTCTGGTGCGGCCGCCGCGAGCCGTGTCCAGAGTGCACGGTGGGCGTCGCCGACCGCGGCCAGGCGGGGCGCCTGTGCCAGGAGTTTGGCGTATCTGCGGTAAGGCTGAGGCCAGTGCCATTGGTCGTGGTGTGCTATCTGGCCCGGCACGTAGCCGGAGGGTAGGTCGACGGTCTCGTCGATGGCGTAGCCCATCGCCACTGCGGTCTCGACTGCGCGTGGCGAGGCGCTGGTCGCGACGTAAGCGAAGGGTCCGAGTGAGCGGCCCACCTGGCGAGCCAGGGCAACTCCCCCTAGGGACAGGCTCGAACCGGCCCCGCCGCTCCTCTTCGTTAGCGAGTGGCGTCGTACTTCTAGCCAACGCATGCTCAAGACCCTCGCGCCCGTCGGGGATTAGCCCGCAACCGGGCGTTGATCGGCAGTTGGGCCACCGGATTCTGAGGTGCTGGTGGCCGGCTCGGCGCCGACGGGCTGGAGGAGTTCACCGAACAGAAGCGCCCCGGCGGTCAGCGCTTGTGGTTGGGTGAGGATTTCACCAACGAGGTGGGTGGCCTGGAGGTGGGACGCAGCGGTCGCCGCCGACGTGTGGAAGGTGATGTAGGGGCAGCGGGAGCAGGCGGATGCCCCGCAGCTGCGGTCGCTCCCAACCACCACAACGGTGTCGTCTGGGTGCCAGCTGGCCTGCCCGTCGGTCACGGTGGTGCGAATCGGTTCGCCGGTGTGGGGGTCTCGGGAGCTGATCACCACGTCGCGGTCCAGCATGGCGGGGATGCCGAGAGCGTCGATGGCGCAATACGCCTCCACAGCTGGACCGCCGACCAGCTCGACTTTGTGGCCGCGCGGGATGGCACTAAACGGGTAGGCACCAAGCAATTGCGCGGTTGTTGGGTCGGCCTCGACGAGGTCGACGGACACGAGTTGGTCCAACGCGTCGCCCAGTTCGATGTCCAGCTGGTGGGCCCATCCTCGGAGCCGCCCCGGTTCAGGGGCTGTGGCGTGCTCGGCGAAGTGGCGCAGGATGAGCTGGTGCAGCTGGCGCAGCGGAGGCGGGAGTGTGCGTTGCCGCGATATGGGGGTAACGATGCCGAAGGTTTCTGCCAAGCGGTGCAGGGTTTGGTCCATTGGTGTTCCTTTGCTTTAGGAGGCGCAGCAGGACAGCAGCGCGATGTCGCGGGTGAAGGTTTGGGCGGCCAGCCGCAGACCCTCGCCTACGGTCAGGTAGGGGGCCCAGGTTTCGGCCATCTGGTCGACGGTCATGCCGTGTTTGACCGCGTAGACGGCGGCCAGGATGGCATCACCGGCGTTGGGCGCGACCAGGCTTACGCCGAGAACGCGGCCGGTCGCGTGCTGGGCGACAATCTTGACCAGGCCGCGGGTGTCGCGGTTGACCAGGGCGCGAGGCAGGTAGTTGAGGGCCAGGACACGGCATTTGCAGCCCAGATCTCGCTGGGTGGCCTGCTCTTCGGTGAGTCCCACTGAGGCGATTTGCGGACTGGTGAAAGTCACCCGGGGTAGGTGCCCGTAGTCCAGGGTGCGACCGGCATTGTCGAAGGCATTGTCGGCGATTAATGTGCCGTGTGCTCCGGCGACGTAAACGAACTGGGGGTGGCCGGTGACGTCGCCGGCCGCCCAGATTCGCGGGTGATGTGTGCGCAGCTGGGGATCCACGAGTACCTCGCCGAGGTCGCCGGTCTTGACACCCATGGCGGCAAGATTCAGATCGTCGGTGACGGGTCGGCGCCCGGTCGCGACCAGTACATGCTGAGCGCGGAGCTGTTCGGGGTTGCCGTCCGGGTGAAGCAATTCGGCAAACATGATGCCTTCTGCCCGGTGCACACTGGTGACTATCACGCGCGTACGAACTTGGATGCCCTCGTCGACGAATACGTCTTCGATCACGCGGCTGGTCTCCGGCTCTTCGGGCGGGGCCAGGCGGGGCAAGATCTCCACGACGGTGACCTGGGTTCCGAGGCGGGCGAACAGCTGGGCCAGTTCGAGCCCGACGTAGCCGCTGCCAAGCACAATAAGCGAATCAGGCAGCTCGTCCAGCTCCATCGCCGAAGTCGAGGTGAGATAGCCAGCTTCAGCCAGCCCGGGGATTAGCGGGGTGACCGGAGCCGAGCCGGTGGCGATCACGTAGTGCTCCGCCTCGATCCGTTGCGATCCGCCGTCGGGCCGAGACACCTCGAGGCTGGGGCCGGCGGCGAATCGCGCCACGCCTCGGCAGATCTCCCAGCCGTGGTGGGCAGCCAAGTCGATGTACTTGTCGGCCCGCATCTGCTCCACCAGGGCCCGCTTGCCAGTGACCAACGCCCGGAAGTCGACCGGTCCGGCGTCGGTGCGGATCCCAGGAAAGGGATGGTATCCGGCAATGTGCCGTGCCTCCGCGGCAGCCAGCAGCGCCTTGCTGGGCACACACCCGGTGTTCACGCAGGTGCCCCCGATCATCCCCCGGTCGATCATGACCACGGTCTTGTTCTTGCGTCGCGCCGCGATCGCCGCCGAGAAGGCCGCACCACCGGAGCCGATCACCGCGAGGTCGTAGCTCATGCGACCGTGTGGACCTGTGACGCGCCCAGGTCGCCCGAACTAGCGGTAATTGTCGTCTCAAAAGATGGTTGTTTTTCGGACACGACAGCACGGTAAACCTTCCACTCGGCTCGAAGGTCAAGCGTTATCTTGGTGGCATGCGCATTGGTGAGCTGACCGAACGAAGTGGTGTCCCATCCACGGCGCTGCGCTACTACGAGCAGACTGGGCTGTTGCCCGCCCCGCGTCGCAGCTCCGCGGGCTACCGGGTCTACGAAGCCGAGGCGCTTCCTCGCTTGAAGTTCATCCGCTCCGCGCAAGCCGTCGGGCTGTCCTTGGCCGACATTCGGGAGATCTTGCAAATTCGGGACAGCGGCAGCGCCCCATGTCGGCATGTGCTGAGCCTGCTGGAGCAACGCCGAGCGGAAGTCGCGGCCCGGATACGTGAGCTCAAGCAGTTGGAGCGTGACCTCACCCAACTCGGCGCGCTGGGCAAGGACATGGATCCGGCGGAGTGCGACCCCTCCGGAATCTGCGGCGTGATTTCCGTGGAAGACCACCCCGCCTAACACTGCGGACTGCACTCGTACGATCGCAGACTCCACACCGGGTCAACAGCACGGGACGGCACTGGTCGCGACCTCGCAGACGGCGGCCGGCTCGGCAGACACCCGTCAGCCCGTCATCCAAGATCGGAGCTTCTCGGGGTTCCGTACTGCCCAGATGTGCCTAATCCGGTCGCCCGCGATGTCGAATGCGTAAACCGTCACCGTGACGCCATCTTGTTGGGCCACCAGACCGGGCTGGCCGTTGACCGTACGCTCCACGAGCGTCAGGTTGGGTACCCGATTGGCGATATCGACCCACGCACGCGCGATCTGCTCGCCACCCTCGATGGGGAGGAGCTCGGCGCTGACCAGGCCGCCGCCGTCGGCGATCGCCGTCGCGTCGGGGTCGAGAACTCCGATGAGGGCCTCGATGTCTTTGGCCTCCCATGCCTGCTTGAAGGCCCTGATGATCTCGGCCTGCTGGGTTGTCGGAGTCGCCGGAGCCTGGGACGCGCGAATACGACGGCGAGCCGACGTGGCCAGCTGGCGACATGCCGCCGGCGTACGACCGACGATCTCGGCCACTTCGGGAAAGGAGTAGCCGAAGACATCGTGCAGGATGAACGCGACGCGCTCGGCCGGGGTCATCGATTCGAGTACGACGAGGAAGGCCATGTTGATCGATTCCTCGAGGGTGACCCGATCGGCCGGGTCGACCGAGGTGCTGCCGAACCGCTCGTTAGTCCACTCCCGATGATCGGGCAGTGGCTCGGGGACCCATTCGCCTACGTAACGCTCCCGCTGGACGCGTGCCGAGCCGAGTAGGTCGAGGCAGATGCGACTGGCGACCTTCATCAGCCAAGCGCCTGGGGATTCGATGGCCTCTTGTTGCTCTCTGGACAGGGCGTACCAGCGGGCGTAGGTCTCTTGTGCGACATCCTCGGCATCGGCCAGGGAGCCGAGGAGCCGGTATGCGAGATTGATCAGCTGACGCCGCTCGCTCATGATCGCGCTCAGGCTCGGATCCAGGCGGCCCTTTCCCGGCTCCGATTGGGTGCTCATAGTGCCGACGACTCCTCTTGCATCTGCCCTCACCCAATACGACGAAACATCACACCGAACTGTGAGGCCGGCGCATCACCTCACACTCCAAAGGGTTGTGTCGTCGTACTGCTGAGACAAACACATTCCCACTATTCCGCAGGAACCATGAGCACCACCTCCACGATCAGCTCATCGACCATGAACGCCGCCCCGCGCAGCCGTTCGACTTTCCGGGTGGCCGCGATCGGCGCACTGGCGGCGACCGTCGTCAACGTGGCGCTGTGGCTGGGCGGACGCGCGGCGGACGTCAGTTTCCGGGTGAGCCCGCTCGCAGGTCCCTCGACCATGCAGGTCGGGGTCGTCGAGGTGGCCCGACCACGCTTCTCACGTTGGCCGTTGGCTGGGCGGCCCTGGCGTGGGCCGCTCGACGTTCCCGCCGGTGGGTGCACGTCGTGATGGTCACGGCTGCCGCGGTCGCCGTCGTGTCGGCGGCCGGTCCTGTGTCGCCGGCAGGGGATACCGCGACCGCAGCATTGCCGGCGGCGATGCACCTCGTCACCGCCGCCGCCTTCCTGGTGGTGGTGAAGGCTCGATGACCAGCTTCATACGAAAGGCCCGCGGCACCGCCGACGAGACGGTGAACATGCTAACTACGAGTGAAAAGCGCTTGACCTTCTACTGGGATCGAAGGTCTACCGTCGCTGCAGGCGAGATTGAGGCAGGAGGGAGCTGGCGATGACGTTGGTTCGACAGCCGGCCGAACGGGCCGAACGGGTTGGCGAGACTCGGCTACAGCCTTCTGCCGGCGCGTCGCGGCGAGGACTTCCGCAGCTGGCCGGTGCGGCCGTGCTGGTTGTGCTCGTCGCGGTGATCCTGGGCGCGTACCTGGCGCGCATGCCGCCGCCATCGCGCCCGGTGAGCAGCCCGGCGGCTGAATTCTCTGCCGAGCGCGCTTTCGCGCATGTGGAGCAGATCGCGGTCGTGCCGCACCCGGTCGGCTCGGCGATGAACACGCGGGTGCGTGACTACCTCATGGCCGAGCTGCGCGGCCTTGGCTTGCAGCCCGATGTGCTGGCCGCGACTGGCGTACGTGGGAATGAACTGGCTTGGGTGGAAAACATCCACGCGCGAATTCCTGGTCGGGCCAGCACCGGCAATGTCGTGCTGGCCGCGCACTACGACTCGGTTGCCCACGCACCAGGCGCGGCCGACGACGCTGCCGGCGTCGCCGCGATCTTGGAAACCGCGCGGGCGCTTCGCGCTACATCCCAGCTGCGCAACGACATTGACCTGGTGATTACCGACGGCGAGGAACCTGGACTGCTCGGCGCACAGGCGTTTGTGACCGCGGGTGTGATCGACCCGAGCCGCAGTACTGTGGTCAACCTGGAGGCGGGAGGCTCATCCGGTCCGTCGATGCTGTTCCAGTCCAGCCAGGGCAACAAGGGCCTCATCCAGGCCTTTGCGCAGCTCCAGGACCCGGTGGGCGGGTTGGAGCTGGCCGCGCTGTTCGAGCTGCTGCCCAATGACACCGATTTCACCGTGTTCCGCGAGGCTGGTTTTGCGGGGCTGAATTTGATCTTCGGCGATGGGCATGTGCAGTACCACAGCCCAACCGACACCCCCGCCAACTTGGACCGGTCGAGCCTGCAACACCACGGCGACAACCTGCTGCGACTCGCCCAGGTCTTCGGCGAACAGCAGCTCCCGCTACCCCGCGGCGCGGATGTCACTTTCTTCTCGCTGTTCGGCAAGCTGGTCTGGTACCCGGCCGGTCTGACGGTGCCGCTGGCGCTGCTGGCCCTCGGCGTCTTCGCCGGGAGCTGGTTGTACGCGCGGCGGCATGGGCTCCGGCTGAGGGGCGTCGCCGTTGCCGCGGCCACTGTCCCGCTGCTGCTGGCCGCGGCCGGAGGGCTCGGGGTCGCGGTCTGGTGGGCGCTGGGTCGACTGCGCCCCGCGTACCGTTCACTGGACTGGGGCAGCACCTACCGGCCCGAGTGGTACGAGGCGGGACTGGCCGTGCTCGCGGTCACTGCCGCCGTTGCGTGGTACCTCCTGATGCGCCGACGCCTGAGCTCGGTTGAGACAATGCTGGGTCTGTTGGCGTGGCTGGTCGGATCCGCCGTCGCGCTGGCGGTTCTGTCGCCGGAAGTCGCCTACCTGGCTATCTGGCCCGCAATCGTGGGTAGCGCCGGCCTGGCCATCGGACTGCTGCTCAGCGGCGGCGACTTGCGCTGGGCTGCAGTGGGCGGTACCGCGGCCGCGTTGGTAGCCGCCGCCCTGTGGTGGCTGGACTGCACGCCGGACGTTGCCTTGGCTGCGGCGCCCATGACAATGGTGGCGCTGCTCGCTGCGACAGCCATGCCCGCCGCCGAGCTGCTCCTTCCGCGCCGGGTTGCTGCTGCGCCAGCCATCGGCGTCCTCCTGGCATTGCTGCTGCTAGCTGTCGGCTTCCGCATCGACGTCCTCGACGCCCAACATCCCGCAAACCAGCCTGGCCTACGCAATCGACACCAACCATGGGACGGCCACCTGGCTCAGCGCCGACCCAGTCCTCGCGCCATGGACCCAGCAGTACATCACCAACCTGCGCACCGACGTCGGCGACCAGTTCCCCGGTCCACTAGCCCGCGCCCGGCACGCCGGACCTGCACCGGTCTGGCCGGTCCCGCCGCCCGAGGTCACCGTAACCCGCACCGAACAGCAGGGTGACAACCGGGTGGTCCAGCTGCATATCACAGCGGGCGGGGCGCGGCGGCTGGACGTTGCCGCCGCCACCGCTGGGCGCCACATCACCGCCACCGTGGCTGATCTGGCGGTCGAAGGCGCGACGCCCAAACCGCCCGCCGGACGGTGGAATTGGGCATTGATCTTCGAAGCAGTGCCACCGGAGGGGATCGATGTGACGCTCACCATCCAGGGCGCAGCTCCGCTGCCGTTGCGGGTGCTGGCCTACCACGACGGGCTTCCACTGCTGCCCCAACTCGGCGCGCTGCCCGAAGACCTGACCTGGTCGCGGCGGCTGCCAAACGCCACCGTCGTCGCGACCAGCCACCAAGTATGAACGCCAGCCAATTGAACTCGGTGTCGCGTAGGGAGGATCGTTGCCCGTCTGGCGGCCCGCCGCGATGATCGACCCCAGGGCGAGGCGCCGACCTAGAATGATCTTCGCGCTGCCGGGCGCGTCCAGTCCGCGGGGCAGGGACTATCCCACCGGCCGACAAGCCAGTCGTGGTGACGAACCTTGGCCCGCTGGCGCGGACACGGGCAGTTGGAGGTTCGCCATGTCTGTTCTTCCTGAGCGTCCGTCCTTGGAGCACCTGCGTAAGCAGGCGAAGGCCCGCGGGCGCGAGTACGGGATGGCCCTGAGCCAGGCGCAGCACGAGTTGGCCCGCGAACACGGGTTTGCCAGCTGGCCGAAGCTGGTGCATGCGATCCAGGCCGACCAATTGCACGGCATCGAGCGGGCGCTGGTGCTTGCCAACCCGCCAGCCCTCGCGGCGGCGCTGGAGGCCGATCCGGCAAGCGCAACTGCTGAGATCGGCGGTCTACCCCCACTGCTGGTGCTGCTGCGCCGTTCGATCGGCTCGCCGGCCGATGTCCGGCATTGCGTCAGGCTGTTGCTGGATGCCGGAGCTGACCCGGACAGCCGCACCCTCGAGTGTGAGGGGGAGGGGGTCATGTCGGCGCTTTTCGCTGCGGTCGAGCGGCGCGACCTGGCCTTGGTCCAGCTGTTGCTCGACGCTGGCGCGACCAGTGGTGAGGACGCCTTCTATCACGCCTGCGAACAATCAGACATCGCGTTGCTGGAGGCGCTGTACCGGCCGGGATTTGAGAATCTGGTCAATCACAAGCTCGACTTCGAAGACCTCAGAGGGCTGCGCTGGTTCCTTGCCCACGGTGTCGACGTCAACGCCCACCACTGCCTGCACCACGCGATCAGCCGTGGTCGTGGCATCCCCATCCTGACCGCCCTGATCGACGCCGGAGCCAATGTCAACCTGCCCTGGGATCGGTGCCAGCCGTGGCGCGACCGCCGAGCTGGATCCGGTGGACACTGCGGTGCTCGCAATCGCGCGCGGCGAGTCGGTCCGCCTGCCGAACGCCCCGGCGCCGGCGCTGGGCAACCCGAACGGCGTCGAGTACGGCTGGATCCTTGGCCAATTCGCCCTCCTCGGCCGCACGGAGGTAGTGCGGGCGCTGCTCGACAGCGGCGTACCGGTCGACACTCGCGGCTGGAGCAACTTCACCCCGCTCGACCAGGCCGCCATGCACGGCCGGACCCAAACCGTGCAGCTACTCATCGATCGGGGCGCCGACCTGCACGACTCCGCCTTCGACGAGGACGGCCCAACTCCGCTGGACTGTGCCATCTGGGGCATACAGAACAACCACGCCGAGGACGGCGACTACCCCGGCACCGTGCGGGCGCTGCTTGCCGCGGGCGCCCCAACTCGGTGCGAACCGCCCACCGGCGACCCGGCCGTCGACACGCTGTTGATCGACCGGCGGCCCTAGCCCGCCGACCTCCCCAAAGTCCGCATGCGATCGACGGGTTGAGCTAGAGCGTGGCGAGTAGGCAAGCGAGGTGCCTGCCATTGCCTTCGGGGAGCGCAGAAAGAGCTGGTTGACTTCAGATCCGAGGGAGAGACACGCCGCCAGTCCAGCCTCTCGGAGAAAGTCGGCAGGGCGCGCTTTTCGGTGGCCGTCGAGCGGGCAAGATGTCAAGTTCCACCACCCGCTTGACACATTAGTTCCGGTACCTGCTTGACATGATCAACATTGTTCTTCGG
>Ga0081455_10007699_pt1 | contig 11307 bp, 10 predicted proteins | sample TabmetS3T2R1_FD_70207 | JGI IMG/M metagenome (GOLD analysis project Ga0081455, IMG submission 70207) | Tabebuia heterophylla rhizosphere microbial communities from the University of Puerto Rico - S3T2R1 | ecosystem: Host-associated > Plants > Roots > Rhizosphere ...
GCACCAGTTGTGCGTCCGGGCCCACCTCCGCACGGGCCTGCGCGAGCACGTCCAGCAGGCTGCCCGGGTCGTGACTGGCGAAGCCGCCGCCGGCGAACAGCAGCCGCGCAGCGAACTCGTCCCATGGACCCTCATCCGGGTGCGGCCCGAACTCGGTCAGCACCTCGCGGACGTGCCCCCGAAAATCCTCATGGGCGACATCGCCCCGGCCGTTTCCCACCAGCCGCCAGCGCTCGGGCAGCAAGCCCTCCTTGGCGAGAGTGAAGAACGCGGGCAGCACCATCCGCTTGGCAAGGTCGCCGGTAGCCCCGAACAGCACGAAGACGCTGGGAGCAGACATGGGTCAGACGGTACCGGCGCAGCCACCGCCGCAGCCGACAGATCGCACATCGAAATTCGCGCGTTAGCCGGCGTCGGTCGCTTCGACGGTCTTGACCGGACATGAACAGCTGCGCGGTGGTCGTGCTCAAGCGCGGCATCCGTCACGCCGGACGAACTGCGCGCGTTCGTCAAGGCGCAGATGGCCGCCTACAAGTACCCACGCCGACTGTGGTTCGTCGACATCTTGCCGAAGGGGCCGGCCGGGACGGATTCTCAAGCGCGAGACAACTGTCCCGGACGAGGAGGTCGCACCGTGACCGACGTGATGACCGTCGAACAGGCCGCCGACCAGGCTGCGCCGCTGGACGTACTGCTCATCGACGCCGCGCTGGGCCCGGTGCGGCGGTTCGCGCCCGACATCTCCACCGCCAAGCTGCTCGCCGGTCTCGCCCGCCATCCGTGGACGACGTCCCGGCGAGTGGGGTCGCTGGCCGTCGAGTCGGGCCGCATCGTGCTCGGCACTTCGACGATCGCGCCGTCCCGACGTGATCGTCGCTTCGCCGACGAGGCCTGGACGACCAACCCCGTGCTGCGGCGTATGGTCCAGCTCTACCTGGCCGGCGGGCAGACCGCCGAGCAACTGGTCGTCGACGCCGCGTTGGACTGGCGGGACGAGCAGCGGATGCGGTTCCTGACCGAGAACCTGGTCGAGGCACTGGCACCCAGCAACGTTCCGCTGGTGAACCCGGCTTCGGCCAAGGCGGCGATCGACACCGCCGGAGCGAACGTGGTTCGAGGCAGCGCGCACCTGATGCGCGACCTGGCGTCGTCGCCGCGGATCCCCGAGATGGTCGACCGGTCGGCGTTCGAGGTCGGACGCAACATCGCAGTCACGCCCGGCGCGGTCGTGCTGCGTACCGAGGTGTTCGAGCTGATCCAGTACGCCCCGCAGACCGACCAGGTACGCGACCTGCCGCTGCTGATCGTCCCGCCGACGATCAACAAGTATTACGCCCTGGACCTGGCGCCCGATCGCAGCCTGGTCGAGTTCCTCGTCCGTGAGGGCCAGCAGGTGTTCGTCATGTCCTGGCGTAACCCGGACGTCCGGCACGCCACGTGGAACCTCGACACCTACGGGCAGGCGGTCCTCAACGCTCTCGATGCCGTCGAGCGGGTGAGCGGCACCGATCGCACCGTGCTGGCCGGCATCTGCTCGGGCGGCATCCTGGCCGGCATCGCGGCCGCCTACCTCGCAGCTACCGGCCAGCCGCATCGACTGGCCGCGCTCGCGCTGGCCGTGACCGTGATCGACAACGCGCGCGCCGGCGTCGCGTCCGCCCTGAGCAATCGCCGCCTGGCGAGCGCCGCGAAGGCGGTGTCACGCCGCCGCGGCTACCTGGACGGTCGCGCACTGGCCGAGGTGTTCGCCTGGCTGCGACCCGGTGACCTCGTATGGAACTACTGGGTCAACAACTACCTGCTCGGCAAGAAGCCCCCGGCGTTCGACGTCCTCTACTGGAACGCCGACACCACCCGGATGCCGGCCGGCCTGCACGCCGACTTCGTCGACCTGGCCATGGACAACCAGCTGGTTTCCAGCGACGCGCTGACCGTGCTGGGCGTGCCCATCGACCTGTCGCGCATCGACGCCGACACCTACATCGTTGCCGGCATCGCCGACCACATCACCCCGTGGCAGAACTTCTACCGCACCACGCAGCTGCTCGGCGGCTCGTGCCGGTTCGTGCTGTCGACGAGCGGTCACATCGCCGCGCTGGTCAACCCGCCCGGCAATCCCAAGGCCACCTTCCAGGTGAACAAGACCAACCCGGCTGATCCCGAGGACTGGCTCAGGAGCGCCGAGACCCGCTCGGGTACGTGGTGGCCCGACGCCTCGGCCTGGTTGGCCGAACGGAGCGGCGAGCTGCGGCCGGCCCCCGACGAGCTCGGCGGCGGTGGTTTGCGGCCGATCGTCGAAGCCCCGGGCACCTACGTGTTCGACAGCTAGGAGGGCGCTGGACGCTCGTACTGGCCGGGGACGACGATCCGATCGTTCCCCTCGTCAACGGTCGGATACTCGCCCGGCTCATCCCGGACGCGCGACTACGGGTGATCGCCGGCGGCGGGCACCTGTTCGTCCTGGAAGATCCCGCCGCCGTCGCGACCCGGGTGAACGAGTTTCTCAGTCAGCCGCCTGGTTGAGGCCGGCGTAGTCGTGCGCGGCGAGCAGTGGGCTGATGTTGCGGGCTTTCGCGTCTTCCAGGATTCGCGTGACTCTGGCGCCGATCGCGTCGATTCTCGTGCCCGCAGCCGTCTCGTCGAAGCCCAGTTCCTCGCGGCAAACGGCGTGGATGATCCCGCCCGCGCTGGCGACCACGTCCGGCACCCAGGTGATGCCGCGTTGCTGCAACAGCGGTGCGACCTCGTCGTTCGCCAGCTGGTTGTTGGCCGGCCCGACGATCAGCGGCGTTTGACACGTAGTCACGGATTTGCTGTTCAGTAGGCCACCAGCCGCGGCCGGAACGAGTACGTCGAGTTGTTCTTGCAGCAGGTCCGAGGTTGTCCAGCTGGCATCACTGCGTTCGACGTCCGGTCGAAGGCCGGTGTTGATGTCAGAGACGATCAGGTCGGCGCCGTCGGCAGCAAGCTTCTGGCTGACGAGTCGGCCTACACTGCCGAATCCGATCACGCCGACGCGCAGCCCGCTCACCGAGTCCTTGCCGTAGACATGTGCGACGGCAGCGTTGAGCGCAGCTATGACGCCCCGGGCTGTCGCCACGCTCGAGTCACCGCTGCCTCCCTGGGCCTCGGGGCGACAGAACGCCCAGCCGTGGGCCAGGCTGTGGATCAACGCCATGTCCTGCGATGTCGAGCCGATGTCGGGGCCGGTTAGGTAGCGGCCGTCGAGTTGCGCGACAGCGTCGGCGATATCGGCGACGAGGTCGCGGCGCCTGTCCCGAGGTGTGGGGCCGTCGGGCAGTACGGCCACGGTCTTGCCACCTCCGTGGGGCAGCTCGGCGAGAACGCACTTGAGCGTCATCGCCTTCGAGAGTCGCAACACGTCGTCGATGCCGTCGCGCCACTGCGGGTAGGACCTGATCCGGCAGCCACCGATCGCCGGACCTCGGGCGCTCGAGTGGATGGCGACGGCGATCGTGGCGCCGCTTCGAGGGCCATCGATGACGCGCAGCTCTTCGTGCTCGAACGGCTGTGAACCGATGTCCATGGCGCGAGCTGTTCGACTCATGAGCAGCACGGTGCACCAAACCGCGGCCGCCTTGGGACGAGGGCCACGTACGTTCGGCAGATGAGTGAAAATCCGATCCTCGATCGAATCGACAGCCAGATCGTGCACGAACTCCAGCGCGACGCGCGGATCCAGATGCGCGACCTCGCCGAGATCGTCGGCGTCGCCGCGTCCACCTGCTCCGAACGCATCCGGCGACTCGTGTCGCGCCGCTTGATCACCGGCTTCCATGCCAATGTCGATCTCGCCACCCTGGGACGCCCCGTCCAGGCGCTGGTCTTCGCCCAGATTCGCCCGCTCAGCCGCCCGCTGATCGAGCGCTTCCACGACGACGCTCTTGCCATGCCAGAGGTGATGGCGGTCTTCGTGCTCGCCGGCGGGGACGACTTCCTCCTGCACGTCGGCGTGGGCGACGTGCCGACACTGCACAGCTTCCTCGTCGACAAACTCAGCAGCCGGAAGGAGATCGTGCAGTTCCGAAGCTCGGTCATTTTCACCCACGGACAGAAGCGGGCCCTCGAGAACTTGACGCCATCGACCGAGTGACGCCAAGGATGCAGTGCCGCCGCCGACTCGCGGGTTAGCGTGGTGCGTGGACAGCAACGACGACCTGTCCCGGTTGCTAGGGGCAATCGCAGTGGGCGATCACTCGGTCGTTGCGGCATCGCTTGATGCTGCGCCGTGGTTGGTCACGGCCCGCTTGGCGCGCAGGGATGAATCCTTCATCGACGCGTGTCACGCGCAGGTCTACGAAGGCGACACCGCGCTACACGCTGCGGCGTTCGCGTACGACGTCGAAGTCGCACGCGACCTGCTGGCGCGAGGCGCTGACGTCCGGGCTCGCAACCGGCGCGGGGCCGAGCCGTTGCACGCGGCGGTCATCGGCGAACCCGGTGCCACGAACTGGGACCCGTCCCGCCAGCGGGCGGTCATCACCTGTCTGATCGACGCGGGTGCTGACCCGAACGCGACTGCCCGGGGAGGGGTGACGGCGCTGCATCGAGCCGTCCGGAACCGGTGCTCAGCGGCGGTCGAGGCGCTCTTGCGCGCGGGCGCAGACCCTCGCGCGACGAACGACCACGGGTCGACACCTTCCGATCTCGCCCGGTGGACCACCGGGCGCGGCGGCGTCGGGTCCGCGGCCGCGAAACTCGAGCAGCAGACGATCATCGACCTTCTCGCGAAGGCGATGGCCTGACGATGGTTTCGCCCGACCCAGGTAGCAGCCCGCGATGGGTGCGCGAGGTGGCGTCGACCGATTCCGCGCTGACTGAGGCCAAGCGAGTCACTGCCGAGCGCGGCTCGACGGATGCTGGCGCGTAACCTCGATGGGTGTTCCGGACGGCGCTGTGGGTGCTGCGGCGGCCTCGCTACCGGGCGCTGGCCGCGTTGATGCTGGTCGTGGCGCTCGCGTGTGGCGGGGCGGGCAGCTGGCAGGTGTCACGTTTTGCGCAGAAGGTGCGGGACAACGACGCGCTGGACCGCAACGCGCACATGCCAGCGGTGCCCTTGAGCACTGCGCTGGTCCCGCTGGTGCACGACGGGCCGGTACCGGGTCGCGACGCGATCCGCTTCCGTACGGTCACGGCGTCGGGTAGTTACGTCCCAGGCCCGCCGCAGTTCGTTCGCAACCAGCAGCTGAACGGGATCAACGGCTACGAGGTCCTCGCCGGGCTGCGCACGGCGGCGGGTGTGTTGCTGGTCGTGCGGGGCTTCGTGGCCGGCGACGATCGCAGCGGGGCGCCGCCGAGCACGCTTCCCGCGCCACCGGCCGGCGTCGTCAACGTAGCCGGTCGGTTGCAGACGCCGGACGCCTCCAGTGACGCGGCGGCGCGCCTGCCCGACGGCGAGCTGGAAACGATCAATCCGGTCCAGCAGGCCGCGCGACTCGCGGCGCCGGTCTACAACGGGTACGTCACGCTGAATGCCGGGCAGCCCGGGACGGCCGGCCTGACCGCCCTGCCCGGCCCGGACCTGTCCAATCCCGCCGGGGGCGCGCAGGAGTGGCAGCACCTGGCCTACGTCGTGCAGTGGTACCTGTTCGCGCTGTTCGCGTTGGCGGCGCCGTTTCTGATCGCCCGCCGGGAGGTGCGAGATGCGCGGCGGCAGTTCCTCGGCTTCGATCCGGACCGGGCCGAACTCGACGAGCCGTCCGATCAGCCCGCGCTGCCCCCGGCCGCCGGTCGTGGCGTCGCACTTCGCGACCGGGGCACGCTCGCCAGCCGCGGTGAGCCGACACCTGGGCAGTGGAAGCGTGCCGCGCGCCTGGCCGACCGGTATGGCCGCTCGCTCGGCCGCGGCCACGAGGCGGACGACGCCCCGCTGCCGAGCCGTCCCCCCGGGGCGGCGAACGGCCGGCGCGGGATCGGCGGTCCCTACCGACTGCCGAACAGCGCCACGACGCCGCAGCACGCGTACGGCGACGGCTACCACAGCTCCTACAACGACTACCTGTGGGAGCTCTCCATGGCCGACGGCGCCGCCCCGCCCGGCCCGACCACCGGGGCCGGCGACGCTCCGACCACCACGGGCCGCCGCGACCCGTCGCTGGACGAGGCCGCTCCGAAGATCATCGAAGGCACCCGCACCGACGCTCCCCGCCGCGACGACGCCGATTCGTGACGCGACTCGTGGCGCGAACGTCTCGAGTGTTCGCGTCTGCTCCGGCGTAGATCACCCGGGGCTCGGGGCGCGCTGACGGTGCCGCAGGATCGTGGCTCGGCCGGTGAGTCCGACGGCGAACATGATCAGACCGGCGATCACGGATTGCCAGGGCAGGGTGGCGACCAGGAGAAGGCAGCCGGCGACGCCGAGCAGGTTCAGCGCGCGGGGCCAGCGGCGTTGCTCGGGGGTCTGGGTCGCTGCGGCTGAGTTGGCGACGGCGTAGTAGATGAGTACGCCGAACGAGGAGAAGCCGATGGCTCGGCGCAGGTCGATGGTGAGTACCAGGACGCTGACCACCACGGCGAGCGCGGCTTCGGCGTGATGCGGGACGCGAAAGCGTGGGTGGACGGCGGCCAGCCAGTGCGGGAGGTCGTGGTGGCGGGCCATGGCCAGGCTGGTGCGGCCGATGCCGGCGATGAGTGCGAGCAGCGCACCGAGACTGGCTACCGTGCCGCCGATGCGGACGACGGGACTCAGGCCGGCCACCCCGGCGGCGCGGGCCGCTTCGGTCAGCGGCGCGGTGGCGGCGGCGAGTCGATCCGGCCCGGCGGCCAGCAGTGCGACCAGGCCGACCAGGAAGTACACGACGACGGTGATGCCCAGCGCGAGCGGGATGGCGCGCGGGATGGTGCGTTGCGGGTCGCGGACCTCCTCGCCCATCGTCGCGATGCGCGCGTAGCCGGCGAAGGCGAAGAACAGCAGTCCGGCCGACTGCAGCACGCCGTAGGCTCCGCCGCGGCCGAGCGCGGACCAGCCGCCGAGGTTGTCCACGCTGGGGTGGCCGCCGATGGTGATGCCGATGATCAGGACCGCGAGTGCGACGAGGGTGATGGTGACGAGCACGCGGGTGAGGGCGGCGGTCTTGGTGATTCCGCGGTAGTTGAGCGCAGCCAGGGCGAGCACGCCGGCGACGGCGACCAGTCGCTGGGCCCACCACGGTCCGGGTACGGCATAGGCGGCGAAGGTCAAGGCCATCGCGGCGCAGGAGGCGGTCTTGCCGACGACGAATCCCCATCCTGCGGTGAATCCCCACCACGGCCCGAGGCGTTCTCGCCCGTAGATGTAGGTCCCGCCCGAGGTCGGGTACTGCGCTGCCAGTTGGGCTGAGGCGGTCGCGTTGCAGTAGGCGATGACGGCCGCGATCACCAGTCCGATCAGCAGCCCGGTCCCTGCCGCTTTGGCTGCGGGGCCGAACGCGGCGAACACCCCGGCGCCGATCATCGATCCCAACCCGATGACCACCGCATCGCCGACGCCGAGCCGTCTGACGAGTGTCGGCGGGGCAGTGCTGCTCATGACCTGACCTCCCGGTGGCGGGCGCGAGACAGCGCGCGGCGGCGGCGCGCGCGAGACGGGCGCACCGGCTCAGGGGCGAGCGTTTCGGGGCTGGAACAGCTCGATGGGGTTGCCGGCCGGGTCGTCGAACACGATTTGCTGCCCGCCGGGGCCGGTGACGATCTCGTTGCGGAACCGGATCCCGGCCCCGCGCAGCCGCTCGACCTCGGCGTGGATGTCCTCGACGACGAAGTGGATGCGGTTCCAGCCTCCGGGTTCGGGGTGGCGTCCGTCGGGCATCGGGCGACCGGCCGAGCTTTGCGGGCCGGACAGCAGCAGCCGCAGGTTGCCTCGCTTGACGTCGGCGAAGGCGGGCAGCCGGACGGTGAGAGGTTCGAAGCCGAGGTGGGTGGTGTAGAAGTCGAGTGCGGCCTGGACGTCGTCGACGAGGTAACGCACATTGACGAGGTCGGTGTCGATGCCGGTAGTGGCGGTCATGGCGTGACTCCTCCGTTCACCGAGTCGAGGGCATGGGTGAAGTAGCGGATGCGGGAGTCCAGTTGGGCGGCGACGTCGCAGAACGCGTCGTAGCCGCCGCCGGCGGGGTCGGGGATGCTCCAGTGGATCGGCGCGGGCCGGCCGGCGAACTCGGGACAGATCTCGCGGACCTTGTCGCACAGGGTGATGACGTAGTCGAAGCGGCGGCGCGTGAACTGTTCGAGGTGCTTGCTGCGCCGCCCGTCGGGGTCGATGCCGTACTCGCCCAGCACGCGCAGCGCGTCGGGATGGATCGGTTTCGGGTGGCTGCCGGCGCTGACGGCCTCGACCCGGCCCTCGCCGGCGCGGTTGAGAAAGGCTTCGGCGATCTGGGAGCGGGCGCTGTTACCGGTGCACAGGAACAAAACCCGCACCGGTCGCGGACGTGGTCTCGCCGGCTTCGGCGTGCCGGGCGAGGCGGCGAGTTGGGCGCTGATGCTGGCGCGTAGGCCCGGGTGCAGCGCGGCACCGGTCGCGGCGAGCAGCTGGGTGCAGCGGTCGAGTTCGATGCGGTAGTAGGTGTCTCGGGCGTCGGCGGAGCTGCGGCGGGCCGACACCAACCCGCCGGCACGCAGCTGAGCCAGGTGGTACGAGACGGCATTCTGCGGCTGGCCGACGAGCGCGGTCAGCTCGGCGACGCGGCGGTCACTGCGCGCCAGTTCGGCCAGCAGCCGCCAGCGCAGCGGGTGCCCGGCCAGGCGCAGGAAATCCGGTGGGGCAACGTCGAGAGCGTCTGGCGTGGCGGTGCCGGGATCTGCAACCACGGCCCGAGAATACATCAAATCAGTTTGATGGACTGTGAACGGCCGAGGTTACGCGCGGACGGTCGGGCGGCGCCGGCCGCGGCCGGGATCTAGCGACGGGTCGCCCTCGACTTGGTTATCTCCTCGATGCTCGTCGAGGGAAGCAGCCGATGCATCCGCGCGGACACCGAGCCGCGGGCGAACTCGCGCAGTCGCGAGCTATGGCGGGCGATGACGACGACCTTGGCGTCCCTGGCCCGGGCAACGTCGGCGAGCGACTCGGCGGGTCCCGTGCCTTGGACGTCCAGGTAGGTGCCGCCCAGCTCATCGGTCAGCTGCCGGTGCCGGTCCAGGTAGCGCGGCGGCCGGGCCAGACCGTCGGGTACCTGGACGTGGACGACAACCAGCTCCGCGTCCTGTTCCCGGGCCAGCTGAGCCGCACGGCGGATGACGCGCTCGCCCCATCCGGAGCCTGAATCGCCGGCCACGACGACGGGAGCGGACGATGGCTCGGTCAGACCGCGGTCGACGAGGATGCGCGTCGCGACGGCGTCGACGGTGCCGGCCATCCAGGCCTGCGCCAGCTCGCTGAGCGCCGTCAGGTTCGCGGCGCGGAAGTAGTTTCCCAAGGCGCCGCCGACCTGGTCGGTCGAATAGATCGCGCCCGATGAGATCCGCCGGCGCAGCGCCTCGGCCGGAACGTCGACGAGAACGACCTCGCCGGCCCGGACGAACTCGTCCGGCACGGACGCCACGGTGCCAACTCCGGTGACGAGGGCCGCGTAGTCGCGGACCGACCGCAGCTGCGCCACGTTGGTGGTGGTCAGGACATCGAGCCCCGCGGCCAGGATGTCGGCGACGTCTTGCCATCGTTGCCGCGTGCTGTCCGCGGTCGAGTGGGCCAGTTCGTCCACCAGGACCAGATCCGCGCCCGTGCCTATCACCGCCGGGGCATCCAACTCGGCGAACGTCGTCCCGCGATGGGAGACCGTTCGCGAAGCCACGATCTCCAGGCCGCCGAGTCGGCGCTCGGTGTCGGGGCGGCCGTGTCGCTCTATCCAGCCGATGACGACCCGCTCGCCGGCTCGCGCCCGCCGCTGGCCCTCGACGAGCATCGCTGAGGTCTTGCCGACCCCTGGGGCGGTGCCCAGGTAGGTGGTCAACGTTCCCTTGCTGCTCACCACCGGCTTCCCGCTTCCAACGACGACCCAACGGCTGCAACAGCGAGCGCGCGTGGTTTCCTCCCAGCGGGCTGCCAACGCTCCCCGCGATGGGCACGACATGCGTCTGTAGCAGGCCACATGTTCGCCGATGTCGGGCCGGGTGAGCGTGAGCGTCAGCCGGCCAGCCGCGCCTCGCTGGCCAGGGCCGACCCGACCTGTGCGACCAGGATGCCGGCCAGCTGTCGAGCGGCCAGCGACAGATACGAGCCCGGCACCGCCTCGAGCACGAATCGCCCGTACGTACCACCCCGGTTGCTGGCCAGCACCTCGACGCCGAGGCCCGGCATCCCGTCGCGGTCGACGTCCCAGGCACCCCCGTCGACGTGGAGCTTCCCGTCGGGCTCCAGCCGCGGTAGCCCGCCGAAGGAGAACCCTTCGAAGCGGGAGCTCCGCAAGCCGAGCAGGTCCCGGAGCTGAACGGTCACCCGGTCGATGACGACCCGGGACGGCTCGCGGGCCGCGACGAGATCAGCGGTGTGTCGTATCGCTGACAGATAGGCCTCGTCGGTCACCGCGATGGTTCGGTGCCGACGCCCCCAGACCGCGATCTCGGTGATGCCGGCACCCACCGCGAGCAGCAGAACTGTCGTCTCGATGTCGGTCCCGTGGGCAATCGCGAAGCGTTCGTAGGGCTTGGTCAGGAAGAAGTCGAACCACGTCGCGGCCGACACCGCGGCGAGCAGGCCAGATAGCCGACGACCGTTCGCCGCGACGCCGACGATCACCGCGACCAGCAGCAGCGCGGCATCCGTGTTGGGAAAGCTGGTCCGGAACGGCACCAAGATCGCCGAGACGCACAGCGGCAACACCACCGCGGCCGCAAACGCGACCCGGTCACGACGCGACCACGGGGATTGGCCCACCAGCCAACTCTGCGCATCGGCCAGGCTGCACGTCTACAACACCCACGAGTTCCTCACGATCTCCTCCCGGGGCCCAAACCCGTGAGACGGCTCGCAACTGCACCGACCAGCCGACTCGCGTCATCCGTCGGCGGCCGCGCTTACCCGGATGATGGTCCGGCCTCTGACCTGGTCGGCGGAGGTGAAGGCGTCGGGCGCCTCGGCGAGTGGCCGTACGACGCCGATGATGGGTCGCAGTCGGCCCGCGCGCGTTCGCCGGGCGAGCTCGGTGAGCTGGTCGCGATCGGCCTCGACGACGAAGAAGATCGCTTGGCCGTTGTCCGGCCGGGTTGTCGGCGGGTCGACGATGGTCACCAGGGTGCCGCCCTGACGCACGAGGGCAGTGGAGCCCTCGCGGATGGAACCGCCGACGACGTCGAACACGAGGTCGACTT